>Ga0334900_1000424_pt1 | contig 62877 bp, 44 predicted proteins | sample GraSluR3_MG_2_FD_207231 | JGI IMG/M metagenome (GOLD analysis project Ga0334900, IMG submission 207231) | Sludge microbial communities from methane-producing bioreactor in Wageningen University, Netherlands - Granular Sludge_31_08-R3 | ecosystem: Engineered > Bioreactor > Anaerobic >... | reverse complement strand
AAATTCAATGTTGCTCTTTCCCATATAATTTGTGTTTGTTTCGATACCAAACACAAAGTAACTTAATTTTCATGGGTGTTTGTGCTTTGCCAAATCATGGGTGTTTCATAGTATAAATATATAAAGTTATAAATAATAAGTAAATCAATTGCCATGAAGCTGGCCAGACTGTCAGATGATTGACTGATACTTGCAATCATAATTGCTTATCTTTGCCTTTACCTCCTTTCTTTGTTGATATCTGATTACATTAACCGGTATTGTTTTTTATTTTCAATTAAAGGGTTTTTTTGCTCCTCATTATACCTGTAAAGTTACGCAAAATATAACAGCCTGTCAAGGTTGGCATTCGCTAGCCGACCTCCTGGCTAAGGGGCCGAATTTAGAGCGTTGCATCTGCCGGTTTTCTGCACAAGGCTGGCAGGAGGAATTTGCTGGCTGACAGTAAAACGCTAAAGGATCCTTCTACCGTGTCGTTTCACTCACGGTATCAGGATGACAGCTTCATTTAAGAATCTTTGCTGCATTATCTGATTAGCACTACGGTTCCCGATGTGTTAAAACTTCGACTCGAGATAGAATAATCAAGCCCATAAACATATGTTCCTGACGGGGCTGGTTTGCCCTGATAAGTGCCATCCCAACCGAGGGAAATGTCGCTGCTTTCAAATACCATCTGTCCCCAGCGGTTGAAGATGGTCATGCTAAAGGAGCTGAGGTTGTCGGGCTGGCCGATGGCTTTGAACACATCGTTGAGGCCGTCCCCGTCGGGGGTGAAGGCATTGGGAAGAATGATCAGCTCACCGGGGGTTCTTCCGGTGGGGGTGGCGGGAGAGGGATTGGCTTCACCCCCTATTATTAGGGTTTTCTTAGTGAGATGTTTGTAAAAATATCGTTTTTTTTCGTATATTTGTGTTTGAAGGAAGCAAAGCAACTAAACTACTAACACTAAATGATAACAATTATGAAAAACACAATGTATTTATTCGGATTATTGCTCCTGACAGCAGCCATAGTGGGTTCGTCATGCAAAAAAGACGATGATGATCCTACGCCGGTTGACCTCTCTCCCGTTATGACCTTTATCGGGGGTGCTGGTTATACTGACAGTGATGCCGAAATGGCTCCCAGCAGCGCATTCAAAGTCGGGATCAATGCTTCAGAGAACCTTACTTCAAAGAGCGACATCAAATCATACGTTGTCGTGCGTACATTCAACAACACCCCGACCACGGTTTTTGAGGACGACGACATCAATGAGGCCAATTACTCCAAAGAGCTTGACCTTATAGCCAATACCCAGGCAGGAGAAGAAAGGTGGACTTTCACCATTACTGACAAGGACGGCCAAAACAAACAACTATCGATCGTGATCACTACGGTGCCAAATATATCCATTTACAAAAATGTAACCATGGGATCCTTTAACGATACAACCTACGGCAGCTTTATGGCTACCGCAACAGGCACAGTAATGACCAAGGCAGAAGCTTCAGCAAACCAGGGTTCTGTCGATTTTGCCTTCTATCTGGGTGCAATCAATAAGTCAACCTTCGGTGCACCGGCCAATGATGATATAAAAGCTGTATTCAACCTGACAGGATCATGGACCATATTCAATAATACATTATTTGATATGGCCGGCATCAACGCCACCGAATTCGATGCAATTGGTGGTTCCTACATATTCCCTGAATTTACGGGTACCGAAAATGAAATCAATAACCTCGAGGCTGATGATGTAGTGTTTTTCAAAACCGTAAACAACAAGCTTGGCTACATTAAAGTAAATACAATTAACGGGAAAGGCGACCAGATCAATATCGACGTAATAGTTCAGGAATGATCACTCCCGGATAATGATCGAAAAAGGGGCACTACATGGTGTCCCTTTTTTTTTGATCATTCGGATTTCATTTAAGCCCTTATCTGGTTTCAGCCTCCCGCTTCTTTCATGATCATCTCCATTTTTGCATCAGCCTCAGGCTACCCTTCAATCCACAGGATCTTCACACCCTACCCTTCCTCCTTTTCGAAGCAGTTCACCTGGGCCTTTGCGAACTGGTGAATGACGGAATCGAGTTTCCGGAATATATCGACCATATTACGTATCTTTAACCGAAAATTTGATCATTAACATTAATAATCCCATCACCCCATGAAAAAATCCCATACAATAACCTCAACCTTAACCTCCCTCATCATGTTTTTAACCGCATTCAGCAGCCTGGCACAATCGTCAGGGGATCGCGATTGCGAAGCGCTGTATACCATGATCAGGGAAGGACAGGAATGGTTCGGCGGATATACCGGGGAACAGATATCCTCAGCCGGGAATATCCGTGTGCTTGAATACCGCTTTTCGCTATGGAACAGCGATAGGGGCGAGCTCAGGACGGAAAATAAAAACATGTCGGTTAATTTCTATTATCCATCCTTCAGCGAACAGGACATTGCCACTGAGTTTTTCGGCCGCATGGTGAACGCAGTCACAGGGTGCCTGGGCGAAAACTATTACCTGAGCCGGGACGGGGCCGGCAACTTCCTTTTATATCATATGTATACCGATGCACGCGACAGCGACAGCAAAGAGTTTTTTATCCATCCAAGGATCATCCTTAGCCTCGAAGAATATCAGGGCCGATACCTTGTCATCATGAGTGTGCTTGCCTCCGATGATTGATCTGCTTTGCCGGTTCTCCTCCGGGTTTCCATATACCGGCGTATTTAGCATCTTTCCAAATAAGGCATGAACGGATGTATTTTGTTGACAATCCGCTGTGGCATGTTTATCTTTATGGGTTGATCTGCCGGCTGATCCATAAAAAAACTTTGCGCCTGCGAAGCCTCCGGGTAAGAGCCTTGCAATTACAATCAACTAAGGATTGGCCAACAGGAGGGTTTTGTCATAGCGCATAACAAACATTGAATAATATGAAAAAACTTTACCTCGTTCTCATCCCCCTTATCCCCGCCCTCTTGCTGCTGCTTGCCAATACGGGCGGCTCGCCGGCCGGCTATACCGGCTCTCCCCTCGACGGAATAAACTGCACTTCCTGTCACGCTCCGGGCCCGGCTACCCAGGTCGATGGCTGGATAAGTACCAACATCCCGCTCATTGGCTATACGCCCGGCGACAGCTATACCATTACCCTTACAGTTGAGGGACAGAGCGCGCCAAAGTATGGTTTCCTTATCACCTCCGAAACCATGGTTGCCAAAACAGGAAGCTGGACCATCACAGATGCCGGCCGTACAAAACTGGCCGGAACCTCTGCCGTTACCCATACGACTGCCGGCACGGCACCGCAGGGAACGCCGAATACCTGGTCTTTCGACTGGACGGCCCCGGCATCGGGCACCGGCGAAGTCACTTTCTATGCAGCGGTTAACCTGGCCAATGCAAATGGTGGCAACAGCGGTGATATGATCTATGTTACTTCGCTGCCCGTTGGCGAAGCCAATATCGGCCTGGCCGAACCGGACCTCAGCCTGCATTGCGGGCTTTATCCCAATCCGGCAAACGCATATATTATCGTCAAAGCTCCCCTGTATGCCGGGATACAGGTTTTTGACAACAGCGGTCGTCTGCTCCTGGAATCAGCCGTTTCCGGAGAAACGGAAAAACTTTACATAGAGAGGCTGGAGCCGGGGGTATACTATGTGCGTATCAGCCATCAGGGCAGCTACGCTACCATGAATTTCATGAAATACTAAGTATGTGTGTACAATAAAAAAAGGCTCCCGCAGCTTGCAGGGGCCTTTTTTTTCATTGATGCTGTCCTTAAAGGTTGTTGAAAAAATATTGCGCCATCCTTTCATTCAGGTGCATCCTGTCTTTACCCCCCACACCGTGCCCGTGCCCGGGATAAACAAAGTAGTCGGGTTGCTTTCCTGCACTGATAAACCTGCTGATCAGCGCCAGGGAGTGCTGCCATACCACCACCGGGTCGGCGGTACCGTGGATGATCAGCAGCTTCCCTTCCAGATTGCCGGCAAGGTTCAGCAGGCTGGCGGCCTCATAGCCCTCGGGATTTGTTTCGGGTGTGTCCATATAACGCTCGCCGTACATCACTTCGTAATACTTCCAGTCGGTGACCGGCCCACCGCAAACGCCGACTTTAAAAATTTCCGGCTTTCTGAGCATCAGCGAAATGGTCATAAAACCACCGTAACTCCATCCGTGTACCCCAAGGCGCCCGCTGTCGATAAAAGGCAGGTTTTTCAAATATTCCACACCGGTCAGCTGGTCTTCGACTTCCACCGTTCCCAGCCTGCGGAAAATGGTTTGTTCAAACTCCCTGCCCCGGTTGGCCGAGCCCCTGTTGTCGAGGGTAAAGACCACATAGCCTTCCTGTGCCAGGTAATAAAGGAAAAGGGATGCACCGCCCAGCCATGAGTTGGTAACCAATTGTGCGTGCGGCCCGCCGTAAACGTATACGATGGCGGGGTACTGCCCGGCAGGGTCAAACCCCGGAGGCGTGATCATGCGGCAGTAAAGCTCCGTGCCGTCATTGGCATCTATGGTGAAGATGCTCATGTTGCCTATGCGGTAAGCGGCAAGCGGATCCTGATTCTCCTGCAGAACCTGAAGCAGCTTTCCTTTGGTCGATACCACTGAATATTCGCGTGCAGTGAGGGTGTCGCTGAAAATGTCGATAAAATATTTCCCGTTCCCGTTGAGCCTGATATTGTGGTTGCCGTTCCTTTCGGCGATCTTCGTTATTTCGCTGCTTTTAAGTTCAACGCGGTAAACATCGGCATTCAGGGGGCTTTCGGTGGTTGCTGTAAAATAGGCGTATTTATCGTCGGGGCTGATGCCTGAAAGGCTGCGTACCACCCAGGGGCCGGAAGTAAGTTGCCGTAGCAGTTCTCCCTCCGTATTGTATAGATACAGGTGCCTGAAGCCGTCACGTTCGCTGATCCAGATGAATTGTTCCGGATTTTCATTCAGGAAAACCGGGCCATTCATCGGTTCAACATATTTATCACTGGTCTCCCCGAAGAGGGTTCTCACAAGTCTGCCGTTGCGGGCATCGTAGCAGTTGAGTTTCATATGGTCCTGTCCGCGGTTTAGCAATGCCACATAAATATGTTTCTCATCGGGGCTCCATGTCACGCAGGTGAGATACTGGTCGGCGGGCTCACCGGTGTTCAGGAAAATGATTTCTCCGGTGGCGGCGTCAAATACACCCAGGGTAACTTCGTGGCTGGCCATACCGGCCATGGGATATTTGATACTGTTCAGCGCTGCCACGCGTTCGTCTGTATCTACCAGCGGATAATCGCTCACCATGGTTTCGTCCTTTCGGTAAAAGGCCAGGTAACTGCCCCCGGGCGACCAATAAGTGCCTTTGCTGATGCCGAATTCATTGCGATGGACCGTTTGCCCGTTCACGATGCCGGGATCCTGGTCGTTGGTAAGCTGAACCTGCCGTCCCTGTATTGCAACATACAGGTTATTGTTGATGGTATAGGCCACTGAGCGGGTATTTTTTTCCACGTCGATGTTAGCGGCTTCCGAAGGGAAGTGGTTCAGCTCCTGTATCTGTTTTGAGCTCAAATGGTACAGATAAACCCTGCCCTGTGCAGTGAAATAGCCCGACTCGTCGTCGATCCAGTTGAATGAAGGCAGCCTGCGCAGGGTGTCGGCATCGATCTTATTAAGGCTGCTGTTGAGGTCGTTGAGGCTGAAAAGGAAGACAGGTTTCGAAACCCCTGCCTTCATGCTGAACATCTCCTGTTCTTCTGTATAGGCCAGGTAAGGAGTGCTGCCCATCCACGACAGTCCGGGCATGCTTTGGGGCATGATGGCGCGGTTCATAAAGGACGCATCGGCAATAGTCAGTGCCTTTTCCTGGGCGGTGGCGAGCAGTGGCAAGAGGATCAGGAGGTTTGTAAGGATAATGAGATACTTTTTCATATTGGTAAGGTTAATGATGGATTGTTTTGTCTGCCGGATGCGTTGCAAGATACAAATTCAAGGCCGTTTGCCGCATCCTGCCATTTTAAAAATTTATTAATATTTTCCCGGGGGGATGTGTGTAATGCATGTTCATGCCGGGACGGCAGATCATGCATTTTTAACGGCTGCCGCGATATGGCTGATCAGGTCCGGGTCATTTTCGATGGCTGTGCCCACAACGATAAGGTCGGCCCCCGCCCGGCATTTTTCACGGGCTTCTTCCGGTGTACAGATGCCGCCCCCCACTATGAGCGGAATGGAAATATGATCCTTCACTTTCCTGATCATGGATGAAGAAACCGGATGCGCCGCACCGCTTCCGGCATCCATATAGATCAGCTTCAGGCCGAGCATCTCCCCTGCCATTGCCGTGCATACGGCTATGTCGTCCTTCTCCCTGGGGATGGGGTTGGTATTGCTCATATACAGGGCGGTGGTGGCATTGCCGCTTTCGATGAGCATATACCCCGTGGGCAATACCTCCAGCCGGCTTGCCCTGATGTAGGGCGCCGCCGAAACGTGCTTCCCGATCAGGAGCTCGGGATTCCTGCCCGATATCAGCGATAGCAGCAGGATGGCATCTGCCTTGCCGTTTACCTGCATTTCGCTTCCCGGGAAAAGGATTAAAGGAATATCGCTTTCTTTGCGGATCAGATTGATACACTGGTCGAGGTGGTCATTGACCAGTAAACTGCCGCCAATCAGTATGTAATCAACATTCGAATCACGCGCCAGTAATGTCAGATGGTGCAATACAGCTCCGTCGCATTGCTCGGGGTCGATCAAAACGGCAAATTGCTTTTCCTTCCTGCTGGTGATCCGACTGTAAATATCCATGACAAGTGTTCAGGCGAAGCAAATATAGCAAAAAACTCAGGCGACGTGCAAAGCCGAAAAAAAAGCCGGCCCGTCTATTCAGTTGTCAGGGCCCCGGTAACGTACACCAGGAAATAGTTTTCAAGCCTTTCCGCAACCAGGTTGTAATGCTTGTCAATTTCCTCCCTGCAAACGCTTCCCCTGAAATGCCCTTCGAGCCTTTCAGGGATCCGGCCGATGCGGATATGGTTTCTGAAGTCGAGCATCCTTTCGCCATGAGCCTTGTAAATGGCTTCCTTGGCACACCAGTACAGGCAAAGTTTTTCAATTGGAAGGTTCCTGGGCGTATCTCCCGATTCATGCTCCCCCAGGAACTTGTCGCTGACCTTTTTCAGCCTGTCAGCTACCTCCTCCACGTCCACCCCGACCACATGCTTGCTGCTGATGATAGCAACGGCAAAATTGCCGGAATGCGAAACGGATATGTGGTCGTTCGAGAGGTCGATAAATGGTTTATTGCTTTGATCGTAACGCACCCTGATCTCCTGCCCTTTCTTTATGACGTTTTTCAGGATATGCCGGTATGCGAGCCAGTGCAGGCGCCGCTGGTCGGTCCTGAAACCATCATACCGCCGTAATTCCTCCTCATCCAGGCTAAGTTGCGAAAGGAACCAGTCCGGATCCTCCTCGATCTTCCATATCACCAGGCGGGTGCCTTCGTCAACGTATTTATCATTATACAGCGACATGCCGGACTCTTGTTTCCTGCAAAGATAAAACTATTGATGCTATACACGACCTCCGGCCCCGTTCCCTGACGCCGCTCGGAATGAACAGGGCTTGGCTGCTATGGTAAAAAGATGTAATTTTGCAGTCCTGAAAAATTAAAATAGATGACACAGATAGCAACAAACAGGATGACCAATTACAGGATAAAGGATATAGGCCTTGCCGACTGGGGCCGTAAGGAGATTGAAATAGCCGAAAAGGAGATGCCGGGGCTGATGGCCATCAGGGCGAGGTATTCCGATGAAAAACCACTGAAAGGCGCCCGCATTACCGGGTCGCTGCATATGACCGTGCAAACGGCCGTGCTCATCGAAACCCTCATTGCACTGGGTGCCGAAGTACGCTGGGCAAGCTGCAACATCTTTTCAACCCAGGACCATGCCGCTGCCGCCGTTGTACGCGATGCACAGGTGCCGGTATTTGCATGGAAAGGGGAAACACTGGAGGAATACTGGTGGTGTACCGACCGGGCGCTGGCATTTCCGGGAGGGAAAGGGCCAAACCTCATCGTCGACGACGGGGGCGACGCCACCCTGCTGCTTCACCTGGGATACGAAGCCGAAAACGACCCTTCGATCCTCGACAGGAAAGCCGAGAACAATGAAGAAAAGGTAATATTGCAGCGTCTAAAGGAAATACTCGGAGAAGATCCCAAACGCTGGCACCGCACTGCCGAAGGTATGAAAGGGGTTTCGGAAGAGACCACCACCGGGGTTCACCGCCTCTACCAGCGTAAGGAGCAGGGTACCTTGCTGTTCCCGGCTATTAACGTGAATGATTCCGTTACCAAGTCGAAATTTGATAACCTGTACGGATGCCGCGAATCCCTGGCCGACGGCATCAAGCGTGCTACGGATGTGATGCTGGCAGGTAAGGTGGTGGTGATCCTGGGCTACGGCGACGTGGGCAAGGGAAGCGCAAAATCAATGCGCGCATACGGTGCAAGGGTCAAGGTTACCGAAATCGACCCCATCTGCGCCCTGCAGGCCGCCATGGAAGGATACGAGGTTACAACCCTTGAGGATGTCCTGGCCGAAGGTAATATCTTCGTCACCGCCACAGGCAACAGGGATGTGATCACACTGGAGCACATGGCAGCCATGAAAGATGAAGCCATTGTCTGCAACATCGGCCATTTCGATAATGAGATACAGGTCGACAAACTCAACGAGGCCCCGGGGGTTGAAAGGGTCAACATCAAGCCACAGGTCGACAAATATATTTTCCCCGACGGGCATTGCATCTACCTGCTGGCCGAAGGAAGGCTTGTTAACCTGGGCTGTGCCACCGGGCATGCCAGCTTTGTCATGAGCAACTCTTTTACCAATCAGACACTTGCCCAGATCGAATTATGGAAGAACGATTATGAGATTGACGTTTACAGGCTGCCCAAACATCTCGACGAGGAGGTGGCCCGCCTGCACCTCGACCATATAGGCGTGAAACTGACCAGCCTGACCGATGCACAGGCCGGGTACCTGGGAATTCCCAGGGAAGGGCCGTTCAAGCCCGACCATTACCGTTATTAGGATTCATCACTGGTGTTCATTCACCCCGGCTGCTAGGGGTCACAGGCCTCCGGCCAATGGGGGATGTCCCATCCCGCCGAACGTGCGGCTTTCAGGTCACGGCATGCTGCTGCCGTCATGCCCTGTTGCAGAAACACCATGCCCCGCCAGTAATAGGCTTTGGCAGAACCGGCCCCGACCTCAATGGCCCTTGTGAAAGCTTCTGCCGCTTCCCCGAAACGTCCCTGTGCGGCAAGCATCAGCCCACGGTTGATCCAGGCTTCGCCCATTAGGGGATCCTGCGCCAGTGCACGTTCAAAATCTGCCAGGGCACCGCCAAAATCATTGAGCGATGCCTTTATCAGGCCCCGGTTATTCAGTATGGATGCATCATCCATACCCATGGAAATGGCACGGTTAAAATCGTTCAGGGCTTCTGAAGACCTGCCCATCCTGTAGTATGCCAGCCCCCGGTTCATATAGGCATCGGCGGCTCCCGGCTCATAGCGGATGGCCAGGCTGTAATCGGACACGGCATTGTAAAAATCTTCATAATCCTGCCATGCATTTCCGCGGTTGATCAGGGCTGCAGAGGCTTCAGGATAACGCTCCAGCACATCGTTCCACAGGCTCAGACTGCTTTCCCAGGTTTTTGAACGCTGATAAGTAAACAGGCTGAAAACGACCACAAAACACAGCATAACAGCCGGTACGATCCACCCCCGCCGCCCGCGGGGGAAAAAATACAGGAGTATCGCGGCAAAGGCATAATATAGCCCGATGCCCGGCAGATAAACATAGCGTTCCTTCACCACCTGTACCCCGAGGGGGATAAACTCAAGCACAATGGCAATGGTAACAATGAAAAAAATAATCCCGGCCAGCACCTGCCGCCTAAGTTCCCCCTTCAGCCTGAAAAGCATGAAAATGATCATGAGCGGTATCAGTGGAGCAAGGTAATATACTGCCGGAAGCGGCGTGCCGGGGTAGGGATGGAATGCCGAAAGCCCTGACGGGATAAAAAGCCCCGAAACATAAAAGGAAAAACCGTAGGCGATGAGCAGGGCCCTGTCGAAGATACCGTAACGACCGGAAATGGGAATGATATGACCGGCCTCTTCCCTTGCCGCAATGATGATCAGCCCCACAACCAGCGAAGCGATGAAGAAAGGAAGCTTTTCGAGCAACAGCCTGAAGTCGAATTTCCTCCTGTAATAAAGATCGGTAAACACCAGCAATACCGGAAAGGTCATGGCTGCCGGCTTGGACAACAGCGATAAAAGAAAGAACAACAGGGTGAGAAAAAGGTCTGAGACTCCGGGTTTTCTCACATAACGCAGATAGGTGATCATACCGCCCAGGAAAAAAAGTGTAAACAGCAAATTGCTCATGGCCGAAATCCACGATACCGATTCGGTTTGCATGGGACTGAGCCCGAAAAGTGTGGCCGTGATCAGGGCGGGAATATGGTTCCGCGTAAATCTGCGTATGAGGATGAATACCAGAAGAATGTTAACCAGGTGGAGCAGTAGGGAAAAAAGGTGGAAAATACCGGCCTTTCCGCCACCCAGCGCATAAAGGAAGGCGTATACCTGCATGGTGACGGGCTGATACATCCCCACGTAGAAGTTGCTGAACAGGCGGGCAGTGTTCGAAAGGGATAGTTCATGAATATGCCCGTTTTCAAGAACTTGCTCCGGGTCGTCCCAGTTGGTATAACCATTGTTGAGCGAGGGGAGGTAAACAATGAAAGTGACCAGTAAAATACCGGCCAGTATCAGATACGTTCTATTTACTTTCGGCCAGGGCATGCTTTGTCAGAATTACCCGCCCCGGGGCTAATTGCTTATGTATAGATTAAACCCGTCATAAACGGCCCTGTATTGTTTCAACGGGATGTTTGCCGGTGAAACCGGGGAGCCGTCGATGATCTGGTATGACAAATCCGAGCAGGTATCATATACAAACGGGTAATAGTCGTCGACGATCAGGTGCGTACATAATCCGCTTTCAGGATCACAGCAGGCATTTGAATTAACGGGCGGGGTTCGTTCGTAGGCCATAAAGTCTTCCTGCGACATGCGGTAAACGATCAGCCCACGGCTGGGAGGATTAACGTACTGGAAGTACATCCAGCCACCTACAATGTTCAGTTCCTGGTAAAGAGTGGAATTCGGATTGATCACTACGTTGATGTAGGCATAGGGAATGTCGCTGTTCGGATCATCACCCTTCCGGCACGACTGAAAAGAAAGGCCTGCGGCCAGGATCATCAGAAATATTCGCTTGCTCAGGTCAGTGATTAGCATGATTTTGGTTTCAGCGCATTTACCAAACGCAAAGTTACAATAAATATTGGCACTCCTCATGTTATGCTGCCGGAGGTTCGCTCAGGGCAGTAGGAAACACCGGTTTTCAACACCGGTAGCCGGCAGGTATTCCCGGCAGGTAAATACAATTTATGGCTGCAAAACAGCAAGCAACAACCAAAACTGTTTAACTTAGTGGGTTCGTTTAACAGGAAGCGCTTTATGAAATGCAGGCTATTCATCCTTGTTCTGGTGATTATTTTTGCCCTTGGAATGCATTCCTGCCGTTCATCACGCATGTCGGCTGCCCAGCGCAAATCGGTCAAGATTGAAAAACAGATGAAAAAGGACAGCCAGCTTCAACAGCAAACACTCAAAAAAAAGCACTACGACATTCAGTCGGAAAGTACACGGGCAATGATGAAAAAATCAAAAAAAAAGGCGAAATCGCTCAACCATCAACGCGGACAAGGATTTTTTGAACGTTTGTTCGGTGGTAAAAAAAAGAAAAGTTGTCTTGGCTGACAGGAACACATATTTCTTAAAGGGGCTTTTTATGCTTCCGCTCATGGCCATCGCCCTGGCTGTTATGCCGCAGGCTTATCATGACCTTCGTTTCGACAATCTCAAAACCGAGAATATCCGGCACGTGAAAGGCCTTAGCCAGAACATGGTGAACTGCATCATTCAGGATCGTGACGGATACCTCTGGTTTGGGACCTGGGACGGACTGAACCAATACGACGCTTATGATTTCAGGATTTTCAGCAAAAAAGACGGCATGAGCAATCCTACCATCAATACGATCCTGGAAGATGAGCACGGGATCATTTGGATAGGCACGCAGGACGGCCTCAACCGGTTTGACCCGGATACCAGATCCTTTGAAGTGTATGAACATGATCCCGGCAACAGTAACAGCATCAGTAATAATACCATCAATCATTTATACCTCGACCATCAGGGATATCTCTGGATAAGCACCCTGCGGGGACTGAACCGTTACGACAAGGAAAGGCATGTGTTTACCCGTTATCATTTCAATATTTCGGAAGCCGACAGCATCCGAAGCAACTGGATCAACAGGGTGGCAGGCGACCGTGAAGGCAAGCTATGGATCGGCACCCGTTATGGACTTTTTAACTTTGATGATTCCACGCGGCTGTTTACACCATATTTCCATGATCCCGCCGATCTTTCCAGTCTCAGCAGCAATGATGTTAATGAAGTATATTTCGACCGGGACGGTAATTTATGGGTAGGGACGCAAAACGGGCTGAACCTTTTCCGGGGCAGGGAGAAAGGTTTCGAACGCTATCTGCATAGTCGCAACGACCCGGAAAGCATCAGCAACAATGTAGTGCGGGCGGTATTTGAAGATTCGCGCGGAATCCTCTGGATTGGTACACGCAATAAACTGAATATTTTTGACCGCGAAAAAAAACGTTTCATCCGTTACGGACATACTGGCGAGAGCAATAGCATCAGCAATGATGAGATCAATTGTATTTATGAGGATGATATGGAGGCCGTATGGATCGGTACCTACAAAGGGGTGAACAGGGTTGACAGGAGGATTGCAAAATTCAAGCTTTACCGGAGGGATCCGGATGAAGCCGGGTCGCTGACCAGCAACATCATACACAGTATTTTCAGGGACGGGCAGGGGCAGGTATGGCTGGGAACCGGTAAGGGGGTGAACATCTATAACCCCGAAACCGGAAAATACAAACAGCTGAATTACCGTATCAGCGCGCATGCAAACCTGGTGGAGGAAAGGATCAGGTCCATGCTCTGCGACAGCAAGGGATTCATATGGATCGGTACTGACAGCCACGGCCTTTTAAAGTATGATCCCGCTTCGGGCGACATGAAAGTTTACAGGGCAAGGGGGGGGCTTTCAGGGTCACTCAACAGCAACACCATCCTGTGTGTTTTTGAAGATCGCCGGGGATATATCTGGACCGGATCAAACCGGGGCCTGAACCGCTTTCATCCCGACAGCGCCCGGATCACCTCATGGATGCACGACCCGCGCAACCCGGGCAGCATCTCCAGCAACCAGGTATGGACAATCTTCCAGGACAGCAGGGACAATATCTGGCTTGGTACCGACAATGGCCTCAATCGCTATCTGCCTGCAGAAGACCGTTTTGTTTCCTATACCTACCAATCCGGCAACCCGGCAAGTATCAGTGCAAATGCCGTATATGGCATATATGAGGATGGCCGCGGACGATACTGGATCGGGACCATGGGCGGAGGATTGAACCGCTTCGACCCGGAAACGGAAACGTTTATCCAATACACCGAGAAGGACGGACTGCCCAATAATGTCGTTTATATCACGCTTGAGGACGGAAGCGGGAACCTGTGGCTGACAACCAACTGGGGATTGTCGAAATTCGATCCGGAAAGGGAGGAATTTGTAAACTATGATGTCAATGACGGCCTTCAGGGAAACGAATTTAACGGAGGAGCCTGGTTTCTGGCAGATAACGGCGAAATGTTCTTCGGAGGAATGGACGGTTTCAACAGTTTCTTTCCCGCTGAAATCGTTTCGAACGAAGTCCCTCCGAGGCTGGTCATCACCTATTTCAAAAAACTCAACCGTGAACTCCTGCGTTCATTTCATGATGGGGATACTATAATACTGTATCACGACGATAATTATTTTTCCATCGGGTTTTCGGCACTTGATTATTCCAACCCCTCCAAGAACAAGTATCGTTATAAGCTTGAAAACTATGACGAAGACTGGATATTCAGGGATGCCGACCGAAGGTACGCGGAATATACACGCGTAAAGCCGGGTGCTTATACTTTCAGGGTTATCGGATCGAATAACGACGGGGTATGGAACGAAGAGGGCGTATCCCTGCACATCCATGTTCTTCCACCATGGTGGGAAACAATCCTTTTCAGGATACTGTCAGCCCTTTTTGTCATCACGGCATTCTGGCTTTTTGTATACTGGCGCATCCGGGCCGTTAAGAAAAAACACAGGGTTGAAAAGAGAATGCTGGAAATTGAAAGGCAATTGTTCGATGTTCAGCAAAAAGCTTTGCAGCTGCAGATGAACCCGCATTTTATATTCAACTCGCTGAATGCCATTCAGAGTTTTGTTATCTCAAACGATACCGACAAGGCCATCCATTACCTCTCGAAGTTTTCGCAATTGATGCGCCTGGTCCTCGTCAATTCCAGGGAGACGAGCATTCCGGTGAAAGATGAACTCAAAGCCGTGATCCATTACCTGGATATTGAACGCTTGCGTTTCGACAATAAGTTTGACTACCGGCTGGAAATCGACAAAAACATCGACCAGGATTTTATGGAGATCCCGCCAATGATCCTGCAGCCTTTTGTTGAAAACGCCATCCTGCATGGTTTGATCCACAGCGAGCGGCCGGGGATGATAAATATTGAGATGAAGCTTGAGGATGAATATATTTTCTGTACCATCCAGGACAACGGTGTGGGGCGGGAAAAAGCCAGGGAGATCAGGGATGCATCCGGCCTGAAAAAGAAATCCAGGGGCATGCTCATTACCCGCGAAAGGCTGGAGATACTCAATAAGCAAGGCAGAGAAAAATTCGCGGTTAAAGTTGTCGATCTCACTGAAAAGGATGGAACTCCTGCAGGAACAAGGGTAGAGATCAATATTTTTTATATTGATGACTGAGCCGGTTTTTTCATGAATGAAGAAAGCTTATTTGTTTATTTTTGACCAAAAGACTATTTTTACACAAACTAAGAGGGTTGTTTCTCCCGGAACCGTTATGATCAGAAGCATTATTGTTGAGGATGAAAAGCATTCGCGCGATACCCTGAGGGGGATGCTCAACCGCTATTGCAGCAATGTTGTAATCCAGGCTGAGGCCGACAGCTACAGGGCGGGGATTGCCGCCGTGAAGGAATACCGGCCCGATCTTGTTTTTCTCGATATACAGATGCCTGACGGAAGCGGCTTCAGGCTGCTGGAGGAGGTCGGCGATATCGATTTTGAAGTTGTTTTTACAACCGCTTTTGACCAGTTTGCCATAAAGGCCATCAAATACAGCGCCCTGGATTACCTGCTCAAACCCATCGACCCGGATGAACTCAGGGAAGCCATACGGAAAGTTGAAAACGCCATGAGCAGAAAGGAAAAGAACAAGAATATTCAGGTATTGCTCGAAAACATACGTTCGAACGAGACCGATCCGCATAAGATCATCCTGTCGACCTCCGAAAAGATACATGTTGTTGAAATTAACCAGATCGTACGCTGTGAGAGCGACAATTACTACACCCGGTTTTTCCTGAGCGGAGGGGAAAAGATACTTGTTTCGAAGACTTTAAAGGAAAATGAAGAACTACTGGGCAGCCATAATTTTATCCGCCCCCATAAGTCTCATCTTGTGAATGTTAAATATATCAAAGGCTTTATAAAAAACGACGGGGGCTATATTGAACTGACCGATGGCAGTCGCATCCCCGTGTCGAGACGAAAACGTGAAAAGATCATTGAAATCATCACACACTTGTAAATATTGGTTAATTTCCTATCTTCGTAAAAAAAACCGTTAACTGATTACTATCGGCCGGAAACTGATTATCGTTTTACCTTGGAACATTATTGTAATATATTTACCTTAGCATCGCCAAAAGCCATATTCATGCCATGGAAGACCTTATATACATATTAATAGGAGTGATCTGGGTAGCTGCAAGCATTTACCAGGCGAGCCGTAAACGAAAAGAAAAGGCCCGGTCGCAGTTACCTGCCGGCCATTCCCCGCAAACAGCCCCCCGCAAAAGGGAAGGCCGCAGCCTGCTCGAAGAACTGCTGAACGGACAGCAGGTACAGATCCCCGAACCCGCTATACTGGAACTGGAGGAAAAAGAAAGCAAAGCGCTGAACCCGCCGGTGCAGAAAAAACCGCTGTCATTCCAGGAGGAATATGCCCGTTATGGATTAAAAGGCCTGGAAGCAGCCCATAAAAAAAATATCCGAAATTCTCCGGACATTATAAAAATAAAACCCACGGTGAAAAAAGGGAAAAACATTCCTTTTAACCTTCGGAAAGCTATTATTTATCAGGCAATTCTTGAACGTCCTTATACCTGATAATTTGTTAAGGGAATGTTAATTTTTTTTGAATCCAGTGTTAATAATATTTGCATATTAAATTTTTTATTTGTTAACTTTACCGACTTATTGCACAGTGTTTATCTAACATAAAATTATCATGGTATGTTAAGAAATTTACTTCTAACTATTGGTATTGTACTGGCTGCCAGTCTGGTGGTATTCCCCCAAACATCCGGTACGCTGCAGGGAATGGTGATTGACAAGAACACCAAGGAAGAACTTCCCTTTGTTAATATCGTGCTCGAAGTTGGCGGGTCCCAGGAAGCCGGGGCATCTTCCGACATCAATGGGAAATATGTGATCAAACCGATCCCTCCCGGCAGGTACGATGTCAGGGCATCATTTATTGGTTACCGGGAAGTGCTCATCCGTGGCATCCAGATCAACGCCAACCAGACCCGCTTTTTCGACATCGAAATGGAATCGTCGGCCGAACAGCTCGAAGAAGTTGTTGTGATCGACTATATCGTTCCGCTGATCGACAAAGATCAGACGCAGAGTGGCGGAACCGTAACCCAGGAAGAGATCCAGAAAATGCCGAACAGGAACGTCGGCTCCATTGCAGCTACCATCGGGGGTGTATTCTCCAGGGATGGTGAAGCAGGCAATATCCGGGGTGCCAGGTCGGATGGAACCAGGTATTATATCGATGGCATGCCGGTAATCGGCTCGCTATCGCTTCCGCAGTCGGCCATTGCCCAGCAATCAGTGATCCTTGGCGGTTTGCCTGCCCAGTACGGCGATGCGACCGGAGGTGTGATAGAGGTCACAACCAGGGGGCCCTCAAGGATTTTCGGAGCCGGGCTGGAACTGGAAACCTCTGAATTCCTCGATCCCTTCGGCTATAACCGTGTGGGACTAAACCTCAACGGTCCGATATTCAGAAGAAAAACCGATGAACCGGGCAAAAAGGGAGAATCCCTGATCGGGTATTTTATAGGCGGTGACTTTGTCTATCGCCGTGACGGCAGCCCTTTTACCGGTGATATGTATACCGGTCAGGATGACTATATTCAATATCTGCAGGATAACCCGCTCCGGGTCTCCGGCCTTGAATCCGGAGGTACTTTCCTCAACGGCCAGTATACGCGGATGAACGATCTTAAAAAGATCAATTCAACACAAAACACTTCCAATTATACGGCCAACGTATCTGCCAAGATCGACGTGCGCACAGGACCTTCGGTAAACCTTACCTTCGGCGGTCAATACAACTACAACAAGGGAAGGGGTTATAGCTTTACCCATTCATTGTTCAACTACGATAAAAACCCGATGTATTACAGCCAGACCTGGCGTGTTTTCGGCCGCTTTACACAACGTTTCCCCAACAATCCCGAAAGCACATCGGCCATCAAGAACGTATATTATTCTATCCAGGCCGATTACCAGAACTTCAGCGGCTCCACCCACGATCCCGACCATAAGGAAGATGTCTTCAAATATGGTTATATCGGATCCTTCAACTCGCACCTTGCCAAAAACTATACACTTATCTCAGATACAATAGGCGGGCAGTATTATGAGAATGTATACCAAATGGATAACTACTTCGACACCCTGTATACCTTTACACCCGGTAACCTGAATCCATATGTGGCAAACCATACTTCTGCCTATTATTCACTCTATCCGGATCCGGAAGGCAACTGGCGGAATGCCGATCAGGTGCAGTTGGGCGGAGGCCTGCTTAACGGCCAGGGTGTGCCCTCAATCTATGGCATGTTCGCCCTGCCCGGCGCCATCCAGTCAGGATATTCTGAATTCAATAATAATCAAATCAGCGTAAATGCCTCAGGTGCCATGGACATTGGCAACCATGAACTCAGGTTTGGCATACAATATGAACAACGCCAAAACAGGAGTTACAGTGTAGCACCCGTTGCAATCTGGCAACTGATGAACGGCCTTACCAACTTTCATATCCTTGAACTGGATGTTGACAACCCCTATTTCGTATACCGCGATGGCATCTTCCAGGATACGGTTGAATATAAACGTAAATTCGACGCTGCCTCCCAAAGGGTATTCGACAGGAATCTCAGAAGTAAGCTTGGCCTTGATGTGAACGGAACCGATTTTATCGTCATTCAGTCGTACGACTATAATACCAACAGTATCCAGTACTTCGACGAAAACAACGTTTCACATACCGTATCTGTCGGCGAAAACATTTTCAGCCTTGATATGTTCAGCCCCGATGAATTGCTCAACGACGGGAACTGGTTCGTTACGGCGGTTGGCTACGATTATTCGGGCAATAAAATGTCAGGCAAAGCCAGTTTCGAGGATTTCTTCACCGAAAAAGACGATGAAGGAAATTTCACCCGTGCAGTGGGAGCTTACGAACCCATATACATGGCAGGTTACCTCCAGGATAAATTTGCATTCAGGGACCTGATCTTCAATATTGGTGTTCGTGTCGACCGTTTCGATGCAAACCAGACAGTCCTTAAAGATCCGTTTTTGCTATACCCGGCCAGGTCGGTCAGTGAGGTGCAGAGCGTCGGCGGCCAGGCGGTTAACCATCCTACAAACATGGGTTCAGATTATATCGTATACATCGATAACGTCGACAATCCGACCCGGATCACCGGTTACCGCGACGGAAGTACATGGTTCAACGCCAGTGGCACCGAAATACAGGATCCCAATGCCCTGAACGTGGGCTCGGGGATTTCCCCATACCTTGTAGATAATACCCTTGACCGGCCACCACTCGAATCATTCGAAGATTATGACCCACAGATCAATGTGATGCCAAGGGTCTCATTCTCATTTCCCATCTCCGATGTGGCCCTGTTCTATGCACACTATGACGTGCTGACCCAGCGCCCCACATCCAATGTCTTTTCCGATCCCAGGGTGTACTACTTTTTTAACAATATTGGCGGAACAATCAATAACCCCAATCTGAAACCCTCCAAAACAATCGATTACGAGCTTGGTTTCCAGCAAATCCTTTCGCCAACTTCCTCACTGAAGTTTGCCGCATACTACAAGGAGATGCGTGACATGATCCAGATCTACCGATTCAACGGTGCCTATCCGAAGGATTATACATCCTATAATAATATTGACTTCGGAACCATCAAGGGGATGACCATACAGTATGACCTGCGCCGTACCAACAATGCCAGGATCAGTGCCTACTATACGCTGCAGTTTGCAGAAGGAACGGGTTCAAGTACAACCACTGCCGCGGCACTGGTTGCATCGGGTCTTCCGAACCTGAGGACTACTTTCCCGCTGGCCTGGGACCGTCGTCATAGTTTCAATGTGTTTTTCGACTATCGTTTTGGCCGTGGTGCCGATTACAATGGCCCGGTCGTAAAGAGGGAAAAGAAAGACAAGGCCCCCTTACAGGTATTGAACAATACCGGTTTAACCATGACACTGACCGGCGGCTCGGGTACCCCCTATACAAGGTCGCGTAATATTTACAGCCAGCTTAGCGCAGGCACCAGGTTGCTGCAGGGTACCTATTTCGGTTCCCGCCTGCCATGGCAATTCCGCATGGACATTCGCGTGGATAAAGACATCCCGCTCGTTCTTGGCGATGAAAGAAACGGGAACCTCAATATCTATTTTTCAATCAACAATGTTCTGAATACGAAAAATGTCATCAATATTTATCCGGCTACCGGTAACCCGGATGATGACGGCTACCTGGCTGCCCCCGAATGGCAGCGGGAAATCAATGAGCAACTCGACCCGCAGTCGTTCCGCGACCTGTATGCTATTTTCATCGATCGCCCCTGGAATTACAGCAGCCCGAGAACCATACATTTTGGAGTAATATTCAACTTCTAAATACCGGCCATGATCCGGATATATGCCTATAGAATGAAAACAAAATAATAATCAACAATCATGAAAAAAATATTTCGCCATTTCTTTATTGCCTTGCTCTGCATAATCCTGGTTCAGGTTACATATGCCGAGGAATACAAGTACGGAAATAAAAACTCACAGACAATCAAGGAAACAACGGCCGGATGCGCGGCCGCTTCAAGTTACCGTTTCCTCGACATCAATAATGCCCGTGCAAGAATCAATACCGGTGGTGATATGTGGTGGGACCTTCCGGGAGGCATCGGGTCACAGTATTTTATCCCCAAAGCCGGTACGGCCACTTCACTTTTTTCGGGTTCATTATGGATTGGCGGGCTCGACATCAATAACCAGCTAAAACTTGCCGCCGTCAGGTACCGACAGAGCGGGAACGACTATTGGCCCGGACCGCTGACCATAGACGGAACCGCCTCGGTCGACGAGGAAACCTGTGCGAAATATGATAAACATTTTGTGATCACTCGTGCTGAAATTGATCAATACCTTGCCTGGTGGAACAGCGACAACAGGGCCGTTGAATACCCCGACTATAGCATTCCCCAGTCTATTTTAGAATATCCGGCGCATGGCGATGTAGCCAAAAACCAGAGTTATTACCTGGCACCTTTCCGCGATATTGACGGCGATGGTGATTATAACCCGAACCAGGGGGATTATCCTTATTATGATATCACAAATGAACTTTGTCCGCTCAACTTTGCCGGTGATCCGAACTACCGACCCCAGGTTACCATGGAAGAAGAACTGATGGGAACCCTGCACGGAAGCATCCTGGTCGACCAGGTTCTGAAGGGCGACCAGACACTTTGGTGGGTATTCAACGACAAGGGTAATTTCCACTCGGAATCACAGGGAGCCGCCATCGGCCTCGAGATCCGTGCACAGGCATTCGCCTTTGCCACCAATGACGAAATCAATAACATGACCTTCTATTCCTACGAGATCATCAACCGTTCAACCTTTACCCTTACAGGTACATATTTCTGTCCCTGGGTCGACACCGACCTTGGGTATGCCTGGGACGACTATGTTGGTTGTGACGTTGGAAGGGGCCTTGGTTATTGTTATAATGGTAATGCCGTAGACGGTTCGGGTGAACCCGAAGCATATGGTGACCAGCCGCCTGCCATTGGGGTTGACTTTTTCCAGGGACCCTACATCGATCCCGACGGCCGCGATAACCCGGCTTTCACCGGCGATTGCTCCATTCTTAATTCTCCCTATGAATATGACCAGATGGCCATCAATGGAGTAAACTTTGGAAACGGTATTGTCGATGACGAACGTTTCGGGATGCGCCGTTTTACCTACCATAACAATGCCGGAGGTGCTCTTGGTGATCCCGGGATCGCTCCTGAGTATTACAACTACCTTCGTGGTTTCTGGAAAGATGGCACACCTTTCCTGTATGGTGCCAGTGGCCACTTCAGCTCCAATCCTCCGGGTCCTGAAACCGATTTTGTATTCCCGGGCGACTCTGACCCATGTAACTGGAGTACAGGTGGAACCCCCCCAAATGGAGGATTCAACGCAAACGGCCTTTACTGGACCGAAGAAACGGCTGATAACAACCCTGACGACAGGCGTTTTATGCAGTCGGCCGGCCCCTTTACCCTCGAACCCGGTGCAGTTAACTACATTACGGTTGGTATTCCGTGGGCACGCGCCACCTCTGGCGGCCCCTGGGCTTCTGTTGAACTCCTGCGCGTTGTGGATGATAAATGCCAGAAACTCTTCGATAACTGCTTTAAGGTGCTTGACGGACCGGATGCACCGGACCTTACCATCGTTGAACTGGATCAGGAATTCATATTCTATATCTCCAACGGTAAAACCTCCAATAACTACCTCGAGTCATATGCAGAGTATGATAATACAATCACACAGCCTCTGCCCGGAAGTGAAACCGGTGAACGTTCCGATTCACTCTACCGTTTCGAAGGATACCTGATATACCAGCTTGCCGATGCCACTGTAACCCTCGATAATAAAGATGATGCAAACCAGGTCAGGCTGGTTGCACAGTTCGATAAAAAGAACGGGGTAACCACACTGGTCAATTATTATTTTGACAAATCAATCGGCGGTAACGTACCGGTGGTTGAAGTTGAAGGAGGCGATAATGGCATCGTTCATTCATTCCGTATTGTGGAAGATGCTTTTGGCGTAACCGACAGGTCACTGAAAAACTACAAGCAATATTATTACACGGCCGTTGCCTATGCCTATAATGAATATATGCCTTACAGCCAGGAGCCGGCCGTACTTAACGGGCTGCTGGGCCAAAAGGCACCTTTCCTGGCCGGTCGCCGCAATCTTAAGACATATCCGGCCATTCCCCATCCGCCACTGAACGGTATCGTGCTTAATTCAAATTATGGTGACGGTCCGCAGATCACACGTATACAGGGGAACGGTAATGGAGGCATGATACTCGAGCTGACAGACGAGACCGTTGCCGAAATAATGAGCAAACCGCCGGCCGACTCGGTCAACGTAATGGGATGCCCCGATTATCCGATTGCATACAATGCCGAATACAAATATGGACAAGGGCCCGTTAACGTTAAGGTGGTTGACCCCCTCAATGTTGTTAATGCTGAATACCTGCTCGAATTTACCGATGTGGTTTACAGGACGAATGATACCATTAAGATCGATTCGGCCATGTGGAAGCTGACGAACCTGACCAGCGGTAAGGAATATTTTGCCGACAAGGACATCCGCTTCAATTATGAACAATTGTTCCTCGACCTCGGGCTTTCGGTGCAGATCAACCAGCCGGCATTTCCGGGCGACAGCGCAGCGGTTAACAACGGCCTGATTATGTCGTATACTTCTTTTGCCGACAGTTCCGACAGATGGATCACGGGTGTGCAGGACAATGACCTGCCTTCGAGCCCGGCGAACTGGATCCGTGCAGGTACCTATCAGGATCAGGATAATTCATTATTCAACGACTGGAACATGCCCAATGCCTATGATCCCGAAGGTGCATTTGAAAAGATCGCACTGGGTACCTGGGCTCCTTATGTTATGGTTGCCCATAATGACCAGAGTCCGGTAGGCCCTGCGATTAATTCACTTTCGAAATCGCAGAGTCCGCTGGCCGACCTTGCCAGTGTGGATATTGTCCTCACTGCCGATAAGTCAAAATGGTCGCGTTCGATGGTACTTGAAATGTGTCCCGATAAAACCCTTTCGGAGGGCGGTGTTGAACGCTTCGGGAAAAGGGCCGGACAATCAGTGGATAAGGACGGTAACCCGGCTCCCGTCGGAAGCGGGGCCAGTACCAACCCCAATGATCCCAACTACATTTCCGAAACAGGGTTTGGCTGGTTCCCCGGCTATGCCATCAATATAGAAACCGGTGAAAGGCTTAATATTATTTTTGGTGAAAACTCTTTTCTGGTCGGTGAAAACGGACGTGATATGCTGTTCAATCCCACACCAAACATATATGACAATCTGGGCAACCCACTCTTTGGCGGGATGCATTATGTTTATGTGCTGAACCATAAGAAAAAAGTTTATTCAACCATAGGGATCACACTTACCTATAACTTCCCGGCCTATGACGGATGTGCCTATTTCCATTTTGCACCAAAAGCTTATGATTCATTGAACCTACCTGCAGCGGTTTATAATCCCATTATTTTCTCATCCATGATGTGGGTTGGAATGCCGCTGGCGATTGAAGGAAAGCCCTGGCTGCCGGAGGGTAATGATTTTAAACTTTCGATCAGGATGTCAAAACCCTACCAACGGTATTTTTCAGTTGCTGCGGAACCTTTATGTGCAGGTGATGATACAACCGAAACCAACTGGCCCGCCTATACCTTCACAACCGAAAATATTGCAACAACACAATACAGCGCCTCGAAAGCCGAAACGGATATTGACATGATCAATGTTGTGCCGAATCCTTATTACGCATATAACACCTATGAAAGGAATGCCTTGGATACCAGGGTTAAGATCACGAATCTGCCGCAGAAATGCACCATAACCATCTATAATGTTAATGGTACATTGGTCAGGCAACTGACAAAGGATGGTTCAGATACTTATATCGACTGGGATCTTAAGAACTTTGCCGGAATCCAGGTGGCCGGAGGTATTTATATAATCCATGTAAATACGGATGTTGGCGAGAAAGTGCTGAAATGGTTTGGCATTATGCGTCCACCGGATTTGAATACCTTCTAAGCTGTATGGGAAAATGAAGTTAATAACACTAAATATAATTAGTATGAAGAGCTTTTATAAATACTTAATTACACTTGTCGTCGTTGGCATGTTGGTAATACCGGACAGCTACCTGATTGCCGGTAATAAGGACCGTTCGGGGCAAGCCGGTGCAAGTCAATTGCTCATCAACCCATGGGCACGGAGTTCCGGATGGGGAAATGTTTCAACCGCCAACGTCAAAGGGCTTGAGTCCATGTTTATCAACGTGGCTGGTCTGGCGTTCACGCAGAGGACAGACCTGGTGTTTTCACATACGACCTACCTGAAAGGTTCCGATATAAACATGTTTGCATTCGGATTTTCGCAACGCGTTGGAGATGCTGGTGTAATCGGGATGAATGTGGTATCCATGTCGTTCGGTGAAATCCAGGTAACAACACCGGATTCTCCCGATGGTGGCATCGGTACTTTTAAACCCAACCTGCTGAATGTTTCAGTGGCCTATGCAAAAGCATTCTCTACCAGTATTTACGGGGGTATCACCATCAAAATTATTTCCGAGTCGATTGCCGATGCCAATGCGCAGGGTATTGCCATTGATGCCGGTATTCAATATATTACCGGTGAACGGGAGCAGATCAAATTCGGGATCGCCCTGAAGAATATCGGGCCCAAGATGAGTTATTCCGGCGACGGTCTCCTGGAAAAAGCGTTTTTTGCCGGCCAGAATAATGCATTTTCGCTCAGTGTTCCGTCAGAAGCATTTGAGCTTCCCGCTGCACTCGACATAGGAGCATCCTATGATATCCTAATAGGAGATTTGCACAGGATAACGCTTGCCGGGAATTTCAGGTCGAATTCGTTCGGTAAAGACCAGTTTATGGGAGGAATTGAATATGCCCTGGGCACATACCTGATGCTTCGTGGGGGTTATACCTATGAGGATGGTATCACTTCAAAAACAGAACGTACAACGGTTTTTACCGGCCCCAGCGCAGGGATCACGGTGTCTGTTCCCACAAACAAGGAGAAGGGATCCTCTATTGATATTGATTATTCATACAGGTCGACAGATCCTTTCAGCGGAACACACAGTATCGGCGCCCGGGTGGTCTTTTAATAGCTCCCGGCAAAGAACTTCAGAATATTATATTTAGGAAATGCTTATATGAAAGGCCCTTTTAAAAGGGTCTTTCATTCTTTTTCAAATGCAATGCCTCAGATCATGACAAAGAATAAATACTATACGCCGGAAGGCTTGAAAAAACTCAAGGATGAACTTGAATACCTCGAATCGGTGAGGCGTCCGGAAATCTCAAAACAAATTGCAGAGGCCCGCGACAAAGGCGACCTTTCTGAGAATGCAGAATATGATGCAGCAAAGAATGAACAGGGGATGCTCGAACTGCAGATATCAAAGCTCCAGGAAGAGATCAGGAATGCACGCCTGATCGATGAATCGAAAATGGACGCCTCAAAAGTATTAATTCTTAGCACCGTAAAAATAAAGAACCTAAAGAACAATGCGGTGATGAGCTATACCCTTGTTCCCGAAAAAGAAGCCAACCTGAAAGCGGGCAAGATCTCCGTTTCATCGCCGATAGCCAGGGGCCTCCTGGGGAAGAAAGTTGGTGATCAGGCAGAAATCGATGTGCCTGCCGGCAAAATGCTTTTCGAGATCATTGAAATCTCACGATAAATACCCATTAAATTTTCTGTACATTCCTGTATTATATTTCATACAATATAAACAATATAAACAGAAATGCTCCGTATCCGATGTTGGCACCTTAACGATGGTATTTTTGATCGTATACAGGAAAAATAGCCTGGCCCACAGGTAACCCCTGTTTTGATTTTCAATTGCAATTTTGTACTTTTGAGTGTGCCTGTGAATGGGTGCAGGGATCATAGACACTTGATAAAATCATATTGCCATGGCTAGCATATTTACCCGGATCATTAATGGGGAAATTCCCTCTTACAAAGTTGCGGAAAACGATAACTACTTTGCCTTTCTTGATATCAGGCCGCTCGCCAGGGGGCATACCCTGGTGGTGCCCAAAAGGGAAACGGATTATATTTTTGACCTGGATGACGAACTGCTTGCCGGGATGATCGTGTTTGCGAAACGGGTTGGCCTGGCCATTGAAAAGGTAGTTCCATGTAAAAGGATGGGTATGACCGTACTGGGTCTTGAAGTTCCCCATGCGCACATTCATCTCGTTCCGATCAACAGCGTGTATGATATCGATTTCAAGAAACCTGCGGTTGAAATGTCGGATGAAGAATTGTCTGATCTGGCGGCCCGGATAGCCGATTTGCTATGACCCGTCAGTAGGCGCGTTTGTTGCTTCCTTCAATATAGTGGATAAATGACAGGTTTGCCACGTAATTCCCGCCGGGTGTGGGATAGTCGCCTGTAAAGTACCAGTCGCCACGGTGATCGGGTATGGATTTATGCAGGTTATCGATACCCTGGTATATGATCCTGAGGCCCGGCACCAGCCCGGGAGGGGTGAGCAGTTCCGCGATCTTCTCAGAGATCTTTTCGGCACTGAAAGCTTTATAAATGAGCTTTACTGAATTCACGATCTCTTCTTTGGGTAAATGCTGCTGGGCTTTACATTCCTTGTACACATCGTTGATCATATACTCCTGACCGCTTTCTTTCAGCAGTGCAATGGCCGCTTTAAAGGCTATAAAATCGCTGAGCCTCGCCATATCAATCCCGTAACAGTCGGGATAGCGTATCTGTGGCGCCGAGGAGGCGATGATGATGTTTTTCGGCTGCAGGCGTGCCAAAATACGGATGATGCTCTGGCGGAGGGTGGTCCCCCTGACGATCGAATCGTCAATAACTACAAGATTGTCGGTTCGGGGCCTGATTGTCCCATAGGTGATATCATACACATGCCCCACCAGATCGTCACGCTCACTGTCCTGCGTAATGAAGGTACGAAGCTTTACATCCTTCACGGCAATATTTTCAACGCGTGGCCGGAGCGACAGAATTTCCCTGAGCGCTACGGGGTCAGGGGGCATTTTCATTTTGCTGATCCTTTCGAGCTTGATCCCATCGCACAGATGATGCAGCTCATCCATCATTCCTCTGAATGCTGATGCGGCCGTATTCGGGATATACGAAAAAACAGTGTTTTCAAGATCGCCCCCGATGGCTTCCATGATCGATGGTACCAGGGCCCGGCCAAGGTTTTTCCTTTCCCTGTAGATGGCCGAGTCTGTCCCGCGCGAAAAATATATACGTTCGAATGAACAGGATCTTTTTTCCAGCGGTTCCCTTGTAAGCACCTCTTCAAAGGAGCCGTTTCGTTTCACGATCAATGCATAACCGGGCTTCAGTTCCCTGATACTGTCTTCCATAACGTTGAAAGTAGTCTGTATGACCGGCCTTTCCGAGGCAGCCACAACTACTTCTTCATCGGCATAGTAATAGGCTGGCCTGATGCCTGCCGGATCGCGCATCACAAAGGCATCGCCGTGACCCAGAAGGCCGGCAATGGCGAAGCCGCCGTCCCAGCGTTTGCATGATTTCTTCAGGATGTTTCCAACATCCAGCCCGGCAGCAATCCTGGGGGAAATCTCCCTTTTTTCGTAACCCTCCTCCTTGTAATAACGGTAAAGCCTTTCGTTCTCTGCATCGAGGAAATGGCCAATCTTTTCGAGGATGGTGACTGTGTCGGAGGTCTCAACGGGATATTGCCCCAGGTCGATGAGCAGGTTGAACAATTCATCAACATTGGTCATGTTAAAGTTACCGACCAGCATCAGGCTTTTGGTCATCCAGTTGTTATATCGGATCATGGGGTGGAGGCTCTCAATGCTGTAGAGACCGTAAGTGCCGTAACGCAGATGGCCCAGGAAAAGTTCGCCGCTGAATTCAACGTGATTCTTAAGCCATTGAATATCCAAGGCCCGTTCGGGATGGTTTTTTATCAGATTCTTAATCGGCTTGTAGGCTTTTTTAAAGACATCCTGTATGGGGGTATTGGAATTTGAACGTATCCTGTCGATGTATTTACTGCCCGGCTCCATGTCGAATTTGATGCACCCGATGCCGGCTCCGTCCTGTCCGCGGTTATGCTGTTTCTGCATCATCAGGTGGAGCTTGTTCAGGCCGTAGAAGGCAGTGCCATATTTAGCAATGTAGTATTCAAGGGGTTTCAGGAGACGCAGCAGGGCAATCCCGCATTCGTGCTTGATGGGTTCACTCATGCAAATGGTGTTGAGGTTTGTTGATCATGATACAAAAATAATATAAATGATCCACCATGCCACGGGCAAATCAGGGCATTGCCCATATTTCCCCCTGCAATTGATTATGATATGCAAATTATTGCCTATTTTGGCCGGAAGAAACCGATAAAGCCCCGATAATATGAAGGATCTTTTTTTTCCTGCCCTGAAAAAATGCATGCTTACGATATTCTCATTCTGGTTTATCTATTTTGCCGGCGGACAGAATGATCCCTATGCCCCTTCCGGATTTCCGGATGAATGTACCACTATTACCGCCGGGAAACTGTCAACGGCAGATGGTTCCGTTATCACTAGCCATACTGACGACAGCCACCGTACGCGTTCATGGATGAACATCATTCCGGCAGCCATTCACCCGCAAGGCAGTGTAATGCCCATGTATAAACGGCAGGCCTGCGACACGCTGGCCATGCCCACCTACGCACATATCAGGATAGGGGAAATACCCCAGGTGGAAAGTACGTTTGGGTATATTAATACAGCCTATCCATGCATGAACGAAAAACAGCTTGCCATTGGAGAATCAACCTTCGGTGGCAGGGAGGTTTTGCAGTCGCCGGAAGGCCTGATCGATTGTCAGCGGTTGTGCCAGCTTATGCTTGAGCGCTGCAGCACCGCAAGACAGGCTATTGCCATGGCCGGTGAACTAACCGGAAAATATGGATGGAACGATGCGGGCGAATGTCTGACCATCGCCGATAAACATGAGGTATGGCATTTTGAGATCGTAGGCCCCGGGAAAGGTAAAACGGGAGCCATCTGGGCTGCACAGCGTGTACCTGACGACCATATCTCTGTAAATGCCAATGCGAGTACCATCAAACATATCGACCTCGGCGATCCCGATCATTTTATGGCTTCAGAAAACATTTATGATATGGCAATCGATTCGGGCTGGTGCAACTCAAAGGAAGATTTCCGCTTTTGTTATGCCTATGCTCCCAAAAGCAGGACTTCGCTTGCCGCCCGGAGAAGGGAATGGAGGGTGTTCGACCTGCTTGCTCCATCACTGAAACTTGATCCCAACGCCGAAAACTACCCCTTTTCGGTCAAGCCTGATGAGTTGCTAACCCTCGACATGCTCGTGGAGGTTTTTCAGGATTACTATGAAGAGACGCCCTTTAATTTTATCAAAGACATAACCGTTACCGATGATTCGGGAAAGACCGTCATCTCGCCGCTGGCAAACCCATTCATGCCTTACGACATGAATAAGGTTTTTAAGATTAACGGAGGATGGGGATGGCTTGGAGAACGTACCATTGCCCGCTGGTATACGATGTATGCAACCATTATACAGTGCCGCGACTGGCTGCCTGATGAAATCGGCGGACTTGTCTGGCTGGCGCAGGACAATGTGGCCACTTCCATTTATGTTCCTGTTTATTGCAGTGTAACCGACCTGCCGGAATCATATAAAACCCCCGGACGCATAAACGGTTATACCATGGAATCGGCATGGTGGGCTTTTAACAGGCTGGGAACCCTGGCAGCCCAGCGCTGGGGCGACATGCGCCATGATGTTAGCGCGGTGTGGGGCCCTATGCAGCAGGAACTGATCGAAAACCAGGCCAAAACAGAGGGTGAGGCCCTTGAACTCCTTCGTGATGACCCTGAAAAAGCCGTTGAATTCCTGACCCGGTATACCATGCTCTGGGGCAATAAGGTAGTGGAAAGGGCATGGAAACTTGGCGATGAACTTTGGACCAAATATGATGAATTGTTCTGATGGCCCGCTTTCATGAGGCGGTAATAAAACAATATTTTTGACGCAAGCTTTTATGTAAGAATTATGCCAAAAAAGGTCAGATTTCCACATACATACGTTATCATCTTTTTCATCATCCTTGTTGCAGCAGTGCTGACATGGATCATCCCCGGAGGTGAATACATTGAACAATACCACCAGGCGGATGACGGGAGGCAGGTGCTTGAAATGGAGTATCGCCCTGTGGAAAGCCAGCCGCAAACGTGGGAAGTTTTTGCCGCTTTGTTCAAAGGCTTTGAAAGGCAGGCAGGGATCATTGTTTTTATACTGATGATCGGTGGTGCTTTCTGGATCATGAACAACAGCAAGGCCATTGATGTTGGGATATTCTCTTTTTTGCGGTTCACCGGCAGGCTTGGCAAGTTGAGTGTGATGAGAAAGCTTGGCGTCAACAACATTGTAATGGTACTTATCATGCTGATGTTTTCAGTGTTTGGAGCTGTTTTTGGAATGAGCGAGGAAACCATTGCTTTTATTATCATCCTGGTTCCCCTGGCCATTTCGATGGGATATGATTCCATTACCGGTGTGGGATTGGTTTATGTTTCGGCAGCGCTGGGCTTTGCCGGTGCCATACTGAACCCTTTCACCATCGGCATAGCCCAGGAAATTGCAAATATCCCCCTTTTTACAGGAATAGAATACCGCTTTTTTTGCTGGCTTGTCCTCAATATCACAGGAATTGCCTATATCCTTTACTGGGCGGGAAGGGTTAAACGAAACCCCCGCATTTCACCGGTTTATGAAGATGACGGATATTGGCGCGAGAAAAGGGGAGGCGGAAATAATGCCGTTCAATACCATACACCTTTATCGGCATGGTTAACCTGGGTTATACTTTTACTGGTCATGGCGGCCTTTTCATGGGTTTATCCATGCACACCCATGAAAGTAGGCGATTATGCCCCTGCATACCTGATGATGGTTCCTGCCGGGACGATCCTTTTTGCCGTAAGCAGCTTTTTCGCCCTGCGAAAGTCGGCGCATTTTTTCGTGCTGAACATTTTAACGTTCACCATTTATTTTCTGATCGTCGGGGTTATGGGTTACGGCTGGTATATTATGGAGATCGCCACGCTGTTTTTTGCCATGGGGATTGCATCGGGCATGGCCATGGATTACGGTGCCAACAGGATCACAAGGCTGTTTCTGGAAGGGGTAAAGGACATCCTTCCCGCTGCGGTCATCGTTGGCCTTGCAGGCGGTATCATCGTGGTACTGGAAGATGGGAAGGTGATCAGCACCATTCTTCACAGCCTTTCACAGGGAATGAAAAATGCGAATGAGGTTACTTCCATCGGTATTATGTACATGATACAGACTGTTATCAACGTCATCATCCCGTCAGGATCGGCCAAGGCTGCCATCACCATGCCCATCATGGCCCCCTTCTCAGACCTGATCGGGCTTTCGCGGCAGGCCACGGTGATGGCCTTTCAGTTTGGCGATGGTTTTACAAATATGATCACGCCTACTTCCGGTGTACTGATGGGCGTGCTGGGCGTGGCCCGGATCCCTTTTCATAAATGGGTGAAATGGGTCACGCCGCTGCTCATCATCCTGCTGATCCTGGGTTTTTTGTTGCTCATCCCAACGGTGACCATGGATTTGCCGGGCTTTGAGCTTGACATACACCTGAGGGATTGATGTTTCCTAACCGCAGCATCCGTAATCCTGGAACATATTCCGGGAAGTTTACATGCGAAAAGGGATTCAGAATGAAAAAAAAATTACAGCCTGTTTCCGTCCCCGAAACAAACATCCATCTTCCTTGAGTTTTTGATCATGGGGTGGTCGCCGGGAACCGTGCGGAGCTTGTCTTCCACTTCTGAGAGCGGGATACCGGTAATCCTGTTTTCATTGAGGGCAACCATCACCCCGAACTCTTTACGGCTGATCATTTCAACGGCTGAAGTACCATAGCGTGTGGCAAGCAAACGGTCCATGGGCGAAGGACTGCCGCCCCGCTGAATGTAACCCAGGATGGTTTGCCTGGTTTCAAGCCCCGTTTCAGCAGTGATCATATCACCAATGTGCCGGGCGGCGGGAACCCCTTTTTTATGCCTGATACCTTCGGCAACAACCACGATGGAATAAGGCTTTTTCTGGTGAGCGCGCCTGACAAGGTAGGCGGCTACCGTTTTTTCATCATATTCGATCTCCGGAATAAGGATCACATCCCCTCCGCCGGCTATCCCGCTGTATAAGGCCAGCCATCCGGCATGATGGCCCATCACTTCTATCACCATGATCCGCTTGTGCGAGTTGGCAGTGGTATGCAGCCTGTCGATGGCGTCGGTGGCGATCAGTACCGCCGAATCAAAGCCAAAACTGGCTTCGGTGCCCCATACATCATTATCGATGGTTTTGGGAATGCCGATCACGTTCAGGCCTGCCCCGGCCAGTTGTGATGCCGTCCGCTGCGTGCCGTTGCCCCCGATGCAGACCAGTGCATCGAGACCCATTTCTTCATAATGTTTCCGGATGAGCTTCGGCTTGTCGATCCTGTTGTATTGTTTTTTGCCATTCTTGAAAGGCTTTTCGCGGGAAGTCCCCAGTATGGTCCCGCCCAGGGTGAGGATACCCGAGAGTTCACTTTCCTTCAATTCCCGGTATTCCTGGTTGATCAGCCCCAGGAAGCCCGAAGAGATCCCGAATACCTTCATGCCGTATTCCACGATGGCGGTCTTCCCAACCCCGCGGATAGCAGCATTCAGACCCGGGCAATCCCCTCCGGCCGTAAGGATACCGATCTTCATTCCTTTGGTTGATGTGGCCATGAAAGAGTTTTTTGTAAAAGTAAAGAATATCGCTTAATCAAATTGAAAATAGTTGGTGCGGATTCCGGGTTGGGGATGACAGAAACAGCGATGTGCCGGGATGTCTGTTTTGCAGATAAACTTCAGGGGTTTTACTGTCCGGCAAGCGTTTATTAAACTGTGATCCACAACACAAGGTTATTTCAAATCAATTATCTTTGCAGGCATCATGCAAAAGCAACAAATCAGGAAAGGCTTTTCAAAACTGAGCAAGGATGAGAAAATCTCACTCACGGCCAGCTATTTTGAAAACCCTGAAGAAGCGGCAAGGGAGCTGAAGTCATTTTGGCACGGAGATCCCGGCTTGCAAAAACGACTGGACGAGTTTGCCGAGAATACCATATCCAACTTTTATTTTCCATACGGCATTGCGCCCAATTTCGTGATCAACGGCAATATGTACCTTGTACCCATGGTCATTGAAGAGAGCTCAGTGATTGCAGCTGCTTCCAATGCCGCTAAATTCTGGGCCGAAAGGGGTGGTTTCCACTCGGAGGTATTGTCGATGACCAAAATCGGGCAGGTTCATTTTATCTGGAAAGGGGCTGCGGAAAAACTTCGTGCCGCCATGCCGGAAATAAAAGATAAAATGATTGCCGAAACGGCTTCCATCACTGCCAATATGCGCAAAAGGGGCGGTGGGATCCTCGATATAGAATTGGTTGACATGACCGATAAACTGGATCATTATTATCAACTCAGGGCTAGTTTTGAAACCGTCGACAGCATGGGGGCCAACTTCATCAATTCCTGTCTGGAGGAGTTTGCACAACACCTGAAGCGTTTCCTGAAAGAAGACAAGCGATTTTCACCGGATGAAAGGGATTGTGATATCGTTATGGCGATCCTTTCCAACTATACCCCCGAATGCCTGGTCAGGACATGGGTTGAATGCGACATAGCGGCTTTTGATGGTATTGACCGTAACCTGAACGCCCTGCAATTCGCTAACAAGTTTGAAAGGGCCGTGCGTATTGCACAACAGGATGTATATCGGGCAACGACACATAATAAGGGCATCATGAATGGCATAGATGCGGTGGCACTGGCTACCGGAAACGATTTCAGAGCCATTGAGGCCTGTGCCCACACCTATGCCGCACGAACGGGAAGGTATTCTTCAATGACCGATATTACACTGGAGGGTGGGAAGTTTGTGTATGAGTTGATGGTACCACTGGCCATGGGTACCGTGGGCGGTCTTACTTCCCTCCACCCACTGGCCCGGTTTTCGCTCGATTTGCTTAACAAACCCGGTGCGGCACAACTGATGATGATCGCCTCGGCTGTGGGTCTGTCCAACAACTTCAGTGCATTGAAATCATTGGTCACCAGTGGGATACAAGTAGGACATATGAGAATGCATTTGTTTAACATTCTCAACCACATTGGCGTTACCACCCAAGAAAAAGATAAGGCAATCAGTTATTTCAAGGATAAAAAAGTGTCATTCAATAATGTGAAGCAGTTGATTGCCAGCCTGAGAAGAGAGAAATCCTAAACTGTAAAATTTGATTGGCAAAAAGTTTTATTCAAACGGCAAGTTGCTGATCACGGGCGAATACCTGGTGTTACAGGGTGCAACGGCCCTGGCCGTTCCCACCATACCCGGGCAGGAGATGCTGGTATCGGCGGTTCCCGGATCCGGCCCTATCCGATGGCAAAGTTATTTCAGGGAAAAATGCTGGTTTGAGGCCGGTTTCTCGGTACCCGGATATGAGGTTCTGAACGCTACCAATAAAAAGGCTGCCAGCTACATTGCCGGCCTGCTTCGCGAAGCCCGGCGGCTGAACCCTGAGACGACTGCCGGCATGCATGCCTGCAAGGTCAAGGCTATTCTGGGATTTGACCCGCTCTGGGGCCTTGGCAGCAGTTCAAGCCTTATCAGAAATATCGCCGCCTGGTTTGAAATTGACCCTTTCACCTTGTTCTTCAATACACAAAAAGGCTCGGCCTATGATATTGCCTGTGCCGGTGCGAATTCAGCGATCCATTACCGGCTGGAAAATAACCTGCCGCAGTTTGAATCTGCAGCTTTCAACCCCCCTTTTCGCTCCGCGCTCGCCTTTGTCTATTCAGGAAGGAAACAGGATTCAGATGCAAGCATTGGTAAATACCTCCGATCGGCAAAAGTTTCGAAGGACATGATAAAGCGTATTTCACAGATTGGAGGGGAAGTGGCACAGGCTCAAAACCAGCAGGACTTCAACCGCCTGATCGATGAACACGAAGACCTCCTGGCACTTATACTTCGGAAAACACCAATCAGGAAAGAGTTTTTTTCCGACTTTCCGGGAAGCCTGAAATCGCTGGGGGCCTGGGGCGGTGATTTCTTTCTTGCATCGGCAGAGGGGGGCATGGGTGAAATAAAGTCGTATTTTAGCGCTAAAGGCTTTCAGGTACTGTTCGGATATGATGAACTGGTACTGAATAAAGCCGGCCTTTCATCGCCAGGGCCTCACGGAGAAACGGATTAAACGACAATTAACGGAATGAACAAGATCAGTTGGCAAAGTCCTTCCAATATCGCACTGGTAAAGTACTGGGGTAAGCATGGCCTGCAGCTACCGTCGAATCCCAGTCTTAGTTTTACTTTGCAGGCCTGCCATACCCGTTCGGAACTGGAATGGGAAAACGGTACAGGCCGGGTGGAGTTGCTGTTCGAAGGCCTGCAGAATGAGAAATTCAGGTTACGGGTCAATAATTTCATAGAAAACATCAGGCCACACTTTCCTTTTCTGGAAGAACTGGATATTTTTTTCAATACCACGAACAGCTTTCCGCATTCGGCGGGCATAGCCTCTTCGGCCTCGGCCATGAGCAGCCTGGCACTCTGCCTTTGTTCACTGGAAGAGGCTGTTGTTAACAGGAAATTGCCGGAAGCGGAGTTTTTTCGTAAAGCTTCCTGTATCGCACGGCTTGGTTCCGGCAGTGCAGCGCGTTCCGTATACGGCGGATGGGTTTTGTGGGGAAGTGCCGAAAGTGTTGCGGAAAGTTCCGACGAATATGCCATTCCCCTGCCCATGGCCGTTCACGAATGTTTCAGCCGGATGTGCGACACCATCCTCATTGTTGATGAAAGCCCCAAGGCTGTGAGCAGCAGCGAAGGACACCGGTTGATGCAATCGCACCCATTCGCCTCGCGCCGGTTTGATCAGGCTCATGAACACATTGATCTGGTGCTGAAAGCCCTCGCCGTAGGCGATGAGGACAGCCTGGCACTGATCACGGAGAACGAAGCCCTGGGCCTGCACGGCCTCATGATGACCGCCAATCCGGGCTATATACTCCTGAAGCCCGGAACCCTGCAGATCATTGATAAGATCAGGAGATTCAGGGCTGCCAGCGGTATGCCCGCCTTCTTTACGCTCGATGCCGGCCCCAATGTGCACCTGATCTACCCCGAAAGGATCGCGGAAGCTGTGCAGGCATTCATCCAAGACGAATTATTGCTATATTGCAGTCGCAAACAAAGGATCGACGACCGCATTGGCCAGGATCCGCATAAAACCGGCTACTGAGGATGACCAACAGGCCTGAAGTTTTTTATGCCAAGATATTACTGTTTGGAGAATACAGCGTGATCTGTGATTCGATGGGGCTTACCATCCCCTATGCCCATTTCAAGGGTGAATTGGGGTTTTTGAATAAATACCGTTATACCGACTATGATTTTGCCATTGAATCGAACCGGATGTTGCGCGATTATCAAAAGCATTTGCTGAAACTTCAACACGACGGCAGTTTGAAATGCAGGCTCGACCTGCAGCATTTCGGGAAAGACCTTGACCGGCAGTTGTTTTTCGAATCCACCATCCCGCAGGGATTCGGCATTGGCAGTTCGGGCGCCTTGTGTGCAGCCATCTACCAGCGCTATGCCCGCGACAGGATCCGTTCGCACCGGAACCTGCGACAGGAAGAGGTATTGCGACTGAAAGAGATATTCGCACAGATGGAAAGCTATTTTCACGGGATCAGCTCCGGTATCGATCCGCTGAACTGTTACCTGAAGTATCCTTTGCTGATCGATCCGCAGGGACAGATACAGGTGGTAGGCATACCGCGAAAGAAATTCCCACTTCAGGGAGCCATCTTCCTTGTTGATACCGGAAGGCCTGGCATTACGCAGCCCCTGGTAAACCTCTTCATGGACAAATGTAAGGACCCGGCTTACCGAAGCCTGATCAAAAATGAACTTATTCCGCTCAATGATCAATGCATCAGCTCCCTGCTGAACGGGCAGACAGATGTTTTCTTTTCAGTACTTCATAAGCTATCGGAATTCCAGTATCGCCATTTTAAGCCCATGATCCCCGATCAGGTATGCGGTATCTGGAAAGCCGGCCTCGACACCAGAACATATACGCTGAAGCTATGCGGCAGCGGAGGAGGTGGATTTATCCTTGGCATCACCAGGGATTTTGATTCCAGTCTGATTTCATTGAAGGCACAGGGACAAAGGGTGATTGCCGTTTATAAGAATGGATAAACGTGACTTGCAAGGGAAGTAACCGGGTTGGCCCTCATGATCCTGGCATAATTTTTTTTCGCAAAAAAGTTTTATTAAGGAGATATAAAACCGGATATTTTGACAAGGACTATTATAGTAACGGGGGCAGCGGGCGGACTTGGGCAGGCGATCGTTAACCGGGCCCTGAAAACTTTCACGGACACGATGGTGGTGGCTGCCGATACCAATATGGTGCCCCTGAAACTACTTGAAGGCCATAACAGGCTTATCCCCTATAAACTCGATATTACCTCCGAAAAGGATATCGTATCGCTCCGGCGTGAGCTGGAATCCAGGGGATTGATGGCATGGGGTATTGTTAACAATGCCGGGATATCTGCTTTCTTCCCGGTAAGTGAGAAGGACAGGCACAGCCTCGAAGAGATCTTCGCCGTAAATACATTTGGTCCGGTGAATATGGTGCGGGTATTTTTGCCACACCTTATAAAAACTCAGGGCAGGGTTATACAGCTAAGCAGTGAAAGCATACGCTTGCCGGCTCCCTTCCATCCATACGCTGCCAGTAAGATAGCCATGGAAGCCCTGGGCGTAAGTATGCGCAATGAGCTGGCGTTGCTTGGTATCAGGCTGATCATGGTCAGGCCGGGAGCCATCAATACACCCATGCTGAATGATCTGTACGATATGAAGAATCATATCGGAAAAAGCGTATATGCTGATGCGCTTCGGCTTTTCGCCGAAAAGGCGCCCAAACAGATCAGGAGAACAACTGAGGCCGGTGAAGTGGCCGGGCTTGTAATAAAAGCCCTTTCGGCAAGGATGCCGAAAGGCTATTACCATATCAATAATAGCTTTAAACTGCGTCTGGCACAATTCCTTCCGCACCGGCTTCGCGACCGCCTCATGCAGGCCATGCTCCGAAAGCCTGTTTAATCCCCCTGCGTATAAAAAAAAGCACAGGGCATGATTGATCTGCAAATGCATACAGCAAAATGCCCTGTGCCTGCCGGTAAAACCCGGCCGTATTATTTTTTGGTATTCTTTGCAATGGCGGCCAGCGCCCTGAACATTTCGGCAAGGAAACGGCTTGCCACGATGATCAGGAAGCCATAAACCGGCATAATGATAATGCCAAACAGGCCGGACTCAACAAAGCCGATACCCATGCTGCCTGAGAGGGCATATGCGTCATTACCAAGGAAGATGGTCATGATCAGGGATGCGCCGAAGCCGACGATCCCGATCCAGGTGCCAAACCATTCGCCCAGGGTTTGTATGAAATGGGAAAAGACCGGCGTGGCCAGGTATTCATCGCCAACCTCCGAAGTAACGATCACCTTCGTGCGCCTGTCCCACCAGATCTGGAAACCGATCCAGCTGGCAAAAGTTATGATCAGCCAGATGAGTATGAAGGCAATCACAAATTTGCCTTTTGCGTCGAAAATCCCTCCGTTAATGGACTCATATAAAATGTATATCGGCAATAAAAGATTGACGATTGCCATTATCGTATAAAGCCAGTTAAAAGGCTTACGATAAAGATGCCCGTTATCGATGAATAACAGGTAGGGTTTGATAAAGGTAAAGAATTTATTGTCCATGGTCATGCAGTTTGGTCTCCTACTCGTGTGGCTTTTCGGTTCCGCCCCGTTTATTTAAGTGGGTTCTGGACTCCACTTTCGCAGATCAATATCATTAAGCCGGGCATTCCGGAAAAGGCGCTCATGGCATCAAAGTGTTATATAATCCGAAAAATCAATATACCCGGTAAGCAAGTCTTTATTCAAGCGTAAACATACAAAAATCGGAGTTCAAAACAAAATATCAATATAAAATTAATATAATATTTTTTTCTGGTGGGAACAGAGGTGTTCTTTGCCAAAATACAGCAGAAGACAAAAGAGACCCCAACTACGGCAGGAGCGATTTAGAGGGTTTTCCTGCCTTTGTCATTTCATATCAAGGTTGTATTGGGAATACAGTTGAAGGGAATTCAGCTCAAGGGCCATCAGGTTGCCAAAGCCGTTGCGCCCGGCCATATAAATGCCATTGTCGAGGTCGATATATCCAAATTGATCCACCTGGTCGCGCAGGGTAAAAATGGTTTCAAGGTCAACCGGTACATGTCCGTGGATGAGCTTACGGTGGCCTATCTTGTCCCGGTCAATGTCATAGCCCCTGGTCCAAAGCATGGCGTGCTGGTCCTCAAAAGGATCGTCAAGATCAAAGTTCAGCCCGGCATGGACCAAAACATAATCTTCGAGTATCATATGAGTGGGAAGCCCGTCGAGCCATTCGGCATATATCGCCGGTACTTTTCGCAGGTCATTGGTACCGAAGCTTTTCATGCTTTGCTTTCCGCCAAATCTTTTCCAGGCTGCTTTGCTGGCATTGCGGCTGCGCAGGCCAAGGAAGCTTTTCAGATGGTGTTCTTCCTGCCAGGATTTTACAAAACTTTCTTCGTGGTTGCCTTTGAGTAAATGCAGTCTGAATCCTTCCTGCTGCAGTTGCAGCAGAAAATCGAGCACGCCTTTCGAATCCGGCCCGCGGTCGATGTAATCGCCCACGAAATACAGGACATCATCCTTCGAAGGGTTGATGTAATGGTCAAAAAGGGCTTTCAACGTTTTACTGCAACCGTGTATGTCGGGGATCACCCAGCGTTTATTCATTTATCGGAATCATTTGATCATACCAATTCATGCCTTGTATTCTGAAAATCCATTGGAACAGCCAGATTGAATGTACAAATAAGTGCAGGCCATTGTTCATCCAGACCTTTTTGCCGGTTTCCAGCCGGAACCGTTTCAATATCCTGCAGCTGTTCAATCCGCAGCGGAGATCATGATTTTTTCGCCTGATTGGCAACCTGTTCCATCAGCTTTTTTATTTCCTCCGGATCGCCGATAAAGTAATCCTTTACGAGTTTCATATCATGGCCAAACTCAAAAACGTAGGGGATGCCGGTTGGTATGTTGAAGCTGAGGATATCTTCCTCGCTCATATTCTTAAGATATTTCACCACTGCCCGAAGGCTGTTGCCGTGGGCAGCCACCAGCACCTCTCCATGTTGTTCAAGGGCCGGTTTGATCTCTTCATTCCAGTAAGGGATCATTCTTTCGATCACCTCTTTGAGCGATTCGGTGCGCGGAATGTCCTTGTCGTCGACACCGGCATAACGCGGATCGAATTTGGCATTCAGGGGATTGTCTTCGGCGATGGGCGGCGGCGTAACGTCGAAACTGCGCCTCCACAGCAAAACCTGTTCATCCCCGTATTTTTTTGCTGTTTCGGCTTTATTGAGGCCCTGCAGCATGCCATAATGCTTTTCGTTGAGGCGCCAGCTTTTGTATTCGGGTATCCACATCATGTCCATTTCTTCCAGCGCCAGCCACAGGGTTTTGATAGCCCTGTTCAGGTATGAAGTGAAGGCCACCTCTGGCCTGAACCCTTCCTCACGGAGCGTACGGCCTGCCTTGCGGGCCTCTTCGATTCCCTGCTCCGACAAGCCGACATCTTTCCAGCCCGTAAAACGGTTTTCCCTGTTCCATTCGCTTTGCCCGTGACGCAATAATATCAGTTTATACATAATTCAGATTTTGTGCACAAAAATACAAAATATCCGGCAGGGAAACCATGGATGCGTGTAAATGAAAGGGTGTGGAGCATGGGACCCCGGCTCTTCCCTTTCCTTTTCGGAAAGATATTATTTTTTCATAACTTTGGCGTCCTTTATCCGGATCAAACACTAAACCATGAATACAGAGATGAACCCTAACCCGCTTGTACAGTACCTCAACAAAGCTTCTGAAGATTTTACAAAGGCCGACCTGTTACGCTATTGTGAAGACAATAACATAGGCATGATCAACTTTCGTTATGCCGGATGGGATGGACGGCTGAAAACCCTCAACTTCATCATTAACAGTAAGGACCACCTCGACCAGATCCTCAGTTGCGGGGAACGTGTAGACGGATCGAGCCTGTTTTCGTTCATCGAGGCCGGCAGCAGCGACCTATACGTGATGCCACGCTTTAAAACGGCTTTCGTAAACCCTTTTAGTGAAATACCTGCGCTCGACATCCTCTGTTCCTATTTCGATAAGGACGGCAATCCGCTGGAGAGCGCTCCCGAATATATTTTGCGCAAAGCCCACCGTTCGTTTACGGATGTTACGGGCATGCGCTTTGAAGCCATGGGTGAGCTCGAGTATTATGTGATTTTTCAGAAGGATGAACTCTACCCGGCCGAAAACCAGCGCGGCTATCATGAGTCAGTACCCTTTACCAAGTGGGAAGACCTGCGTACCGAAGCCATGCTGGCCATTGCACAGGCTGGGGGACAGATCAAATACGGGCATTCAGAAGTGGGCAATTTCACCGTGGGTGATATAGAATACGAACAAAACGAAATCGAGTTCCTGCCGGTGGATGTGGAAGATGCCGCCGACCAGCTCATGATCGCCAAGTGGATTTTACGCAACCTGGCCCATAAATACGGCGTTACCGTGACCTTCGCCCCGAAGATCACAGCAGGCAAGGCAGGCAGTGGAATGCACGTGCATACAAGGCTGATGAAAGACGGGAAGAATATGATGGTTGATAAGAATGGCCTAAGCGATACGGCAAGAAAAGCCATTGCCGGCTATCTTGCCCTGGCCCCATCCCTCACGGCTTTTGGCAATATCAATCCCACCTCCTATTTCAGGCTTGTGCCCCATCAGGAGGCTCCTACCAACATCTGCTGGGGCGACCGCAACCGCTCGGTGCTGGTGAGAGTGCCCCTGGGATGGTCTCTCAAAAAAGATATGATGCACCAGGTCAACCCCCTGGAAAAAGCCCTAGACGAGGACCTGACCAGCAAGCAGACGGTTGAATTCCGGTGCCCCGACGGCTCTGCCGATATCTACCTGCTCCTGGCCGGCCTGACCGTGGCCGCAAGGCATGGCTTCGAAATGAAAAATGCACTTGAATATGCCAAAGAAACCTATGTGGATGTCGATATCTTTAAAAAGGAGAACAAAGCCAGGCTGGAATCTCTCTCCGTTTTACCGGGCTCATGCCATGAATCGGGCGAAGCACTGCTGAAACAAAAGGATATCTATACCCGCTACGGTGTTTTTTCGGAAGGGATGCTCGATTGGATCGCAAGCTATCTGAAAGGGTTTGATGATAAAACGCTGCGCGACGACATTGGCAATAGCGAGGAAGAAATACTGAAACTGGTTAACCGGTTTTTTCACTGCGGATAAAACAAATCCGGCATGACCATTATTGGGCTTCCTGCAAAAAACCTCCGGTAATCATTGATTTTCTGGTCCATGTTCACACGACAGGGCTATTTACCTCTTTTTTCACCATCTTTGTAATATGAAAACACGCATCATCCGGTTTCTCGCAATAGGATTAATGATGATATTTTCCTATTGCGCCAATATGAAAGCGCCCGGTGGCGGCCCGGCCGATATTTATCCCCCTTTCGTAACAGAATCGGATCCCCCCAATTATTCCCTGCATTTTAAGGAACAAAGAATTATCCTGAAGTTTAACGAGTTTGTAAATGTTACCGATGTGATCAATGAGGTGTTTATCTCTCCGCCACTTAATAAAACACCCGACATCAGGACACGAGGAAAATCCGTCATCATTACCATCGACGAAGAACTGCACGACAGCACCACCTATTCGATCTATTTCGGAAAATCCATCAAAGACATTACCGAAGGCAACCCCATGGAGAACTATAATTATGTATTTTCCACAGGCGACTGGATAGATTCACTTTCCATCATAGGAGAAGTGATCAATGCATTTGATCTGAAACCGGAAAAAGATGTGCTGGTAATGCTTTATGAGGATAACAACGACACCATACCCTTCGACAGCCTGCCATACCTGGTCAAGCCTTCCTATCTCACCCGCACCACGGAGCAGGGTTTTTTTATACTGAACAATCTGCGGAATAGCGAATACCTGCTGTTTGCCCTCGCCGACATAAATTTCAGTGCAACTTACGACCTGGCCGATGAGAATATTGCGTTTCTCGACAGCCTCATCACCCCTGAATTCCTGATGCCGGATGAAATGCCGGATAGCCTGTTTGCCGACAGCCTGCTGTCAGCTCTTCCCGAAGCTGTTGATGAAGAGGATGATCAGGAGCAAGGGGATTGGCTGTATGATATTGGGGAGGAACTAATGGATGGCATGGTTGATGACACGGCCCTTCCTGATACATCTGGCATGGCTGCCGACAGCCTCTCGCCGGACGACATCAAAGCGGGCTTTTATACCCTCTTTTTGTTCGCGGAAGTTGACACCTTACAACGACTGCTCGGTGCCGACAAGCCACGCGACAGGGTGCTTCGTTTCGTTTTTCGTTATCCGGCCGAAGATGTACTTATTACACCGCTCACAGCGGTCCCTGAAAACTGGATGCTTCCCGAATGGAATAATACCCATGATACGCTCAGGTATTACGTGCTCAGCGAAAACCTCGACTCTGTGAGCTTCGTCATCAGCCTCGATACCATGATCTTTGATACGGTGAAGTTCATGTTGCGGGAGGATGACTTTCTGCAGGACAGGAAAGATAAGGAACAGGCTCTCAAGCTGTCATCCAATGCCCGCTCAACATTTCCTTTTCATGAAACCTTTCAGTTCAGTACCGGGGCGCCCCTGGCATATTGGGATTTTTCACGCTTCATGCTGGTGGAAGACGCCGACACCATCATGCCGGAACTGGAAGTGTTCGGACAGGCCCGAAGAATGGTAAGGCTGAACAGGGAACTCGATGAAAATACGTCCTATATCCTTTTCTTCCCCGATTCTGTGCTGACCGACATGTTTGGGCACGGCAACGATTCGGTAACGTTTAACTGGCGGACAAATGCAAAGGAAAACTACGGATCACTGGTCCTTCATGTGCATAATCTTTCAAACACGGAACAACTGCTTATTCAGTTATTAAACGACAAAGGCAGTATGCTGAGGGAAGAAACTGTCCTGTCGGAAAATACGATTACCTGGGATCTTCTGGAACCCGGAAAATATATTGTCAAGGCGGTTGCCGACAAAAACCGCAACGGCCGGTGGGATACGGGGAGCTTTTCGGGAAGGAAGCAGCCCGAACCTGTCGTTTTCTTTCCCCTGCAGGTGGATGTCAGGGCAAACTGGAACCTCGAAGAAGACTGGGAAGTTGTTTTCCGTTAAAAAAATTCAAAGAATGTACATATTTATTATGCTGATATGTAAATTTGTAATACCTTTGTCGAAAAATTAATTAAAAATGGAAAAAGTTGTGTTGGAAGTTAACAAACTAGAGATGGCAGCCAGCAAGTTAAGAGCAATTGCCCATCCCATGAGAATTGCGATCATTGAATTGCTCAATGATAAACCGCAAATGAGTGTTACCGAAATTTACCGTAAACTGAACATTGAGCAGGCATCAGCCTCGCATCACCTGAACATTCTTAAAAACAAGGGTGTGCTTCAGTCGAGAAGAGACGGAAAGAAGATCTTTTATTCACTGAAAAGCAAATCACTGAAAGAGATCGTTGACTGTATCAACCGCTGCAACGCGGAATAAGCCTGCTTCTTCAGTTTTGCAGAGAGAATATCAGTCGTAAAAAGAATTGTGCTAAGCGGGATTTTGCATGTTAATTGCAAAATCCCGTTTTTTTTATGAAGTCAGCGGAATAAATTCAAATTTTTTACCGTCGAAGAGGCCCTTGTCGCTCAGTTTCAGCTCGGGAATTACCAGCAGAGCCATAAACGAGAGGGTCATGTATGGGGCGCGGAGCGAAGAACCGAGAGCCCTGGCCTTTTTGTCGAGGCGGTCGTAGGCTGCCGCTACCCGGTATCCGTCTTCATCCGACATCAGGCCTGCAACGGGCAGCGGAAGCACTTCCCTTTCCGGTCCATCGGCCAGGGAAATCCCTCCCTTCGCCCTGACAAGCATGTTGATGGCCTGGCAAATATCATCATCCTTACTGCCCACGGCTATGAGGTTGTGGCTGTCGTGGGCCACCGTTGAGGCAATGGCCCCCCTCTTCAACCCGAAGTTTTTAATAAAGGCCACGGCTGGCTTTGCCGGTGAATACCGATTGTATACAACCAGTTTCAGGATATCGCGTCCGGTGTCACTTTCAATTTTTTCGTCGCCGGGTGCGACAGGGCTGTCGGCCGACAGCGTAACAAGCTGTCCGTCGAGGGCTTCAATTACCCTGAGATGGCTTCCCCCGGCTTTCACTTCAATATCACCGGTTTGGATCTCGCGGGTATTGAATTTGTTTATTGCCTGCTCTTTCACGCTTCCGATCAGGCTTTGTCCCTGCCTGGCCACCAGTTCACCTTCGATATATGTTTCGATCACTTCGAAGCTTTCCAGTGTGTTTACCAGGATAAAATCGGCAGGATCGCCTGCTTGCAGCAACCCCACGTTGAGCCCGTAATGCCGCACGGGATTAAGGGTGCAGGCCCTCAACACCGTGATGGGGTCGTAACCTGCTGCCATGGCCCTCCTGACAAGGTCGTTCATATGTGTTTCTGCCAGGTCGTTGGGATGGCGGTCGTCACTGCAGAACATTACCTGTGCGGGATATTGGCCAAGCAGGGGAATGAGCTCATCAAAGTTCTTGGCGGCACTGCCTTCCCTGATCAGGATATGCATGCCGTGCGCCGCTTTATCCAATGCTTCCCCGAGTTGAAAGCACTCATGGTCGGTGCTGATTCCGGCGGCAATGTATTTGGCGGCATCTTCACCCCTCAGGCCGGGCGCATGACCATCGACCGGCTTTTTATACTTCCTGGCAAGGTTCAGCTTGGCGAGGACTTCGGGGTCCTTGTTCAGCACCCCGGGAAAATTCATCATCTCCGACAGGTACAGCACATCATCCATGGCCAGGAGGCTTTCGATCTCGGCAGGGCCAAGTGTAGCGCCGGCCGTTTCGAAGGGTGTGGCGGGGACGCAGGATGATGCACCGAAAAAGAATTTGAAAGGCACCCGCTTCCCGTTCCGGATCATGAACAGTATCCCTTCAATACCCAGTACGTTGGCAATCTCGTGCGGGTCCGATACCGTAGCCACGGTGCCGTGAACAACGGCAAGCCGCGCAAATTCACTGGGGATAAGCATGGAACTTTCGACGTGGATGTGGGCGTCGATAAGTCCGGGCAGGATGAATGGCCCCTTTGCGTGTTTTTCTTCCTTTACGGCAGAGATCCTGCCGTTTTTCACGTGTACGCTTCCGGGAAAGATGCGTCCGCCCGGCAGATCAACCACCTGTCCTGTGATGCTGAAGGAATTTGATCCTTTCATAAGCCTGATGGGTTGTATGTAATAAAATTGAATGTCATTGCAATGATAATGTCAGCCTTCACGGCTTGCGATAAGTATTTCGAGCAGTTTTATGCCTGCGTCGGAGATGACGGTTCCCGGGCCAAAGATGGCTACGGTGCCTGCTTTGTAAAGGAAGTCGTAGTCCTGCGGCGGGATCACCCCTCCCACGATGACCATAATGTCGTCGCGCCCCAGTTTTTTCAGTTCTTCAATAAGCTGCGGCACGAGGGTTTTATGCCCGGCGGCAAGGCTCGACACCCCCACGATGTGTACGTCGTTCTCAACGGCTTGCCTTGCCGTTTCCGCGGGTGTCTGGAACAACGGCCCTATGTCGACATCGAAGCCGATATCGGCAAAGCCTGTGGCCACTACTTTTTCACCGCGGTCGTGACCATCCTGACCCATCTTGGCTACCATGATCCGTGGCCGCCTTCCTTCCAGTGCGGCAAAACGATCGGCCAGTTCGCAGGCTTTCTGAAAGCCAGCATCGTCTCTCGATTCCGATGAATACACACCGGATATTGACCGTATTACGGCCTTGTATCTTCCGTAGACCTTTTCGCATGCATTGGAGATCTCGCCCAGGCTGGCGCGATGTCTGGCCGCTTCAACGGCAAGTTCGAGCAGGTTTCCCTTTCCGCTTTCGCAAGCTTGTGTAATGGCGTTGAGGGAAGCCTGTACAAGGCTTTCATCACGTTCCGCCCTGAGTTTTTTGAGCCGCCTGATCTGTGCTTCGCGCACAGCCGTATTGTCAACCTCAAGGGTTTCGATCGGATCTTCTTTTTCAAGACGGTATTTATTAACACCCACGATGGTGTCTTTATGTGAATCGATGCGTGCCTGCTTTCTGGCGGCTGCTTCTTCTATTCGCATCTTGGGGATGCCGGTCTCTATGGCCTTTGCCATTCCGCCAAGCTTTTCAATTTCCTGTATGTGTTCCCAGGCTCTGCGTGCGATCTCATGTGTAAGGCTTTCCACGTAGTAGGAACCTGCCCATGGATCTACGCTCCGGGTGATGTTGGTTTCCTCCTGCAGGTAGATCTGCGTATTGCGGGCAATGCGTGCCGAAAAGTCGGTTGGCAGGGCGATGGCCTCATCCAGGGCGTTGGTGTGCAGCGACTGCGTATGGCCGAGTGCGGCTGCAAGGGCCTCAATACAGGTCCTGGCCACGTTGTTGAAAGGATCCTGTTCGGTAAGGCTCCAGCCCGAAGTCTGGCAGTGCGTACGAAGGGCCATCGACTTAGGGTTTTTGGGATTGAACTGCTTGACGATCTTCGCCCAAAGCATCCTTGCGGCACGCATCTTGGCAATCTCCATAAAATGATTCATTCCAATACCCCAGAAAAAGGAGAGCCTTGGCGCGAAGCTGTCAATGTCCATCCCGGCTTCAATGCCCGCCCTGATATACTCAAGGCCGTCGGCAAGAGTGTAGGCCAGCTCGATATCTGCTGTGGCCCCGGCTTCCTGCATGTGGTAACCACTGATGCTGATGGAATTGAAACGGGGCATGTTTTTGGAGGTATACTCAAAAATGTCGGCAATGATACGCATGGATGGCTGTGGCGGGTAAATGTAGGTGTTGCGAACCATGAACTCCTTCAGGATGTCATTCTGTATGGTTCCGCTGAGCTGGTCAAGGCCGGCTCCCTGCTCCAGCCCGGACACGATATAAAAGGCCATCACGGGCAGCACTGCCCCGTTCATGGTCATCGATACCGACATTTTATCCAGGGGGATCTGATCGAAAAGGATCTCCATGTCGAGAATGCTGTCGACAGCCACACCGGCCTTGCCCACATCACCCTCTACACGTTCGTGATCGGAGTCGTAGCCGCGGTGGGTGGCCAGGTCGAAGGCAATGGACAAGCCTTTCTGCCCGGCAGCCAGGTTACGTCGGTAAAAAGCGTTGGACTCCTCTGCCGTGCTGAACCCGGCGTACTGCCTGATGGTCCAAGGCCGCATCACATACATGGCCGAATAGGGACCACGTAAAAAGGGCGGCAAACCCGCTGCATAATGCAGGTGTTCCATGCCTTCCAGATCGGCGGCGGTATAAACCGGCTTGATGCTGATCTTTTCCGGGGTGTCCCAATGCTTTTCAATATGGTGCTGATGCTCCCACACCCTGATGTCGCTTGTGCCCGGAAAGTCTTTATTTATATCAATATGACTGAAATTTGGCTTCATGATGATGGTTCTTCTGATTGATTATTTTGTTAAACCCAGCATTTTCTGGAATCCTTCAAGGGTTTCAAGGACGTTTGACCTGAGGTGAATGAAATGTTTGATGCCTTTTTGCATGAGTGTTTCAACAAGGTCCTGGGGATACCCGGCAACCACCACGATGCTGTGCTTCGAAAGCTTGTCGCTGATCTCAGGGGCAATCACTGCATATTCTTCATCTGAACTGCAAATGACCACGATCCCTGCTCCGCTTTTGATGGCTGCTTCAACGCCTTCGTCTATGGTTTTGAATCCCGGGTTGTCGATGATCGAAAAGCCGGCTACTGCAAAGAAGTTGCCGGCGAACCGGGCCCTGGCCACCCGCATGCCGATGTTTCCGAAGGGGAAAAGGAATACTTCCGGGCGTTTGTGTTTGCGTGCGTAGCGATCGGTAAGCTGGCGGATCCTTTCAAAGGCCTGCGCTCCGCGGTAAGGCTTCAGCGTTTCAATGAGTGCCCCTTCTTCCGTGAAATCGGTTGGTTTAAAAATTTTGGAGCTCAGGTTTTTTTCAATTTTTTCACTGAAGTTCGGGTACTGGTTAACACCCAGGAGTGTCTTTTTCCGCATCGCTACGGCCGTATCAAGCGAACGGGCGTGTTCCTGCACTTGCTTTTGTATCCAGCCGTTTTTTATGGCTTCGAGATAGCCTCCTTGCTCTTCCGTTTCAAGGAACAGTTTCCAGGCTTCACCGGCAATGGCGCTGCTCAGGTTTTCAATGAAATAGGAGCCCGCGGCAGGATCTGCCACCTTGTCGAGGTACGACTCTTCCTTCAACAGCAATTGCTGGTTTCGGGCGATGCGCTCGCTGAATTCCCCTGCCCGGGTATAGGCTGAGTCGAAGGGGATGACCACATGAGAATCGACACCGGCAATGGCAGCCGACATCGACTCTGTAGTTGTGCGGAGCATGTTCACATAGGGATCGTAAACACTCATGTTCCAGCTTGCCGTTTCGGTGTGGATGCTCATGCGTGCAATATCGTCGCAACTGGGTCCGTATGCCTTAACAATGTTTGCCCAAAGCAGCCGTGCGGCCCTGATCCTGGCAATTTCCATAAAATAGTCGGAACCGACCGAAAAATTAAAACGCATGCCTGTGGCTGCCTTGTCGACAGGTAGCCCGCGTTCAGTGAGTTGGGTAAGGTATTCCGCCCCGGTCGACAGGCTGAAGGCCAGCTCCTGCACAATGGATGCACCGGCGTGGCTAAAATTCCGCCCATTTACGGTGATCACTGTAAAATGAGGCAGGTGGGCCGTAAGATCGATCATACGGCGGCAGCGTTCAAGGTCTTCATCCTGCGAATCATAAAATTTTCCCTTGATCAGCAGCCGCCCCAGGGGGTCATGGTTAACCGATCCGTGAAGCCTGCCAAGGTCACGATTGTATTGTTTGACCAGTTCAAGGTATATGCCTGCAATGTTTTCGGCCTGCTTTCCGCAAAGGAAATTCAATTCAACGATCTCGGCGAAAATATTTTTGCATAAATGATCGATATCTTCTTTCCGGTAGTCTTTTTTATCATCAAGGATAAATCCCAGCGAGTTGATCCCTTTCATCAGGATGTCGAGTGCCTTTTTGTTGGCACGTGCGATATTTCCCACGCGGATGTTTTGCCTGATGTGCCAGTCGTTGTTACAGGTCTTCATCCCCCGGGAAAAAGGAAACTGCCCCGGAAGCAATTCCATTCCGGGTATGTTCTGAAGGTCTTCTTCGACATAATAGGGTTTAATATTAAACCCCTGGGCGGTATTCCAGACCAGTTTTCTTTCATAATCGGCGCCCTTGAGGTCATTCATGATCTGCGCTTCCCACATTTCCCTGGTTACCGGCGGGAAAATATCGAAAAGGTTTTCCTTGTTTTCAGATTTACTCATATATGAAGTCTTGATCTTGCGATTTTTATAAAAACATGCTGTCGCAAAATTACGATAATTCTTGTGAAGGGGTCATTCATGATGTGATGTTTCCCCGCCGGCTGTGTGTTTTTGTATAGCCTGCAGCGTGATTTCCGTTCTTCGCACCTATTGATTATATTTGTGCATAAAATTTCTGGAGGATTGAAACCCTTTACCTGGATAATGATCATGTTGATTGTGCCGGCAACCTCGGGACTTTGCCAGGACTATGAAAAACGGATGCAGGTAATGCCTTCGGGTCACGCCTTTGATCCCCTGATACTCGATCCCGTTGAGTGCCAGTCGTACGGAGCCCTATATGCTTACTGGGAAGGGGGTGAGCTGCAGGATTTCATCTATTCGCCTCTTGCCCTGGGTTTCCAGTTGCCTGTTTTGCGCTGGACCATGGATGGTTACGAGTTAGAGGTGGGTTTTTTGGCAACGGTCTTTTTTCAGTTCGAGTTTGTGCAACCCGCATCCATATTCCAGGTTAACCTTATCAATACTGATTTCAAGGTAGGGGTCCCTGTCGTTTACAGAAAAGGCCCCTTTTCGCTCAGGGGCACACTGATCCACGTTTCATCCCATTTTTCGGAAGAATATATTTTCAGGCACAACATCAGTGGTTTTGGAGAGAACAGGAATACCTATGATGCTTTTGAACTGCATGCCTCATGGGATGTTAACAGATTTCGCTTGTATACAGGTCTGGGAATGGCTTTCAACTCCCCGCATAACAGGGGTTTCTGGAAGTTTCAGGGAGGGTGTTTATACAGGAGGCCGCTGAGACCGGGTGCAAAAACCAACTTTATTGCCGGCACCGATATGCAGGTACTGCAGGAAACAGCATACAGCCTTAATACGATGCTGGGAACAGGCTTTGAGTTCGCCTTGCGCAGCAACAGGGTTTTTCAGGTTTTACTGCAGTTCTATAACGGAAACCTGCCATATACGCAGTATACCCATTTAAAAGTAAAATACCTGGGGGCTACCTTGATTGGGCATCCGTTTTAACCAAAGGCATGACTGACATGCACTCATGGTCGCAGGTTTTTATCCTTTTGCTGTTTACCGACAGACAACCGGATTACCTGTGCCGCTGATGATCCCATTCGGGGGAAGGTTCAATACAAAAACAATTGTCCGGAATTATTTTATGCAAGGGCAGATAGTGTTTGCCAATCAGCCATCCTGGATCGGGTTGAACCACAGCAGGGGACCGGGAGGTTGATTTTGATTGGTGCAGCCGGATAGTTGGTTCCGATATACCCGGCGCTTTTTGAGCGATTCCAGGTGGTCAGTTTAACCGGTTTTTCTGTAATACTCAAAAAACCACTTGATAGTATTTGCTTCGGTTCGAATTGATTCGGACACTGTTTGTTAAAATATAAACTCTATGTTTCTGTATTTCAAATTAGTATCATTTCAAGGATTTTCTCTTGTAAAAACTGCTTTCCCCTCTTCCCTCAAACACCTTCAACTTCATCCCTGACCGGGACGGCCTCAACGATGTGTTCAAAGCCATCGGCCAGCCCGACAACCTCACCTCCTTCAGCATGAAGATCTTCAACCGCTGGGGACAGATGGTGTTTGAAACGAAGAATATTACCCACAGCTGGGACGGCACTTATCAGGGCAAACCAGCCCCGTCAGGAACATATGTTTATAGGCTTGATTATTCTATCTCGAGTCGAAGTTTTGACACATCGGGAACTGTTATTTTAGTGCGTTAAAGCAAAAGTTAGTTTCTTATACCGGTCATCCCGAGGACCCCTCCCGAGTAATCGGGATTGGGGGACGAGGGACCTCCCGGCTGTTGCAGCAACGCAAGCAAATTCCTCCTGCCAGCCTTGTGCAGATAGCTGGCAGATACAACGCTCTAACTTCAGCCCCTTAGCCAGGAGGTCCGCTAGCGGGTGCCAACCTTGACAGGCAGTTATATTTTGCGTAACTTTACAGGTACAAGGAGGAGCAAAAAAAAACCTTTAATTGAAAATAAAAAACAATACCGGTTAATGTAATCAGATATCAACAAAGAATGGAGGTGAGGGCAAAGATAAAAAACTGGAATAATGATTTCGAAGTCTTACTTACTTGGTTAAATAGTTTGCGAAATCGTATTGAATAGAAAAATAATTAACTTTAAATTAAATGCCATGAAAAAAATAATTTACTTAATAGCCTTAATAGGCCTATTTATTGTCGGAACACAAACAGCAAGCGCACAATGGAATGTGCAAGTTGATTGGACGGATAATTGTGGGGGATGCCCTGGAGGTGGAGCTCATGAGTATTCTGTGTGTCTCACAATTAAAAACACCTGTACTTCACAAACAGTTTATACAGATTGTGAAACAAAATCATCAACATCCACTACCCATACATTCAATGTAGGAGAAATCTGTGATATTGATGAGGCGCAAAATTGTTTTCAAGTTAGTGCGGTGGTTATCAAACGATGCGTAAGTAACCAAAGTGAAATATGTCGAGGAACTGACTCTAAAACAGATAATTGTGAGGCGATCTATAATGATGAGATTACACTGAATTGTGACCTGGAATCCTAATATTTGATAAGAAAAGCAGGGAAATCTGCTTTTCTTTCCTTATTTGTATGCAACATCTATATAAAATACTTTTTCTTACCGTTCTGGTTTGTATGTTTGTTTTAGAAGCTTATCCTCAAAGACAAGCCGATAAGTGGTATTTTTCCTTGCATTGCGGATTAGATTTCAGTTCCGGTTCTCCAATTGTTCTTCATGATGGGAGAGTATATAGTCAATTTGGTGGTGCCGGGACAATTTGCGATTCTATTGGCAACCTACTATTTTATTCAATAAATGATACTGTTTATACACACTTGCACACCATCATGGAAAATGGAACCAATTTTCCATATACTAGTGGAACACAAAGCAGCTTGATTGTTCCCTGGCCGGAATCTGATTCTTTGTATTACTTATTTAAGATTCCTCATATTGGATCTAGTTGGGGACTCACTTACAATGTGGTTGATATAACAAAAAACAATGGTTTGGGTTCTGTAATAGAAAAAAACATAGACCTCGGAAATACGTTTGATGCTGCTGATAAAATAACTGTGGCCCTGCATAAAAACAGAAGAGATATCTGGCTGATCACAAGGAAGTACATATACAATAAATTTGCTGTTTTTCTAATAACACCAGAAGGCATTTCGGAAGAACCAGATTTGTATGATGCTATGAGTATTCCTGTTACTGACCTCGAACGTGGTTATATGAAGGTTTCATATGATAAGAAATATTTATTCACATCTAATGAAGACGAAAGAGTGGTTGAAGTTTGCAGCTTTAATCATGAAAACGGTGAAATTGAGTTTCTTTTCGCATTAGAAAATGGTAATAGGCCAATGTGTTTGGAGTTCTCGCCGGATTCAAAATTTGCATATATTTCATATACCCCAAATACCCCAAACATGCCATATGAAATCCGACAATTCAATATGGAAAACATTTCTATTCCATGGCTTTTCCTGCAAAGCTCTCAAATAATTGGCACAGGGTATGGGCACGGGCTACAACTGGCAACTGATGGAAAAATTTATTGCATGGGGTCACGCTATAATTCTCCTGATCATTTCATTGGGGTTATTCATAATCCATGGGAATTAGGAACTAGCTGTAGTTTTGAATTCGAAGCAATAAACCTTTTTCCCGGAGAATTAAGTAGGTCATCTCCTAACATTCTTATGGATTACCTTTATCGATTTGAATTTGATGGTATTTGTGAAAGTGACACATTTACTTTCAAATCTAATTTTAATCCTATTCCTGATTCAATCCGCTGGCATTTTAATGATTTTTTATCAGGAGCAAGCAATATCTCGTATGAAATAAACCCAACTCATAAATTTTCAGATGGAGGTGAGTATGAAGTTGAAGCTGATGTTTGGTATCCCACAGGAAGATTTGAGCACACAAGCAGAGTAGTAAAAGTGGAGTACTCTCCTGAGCCTGAACTTGGCCCTGACACCACTTTCTGCTCAACCTCCGGCATAACATTAGATGCCGAATGCGGCCCCCATTTCTATCTCTGGAGCAACGGGGCTTTTGGCAGCTCCCAGATCATCGTATCCGATACGGGCTGGTACTGGGTGAGGGTGGAAAGTGATGCGGGCTGCTTTGAGATCGACTCCATCCACCTGTCGTATTATCCTGCAGCAATTGCCGATACTTCCAATTTAGAGATCATTCCCACCACCTGCGGGGGAAGCACCGGAGTGGTCCGGGGCCTTTTGATCAACGGGCAACAACCGCTGTCGTGGCACTGGCTGGACGACATGGGCGATACCGTTTCCACCTCCCTGGATATCTACCACCTCCCGGTTGGAAACTATACACTGGAGGTGCTGGATGGCAACGGATGCATTACCGGTTTCGGCCCCTACAGCATCCATGACGCCGGAGAAGTACTCATCGAAAGCCTCGGATATACCATTGAACACTGCGGACAGCAGGATGCCTCCATCACCGTGCATGCCGTGTCGGGACTGGGAGATATGCTTTTCTATTCCATCGATAACGGGGCGAACTACTATGCCAACGAAGGGATTTTCACAGGGCTTTCGGCCGGGAACTACGCCGTGCGCGTACGGGACTCTTCCGATTGCCAGGATGTGTATGTCAACAACCCGGTGATCATCCAAAACACCGATGCCCCTGAAATTGTTGATCTGCAGATCGGGGCCTGCAGCTCCGGGCAAAGCAACGGCTACATTGAGATCACGGCCATTGGCGGAGGCGATGACCTGTATTATTCCAACGACAATGGCGTAAACTTCCAGGTGAACGATGGTGGTTTCTATGACCTTCTGGCTGGATTTTACACCTGCGTGGTGATGGATGAAGTTGGTTGCGACACCACTTTTATTGTGGAGGTGCCCGAAGAGATCACGCTTCGCTTGCAGGCCGTGGCCGGTGAGGATGAGGTGTGCCCGGGCAATACCGCCTTTGTACCCCTGTACGTAAGCAATTTCAATGATGTAGCCTGGTTCAAAACCACCCTGCTGTATGATATGACCCTCCTCACCTGTACGGGCTATGCCAACACCCATGCTCAGATAGAAGACTCACTGGAAGTGATGCTTTTCCCTGCTGAAGGTAAAGTGGAATTACTCTGGCATGCCCCTTCGGTAAGTTTGCCTGATAACACAGTACTGACCGATCTGGTCTTTGAATCGCTGGATCCGGGCCTGAGCATGGTGACCTGGGATGGCAGCGCCGGGGCCAGCATGTTTTTGAACTCCACGGGACTGACCATCCCGGTGGACTATTACCTGGGAAGCGTGCGCATTTATGAGGAAGTGCTTTTTACCCTGGAATCACAAGTGGATGCCTGCCAGGGTGATGACATTGAGATCAGTCCTATGTTGTGGTCAAGCAATGGAGAGGTAAGCTATACCTGGTCAGACCCGTCGGGATCAACAAGTACCAGCGAGATCCTTTCCATCAGCAATGCCCAGCCAACACATTCCGGGACCTGGTCGTTACGCATTACCGATACCCTTGACTGTTATTCGGAAGATTCTGTTGAGATCCTCATCCATCCGACCCCGGTTCCGGCCTTTTCCGGTCAGGACACCATCACCACCGAAGAGCCCATTGACATCGATGCCGGCGATGGCTTTACAAGCTATTTATGGAACACCGGAGAAACAGAACAGCACATCACCGCCGAAGTCGAAGACTGGTACAGCGTAATGATCGAATCCCTCTATGGATGCGCGGGCGAAGATTCTGTTTACGTGCAGTTCGTCACTGCCCCGCCTCCGCCACCCCCACCGGAAGAACCCCCGGGTGAGCTGGTCCTTCTTCCCAATGCCTTTACTCCTGACGGGGACGGCCTCAACGATGTGTTCAAAGCCATCGGCCAGCCCGACAACCTCAGCTCCTTTAGCATGACCATCTTCAATCGCTGGGGGCAGATGGTGTTTGAAAGCAGCGACATTTCCCTCGGCTGGGACGGCACTTATCAGGGCAAACCAGCCCCGTCAGGAACATATGTTTATAGGCTTGATTATTCTATCTCGAGTCGAAGTTTTGACACATCGGGAACCGTAGTGCTAATCAGATAATGCAGCAAAGATTGTTAAATGAAGCTGTCATCCTGATACCGTGGAGTGAAACGACACGGTAGAAGGATCTGTTTGCGATTTGCTATTTGCTTGTAAACTTTTCCTGCCAGCCTTGTGCAGAAAACCGGCAGATGCAACGCTCTAACTACGGCCCCTTAGCCAGGAGGTCCGCTAGCGACTGCCAACCTTGACAGGCTGTTATATTTTGTGTAACTTTACAGGTACAATGAGGAGCAAAAAAACCCTTTAATTGAAAATAAAAAACAATACCGGTTAATGTAATCAGATATCTACAAAGAAAGGAGGTAAAGGCAAAGATAAGCAATAATGATTGCAAAGAGAAGGCAATCATCTTACAGTCTGGCTAGCTGAATGACAAATTATTGTATTTTTATTTATTAACTTTAAACCTATTATCATGAAAAAATTAGTGTTTTTATTTGCCTTTCTTGGCTTTTTTATCGCAGGGATGCAAAGTGCATATGCTCAGTGGGAAGTTGATGTTTCATGGAGTGAAGTAAATTGTAGTTGTAATGATCCAACTACTAAATATGTAAGAGTTGAAATTTATACATATCCTGGAAATGTTGCTGTAAATACACCGGTTTGGGAAACAGCAACTGGAACATCCCATACATCGTCTGGTGATGACACAATTAGAACAGATTGTACAAGTGATTGCTATTTAGTAAAAGTTTTTATTAAGTATGTTGATAGTAGTGGAATATGTTGCGAAGGAGATGATCATGCCACATGTACCGGGCAAGAGTTATATGAAACATATCCTTTTCCTAATACGATTGTTCTAAATTAAGTAAATGGGAGGGGGATTTTCTCTCTCCCTATTCTAATCTTATGTTTATAAAGGCATATACCATTTTGTTGATTCATTTATTACTGTGTCTAGTAATAGTTGGTCAGCCTAACAAAAGAACCAATATATGGTATTTCAGTGACCATGTAGGTTTAGATTTTAATAGTGGTGATCCTGCGGAAGACTTAGAAGGAACAGTGTTTGAACCATATGATGGGAGTAGCACAGTTATGTCTGACACCAATGGGAACTTACTATTTTATTGTGATCATGGTTACATACGAAATAAGGATCATCTTCCGATGAAAAACGATTTTGGATATTCACAAATAACCTTAGCTTACCAAGGTACCATTGCAATCCCAAAACCTGGAGATGAAAATAAATATTTCGTTTTTATGACAAGTACTTCCCGTTTACCAACTGGACCTCCTTTGTTCTACTATTGTCTTGATATGTCATTAGACGATGGAATGGGAGAGGTTATTGAGATAGATACTCTAATAACAGCCTGGGATGCTGCTGAAAAGATCACAGCTACTTACCATAAAAACAAAAAAGATGTCTGGGTTTTAGTCAGGAAATACTTCGATGACAGCTTTGCTTCATATAGGATAACTGAAGATGGTGTAAATCCGCTCCCTGTAATAAGTCCAGCACCTCATAGGGAACTTTCCTGGGGTGTGACAAATTGGGGGACTATGAAAATTTCTTATGATAAAAAATATCTGGTATCTACATTTATGGGAGATGATACTCAGTTAGGAGGTTCAGTTGAAATATGCTTATTTGACAATCAATTAGGGACAGTCAATTTTCTTTATACTATTCAAGTAAGATACAGCCTTTTCCCTAATTCAGTACCATATGAAGAATCGTCATGTGAGTTCTCTCCATGCTCAAAATACCTCTATATTGCAGCTGACGATCAGAGATCACAGTATAAAGAGACACATATCATCCAATTTGATATGCAATATATACTCGATTCCGCTTTATTTTCCCAATCATCTACATTAATTGGAGATGTCCAAGGCTCCAATTTGCAATTAGCCCCAGATGGTAGAATATATTGTTTGGGAAAAACAGCGATGATTGCTCCTGACAATCCACTTAATAATTATCTTGGTGTCATAAATAACCCTGGATCAAATGGAATCGAATGTAATTACGACTCCTCATTATTCTATATTGAAAACGGACAGGTTACCTATGGAATTGTTAACTTTTTTAATGATTACCTCCATCGCTTCGATTTCGACGGCATCTGCGAAAGCGACACCTTTACCTTCGATCCCTGGTTCTTCCCTGAACCAACATACATCGAGTGGAATTTCGGGGATCCCCTGTCGGGAATAAATAATACTTCAACCATCCCACATGCAACCCATAAGTTTACCGATGGCGGCACGTACGAGGTCTCCGTATATGTTGAATACCCGAGCGGACGCATAGAAGAAACTTCCCGGAAAGTGGAGGTTGAATATGCCCCCGAGCCCGACCTGGGACCGGATACGACATTCTGTTACGGTGGTGATATAATCCTTAACGCCGAATGCGGTCCCCATTTCTATCTCTGGAGCAACGGGGCTTTTGGCAGCTCCCAGATAAACGTATCCGATACGGGCTGGTACTGGGTGAGGGTGGAAAGTGATGCGGGCTGCTTTGAGATCGACTCCATCCACCTGTCGTATTATCCTCCTTCTCTGGCCGACACCTCCGGGCTGGAGATCAAACCCACCACCTGCGGGGGAAGCACCGGAGTGATCCGGGGCCTTTTGATCAACGGGCAACAACCGCTGTCGTGGCACTGGCTGGACGACATGGGCGATACCGTTTCCACCTCCCTGGATATTTATCACCTCCCGGTGGGTAACTATACCCTGGAGGTGCTGGATGGCAACGGATGTATTACCGGTTTCGGCCCCTACAGCATCCATGACGCCGGAGAAGTACTCATCGAAAGCCTCGGATATACCATTGAACACTGCGGACAGCAGGATGCCTCCATCACCGTGCATGCCGTGTCGGGCCTCGGGGATATGCTTTTCTATTCCATCGATAACGGGGCGAACTACTATGCCAACGAAGGGGTTTTTACAGGGCTTTCGGCCGGGAACTACGCCGTGCGCGTACGGGACTCTTCCGATTGCCAGGATGTGTATGTCAACAACCCGGTGATCATCCAAAACACCGATGCCCCTGAAATTGTTGATCTGCAGATCGGGGCCTGCAGCTCCGGGCAAAGCAACGGCTACATTGAGATCACGGCCATTGGCGGAGGCGATGACCTGTATTATTCCAACGACAATGGCGTAAACTTCCAGGTGAATGATGGAGGTTTCTATGACCTTCTGGCTGGATTTTACACCTGCGTGGTGATGGACGAAGCGGGCTGCGATACCACTTTTGTGGTTGAGGTACCCGAAGAGATCACCCTTCGCCTGCAGGCAGTGGCCGGGGAAGATGAGGTCTGCCCGGGCAATACGGCCTTTGTGCCACTATACGTGAGCAACTTTAATGACGTGGCTTATTTTAAGACCACCCTGCTGTATGATATGACCCTGCTCACCTGCACGGGCTATGCCAATACACAAACGCAGATCGAAGATTCACTGGAAGTGATGCTGTTCCCGGCCGAAGGGAGGGTGGAGCTCAACTGGCAATCGCCTTCAGTAACGCTGCCTGATAACACAATACTGACCGACCTGGTCTTTGAATCCCTGGACCCGGGCCTGAGCATGGTGGCCTGGGATGGCAGTGCGGGAGCCAGCCTGTTTCTGAACTCCACAGGACTGACCATCCCGGCTGATTACTACCTGGGCAGCGTACGCATTTACGATGAGGTGTTTTTCACTATTGATCCTCAAATAGAAGCCTGCCAGGGCGACAACATAGAGATTATTCCCATGCTATGGTCGAGCAACGGAGAAGTGAGCTATATCTGGACAGCCCCGTCAGGTTCGACAAGTACAAACGAGATCCTTTCCATCAGCAATGCCCAGCCAACGCATTCCGGGACCTGGTCGTTACGCATTACCGATACCCTTGACTGTTATTCGGAAGATTCTGTTGAGATAACGATCCATCCGACCCCGGTTCCGGCCTTTGCCGGGCAGGACACCATTACCACCGAAGAGCCCGTGGAGATCGATGCCGGCGATGGCTTTACAAGCTATTTATGGAACACCGGAGAAACGGAACAGCACATCACCGCCGAAGTCGAAGACTGGTACGGCGTGATGATCGAATCCCTCTATGGATGCGCGGGCGAAGATTCTGTTTACGTGCAGTTCGTCACTGCCCCGCCTCCGCCACCCCCACCGGAAGAACCCCCGGGTGAGCTGATCCTTCTTCCCAATGCCTTTACTCCTGACGGGGACGGCCTCAACGATGAGTTCAAAGCCATCGGCCAGCCCGACAACCTCACCTCCTTCAGCATGAAGATCTTCAACCGCTGGGGACAGATGGTGTTTGAAACTAAGGATATCTCTCTTGGTTGGGACGGCACTTATCAGGGCAAACCATCCCCGGCCGGGACTTACGTGTTCAGGGTTGAGTATTCGATTACTGGATATGATTTTGATACGAAAGGGACGGTAGTGCTTGTAAGATAGCGCAGAAAAGTCTGTTAACTGAAGCTGTCATCCTGATCAAATTCTCTTGGATTTTGTCTTTGAGAATTTCGAAGAGCGGGATGTAGCCCCTCGACGGAGCTTGGACTGAGCGAAGTCGAAGTCCCCGGGACAGGCTCCGTCCCGGCGATTTTTTCAAACCACCTATATTACAGCCACTTACAGCGTTTTCTTAAAACATTTATATTTTTCTTAAAACTTACTGAAGGTTTTGTGAAAAAATTTTTTAGCTCAATTACCATTTATGGTGTTAAACCAGCCGAGGTAAAAGGATTGAAAAATTTTATGATTTGTATATTATGACTATATTTAGATTGACTAAAAACCAAAAACAATGAAAAACCGATTGCTTAACGGAATCAGATATATAATTGTCTTTTTGCTATTAGTTATCAATCATATTGATAATGCTGTAGCACAAAGATATATCGTTGGTGGCACCTTTGTCAATGATACTATAATTCACCCATTTGGCCAAAATGACACTTTATACAGTTTAAAAATTAGTGGATCAGTCACGCTTAATAGTGACACGAGTTTAGTGCGTGTAATTGTTGGGAACCAAGATTCTCTTGAGTATATAGTTTACGAATCATACCCGTTAATTTCTGTGAGTAATAGTTACTCATTCTTAGATAAAAGTGATGAAACTTCATTTTTAAATTCATTTATTCCAAGCTATCTGAAATTCTATTTAATAAATGCATACATTGATGTTGACAGCTTGACTAACAATGAGGTGTTTCAAAATAATCTAGATAGCCTTCAACTGGCTCATAAACTACTGATTGATTCTCTAAAATTTGAAGCAATAAATAGATATATTCAAACTAAGAACGTAACCCTTCTACCAACCCCGTCTTGTAAGCAACCCCATGGCATCTTAGTTTTGTCGCATGGCAAATAAAAGACATTCAAAGGGCAAGATGTACGCCCTGATCCGTAAGT
>Ga0334900_1000418_pt1 | contig 63377 bp, 48 predicted proteins | sample GraSluR3_MG_2_FD_207231 | JGI IMG/M metagenome (GOLD analysis project Ga0334900, IMG submission 207231) | Sludge microbial communities from methane-producing bioreactor in Wageningen University, Netherlands - Granular Sludge_31_08-R3 | ecosystem: Engineered > Bioreactor > Anaerobic >... | reverse complement strand
TGTTTGAGTTCTTCCGTTTTGGCTAGATAATGTACTATTGTCTTCCTGTTGACATTAAGACGCCTGGAAATTTCCCTTTGAGAAACACCCTGTTCTGATAATTGTAAAATTTGTTTTACTTTGCCCATTGTTATTAGTTTTCCTGCCATAGGTGGTTATTTTTTGTGTTGCAACTACAAAAATAACCTGTTGCGAAAAACTGTAACGGGAGGAGGGCTTGCTCTCCTCCTTTTTTACACTATGTGGTCCGGTATGGTCCGGAATAGTGGTATACTATGCAGCGGAATGGTGGTATACTATGGGACGGAATATCCAGATAATAGGCTACCCTGGCAGGACCAGCCGTTTCATGACCTCTGCAGAGGTGGTTGAAACCCGCGACATTACCAACCGCAATGTGATAGACATACGCACAATCCGCCAGGATGTGCTCATGGAAGACATGATTGCAGATCCAAAGATCCGCCTTCAATACTCCAGCAAATATGCCAGCTCTTCCAATTATTGGAAAAAGGCAACAGGCATGAACGAAACCTTTGCCAAACTTGACGTTGCACAAAGAAGGGCTGCCAAAGAGCAAGAGTTTACAGAGTGGGTATCCCAAAACAAAAAAAGGACAGAGAAATATGGCAACGCCCTTGAAAACATCAACACTGCTGTGGAAAAAAGGGCAAAACCTTTGCTTCTGTTAAGAGTTCTCCAGGAATCACTTGGCAACATAGAGCTTACAGCCGTTGCAAACCATTATGCCGGAGTAGCTAATGCTTTGGAAAAAGGGGAAAATGACAGGGCAATGCAAATTGCGGGAGCACTTGAAGGAAGGGTAGTGAACTTTTTCAAAAACTACTCTGCAAAAACCGACAGGAAGGTTGCAAAGGCAATGATAAAGGCATATATGGAAAGGACAGATGCAGCAGACAGGCCATCTTTGTTCCAGACTATTGACAATGAATTCAACGGCAATATAGACAAATTCGTGGATGACATGTTTGACCGCTCGGTGTTCACTTCACCGGAATCCATTGGCAACGCTCTCAAAAACAATCCGGAGGCAATAATCAACGACCCAGCCCTGGCTGCAGGCAACTCCATCTTTGCCCTTATGCCGGCACTCCAGGCACAGCATCAGGAAGCCAATGCTACCTATGCACAAGGCCATAAAGATTACATTGCAGGGCAACTGGAAATGAACAAAGGCGAAGCAATGTACCCCGATGCCAACTCCACAATGCGTATGACCTACGGTCAAGTTCTTGATTACTCACCAAGGGATGCAGTCATGTATGACTATGTAACCACCCTTGCCGGTGTAATGGAAAAAGAGGACCCCGACAACTGGGAGTTTGTGGTTCCTGCCAAACTGAAAGAGCTGTACAACAACAAAGACTACGGACGCTATTCAATGCCAAACGGAGAGATGCCTGTTGCATTCATCTCCAACAACGACATCACCGGAGGAAACTCCGGAAGCCCTGTACTCAATGCACACGGTCAATTGATTGGCACTGCCTTTGATGGAAACTGGGAAGCAATGAGCGGCGACATAATCTTTGAACCAAACCTCCAAAGATGCATCAACGTAGACATCCGCTACACCCTCTTTATAATAGAGAAATTTGGCGGCGCCAAACACCTGGTAGACGAGATGACCATAGTCCAATAACCCCCCCATCGAAAACAAAAAGAGGGCGACTTAATAGTAAAGTCTCCCTCTTTTTTTATTTTAAAAAATCATTTTTTTAGAATAAGTTATTGAACAGAAGTTTTTAAGCAAGGATTTTCAGCGGTAGAATTAATAATTTGGCAACTGTGCCTATTTCTGCGTTTGCACTGTATTTCCTTAAATAACTCACTGCAAATCTATAAAATTTTTCCGAATAGAGTTTAAATCTTAAACAACTTGTCATATTGGGAAAGAGTTAAAACTTCATATTGCGCTACCTCAATGTCATAAGGAAGTTTATCTCGAAGTACAGGCAATATGTACTGACAATTTGTTTCAAGAACTATTTCAGTGAGTAGATTCTCGATTTGATTATCATGGATGTTTTCAATTTGGTCATTAAGGATAAAGTGCAAACATCTAATATTCATATTATCGGCAAACTGTATATAGGCAAGGTCGAATGCAGCTATTTGACCTTTCTTCTTCCCTGTTCCAGGATTCCCTGCAACAGGCGTTATCTTAAATTCATAGCCTTTATCTGTTGGGTCTGCACTTAAAATTTCTCGTTCTCCATAAAGTTTATAAGTGACGTTTGAAAAATACTCATTAAATTTTGCAACTCGTTGTTGTATTAATTCATCCTTTGAATTAAGGTTCTCATTGATTTGGCTAAGTTTTTGATCAATTTCCGCAACACTCTTTATTGATTGGTCCCAAAGTCTTTTCAACTCTTCATTTTTCCCTTTTTTCTCAAATTCCGAATTTAATTCTGTGATTATTTTCTGTAAGTCATCTGCTGCTCCATTCTTTTTCAAATGAATTGTAAGGGTTTTTTCCCTTGCTAATAATAGGTTAATTTCCCTTTTTAATGCTGCAATATTTTTGTCTAATTCTGGTAATTCTCGTATAATATATTTGAGTTTCTCATCAATCATCTGATTATGAAAATGCAATGTGTCTTCAAATGATTTTTGAAGTTTTGGAATTAATGCTTTTGCCTCATTGTACAGATTAAGTATTTGGGCTACATTAACATTAGATTTTTCACTCTCCAACTCATTCTTGCTTTCAGTTATCAACTCCTTCCGCATTTCAAGGCGACTCAATTCAGTCGAGTATCTGTTTAAATCAAATTTTACTTGATTTAATTCAGATAATTCTTTTTCAAATGAAGGATTAATATTAAAAGTTTCTTTCTTTGTTATTAATTCTTGAATACTTCTTTCGATTACTAAAAGCGATTGTTCTATCATTGACAAAGTGCCTTCCTTTCTTAATCGACTTTGCAGATTTTCTTCTGTTTTCCTATCTCTATTTAGTTTGTCTTTATATGTATTAGTATTTAATTCTATTCCTAACCAAAATAGGAATAATGGCTCATACTCATCTTTTGTTGTCGTAGCATGTAATACTTTCAGCGTATTTTGCAGCCTATTCTTTTCATCTCTAATATTTTTAGAGATGATTTGCCTAAAAGTTGGTTTGTCTTCTTCTGAATTAAAAATACGTTTTTTAAGTTCTTTTGATAAAGCATCTTTTTCTTTATATGGCTCACCATTAATTTCAATAATTTTATCATTACGAGATAAAAAATTCCTTCTTATACAGATTTCAGTCAAAGGATTATCTAAGTTATCAACTAATGACAGTGTGATGATTATATTATTGTGCTTCAAAAAGTTTTCAACTTCCGTATTTGTGTTTTGAACAAATTCTGTATCCTTGTAAATGTTTTCACCCTTTCCTCCTAAGCAATAGTCGATCAGTCTTAGAACAGTAGTTTTACCAACATTATTCCCCGATTCTTTTTTATCAGATGTTTTAGTTTCGTCAATAATAAGGTTAATCCCCTTGTGAAAAGCAATATCTCTCACAACGGTATTCCCATTTTCTATTTTTAATGACTTTAAAAACACTTTCGTATCAACCCTTTATTGTTTTCAATAAGACCCAAAATATACAACCAGTCTAATGTTAAAGCAAACAAATTCATGGAAATTTTTTCTTTCTTACCCACCTGTTGGTATAATGATAAGAAATCATTCCCCTTGTTATCTGTTGTATTTAGAAGCTCAATAACAACAGCCCCAAGGTAGTAAATCTTTCTTTGTGGATGTATATCTTTGCCTAAAATCATTTTACTTTTGGTGGTTCTTCTAAAATTTTACAACGCATAAAAGCATCGACTAACACAACAGAAATACCAAATGAAATATCTTCCTTGTATTTACTTGTGTCAGCAACCAAAGATAAAAATACATTCTCAATATCTTCAATAATATCGTCTGCTTTTTCTTGAATTATCTCTATTGAGTCGGAACTTCCTTGAGTGTATTTACCTTTCGTTTTCAAATACACAGTGCGAATATTGCGCAATAACTTTTCTTTTTTAAAACTACCTTGAGATTCCAATTCACTATAAAGAGAATTTATTTTGCCATAATATCCGCCATATTCTTCAATTAAATATTTGTTCCTTTTGATATTGTTATAACTGATTTTATCTTGAATACCAAATACTTGCAAACTTTCATCACTTATTTCATCATTTTCAAAACTTGCATCAGCAATTGCATTGATTGCCAGCATTAGCAATGATGGGTTTCTAAGTTGTTCATGAAGAAATTTGCTTTCATGGTTCCTTTTCCATTCTTTCAATAAAGTGGCAGGATATTTAACTTCATTTTCTTTGTTGTCAATGATGGTATGGCACTCGTCACACAGTAGAATCAAATTATCGAAGTGAGCCCGTTCTTTATCTGTCATTAATGAATTATAACGAGGACCATCTTCACTGGCAGCCTCAATATGACAGATTTTACTTGTAATAGATATTCCATCGCGGGCAATTAATACCCTTTCACAATCAGGAGCAGCACATTGATTTCCTGACAATCCATACAGCCTTTTTAAGGTTGGTCGGGTGTAATTTCTTGCTTCATTAGCCATAAATTGGAATATCTAAAATATCATCTGTTTGCAAAGGTAGGAAAACTGTTCCAAATCCAGATGATTCTGTTAAATAAATGTGAATATAAAGCATTAATTGATTGCATATTAGTTTGTTTTGATAGATTCTCTGACAATTAAAGCATCTTCTTTTCATTAATCCCAATAAAAAAGACTTTGTCTCTGTTCAGACAATCTTGTAATGTAGAAAATAAAACATACACCACTTAAAAATGTTTCTCCTCATTACATTGATTTGCAGTAAAGAAAAGCAGAACATCAAACAATTTTCAAAATCGTGTAGCAATGGGATGCAATGGCTGTATGTGGCATAATGGTAGAAGTTATTCTTGCGCCGTAGGTAATGAGGTGGTAACTAAAGTTTGTCTTACCTTTGTCTATCGGTGGCTTTTACTGTCCAAAAAGAAAAGCCAAACAAAGAACTTACCCATAAATTATCAATCGGTTGTCCTCGCTTGGCTGGTTCTTGCTTTTTTGTCAGACTTTTATTTGATCCTGTTTGCATCTTTCTTTACACTCAGAACTCAGGATATCAAATTTTCGGTGCCATAAGATTTCGGGGGCTAATGCCTCACGAAGTGCAACATCTGTTTTCGTAGCGGGTTTGACGAAGCTTTTTGCGGAAAAAGCCGAGGACTGTTTGACGACCAAAGGGAGGAGTTCCGCAGGCCCGCAAAAAGCGAGGAAAAGAGCGTTAAACGAAAACTGCGTTGCGCAAGGAGGTAAAGCCCCCAAGAAGAAAAATGCAGGCAGCAGCATTAAACCAAAATAGATTATTTTTGTTTCTAAAATCTAAGTACAGAATCATGGATATAAAGAAAATTGAAGAAGCACTCAAAACCGTTATACACCCTGTAAAGGAAAAAGACATAGTTTCCCTGGAAATGGTAGAGGATATCAAGGCAGAAGATGGCAAGATCAGATTCAAACTGGTTTTCCCCTCCCCTGACCCCCTCTCTTCTACAATCAAAAAAAGTTGCGAACAAGCACTAAGGAAAGCATTTGCTCAAGAGGAATTCAAAGTCTCCATAATGGAGCTGGTAAGGGAGAGGAAAATCAAGAAAAGGCATACCGTAGAACTTGGACAAGAAGCAATTGCCCATGTAGGACATATAATTGCCATAGCTTCGGGCAAAGGTGGTGTGGGTAAGTCTACTGTTTCTGTCAATCTGGCTATTGCCCTGGCAAAAGCAGGATACCGAGTAGGTCTCACAGATGCCGATGTTTACGGACCATCAGTCCCGATCATGACCGGAACAGAAGATTACAAACCTTTGGTAGATGACTCCAGTGGTAAGGAGATGATAATCCCTGTAGAAAAATACGGTGTCAAATGGATGTCCATAGGATATTTTTCAAGACCCGACCAACCTCTTATATGGAGAGGCCCTATGGCAAGCAATGCACTAAAGCAGATGATATTGCAAATACAATGGGGAGAATTGGACTTTTTACTCGTAGACCTCCCTCCTGGAACCGGAGACATCCATATCTCTATTGTAAGCGATATCCCTCTATCGGGAGCGATTGTTGTGAGCACACCGCAACCTGTGGCACTGGCAGATGTAGAGAAAGGGATAAACATGTTCCGTTCCGAGAACATAAACAAACCGGTACTTGGCCTGGTAGAGAACATGGCATGGTTCACACCGGAAGAGTTGCCCGACAACAAATATTATATTTTCGGAAAAGATGGATGCAGGAAAATGGCAGAAAAATTTGATGTGCCATTGTTGGGCCAAATTCCGCTTGTCCAAAGCATCCGCGAAGGAGGGGACAACGGCAGCCCTATAGCATTGAACGAGAGGCAAGACGGAGCAAGCTTCCACAAACTCGCCTCAAAAATAATTTCAATCTTGGAGTAATTCAGGATTCGTATTTGGAAAGACGCTGTTTCCATCGTTCACGGGCATATTGCTGCATATCTGCAGTAACATCCCTTTCGTCCATAATTTCCAGCCCCAGGATGGTTTCAATAACATCCTCAAGTGTGACAACCCCTTCAAAACCCCCATATTCGTCCACAACCAGGGCGATATGGGCTTTTTTATTCAGCAGCCTCTCCCAAAGCACAGTCAATGGCTGTAGGTTTGGGACTACAATAATCGGACGTTTTATAGCAGACAACTCAAGAGTGTAGTTGTCGTTTGCCATGTTTTCAATTACATCCTGCCGGTGTACAAACCCGGTGATCTCCTCTTTTCCGGCCGGGGAATATACAGGAATCCTTGAAAAATGGCGGTAACTCCTTACTTTGTGGAACTCTTCTATAGTCATGTTTTCGGGAGCAGTCTCCACCACCACCCGCGGAGTCATGACATCCTCTACCTTGATATTCCTTAGCTTTATTATGTTTTGTATGATCTTGCTTTCTGCAGAACCAATCACACCCTCTTGTTCGCCAATATCCACCATTGCAGAGAACTCCTCCCTGCTCATTGATGTTGCGCCGGATGCTTTTCCGGTGATCAACCTTGTCATTGCTTCAGATGCACGCACAAGCGGGTAAGCTATGTACACCATTCCGTTCAAGACATAACCGGCAAACGGTACAAGTGACTTCCAGTAATAGGCCCCTATGGTTTTTGGCAGGATTTCCGAAAAAACCAGGATAATAATGGTCAGCACCACAGAGATAAGCCCAAAATAGACCTCCCCAAACACAACGGTAGCCTGGGCTCCAACACCTGCAGCACCAACAGTATGGGCAATTGTATTCAAAGTCAATATTGCAGAGAGAGGCCTGTCTATATTGACCTTTTGCTTCCCGAACAATGCAGCCCCTTTGTTGCCCTCCCCCTCTTTCATTGCCACAAAAGAGGATGGAGTTGTAAGCAAAACCGCCTCCATTATGGAACACAGGAAAGAGACCAAAACAGCCAGTAAAAGATATGCAAACAGCAATACCATAAAAAGCTTGTATAATTGTTTTTAGAGTTTAACCCTGAATTTGGACAGGCGGCTGTCCAGCATGAATTTAGGAATCATTGTTTTCACAGATTCTACAAGCTCGTTTATGAGCCTCTCCTTTACAAAATCTTCCCTGAAAACGAATGAAATTTCCCTTCGAGGTTCATCCCCCGAAAAGAACCTAATGTTTTTCTTTTGATCTTGGCTCAATGCACTAATATGCAATTCCGGGATCAAAGTATATCCGCCGTTAATATCTACTATCCTTATTAGTGTTTCTATGCTTCCGGCTTCGTAAACCTGCATTGCACCTGCATTCTTGTGACATATGTTTATCATTTGGCTACGGAAACAGTGGCCCTCCTGCAATAGCCACATTCCCTTAGGATCCAACTCAGATGATAGTATTTTCTCTTTTGCATACATCTCCTTTTCCATTGGAGATATGTATGCTATGAACCTTTCGTAAAACAGGGGCAACTCCAGTATCCCGGGTTCGTTGATAGGGGTCGACACAATTGCAAGCTCCAACTCTGCATTGTTTAGCTTTTCAATTATCTCGCTTGTCCTGATTTCGGAAATGCTCACCCGGAGTTCGGGCAGACGCCTGCGGACCTCACCAAAAAACTTTGGGATGATGTATGGAGCCAATGTAGGGATAATGGCCATATGGAGTTCTCCCTCTACAGAGTCCCTTGCAGAATCTGCAATTTCCCTTAATTGCTTTATGTTAAAGCCAATGACCTTTGCCTGGGATATTAGTTTTTTACCAATGGCAGTGGCCTCTACAGGGCTCTTTTTCCTGTCAAAGATATCTACCCCCAACTCCTCTTCCAGCTTTTGGATCATCATGCTCAAAGTTGGCTGGGATACCCCGCAAGCCTCTGCGGCCCTCGCAAAGTGGCGGAACCTGTCAACGGCAATAATGTAGTCCAGTTGCTGAATATTCATTGTTATTTTTTTAAAGTGCTTTTCAAAAACAGCTCTTCCATTTGGGAGTCATCTATCATTCCCGGAGCATCCAGCATAACATCGCGCCCTGCATTGTTTTTAGGGAAAGCGATGTAATCCCTGATTGTCTCCTGCCCTCCGAACAGTGCACAAAAACGGTCAAACCCAAAGGCAATTCCGCCATGAGGTGGTGCTCCGTATTTGAAAGCATTGATAATGAAACCAAATTTATACTCTGCCTCTTCTGCAGAAAAACCAAGGACCTCAAACATCCTCTTTTGGATATTGGAGTCGTGTATCCTGATTGAGCCACCACCTATTTCTGTACCGTTGAGTACAAAGTCGTAGGCATTTGCAGCAACCTGGGCAATCTGCTCCCTGTCGTTGCTGTAGAATTTGTCCATATCCTCTGGTTTTGGAGCTGTGAATGGATGGTGCATTGCATAGAACCTTCCTGTCTCCTGGTCCCACTCCAAAAGAGGGAAATCATACACCCACAAAGGAGCGTAATTGTCACTCTGCCTAAGCCCGAGACGGTTGCCCATCTCTATGCGCAGTGTCCCCAAAGCCTCCTGTGTCTTTTTCTTGTCACCCGCCAGTATCAAAACCAAATCGCCGGCAGTTGCCTCTACCCTGTTTGCCATGGCTTCAAGCTCCCGGGCAGAATAAAATTTATCTACCGAAGATTTGACACCATCTTCTGCAACCCTGATGTAAACAAGGCCCTTTGCACCAATCTGAGGCCTTTTAACCCACTCTGTGAGCTCATCCACCTGTTTGCGGGTGTAGGAAGCGGCTCCTTTCACGCAAATTGCCCCCACATACTCTGCAGTATCAAATACCACAAAGTCCTTGCCCGAGGTAAGGTCTATATTGTCACTTCCATTGCGTCCGTCACTTTTGAGTTCACCTATCTTCATACCGAAACGGATATCCGGCTTGTCCGATCCATAAAACTTCATGGCATCGCTGTATGACATACGAGGAAAACTACCCTCAATCTCTTTGCCCAACACATTCCTGAAAAGGGATTTTATCATTCCCTCAAAAGTAACCAGCACATCTTCCCTCTCTACAAAAGCCATCTCACAGTCAATCTGGGTAAACTCCGGCTGGCGGTCGGCACGCAAATCCTCGTCACGGAAACATCTTACAATCTGGAAATAGCGGTCATAGCCAGAGACCATCAAAAGTTGCTTGAATGTTTGCGGGCTTTGGGGAAGGGCATAAAACTCACCTGGATTCATCCTGGAGGGAACCACAAAATCGCGGGCACCTTCCGGTGTTGATTTTATTAGGAAAGGCGTTTCAATTTCCATGAATCCTATGCTATCCAAATACTTGCGTGTTTCCTGACCCATCCTGTGACGCAACTCCATAGCTTTCTTGAGTGGCCCTCTGCGTAAATCCAGGTACCTGTATTTTGCCCTAAGCTCTTCTCCTCCGTCTGACTCATCCTCTATGGTGAAAGGGGGAGTCACCGAGGCATTCAAAACTTTCAAGGTATCCAGCTTTATCTCTACATCCCCGGTGGCAATCTTGCTGTTTTTGCTGCTCCTCTCTGCAACAACACCCGTAACCTGCACCACATACTCCCGGCCCAGTTTTTCCACCGTCTCATTAAGCTCGTGGCTTACACTATCATCTACAACCAGTTGGGTAATACCGTAACGGTCCCTCAAATCTATAAAACTCATTCCTCCCATTTTCCGGATCCTTTGGACCCATCCGGCCAATGTAACTTTCTCTCCGGCATTGCCTATGCGTAATTGTCCGCAGGTGTGTGATCTGTACATATTGTTCTTCAAATATTATTCAAGTTGCAAATATAGGAATTATTTGGCTGGAGCATATTTTGCAGCCTCCGGCAAAACAGCCATTATGTTTTTGATCCTGTTGGCATCGGAAGGGTGGGTGCTGAAAAACTCCATAGGAGCACTGTTCTTTCCTGCACTCATCCTGTCCCAGAAACCAGGAGCCACATTAATGTCATATCCCGCCATAGCCATTATTATAAGCCCCAGCCGGTCTGCCTCATACTCATGCTTGCGCGAATATGGAAGCATCACACCCAACTGTGAACCAAGCCCGTATGCAACCTGGAATATAGCCTGTTTCTTTTGGTCTTCGGTTCCAATGTATGCAGAGATTGCCTGCCCCACAGCACCAACCAAAACCTCCTGACTCATCCGCTCGTTGCCATGTTTTGCCAAAGCATGGGCTATCTCATGGCCCATTACAACAGCAACCAAATCGGGAGTATTTGTAATTGGCATTATCCCCTCGTAAAAAACTATGTTCCCGTTTGGAAGGCAAAATGCATTCACCTGGTCACTCTCTACCAAATCGAACTTCCATGAAATGCCCTCCAGTGCTGCTTCGGCACCATTTTCCCTGACATAACGATCTACGGCACTTGTGATGTTGTGCCCGACCTCCCTTATCATCCTTATGTTGTTGTAATCGTCGGACAAGGTTGCCTTGCCCATGATCTCTGTATAGGCCTGGTCGCTAAGGGAGGTTATCTCTCCCTGGCTGAAAAGCAACATCTGCTTACGGCCCGTGATAAGAACCTGCCCACAAGCAGCAATCAACACTAACGCCGTTGCAAACATCAATATACGTGATATGCTTTTATTCATGACTGTAGTTTTTAAAAATTAAGCTATCCCAAATTTAACTATTTTCTTCCAATTGGTTGGCAGAAGCATCAGATACAAGGGAGCTGTCAAAGGTTTTCTTTGTCTTTAGCCCTAGTTCCTTGAGTTTTGTTGCCTGCAAAATAAGATTGTCGTTTCCTGTGCTTAACTGTTTGTAGGCATCTTCGTACTTCTGTTGCGCTTTTGCCAGGGTATCACCCACTGCCTCCAGGTTGGAAACAAAACCTACGAACTTGTCATACATCTTTGCACCCCTGGTAGCTATTGCAAGAGCATTCCTGTTCTGGTACTCCCGTTTCCACAAATCCACTATGAGCTTGAGGGAAGTTATGAGGTTGGTAGGGCTTAGCAAAAGGATCCTTTTGTCATATGCAAAGTTCCAGATCCCGGGGTCTGCCTGCAATGCAGCATTGTAGGCAGGTTCGCTTGGCACAAACATCATCACAAAATCCAATGCTTTGTCATAGTCGTCATAACCCCTTTTGCTCAATTCAGCAATCCTTTCCTTTACTGCAGCAACATGTGCGTCCAGCTCTGCCTTCTGCTCCTGTGGATCAGTGGCAGCAATGTAACGGGTGAACGCATTGAGAGACACCTTGGAGTCTATGATCACATTCCTGTTGTCGGGATATTTGACAATGGCATCGGGCCTCATCTTTTTGTTTTCTGAATCAGACACCAAAGGTTTCCCTGAGTCATCGGTCAACTGCTCTTCCATGAAATACTCCTCTCCCTTCCTGAGCCCCGACATCTCGAGTATCTTTTCCAAAATCATTTCCCCCCATCGTCCTTGGGTCTTTGCCTCACCTTTGAGTGCCCTTGTAAGGTTCCTGGCTTCGTCACTTATTACCTTGTTCAGGTCGGCCAACTCCTTTACCTTTTCTCCCAAGGAGAACCTCTCTTTGGACTCTTTGATGTAAACTTCATGTACCTGTTTTTGGAATTCCGCTATGTTTTTGCCCAAAGGTTCCAGTATGTTGTTCAGGTTGGTCTTGTTCATTTCTGTGAATTTCTGGGACTTGGCATCCAATATCTTGTTGGCTATGTTCTCGAACTCGGTATTGAACCTTTTACCCATCTGCTCTGCCTCTGCTTTTTGCTCTTCCAGTTTTTGCTGCAAGGCTTTGTTGGAAGCCTGCGCCTGTGCCAAAGCCCCTATTGACTCCTCTATCTTTGCAGTATTGGTTTTATGCTGTTCCTTGAGTTCTTTCATATCATTGCCCAAAGATTTGGCTATTGCATTTTTCCATAAGAAGAGCCCCATGAATATTGATGCGATAACAATTGCGATTATAGTTACTGGTTCCATATCCTGACATTTTTTAACCTTACAAAGGTACTAATAGCTCATAAAATAGTTTGCAATTATATCCTATATTTGCAGAGTGTAATCACAGATGAATGAAAAACATACTTAAAGATAAAGAGCTTTGGTTTATCATTGGCCTCTTTGCGGTTCTAAGGATAGTGGCTGTCTCCTTCATGGGACTTATGCCACAAGACGCATATTATACATACTATTCCGACAACCTGGCCCTATCCTATTTTGACCATCCTCCTATGGTGGCATATATGATCAAACTTTTCCTCTCCCTCTTTGGAAAGTCTGTATTTGCACTCCATTTGACAGACTTCATAGTAACCTCGCTAACCTTGGCAATCCTCTTCTTGTTCCTGAAAAAGGTTTTGCAGCCTGTTCAGGTCAAAAGGGCTTTGGTACTGATTGTCACAGCTCCGGTAATCACCATCCTGAGTATAAACACTACCCCCGATGTGCCTCTGCTTTTCTTCTGGTCGCTGACTTTGCTTTTGGCATACAATGCAATAGACAAAGGCAACTGGTACTGGTGGGTTTTGGCGGGTCTGGCTGCAGGGTTTGCTTTCGACAGCAAATACACCGGTGTGTTCCTCCCCGCCGGGCTTTTCCTTTTCCTGCTGGCTTCCAAGGAACATCGCCGTTACCTGTTATCATTCAGGTTCCTGCTTTTTGTCATGGCATTTGCTGTTGCTGTGTCCCCCGTGGTTGTTTGGAACATACAAAACGATTTCATCTCAATCAAATACCAATCTGCCGACAGGGCATCGGGTCTCTCTTCATTTGAGTTTGACCCGGCACTTTTCCCGGGCTTTTTCTTTTCGCAAATGTTATTGGGATTACCTCTCTTTTTTATATCCATATATGCTTCCGGTTATATCCTGGTCAAAAAGTATTTCAAAAAGGAACAAATACAAAAAGGGGTGCTTTTTGCTGCCTCCTTTGCCTTGCCAATGCTCTTTGCATTTACTGCAATTTCATTCATCTACTGGGTAAAGATAAACTGGATAATGCCTGTTTTCTTGTCTGCAACAGTATTGGTTGCCACCTGGCTTAAAAACGACAAGGCAATCAAGAAACAAACCATCTTTTCTGTGGTAGCCCACCTGGGTTTGATTGTCCAGCTTGTCTGGATGCCGGTAATGGTAAAGTCCGATGACACTTGGTTCGGATGGGAAGAGCTTGCCCAAAAGGTAGACCAGCTGGAAAAAGAGAACCCCCGGTATTTTATCTTTTCGGACAATTCCTACAAAATCTCGGCTGCCATCAACTTTTTCAATCATGAACATATATATGCCGGGAATGTGATTGACAAGTTTGCATACCAATTTGCACTTGACAATAAAGACCTTACACATTTGGATGGTAAAGATGCCATTTATGTGACAAGCGAAAGGTACCGTCGCAAAAACCTTGTCAACGGTACCATAGAATCTATGCTGGAAAATCATTTTGAACAAGCCCGGCTGACAGACTCCCTGATTATAAACGACAGCAAGGGAGTGACACACCGAAAATTCTATTTTTACCACTGTAAAGATTATAGAAGCAAAGCTCCTCAATAAACTTTTAATGGCTATCTTTTGAAAATTGCACCCAGGATCCCCCGTGCAATTTGAGTCCCTATGCTACGCCCAATACTGGTTGCTGCAGAACCGAATGCTTTGTCAAAAGCCGATTTTGTTTTGGCAGGTCTCCTGCCCATTGCTTTTTCAAGCTCCCGCCTCTCCTTTTCCATAGCTTTTTGCCTTGCAATTTCCTCCTTTTCCCTCTCATTCTCTGCACGTAGCTGCTCTTCGCGTTTTGCCCTCTGCAAATCTTCCTGGGTAATCATTTCGTATGCAGATTCCCTGTCAAAGTTGCGCTCATACATTCCATACAGGCGGGATTGCTTTATAATCATCTCCCTTTGAGCCGGTAAAATTGCACCTATACTACTTAAAGGAAACATCATTTTTACCCTCTCAACAATGGATGGTGCCCCTTTTTGATCCAGGAATGAGACCAAGGCTTCGCCGGTGCCCAGCTCCTTTATTGCATCGGCGGTATCAAAGGCGGGGTTGGCCCGGAAGGTCTCTGCAGCTGCCCTTACTACTTTCTGGTCCTTTGGAGTGAATGCCCTCAATGCGTGTTGTATGCGGTTCCCAAGTTGTCCCAGTACCTCCTCCGGGATATCGGCAGGAGATTGTGTAATAAAGTAAACTCCCACTCCTTTGGAGCGTATAAGGCGGACTATCAGCTCAATCTTTTCGGTCAAGGCTTTTGGGGTATCTTCGAATAGCATATGTGCCTCGTCAAAGAAAAAGACAAATTTAGGCAGAGGCATGTCCCCGGTTTCGGGAAGCTGGTCGTAGAGTTCCGACAACAACCACAAAAGGAATGTGGAATAAAGCTTGGGAGCCATCATCAATTTGTCTGCAGCCAAAATGTTAAGCACCCCTTTCCCTCCCTCTGTCTGGATAAGGTCAAAGATGTTGAATGCCGGCTCTCCAAAGAACTTGTCGGCACCTTGGCTCTCAAGTGCCAGTAACGCCCTTTGGATTGCCCCTATGCTTGGTGCAGAAATGTTTCCATACAGGGAAGTGTACTCTTTTGCATTGTTGGAAACCCAATTGAGCATAGCCCTTAAGTCTTTGATATCTATGAGCAGCAACTGTTTTTCGTCGGCTATCCGGAAAACAATATTCAATACTCCCGATTGGGTTTCATTGAGGCCCATAAGCCGGGACAGTAATATTGGACCCATTTCTGAAATGGTTGTGCGCATTGGATGTCCCTGTTCTCCGAACACATCGAAAAAGCGTACCGGGGAGGCCCCGAATTCCAGCTTAGGCAATGGGGACCCTGGAGTACCTATTCCGAACTCTGCAATACGGGCATCTATGAACTTGTTGGTTGTACCAACCTGACTCACCCCAGAAAGGTCGCCCTTCATGTCGGCCATGAAACATGGAATTCCAGCTTGAGAAAATGTCTCGGCAAGCACTTGCAACGACACCGTCTTTCCCGTACCTGTTGCACCGGCAATCAAACCGTGCCTGTTTACCATCTTTGGATTTATATATACCGGCCCATTCCCCTGAGCCACATACATGTTATGATTTTTGTCCAGCATAGCATCAAACTTTACTTAGTAAAGATACAAAAAAAGAGATGCATCCCACCCCTTGGCGGTGCCCGAAGCCGTCGGGGGGCAAATGCCGCACGAAGTGCAACATCTGTTTTCGTAGCGGGTTTTTCGAAGCTTTTTGCGGTTAACAGCCGAGGACTGTTTGACGACCAACGGGAGGAGTTCCGCAGGCCCGCAAAAAGCGAGGAAAAGAGCGTTAAACGAAAACTGCGTTGCACAAGGCGGTATGGCCCCAGGCAAAGGGCACTGCCGTGGGCAAAGGGCACCGCCATGGACAAAGGGCACCGCCCCAGGCAAAGGGATACTTTACAGGTTGTTGATGAAGTAGTGGTGGATTAGTTTGTTGTAATAATTGCCGTACATGTTGTGGTCTGCACCGGGAATCACAAACATATCTATCCTTTTGTCTGCCTTTATAAATGCATCTACCATCCTGTAGGTATTTGCAGGATGCACATTGTCGTCCACATCTCCTGTCATTAACAAAAGTTTGCCCTGCAGGTTCTTTGCAAGCTCCATATTGGTTTTGATTTTGGGGCCTACACCATTGTAAGTCTCACCCCAGAATTTTGCATATATGTTATTGTCGTGGTTTCCCGAAACAGAGACACCCACCTTGAAAAACCTTGGATATTTAAGCATGGCAGTCACTGTGAGGAATCCTCCGCCCGAATGACCGTAAATCCCTACCCTGGAAGTATCTGCAAAGCTGTAACGTTGTGCAACCTGCTCCACTACATATTTGACATCATCCACTGCATAGTCCCTCAGGTTGCCCTGGCTTGCACTATAGAATTGGGGCCCTCTCAAAGGCGAAGAGCCAATCAGTCCAACATTCACAACCACAAAACCCATCCTTGCCAAGGCAGCGTTGTCGTTGTCGTCCGTAGCAAAGGATCGTGGTACAAGGTCTGTCTGTGGCCCGGGATACATGTTGCAAATCACAGGGTATTTAGCCCCAGGTTCTATTTTACCCGGCAAGTACATGACTCCGTATAACTTGGTTTTATTGTCAGATGAGAGCAACTCCAATGCAACCGGTTTTATCCAGCCATAATCCAGCAAAGCCATGGTATCTGCCGCAGGCAGTTTACTTACAAGTTTGCCTTTGACCGACCGGACCTCTTTTTGCGGGAATTTGTCGGGGCTGGAATAGGTATCTGTAAAGTACTCCTTGGATTTTGAATACTCTATGGCATGGTTCCCTTGTGATGGTGTTAAACATTTGAATTTACGCCCATTGAACCCTACAGAAAAATAGTATTTTTCATATGGATTCCTCTCTTTGTAATAGCCGTAGCCCTCAAATACAAAACTCCGTCCAAGGGTATCTATATTGAATACTTTTCCTGCAACAAAGTCACCTCCTGCAATCTTGTTTTCCAGCTCTCCATCTTTATTGTAAAGGTAGTATGCTCCAAGCCCTTCCCTTTCGCTCCACCAAATAATGTCGTTGCCGCCATTCAGGATATGAACCGAATGCAAAAGCTCATTCACAATTGGTTTTCCAATCTCTTCTGCCAGCACCCTCACCTGCCTTGTAACCGGATCCAGGTCACACAACTGGATTGTATCGTTGCCTCTGCTTTTACGAGTGAAATAGATCTTGTCATACTCATGTGCTTTATGGTAATTGAGCAGTAACTTTACCTCCTGGTCTTTGAACCTGTCAATATCTACCTTTACAAGTTCACGTTTATTCGCATCCAGCAAGTACATCCCATACCGGGTAACCAACGAGTCGTTTGTGAGTTCCATTTTGTAGTTCTTGGCTTTTGGTGGGTTGGAAAGGCTATTGACCACAGTCATCTCTGTCACACTCCTCATATCGGGCCTCAGGAAAATTGCATAGTTGGTATTCCCAAGCCAGTTCCCCCTTACACTTTTACGTGATGTGTCCGTTTGGGCAGAGCGGAATGTGGTAAAGGAGAAAAAAGGTTCTCCATCGTATGACATCCTTAAATCTTCTCCTTTGTCAACATCATGCAGGTAAATATCATGCAAATGTCCGTACATATAGTAAGAGCTGTCATGCGAATAGTTTTTCCAATATTCCCGGCTGAACGCTTTGGTTTTGTTTTCCTTGGAAACAGTATCCTTTGGGATTTCCGTAAAACTCCTGCCTTTTATTGAGTAATAGAGGTTTTTCCCATCCATCCTGCACTCCAGGAGCTCGTTGCTGCCCTCTTTGAACCCGGATATGTAACAGTTAAGTGTATCTTCAATCTGGAACAGCTCTGTCTGTTTGCCTTTTGAAGGATCTACCAACCAATACTTTTTCTTGCCACCCTCCTTTTTGTAAAAATAGAGATGGTCGCTCTCCCTAAACCAAGAGGCATCCAAAGTCATGGAACCCACTTTTTTGTAGATTGAATCGCTACTGAAATACCTGGCCGTTTCAAATCTTGGGTCCTTGCCCTCTATTGCAGAATAATCCTGACCCTTCAAAAGACCCATGCAGAGTATGAACCCTGCTGCCAACAACACCCTTTTGTCCATAAATTTTCTTTTATATCTATATCCCTGATATTATCTCTTTTATCTTTGCCGGGGAGCTCTTTGGTTTGCGTGCCAATATTTCAAAAACCTCACCTGCCACCATGGTTACAACTGCACCATTGCCATCTTTTTCCAAAGCATCCACCTCAATCAAATTAGGCATCTCCATTAAATAATCTGCCGATGCTGCAACCACAATTATTCCTTTTGTCCCTGCATATTCAATTGCCTCTGCCAGTTTGGAACCATGCAACGAATACTCCTTTGCCTGGGGTATCAAGATCATGTTGGCTCCGTTATTGGCCGCATACATTATTGCAGAGTAGATATCTTTGTCAAATGCCTCCCCTGCAGCTGCAACCCTCAATGGCATTACCTTTGGTCTTCTTTTGGCATTAACGGTGCCAAACCCGGCAATCATGGTCATGACTTCTGTTGCATGATCGTTTGGCAATGCTGCAATGTTTTTGTTACCATAATTGAGGTTGTCAAAATCATAAGGGTTATCACCTATGGAAAAACGAGGATTGGACATTGGATTGCCTAGCGTGCTTATCCTTTGTGCAGACAACTTGTACTCGTTCTCTGCGTTTTCCAACGCCTCCTGCCATAGTTTCTTTCCGGCGTAAAGTGCTTTTGTACATTCCGACATCACCTGCGAAAGCTGGGTCTCCATGGAGTCCGGGATCATTGAATAGTCAATTGTATTCAAATCCTTTATTTCTATATCATTGTGCCCTTTCTGTGAGATTACCACCGAGTCCATATATTTGAACCCATTGTAATTGTACTCCAATAGTTTTGCAAACTCAATGTAGCCGTCTATCCGGGCTTTTGACCGGAAATACCTGTAATTGGCATACTCTTCCTTCTCTTTTGGATTTAACCCGGATGTATCTGTCACACTGCCATATTTGCCATGCAACAGTTGCATGACTCTAAAGGACTCATTTCCAATTGAAGCAGGATTCACTGTATTGTTTTTGTCACCCAAAAAGTTCCAACCCACAATATAGCCTTTGCCATCCCTTTTGAACAACTCCTTAATATTGGAGTTTGTTGTATCCACTCCGGTATCTACCAGGGCTATAACTATCTCTTTTGCCCTTTTGGGGCTGTTTGCAGGCAATAATGCAGGGGACATTACCATCAAAGCAACTGCAATTATAAAATATCTTCTTTTCATGATAAAAAAAGATATTACCCGGCTTTTACCCCGGATAATATCTTACTAAGGTTTATTTGTTATTTTCTGATGAAACGGAATGTAAGAGGATCTCCCCAGATAAAGCTGAAATCTGTGCTGTTACCATGTTGGTTTATTTGCAATACCAAAATCTCTTCATGTTCAGAAGAAGAAGTTATGAACATGTTCACCTTGCCTGCTTTCAAATCCTCTGCCTCTGCACTGAACAGGTAGTTTACCTGAGCCAGGTTGCACCTTGGTGCCACATATTTTTCGGGTGGGTATGACATTCCCAAAACAATCATGTCAGAACCCTCTATATCCCATGTAGTATTGCGGAAGTAGTTCTTCAACTTACCGGAAGATGTGATTGTAAAAGAGTTGTCTGCTTTGAAATTCAAAATATCAGAAGAGGTACATGTAGGGAGTGCCGCCTTTTGTTGTTCTGACAAACCCCATGCAATTGCAAAATCGTCCAGTTTGTAAAAGTCAAGTCCTTTCCATTCACCAACAATCCTCTCGTTCATTCTTTTAGGAATTGTTATCTCAATCTGAGGGACTGCTCCCGGGAAATATCCGTTTGCATCGCCGCATTCCAGAACGATTGTGTTTTTTCCCTCTTCGTATTTGATAACCTCTATGCTGAATGTCCCGTTACTTTTGTTTTTCAAGAAACTAGCATGCTTCTTGTTGTCCACAAAACGGAAATGGGTACCTTCAACGGCAGTTGAAGTACTTACCACATTCAATGCAACGTTTGTAACATCGGCAACATTAAAGTTGTTTCCTTGCTGGTCATAAAGGTTTACCGTAAAATCTGCATTGTCTCCCGGGATCTCTCCTTGCGGAGCTGCAAAAGAGAAAATTGTTGTTTGCTCAAGTGTGGTGGTGATAACCGCTTTCGGGAATCTTCCAAAATCATACCCCGCCAACGGAGCAGTCATTGATACTTCAATTTTCTTTGATTCTGTTATCTCGTACTTTACCGTCACTATGACTTCGCCCTCTTTTTCACCTGCGGGGATATCTATGTATTCTTTGTCAACTGTGTAGTCTGTTCCTTTTACTGCTGTTCCTGCAAAAGACAAAGGAACCCTTGTATCAATAGCAACAGGTTCGTCCAGCCTCAATTTGATTGGCTGCACACAACCTTTTGGAACATTATAAGTTGCATCTGCAAAGGACATTGTTGGCAACTCTACTACCGGCTCATCTTTTTCACATGCAAACATGAGCAGTGACGCTAACATCAGGAAGAAAAATTTTTTCATTTTCATTTTAAATTATTTAAGTGGTTAATTATTTATTCATTTACATTATTGCGGTACTCTGCATTCCTATTGTTGTACTCCTCACGCTGGTCTGCTGTAAGAGGTGTAGGGTCGGGAAGTTTGTACTCTTTGTTCATACTACCCTCTTTCCTTGGGGGCTCGGGTTCTATATTCGAACAACCGGCCAATATCAACGTTACAGTTGCAAAAAACAGATACTTTTTCATTTTCCTTTAATTATATACGAATTCGGTATAGCCTTCATTCTGGATTATTCCTTTGTTGAGCTCAATATCGTCTGCAGGAATAGGGTAGGTATACATAAAGCTGTATGTTGTGTATGCCAAACCATTTCTGGATACCCAAAACTGCGGTGATCCCAGCCTTTTGAGCTGCATGATACGGTCTCCCTCCATGAACATCTCTTTTCTCCTTTCATTTATTATAAGCCGGGAGAGTGGTGTGAGGTTGTTTCCCATGGCATCCTTCACAACCACAGAGGCATCCTCAATATTTGGTATTGTAGTGAGGGTCAATGGCTCATGGTTCTCTATCCTGTTGTTCCTAAGGGTATTCACATACATCAAAGCTCTGTCGTTATCAGAAAGGTAGTAACTACTCTCTGCTGCAATAAGCAACATCTCTTCGGAACGGATGGACCCTATGAATAACTTGATTGGATTGCGCCTGGAATTGAGGGATTCCGTAAAACGGACATCCTTTGACCTGTTGTCAAAAACATTGATGAAATCTATGCTCACAGGTCTGTTCTTAAGGGTTGTGTAAATCCTGTCAGATACATATTGCGACTGGGACATTGTGTTTTTGTACCTGAGGATCATATTGTTGGTTTCCTTGTTCCCAAGTACCATTTGAGCAAAGGTCTCCCTGTCTGCCACAGGATATTTGTCCAACAGCTCCTGGGCGTTGGATAGGGCTTTGTCCCATTGGGCTGTCCAAAAAAAGAGCCGCGCCATATAGGCCTTCACAACATCCTCTGTAAACATGAACACATGGTCTTGCATATCATAGATCCGGAGCGATTGTTCAAAATCGTTTTCAATGAAATCTATGGTTTGTTGGTAAGTGCTTCTTACAGGCCTGGCTTCCATATCAAACCTGTCAACCAAAGGCATTCCCAGTTGTGGGTAAACCCCGTTCACGGGAGCTTCGCAATAATGTCTTGCCAGCTCAAAATAGCAAACACCCCTCATTGCATATGCAACACTTTTCACCTTTTGCGAAAGGTCGCTCCCATCCTCTTTAAGGCCATCCAGTATGATATTGCAATTCCTGATATACTGGTAAAGCTTTGCGTATACATTCTTGTCCAGCAACTGCCCAATGTAAAAAGGTATTATCTCCTGCCCCAGGTAAATGTTGGCATCCAGGTTGTCCGAAACAGCCTCTGCATTTATTACATCATTTGTATTAGGCATTATTTGGTTGTCTGCCTCCTCTTCTATGTCGTATATCATTTGGTGGAGAAGGGCAGAGTACTCCTCGGGGGTTTTGGGTATTGTTTTGCCATGAGGTTTCAAGTCGAGGTATGAGGTACAAGCACCCGATAATATCAATAGTATGGCAATGACTAATCTGTTTATAGTTTTCATTTTCATAGTTTGTTAAAATCCAATATTGACTCCAAAAGAGAATGATTTGCTTTGCGGGTAAACCACGCCAGGTGTTTCCGGGTCAAAACCCGAGTAATTGGAAATGGTCAGGATATTGTTAACGGTAAGGTTGAAACCCAGGGTCTTTATATTATATTTCTGCAGCAACTTGTCATCCAGGGAATAAGAGATCATCACCGAATTGATCTTGAAATATGATACGTTTTCTGTCAAAGCTCCTTTGTTTATTGTACTGGATGTTGTCATATAGGTTTCGTATCCTGCATTTGGACCATATGCATCTATGAGCCTTGGCATCCCGTCTGTTACCGGATTCTGGGCAGTCCACAGGTAGGAGCTGTTCTTTAGCACATTCAAATGGTTCCTGTAAAGGTCATTGTGCGAGGTCGGTACCTTTTCCGAGGTGGGGCTGGATTTCTGGATTACCCCTGCATATGCAGGTGAAGAGATCTCGTTGAGTACTTTTGCACCAAAAGAGTAGACCCCGCCTACGCTTACAGATAGTTTCCTGTACCTGGCACTCACTGAATACCCTCCGGTGAGAGGAGCGTTGTTTGTCCCTACGTAAAAAAGGTAATTGTCTCCGTTTTCGTAATCGCTGCGGTCTTCAAACACAGCATCGGACCGCTCTTTGAACAAATAGACACCGGTATATTTGTCTATTCCCACAGGAATGCCGGTAAACAGGGAGTTCAAAGGGTAGTTTACATGCATGTTGTCATACAATGAGCCCCCTGTCGGAGAGATATACTCCTTGAGCATGTTCCTGTTGTAGGATATGTTTGCAGAGGCAGACAATGTAAATTCCTTGGTGCTGACTGCTGTACCGGAAACAGAAAACTCAACTCCCTGGTTTTCTATTTTTGACGTATTGTAGCTCTGGCTGCGGAAGCCTGTGGTCTCCGGTACCCTCACAGGGGTCACTACATCTGAACTTAAGCGGTAATAATACTCTGCCTGCACCCTTAGCCTGCTTTTGAACATTGCCGCACTTGCTCCTATTTTGTAGTCGAAAGTCCTTTCCCATCTCAAATTAGGGTTTGGTGCCGACCCTACATATCCCATCCTGTAGAACTCTTCGTAGGTTTTACGGAAATCGTTATTGTAATTCATTATGAACTGTGGATATACCGATTTGTTTATATTACCTGTATACCCTGTAGCCGCACGGAAAGAGAGGTCGTTTACAAAACCCAGTTTCCCCTTCAGGAACGGTTCGTTGCTGGCATTCCAGGTGAATCCCAATGACCATATTGGATTGAACTGCTGTTTGCTGCCAAAGTTGTTGGAACCGTCTGTCCTGGCAGTCATGCTGGCTGTATAGCGGTCTTCGTATGAATAGTCTGTGGAAAAATAGAACGATGCCATTGCAGATTCATCTATGCTCTGCCCCGAAAGCCCATCCATTATCTTGGCATAATTGATCAGGTAGTCATTCGGGATTGTACCCGATTCGTCTACAGGATAAATGGGAAACGACGAGTTGCCCGACACGGGGTCGTAGCCATACCTTTTTTCGAATATGTTCTTTGAGAATGATTTGCGCACTTCTGAGCCCAACAACATGCTCACATAGTGTTTGCGGCCAAACTCCTTGTTGTAGTTGAGCTGACCCCTCAGGTTGTAGGAGTTGTTGTATGCACTGGACTGGAATATAGAACCATATTTACGTTGGGAATTGAAGTTGCTTCCTTCAAAAGGCCTGTCAGAAAAGGCGGCATAGGTGTCTTTGCCATTTATGTTGTCTGTGTTGTTGTTGGAGTAAGTCAGTGAAGCCAGTCCTTCGAATTTAAGGTTGCCTGCCATACGCCATGAAAGTGTAGCAACCTGCATCATATCAAAGCTGTTTACCCTGCTGGAGGTTTCGTTGAGGTCCCTGATTATGTTGATTCCGTTGTCGGGAATAATGAAGGCTGTATTTCCGTTTGCCTTTCCAAGTTCAAAATAGGTTTCATCGGGCCTGTACGAACCATCCTGGTTGAATGGCTTCTCGTATGGGTTGGCAAAATAGGCATATTTGAAAAGGTCTGTACTCCCGGAGGCATCTTTGGAATATTGGTAGGAAAGGGTTGTGTTGAACCCGACTTTCACCCTGTCCGATATGGTCATGTCAATTTTGGAGCTCAGGTTGTACCTGTCATAGATGTTGTTCTTTACAAGGCCATTGTTTGTCCCATATCCCATTGATATGTAATAGCTCGTTTTTTTGTTGCCTCCGGACAAGGAGAGGTAATGGTTATGGGAAACCGATGGCCGGAAAAGCTGGTCGAACCAATCGGTGGTATTGCCTTTAAGGTTTTCCAGGTAGTCCTCCCTCTGCTCAGCGGACATTGGCCCGAATTTACCATACCCACTCCTGGCCATTCCAACTATACCTATTACCGGATAGTACTCACCCTTGTTATAGCCCTCTGCAGAGAAGGTGTTCCATAACTCTTTCTCCCATTCAATCTTCTCATGTGAATTCATCAAAGAGACATCTCTGATTGGTTTAGTTACAACAGACACATTACCGGAGTATTGGATGGAGAGTTCACCTTCCTTTCCTCTTTTGGTTGTAATCACAATCACTCCGCCCGCTGCCCTTGATCCGTAGATTGCAGAGGCAGAAGCATCCTTCAAAACTGTTATATTCTCAATGTCATTGGGGTTTATACCGGCAATGCCGTTGGTAAAAAGGGTATTGAAATCTCCGGCTTTTACCTGTCCGGTGGTTATGCTTGGAATATCCTTTTGCAGCATCACACCGTCTACAACCCAAAGAGGCTCTGCATTCCCCGAAATTGTATTTGTTCCCCTTATCCTTATTTTCGCAGTTTCCCCCGGACGACCCGATATTGCCTGCACATTAACACCGGGGATTTTCCCCTGGATGAGCATATCCATGGACTTCAAAGGGGCATCTTTAAGTTGTTCGCTGTCGATAATACCAATTGATCCCGTTACCCTGGAGATGGTTGTGGTTGTATATCCGTTCACTACTACCTCTCCCAATGCCATGATATCTGTCTCAAGGAATATTGTCATTTGGTCTTCTTTCCCGACAGGTACCTCTATGGATTTGTAGCTGATACATGAAACTGTGAATTTGTCCACTGCTGTGACATCCAGCATAAAATTCCCATCCAGGTCGGTAGTTGTACCGCGAAGTGAACCAGGGATAAATACAGAAGCACCTATTACCGGTTCCCTGCTCTCTTTTTCCAGTACTCTCCCTTTCACTATCCTTTTTTCTTGTTGTTTCGGCTTTTGCACCTTCTTTGAAATCACTACCTCCTTATCTGTAATACGGTATTCAAGGTTGGTGTTTTCCAGTATTTTTGCCATAACCTGGTCTACCGTTGCATTTGTCATTGCTACCGTAACACGTTTTGTGTTTTCCAAATCTTTTGCCGCAACTGCAATTGAGTAATGGGTGCCTGCAAATAGTTTCTCAATAGCCTCTATTATCGTTGCCTGGTTTACAGAGAAGTTTACTCTGGACTGGCCAATCCCGGTTGCTGTAACTGATTGTACGACAAAAAAGAACGAGAACAAAAACAGAATGGTTTTTCTCATGGTTTAGTCTCTAAGTGTTAGTTTTATTGTTTTGTTAAAATTATTTACCCTGTATTTGACCAGGTTTGTCCGGGACAACATATTCATCACATCAGAAACCGGAGTCTCCTTGTCGATTTTGAGGTAGAATTTCATATGGTTCAACGCATCGTTTTCACAAATAATCTGGTAATCAAACCAATTATTGAGCACAGGCAGAATATCGGCTACCCTCTCTCCCCAAAAAACAAACATCCCTTCCCGTATACTTTTCAGGTTGCCAATATTGAACTCCTCTACACTGATCCCCACCGTAGACTTGTCTGAAATAGCTTTCTGACCTGGTAGCAGCATTACAGAATTATTTCCCTTTCCTGTAACCTCTACAGAACCCTCGAGCAAAGAGACAGCCGTTGTGGTTTGGTGTGCTAAGGCAGAGATGTAAAATTCTGTGCCGTAGACTTTGGTGGATATATCTGATGTCTTAACTATAAATGGTTTGCCACTCATGGAAACCACATCAAAATAGGCCTCTCCTTCCAGCAACACCTCTCTTGTTTTACCATTTGTTGTGGTTTGGAAAGAGAGGGTAGATCCTGCTCCCAGCCATACTTTGCTCCCGTCCGGTAAAAGCACCTCTATCTCCTTGCCCTTTGGCACAACAACACTTTTGTACTCCTCTTTTGCTACTGTCGTTTTGGGAATCTCAACTTCAGAAGATTTATCCTGGATATTCTCTGCCGTGGGATTGTAGAAACTTATTGAAGAATCTTCAATAACAGTTATTTGTTTGGTAGACTCTTCTATGACATACACTTTGTTACTGTTTTGGGACACAGCAGAGAGTTGGTCAATCCTGCTGTTTTGAAACATATTGAACATCAAGTATGCTCCTAACAAAAGGGATGCGGCTGCCGGATACCGGAACAACTTTTTATGGAATATAGATTTCCCGGTTGAAACTTTTTTACGGAAAAGTTTCACTTGCCGTTCAGGAAACCCGCTATTGGCAAGGTCTATCAATTGTTCAATTTTTGAGGAATCCTTTAGTGATTCATATAACAAATTGTTAGCAGGGTCGCTATCAAGCCATTTCCGGAATTTTTCCTCTTCCAAGGGATCTGCAGTTTGGGTTCCCAAAATCTTTTTTACGGCAATTTTCAATATTGCATTAAAATCATTGTCGTATAAATCTTTGTATTCCATATTCCTGTTGTTACAATTTGAAACCAGCATTTAAAAGTAGACAACCATGGGGTCATAAAGTGTCACTTTTATATTGAAATATGTAATATCTTTGCCGGCTATGAAGAGGCTGGACAAAGATAATTTTGAGTCTTTTATACTGGAAAACAGTGTGTTGTTCTATTATTTCGCAAGCAAATACGCTTCCAACAAATATCTTATAGAAGACATACTACAAGATTGTTATGTGAAATTATGGGACATGATGGACAATGCTGGGCAAATAGAAGATGCAAAGCTTTACATGTTTGCCATGATCAAAAACGCAGCTTTGAATTCTAACAAAAAAGAGAAAAAAGCCGAACCGGTAAAGGAGTTTGATGAGGGAAGCGATATTGGCTTCTTGAATGACATTTTTGATGCAGAGGCTAGCTCCATCATAGCCAAAAGCATAAACTCCTTACCAAAAAGATATGTAAGGATATTGGTATTGTCCCTCAAAGGGTACAAGAACAACCAAATAGCAAAAATGCTGGACCTTAGCGAAGATGCCGTGAAATCACAAAAAAAAAGAGCTATGAAAAAGCTCTCTCTTATTTACAAGAAGCTTACAATCCTGGTGCTTGGAATGAATGTATGAAAAAAGGTTATAGCCTGGATGCAATAACTTTGAACCACTTGTTAAGGATATCATGGTCTACATCCTCCAACTTACGGAACTTCACATGGCGCATCTCTTCTCCCTCTCCCTCCAAAAGTCCTTTGTAATTTTCCAGATACGAAGTATCGTACAGACCCAAAGCAACATATTTGGAGGAATCCCTTATGTAGGCAAAATCCTCTCCTTTACGGAAAACAGGCCTCCTTACCTTGTAGAACTCCTCTACTCCTTCTATGTTTTGATGAATGATTTTGCGAAGCTCTTCCAGGATCTCTTTGTGCCCTGCAGGAGCATTTTCGATGTAATCTGTTACCTGTTTGTTCATGATTTCAATATTTATAAGTCCATCCTAATATAATCAATACAATGTAATAAAAAAAAAGTTTACCTCCGGCAAACACATTTTTACAACTAATCCTGCATGTGAAATTAACAAAAAGAATTCTGTACAAGGGTTGGGGAATAAAGGTTATATTTGCTGAGCAAAACGTTTGTTTATGAAAGAGTATTTATCGTTGTTAGGGCATATAATGGAGAGTGGGGTTTTGAAAAGTGACCGTACGGGCACCGGTACCAAGAGTGTTTTCGGGTACCAGATGCGGTTTGACCTGCAAAAGGGCTTTCCGTTGCTAACCACTAAAAAGGTCCATTTGAAATCAATCATTTACGAGCTGCTTTGGTTTATAAAAGGGGACACCAACATCAAATACCTTAACGACCACGGAGTGACAATCTGGGATGAGTGGGCCGATGAAGACGGCAATCTGGGCCCGGTGTACGGCAGCCAGTGGCGTTCATGGAAAGGGGCCGATGGCAAAGTCACCGACCAGTTATCCAGCCTCATTGAGGGAATCAAAAAGAATCCCGACTCCAGAAGGCATATAATCAGCGCATGGAATCCTGCAGAGGTGGACAAGATGGCCCTGCCCCCTTGCCACGCTATGTTCCAGTTTTATGTTGCCAATGGCAGGCTCAGCTGCCAGTTGTACCAACGCAGTGCCGATGTGTTCCTGGGAGTACCCTTCAATATTGCCTCCTATGCACTATTAACCATGATGGTCGCTCAGGTATGCGGGCTCAACCCGGGCGAATTCATCCACACCTTTGGAGATGCCCATATTTACACCAACCATTTTGACCAGGTAGCACTACAACTCTCAAGGGATACAAGGCAATTGCCGGTCATGAAGCTGAATCCCGCAATCAATAGCATATTTGATTTCAAGTTCGAAGATTTTATCCTGGAAGGGTATGACCCACACCCAGGAATCAAAGCACCAATTGCAGTTTAACCCCAAAAAGGCCAATTTCACAACTTACAACCATGTCACAAACCAACCAGCCAACAATATCCATGATAGTAGCAATTGCCCGCAACCACGCAATAGGCCGCAACAACCAGCTATTATGGCATATTCCCGAAGACCTCAAATACTTCAAGAAAGTAACCGGTGGACACACCGTAATAATGGGCCGCAAAACATGGGAATCCATTGGAAGGCCTCTGCCCAACCGCCGCAATATAGTGGTAAGCAGAGGCTTGGCGCAGCAACCACAACGCAGCTTGCCCGACGGTCTAGAGGTTTACGACTCATTGGAAAAGGCCCTCTCGGCTGCGAAAGCGGGAACCGATAACGAAGTCTTTATCATAGGCGGAGGAGAAATCTACCGAATGGCTCTCCCCCTAACCCACAAAATATACCTGACAATCGTAGGCCAAACTATTGACCATGCCGATACCTTCTTTCCCGAAATAGATTATTCCCAATGGAATACAACAGAAAAGGAGTCACTGGAATACGGCGAAAGAATGCTGCTGACACGCAAATAAACACTCATAAATATTGTCAATCGACCCATAGACAGTCTCTCTTAAACCAAGGAGGGGCTGTTTCTGTTATGTAATTAGTATTAAAAATTATAAACAATGAAAAAGATAATACTTTTTGCCCTTCTGGTTACGATTCCGCTAACCGCACTTATGGCACAAAATGAGAGAAATAATAACAAAATAAAAACCAATAAGACAATGAAGACATTAAATAAATTTGAATTCCCGCAACTACCTTATGCTTTTGACGCTTTGGAACCATTCATCGACAAAATGACAATGGAAATCCATTACAGCAGGCACCACAAAGCCTATTTTGACAATTTTGTTGCTGCCATCAAAGGCACCGACATGGAAAAAATGGATATAGAAGAGATATTTGCAAACATGAGCAAATACCCTGCAGGTGTCAGGAACAACGGCGGCGGATTTTACAACCATGTGATTTATTGGGAAAACATGAAAGCAGATGGTGGAAAGCCTTCTGCCAAACTTGCTGCAGCGATAGACAAGACTTTCGGATCCATGGATGAATTCAAGAAACAATTCTCCGATGCCGGCAAAACCCGCTTTGGTAGCGGCTGGGCTTGGCTGAGCGTAGATTCAAACGGAAACCTGTTTGTCTCTTCCACTCCCAACCAGGACAATCCTTTGATGGACGTTGCAGATAAAAAAGGCACGCCTGTTCTTGGAATGGACGTTTGGGAACACGCCTATTACCTGAAATACCAAAACAAACGTCCCGACTACATTGATGCATTCTGGAATGTTATCAACTGGGAAGTTGTATCTCAAAGGTATGAATCAATTGTTAAGTAAGGTTAAGTAAGACTGTTTCAAAAAAGACCGGCACAACCAGGCAGGAGTAAGCAATGTTTACTCCTGCTTTTTTAATTTTACTAACACCAGAACCGGGTTATCGGTATCTTTGAGTTCCGAAGCTATTTGCCTGAACTTTTCTGAGCAATTTCTTGTTTCTGCATGGTTTATAAAATCTATGGCATTAATATAAGAAACCATATAATCATCTTCAGAAATGTAAGAAGGCCAAATGGCGGGGCCACCGCCTAAATCGTCCTTAAACCCTATTTGATTGTATGCAGGCTGATCTGCAAAAGTAAAGACCCCGTCAATTTTATTAAACACAGCACATGTAATTGGATATGAGATTTTCAACCCACTTCCCGACCTCATCTCTCTTTGCTTATGGGCCAATGATCCTAAATGGAACTGGAGGAATAAGTAATCACTACTTTCAAAAACCCTGTTATATAGAAAAATATAGGGGCTGTGACTCCCGGCACGGTAATGTACATATTTATTATTTATCTTGAATTTTCCATAGTTAATGACAAATGCAGTATCTATCTGCAAATCCTTATCAATGTTCAAAACATATTCACTGGTACCGTTGATCAATCTTACGGAATCTCGGAACTTGTAAATTTTAGGATAGTTGAAAGCATAAGATCTTGATAGTTCCCTCAAAAGTTTTTTTTCTGTTTCGGGATACTCTACTAATAGATTGATTCCAGAGGTACTATCAATTCCGATAACAGAGTAATTATCTTCTTTCTTCACATCCACTTTGAACAAATAATTGTTTTCGGGAATCTTACATAAGCCTGTTATATTCTTGTTTTTAAGTTCTACATTTCTAATGAATTTACCTTCGGATGAATACTCTACAATTTTGTTGCTGTATGATTGAACAAGCAGGTTACCTGTCTTGCTTTCTATTTGTAAATAGCTTATTGATTCATATTCTTGGGGCCCCCTGCCGCATCTGCTGATTTGCCTGACAAACGCTCCATTCTTATTAAAAACTTTTAGAGCATCAGAACCAACCTTAGCCTCCAATAAATAGACAAGGCCACTCTCATAGAAAAGTCCACTACCTGGAGTGCCCACAAGGGATTCCTCATTTGTTTCCAGTGGTATGTATTCTATGGAATCTGCTATCTCCGAAAGATTAACAACTCGGCCTATGCCAATACTTCCGGCCACATCAATAACTTTTGGATTGCTCTTATGATTATCTTGATTTGAAGAACAAGAGGACAAAGAGATAAACAAAACTAATACCAATATAAATATGTTGTCTTTCATGGTTGTTATAATTAATTGACACTTCTTTACTATATCCATGATCCTACAGGTAAAGTTATGAATTATCCTTATTTTTTAAACATATTGATTATCTTTATTCAATGATTATTGAATAAAACAAATATATTATGAACAGAGTATCATTTGGCCTGCTTTTATTTGTTGCTGCATGCACTGGCCCAAATACCATTCACAATACATCATTGAATGTTATTGATGTGGCGGGTTCTCTCAACTCTGAGCGGGTTGTGAATATATCGGAAATTGCAGATACAGTTGAGTATATTCCCCTGGAGACCAAGAATGAATCAGTAGTCGGTAAAATATTTAATGACAAGGTTTTCTTTGAACGCGGAGTTTTTTATATTGCCCTGTACAATGGTAATATTACCCTGTTTGATGAGAGAGGTGAGTTTTTAAACTCTTTTTGCAGATTGGGGAGGGGACCCGAGGAGTACAACCAATTTTATGATATAGATGTAGATCATATAACAGGGAACATTCATGTAGAGAGTTTCAATAAAATCAATGAATATTCTGCAAAAGGAGATTTGATAACAAAAATTAAGCTCCCGGGAAATGAGGAATTGGATAATTTGCTTCTTTTTTTTATAAAGAGACTACCCGATTATTACATAGTAGCATCACGAATATATAGTAATACCATTCATTCCGGAATTGTTGTTGATACCTTATCGAATCTCATAATAAAGCTGGATTATCCCAAAGAGGAGATAGATTATGTCTCCACCCTTAACCCAAAACGAATACCAACGAATGTCAATCCGTATATATTTAAATACAAAGACAAAATAAGGGTCATAAATGGTAACAATAAATATATCCTAAGTATAAACAACGATTTAACCATTGATACGGCTTATGTCATAAACTATGGAAAATTCAGTCTCCACTCACAGCCCGGGAAACTCTTAAGTGGGGAAGTTCCTTTTCTGTGGAGGAGGTATGATGTTTTTGAGAGTGACAACTACCTGTTCATGACCTTTCATGTAGGCTCGTTAGCAAAAAAACCGTCTCTCTTGAAAAACGCATTAGGCAACGATTATTTTTACCACCATTCTCCCTCGTTGTTTAATAAGGTGACAGGAGAGCTAACACTTCTTTTACAACCAGAGGATTATAAACTGGGGTTCAAAGAAGATTTTCATGATGGACCTCCAATTTGGCCGATTTACGTAAGCTCCGACAATTATTTGGTTAGTATAATAAGCGCAATGGAACTCAAACATTATGTGAGCACAAATGAGGTTTCACGGGAATTGGAATCAATAGCCGCATCTCTCAAAGAAGAGAGCAACCCAGTGATTGTGCGGGTAAAACTCAAAACCCAACCATCCTGATTGTCCAATTGGAACATTAACCCACCAAATCTTCAATTATCTGAGCGGCGGTTTCGGATTTACGCACCATTGATGCAATTTGACCTATCTCCAGCTCACCCTCTTGAAGGTCACCCTCAAATATCCCTCTTTTTGAACGGCTCCGGCCCAGCAGTTCTTTCAATTCCTCTGCGCTTGCACCACGGTTCTCTGCCTCTGTGACTGCTTCGCAGAATGGGTTGACAGCCATCCGTGTGGGGGATAGCTTCCGCAGTAGCACCTTGGTTGCACCCTCGCCCAGGTTGCGGCAATAATCTTTGAACGCAGGATGGGCAGAGCTCTCCATGCAGAGGGCAAAACGGGTGCCTATCTGAACCCCCTCGGCACCAAGTGCAAAGGCTGCATTGTAACTGGCCCGCGACGATACCCCCCCGGCTGCAACCAAAGGAATGGAGATAGCCGCCCTCACCTGAGGGATAAGGCAAAATGTGGTTGTCTCCTCCCTGCCGTTATGGCCACCCGCTTCAAAACCCTCTGCAACCACCACATCCACTCCGGCCTCTTCGCACTTGCGGGCAAACAAAGAGCTGGAAACCACATGGGCCACAACAATCCCCTGCCCCTTCAAAACAGAGGTCCACTTTTTGGGACTGCCTGCACTGGTAAATACAATGGGTACCTTCTCTTCAATAATTATCTGCATTATCTCATCTATCTGAGGATAAAGCAGCGGTACGTTCACACCAAAAGGCAAACCTCCCAAAGCCTCCCGGCAACTCACAATATGATGCCTCAGGTTGTCGGGATGCATGCTGCCGGCACCAATCAGACCCAGCCCACCGGCCTTACTCACTGCAGAGGCCAGCTTCCAGCCGCTGCACCAAACCATCCCACCTTGAACAATGGGATACTTGATTCCAAAAATCTTACAAATCCTGTTTTCCATAATGGTACAAATTTAGGTAAAAACGAACATTTTTTTACCTTTGTTACAACTTAAACCAAGAACTTAACTTAAACTAAAAAAATATGTCAACCAATCAGAGAGACGGTTTCGGAAGCCGCTTCGGGGTACTTGTAGCTGTCGCGGGCTCGGCAGTAGGCCTTGGAAACCTATGGCGGTTCCCTTATATGGTAGGGAACAACGGAGGAGCAGCTTTCATAATCTTATATCTGGCTTTTGTAATTGTACTGTGCCTCCCCATAATGTTCTCGGAATTCATTATTGGCCGCCGCACACAGTCGAATGCATTTGGCGCAATCAAAAAACTTGCACCACGGTCGGGCTGGCTCACGATTGGAGTTATAAGTGTTGTCGCTTCTGTGGCAATCATGTCTTTTTACAGTGTTGTAGGTGGGTGGACACTTGACTATATTATCAGGTCATTTTCCCCCTCATTCCTCACATCGGACAGCGGCTCGCTTGCAGGACAGTTTAGTGGCTACACAAGCTCATCTGTGATGCCGGTTGTGACACACCTCCTGTTCCTGGCAATTTCGGCACTCATTGTTGTTGCCGGCGTTAAAAACGGTATAGAAAGATATTCAAAGATATTGATGCCCGTCCTTTTCTTTCTGGTACTTCTCCTTGCAATAAGGTCCCTTACCCTGGACGTTGCCGGGGCCGGTGTAGAGTTCCTTTTCAAACCCGACTTTTCTAAAATTACAGGCACAACAGTACTTGCCGCCCTTGGCCAGGCCTTCTTTTCGCTCAGCCTGGGTATGGGTTGCATAATAACTTATGGCTCTTATGTAAACAAAAAGGAGAACCTTTTCAAAATATCCTTTATGAGTGCCTTTGCCGACACCGGGTTTGCAATCCTTGCCGGCCTTGCAGTGGTTCCTGCTGTCTTTGCATTCGGGATTTCCCCTTCCGAAGGTCCCAGCCTTGTATTCATAACTTTGCCCCAGGTGTTTGCACAACTTCCCTTCGGGCAGATTATTTCAATTGCATTTTTCTTTATACTGCTGATTGCAGCTTTGACCTCTGCAATCTCATTGCTGGAAGTGATTGTGGCCTTTTGTACCGAAGAGCTCAAATGGAGCCGAAAAGGAGCTGTAATAGCAACTTTCCTGCTGATTGGATTCTTCGGCTCCCTGAGTTCGCTGTCGCAAGGTATTCTTGCAGATGTAAAAGTATTCGGGAAAACCTTTTTCGACTTTTTCGATTACACATCATCCAATATAATGCTGCCTGTGGGAGGTCTTTTGGTAGTACTTTTTGTAGGATGGAAAATGAAGGTCTCTGATGTCTATGACGAACTTACAAGCGGAGCAACAATCTCCCTGAAAGACTGGATATTCAACTCCATTCTTTTCATAATCAAATATGTTGCCCCTATTGCAATTCTTATTGTATTAATAAACAGCTTGTTATAACAAACAAGAAGAACGGTTTACCCGCCTGTTTCAGAATAGTTTTTTGCCCGAGCACTTCTCCAGATAGCTGCAGAGCTCCATAAGGTTTTCGTTTTCCAAAACAACAGGCTCATCTACCGGTTCGTACCTGTGGGGGACAAAGTGAGATACGACTATCACAGCATATCTCCTGTCTTTGGATATCCTTACATCCAGCTTGCCACTACCGGAGCTGGTAAAACAGACAACAGGATAACCCTCTTTGAATCTGTCATTGATAGCTTCTGACACTTCTCTTCTCCTCTCCCCTTCAAAATAAAAGCTGTAATGTTTTACCGGGCTTCCTGTCTTTGAATAGACCTCCTTTTTTAGTCCCAGACACGCTAACACGACAGATGCAATAAGTAGCACCATACCTATTGTTGTCCATGATGTGACAAAAGCAAAGACCGACAAAACAATCAAAATCGAGAGTACGGAAACTCTCTTTATATCTATTTTTTTAACTATGTTTTCCATTTTTATAATAATTCAGAATTTAACATTACCACTATGTACAATAACCCGGCACTGCATAAAATGCAGCAACCCATTCACAGGTATCCTGTGCCTGCCTATTGTATGTAATGTTAAATGATTATCTCCCGCAAACAGTAAATGAAGAACTCTTTGGACAGTTGGTATGAAAGCACCAGCTCCTTTCCTGCCTGGGCAGGCGCCCGGCCAAACCGGCTTTTTGACAATGAACAAGAGTAGCCGGATATCGCCGCAATTAAGTTGAATCCGCACCCAAAACCGTTGACAGAGGCTCCATCTGAAAAATTATGGACAATCCGAGGCGATTCGGGTAACAGGGCAAAGCTGGCACTGTCAGAGGCTGGTTTGATCTCTCCGTAAAGGCCGGCTATTGTATCGGGAAGCTTGTCATTCACGTATGGTACAACCGGAACGGCAGCCCTTGCCATTAAAAGCAGGGCTACCATCATGGCTGCAATAAGCCGGTTTATATTTGAATTCGTTTCCCTCAATCTTTTTTGTAAAGCATTTTTGGTTTGAACAATTCGGCAGCAAGGGCCAGGAACAATAATACAATAAGTATGCCCGATGCAATAGCAGAGTAGTATTCCCCTTTGTAAACAGACTCGGGACGGAACTCAAATTCTATCCTGTGGCTTCCTGACGGAACTTTCAATGCCCTTAAAACATAGTTTGCCCGGATAATTTCGACCGGCCGGCCATCTATCGTAGCCCTCCATCCTGCAGGATAGTATATTTCGCTGAATACAACAACCCTTTCGTGCAGGGAGTTATATTCATACTCCAAACGGTTCGGCGAGTAAGATGTAAGGACAATCAACTCATCCTTGGACAATGAGTCTGTAGAAGCTCCATTTATATTTTCAGAAAAGTCCTTGTTTACCACAGCGGTACTTTGCAGGTCGGGGATAGTCCCCAGTGCATTTATCTCTTGGGAAAGTGACCCGGCTTCATAAAACCCATTCACAAACCAGGCATTGCCAAAAGCCTTGCTGTTTACCAAGGGTGGGTTCTCTGCACCAATTATAAAATATCTGGTATTAAGCATATTGAGCACAGGGTAGTTGCCCAAGTATTCCTGCGCATGCTCTACAGTAGTGCTTGAACCTATATCGGAGGCGAACTGCTGCATCTCCCTTGATATATGCCTGTCAATCAGGTCTTGATATGTCTGTAGCTTGGCAGGGCTGTAACCCCCGATAGTCTTGTGGTGGTAACTTACATGGGAATCGTTGAAGGTGTTTATGCTCAGGTCCAGAACCCTGTAATTGGGGTCCCGGTCTTCCAATATCATCTTGTCTACAGGTCTCAATGCGTACTGATTGTTAAACTCCCTCTCCTTGACAAAGTGGTTGTCATTAAGGTAGCGACGTCCCACAAACCAAAGGTCGGCAAACACAAGAATGGCTATTACCGCAATCAGTGGTGCTTTTTTGAGTTTTCCGGCAACAAAGAGCCAAAGGGCAACGGCAGCAGATACTATAAAGAACAAAGAACGGAAAGCATCTGCCCTCAAAAGGGAGATCCTGTCCTGCACTAAGGTTTTCCTCAGAAGGTCGGGCATCTGTGCATCGGCCTGCGATACAAAAGAACCTGCCAGTGAAGGTACCAACACAAAGAGCAGCGAAAAACCGGCAGTCACGGCCAAAGCTATATATATTCCTTTGGTAATTTTTTTCACTGGTATTACCTCATCCTTCTCCATCAATTTTTGGAGCACCAAAATTGCAACCAAAGGTATGGTAATCTGCAGAACCACCAGGATCATGGACACAGTCCGGAACTTACTGTACAGAGGTACATACTTGTAAAAGAATTCGGTAACAATCATAAAATTGGACCCCCATGAAAGCAAAACAGCCAAGACCGACACAGTAACCACCCACCATTTGAGAGGGCCCTTCAACAATGCCAAACCCAAAACAAAGAGGAAAATCGCTACTGCACCCATGTACATCGGACCTGCAGTAAAGGGCTGAGGTCCCCAGTATAGTGGCATCTGTTTGATGATTTGGCCGGCACCCTGGTAGCCGCCACTCCTCAACGCCTTGTATGTTTCACTTTTGGTTGTCAGCTCCCCTCCCGAAGATCCTCCGTTAAAATTGGGAATCATTAGGTTGGGCATCTCTCCCGGGCTATAGGACCAGCTGGTTGCATAGGAGAGGTCCAGACCTTTTTGTTCCTTTCCCTCTTCCGTAGCCAGTTCCGACCCTCCCCTCATTGTAAACTTCGAATACTCATAGGTAGGCCACAAATGGTTTACATTGGTGGCAATCCCAAGCGAACCTGCAACAAGCAACATTGCACTTGTAATCATGAACTTTTTGGCCATGCCCTCCATCAACATCTTGTACATGCAAAAACCAGCATATCCCACAACCATGATTGCCAGGTAATAGGTAATCTGCGGGTGGTTGGCCTCTATCTGGAAGCTTAGCGCAAACCCAAACAAAAGTGAGCCAAGCAGAGGTTTTTTCCTGTATGCATACACCAGGGCGGCAAGCACCCAAGGCATGAAGGCAATGGCCACCATCTTTGAGTTGTGCCCAACCTGTATAATCTGCAAATTATAAGAACAGAATGTTATGGCAAAAGCACCTATTGCCGACAACCAGACATTCACTCCAAAGGCCAAAAAGAGGAGGAAACCACCCACCAGGCTAATCAAAAGGTAACTGGGTGGGCGAACACCGGCTAGTTTGTGTATTGCCTTGTACACATAATCGGTATAGTCACCATCATATATCACCGATATTGTGGTGGCCGGCATACCCGAGAACATGGAGTTTGTCCACAATGCCTTGTCACCATCGGGATTGGACTGGTTGTAATTGATTATCTCATTAGCCATCCCTCTCCACGAAGCAATGTCGGACTGGTTGACAACCTCGTTACGGAACACTTGTGGTGTGAACATGTAAGAAACCACAACAAACAACAATATCACCACCTGGTATGGCCAGTATTTTTTAATTTTTTCCATTCTATCTTTATTTTCTAGTAAGCGAGTCCAATATATGAGCCATGCGGGATGTGAGTTCTCTCCTGGAGTACTTGGTGTTGTCTCCGGTGCAGAGCGGCTCACCTCCCTCCCTGTAAATCCTGTATTGTTGTTCTATCCAATTTGCAGGACCGGTAATATCGGTATAATCAAACATTTTGCCACAGCAGCTCTCTTCCAGGGCAATATCCATGTCTCCGCCTTTAGGTCCAAAACCAAGTATAGGCCTTTTGGCAGCCAGGTATTCGAAAAACTTGCCGGTCAGAATCCCTTTTGATTCCGGTTCACGCCCCCCGGCAAGCAACAGTACCCTTGCCTTCCGTTGCCATTGGACCACTTGGTCATGAGGGGTATAATCCATTTTCACCAGGTTGTTTTCCAGTCCGTTACTGTAAACATCGTTGAGGATGGAGGTGTCGGTGTGCCCAATGATTCTTATCCTTAGGTCTTTGGAAAAGGCAATATCTGTTTTGCATCTTTCTCCCAGCCATTTCCACAACAGAACAGGGTTTTGGGTATCCACAAAGAGTCCTGTATAGGTGATTGTGAACCTCTCCTCGGGAGCAACATCGTTTCCCTCAAAATCTTGGGGGTCGTACCCATTGGTGATTACATGCACATCCCGTCCACCGCCAATCTCCCTGAGCTCTGCAGCAATTGTATTGGTAACTGTCACAAGAGCAGAGGCATCCCTAATCACTTTTTTCTCCATAGTTGAGTGGATGTAACGCGAAAACAGGGTGTGTCCCATGTATTTGAAATTGTACATACGGGTCCACGGGTCACGGAAGTCGGCAACCCAGGGGATTGAGCATTTGCGAGCCACACGTCTTGCAATCAAATGCATGGAGTGTGGCGGCCCGGTACTCACAATTGCATCTATACTATTTTGGGCAATGTAATTTATCAGGAAACGGGCAGAGGGCGAGATCCAAAGTACTTTGGGGTCGGGTATGAACAGGTTGCTCCTTAAGAAAAGTGACAATTTCTCTTTTAAACTCTTCTTCCCATCCGAAATGAAACCGGGTTTTACCCCGGTCTCTCTTTTTCCGGTAAACAGTTTGTATATGGAATAGGGTTCTGTGATCTTTCTCTTGATAACCTCTGTGTTGGCCGGGATCTCACTTAGCAGAGAGTGGTCGGTGGCCATCATCTCGGGATTTTCGGGAGTATATACAACCGGCTCCCAGCCAAAATCCCTAAGGTATTTGGCAAACTTAAGCCACCTCTGCACACCCGATCCTCCCTGTGGAGGCCAGTAGTAGGTTATTATGAGAACCCTTTTTGTCATTTGACAAACACGTCGTAGAGTGCACGTATCACATCCCTCTGGATAACAGTGAATCCATCTTCATATTTTGGATCGTAGCCGTTGGTTATCATTACAAACCCGAATCCTTTTTGAGGCTCAAAGAACATTGCGCTGAACAGACCATAGGCACTGCCGGTATGGCCGGTCATGAGTTCGCCCGGGATAAGGTTTTCTGTAGTACGAAGCGCAAGACAGTAGTGTTCTCCTTCTCCTGTTTCAATTACAGGCTTTTGCATCAGTGCAGAACTTTCGGGAGAGATAATCACTGCTCCTGTAACAGGATCGGTACCTTTGTTCATATGCATAGACATATACCTGGCCAAATCATAAGCAGAAATTTTCATCCCGCCAGTCGGAGAGAACACAGGGGTCGAATAACCCATTACATATGCAGAGTCAATTACATCTGCGCGGCTTATATATGCAGATGTACTCTCCCTGAAACCTGCCTCGGTGCCTGCTACAGTATCTGCTTGGTAATATGTATATAACGGAACAAATTTATTGCGGTCCAATTGGTCAGGATTGAAATTAGCATTCAGGCCCATTGGCTTAAGCACTGTCTCTGCCACAAAATTATCGAACCTTACTTTTGCATATTTCTCTGTAATCGCACCTATGGTATTGAACCCTAAATTGCAATATTCATATTTTGTCCCTGGCTCATATTCGTTATAGCATTTTGCATATTCGGGATTGGTTTCCGGATTAAGGGTATCAAGGGAAAAATAGCCCTGGGAATCATTCATGCTGGAAGAGTGTGACAATAGCATTTTTAGGGTAATCACAGTTTCCGGAAACCTGGGGTTCCTGACTGTAAAACCAACCAAATCGCTCACATCACTATCCAGGGAAAACTCTCCTTTCTCTATGAGTGTCATTAGTGCGGTTGTGGTAAAGGATTTTGAAATTGAAGCAATACGGAAGATATCGTCTTGTGCTATTGCCCGGTCTGTCTCAAGGCTACGTTTGCCATAGGTGTTTGAAAAGACCACTTCTCCATCTTTTACCACGGCAACAGCCAGTCCCACCGCTCCGGTCTCTTCCAGTATTTGTCCTAATTTTTGGTTTGCAACCTCCTCTTTTGAGGGGTTGTTGCAGGATGAAGCAGCAAACATCAATAACAACATGGATACTGCGAATGTCATTCGGAATGAGGTTTTCATGATAATTTAAATTTTATGGTAGATATACAAAGATAGGGTTTTGAAACAAAATATATCTATTTTTGTAAGAATGAACGGTAACAAAAAGATAGCAGAAACCCCTCTTATGCGCCAGTACTTCTCCATCAAGGCGAAGCACCCCGATGCCCTTTTACTATTCAGGGTCGGGGACTTTTACGAGACCTTCGGGGATGATGCCGTGACTGCCTCCAAGGTGTTGGGCATAGTGCTTACCAAGAGGGCAAACGGATCTGCATCACATGTAGAACTGGCCGGGTTCCCGCACCATTCTCTGGACAGCTATCTTCCCAAACTTGTAAGGGCAGGATACAAGGTAGCTGTGTGCGACCAGCTGGAAGACCCAAAGCTCACAAAAAAAATAGTAAAACGGGGTATAACTGAACTTGTAACCCCGGGAGTGGCATACAACGACCAGCTTTTGGACAACAAAGAACATAACTTCCTGGGAGCCCTCCATTTCCAAAAAGATAAAGCAGGTATTGCTTTCCTGGATATATCCACAGGTACTTTCAAGATTGCAGAGGGATCGCTCGAATACATCTCCCTGCTTTTGGCCAGCATGAACCCCAGGGAGGTATTGATAGAGAAATCCATCCGCAAAGCTTTTACAGATAAATTCGGGAACGACTACTACCTTTCTGTAATGGACGAGTGGGCTTTTGTCCGGGATGCCTGCCATGACAAACTAATACAGCATTTTGGCACAGTATCGTTAAAAGGTTTCGGGGTGGGAGAAATGCCCCTTGCAACCACAGCTGCCGGGGCTATCCTCTTTTACCTGGAACAGACCCGTCACGACGGGATTGGACACCTCTGCTCAATTTCCCGCATAGACCAAGAAGATTTTGTTTGGATAGACCGTTTCACATTCCGTAACCTGGAGGTGTTCCACGGAGCAACCGAAGGAGCCCAGAGTTTGGTAAATGTTATTGACAAATGCTCTACTCCAATGGGGTCCAGACTACTAAGGCAATGGCTTGCACTACCCTCCAAAAACATAAATGAACTGGATGAAAGGCTGGATATAACCCAGTCCTTTTTCCAAGACCAAAGTTTAAGACTAAACCTCAGGGAGTTGCTGGAAGAGACTGGGGACCTGGAAAGGGTAGTTTCCAAGGCTGCTGCAGGCAGGATTACTCCAAGGGAGATGGGGGTCCTACGCAAAGGGCTTACACAACTTGGACCAATAAAAAGCCTCTGCCAATCATCCGGCAATGGGAAATTAGCAGACCTTGCCTCGGGCATTGATGAGTGCAGCGGACTTTTAGATAAGCTGGACAGGGAGTTGCTCCCTGACCCTGCCGGAATGATAGGCAAAGGAGATGTCATTTGCAAAGGTGTCAACCAAGAACTGGACAACCTGAGGAATATTGCACGGCACGGAAAGGATATACTTGCAGAGATACAGAAAAGGGAGAGCGAATCTACCGGGATAACTTCATTGAAGATAAGCTACAACAATGTGTTCGGGTACTATCTTGAGGTGAGGAACACACATAAGGACAAAGTGCCCACTCACTGGATACGCAAACAAACCTTGGTTAGTGCAGAGAGGTACATAACACAGGAACTCAAGGAATACGAAGAGAAGATCCTTGGGGCGGAAGAAAAGATAGTAGTGTTGGAACAGATGCTTTTCAATTTAATCACAGAGGCTGTACAGAAAGAGATACCATCAATCCAGAAAAATGCATATATCGTTTCCAAAATAGACTGTTTGTCGGGCTATGCAACCCTTGCCCTGGAAAAGAACTATTGCAGGCCTGTGCTTGATTTGGAAACAAGTCTGGAAATTACAGAGGGACGTCACCCGGTAATAGAGTCAATGATGCCTCCGGGAGAAGAGTACATTGCCAACGACCTTTACCTGGACAACGACACGCAGCAGATAATAATCCTCACCGGCCCCAACATGGCAGGTAAAAGTGCTCTGTTACGACAAACCGCACTGATTGCCCTCATGGCCCAAATTGGATCATTCGTTCCGGCAAAAGAGGTGAAGATGGGGATTATAGACAAGATCTTCACACGGGTTGGTGCATCGGACAATATCTCCAAAGGAGAGTCCACCTTTATGGTAGAGATGTTGGAAACTGCAACAATCTTGCACAACCTCTCTTCCCGTTCATTGGTTTTACTGGACGAAATAGGCAGGGGTACAAGCACATACGACGGCATGTCCATAGCATGGTCAATTGTAGAGCATTTGCATGAACATCCCGAATTCAGGGCCAAAACCCTGTTTGCTACCCACTACCACGAGCTAAACGATTTGGAAAAAAAATTCAAAAGGGTAAAAAATTGGCATATTGCGGTAAAAGAGGTCAATAAAAACATTATCTTTCTGCGCAAATTGACCCCGGGGGGGGTAGCCCACAGTTTCGGGATACATGTTGCAAGGATGGCAGGTATGCCAAAAAATGTAGTGGAGGGGGCAGAAAGGGTATTGAAGAGACTGGAAAACCAAAGCAAAAACCACAAGAATGCAAGGGTTCCGCAACCAGAAGAGGAGAACATCCAACTTTCATTGTTCCAATTGGAAGATCCTTTGCTTGTAGGGATAAGGGATGAGCTACGGGAGATGGACATAAACACCATCTCTCCGCTGGATGCATTTGACAAATTAAGAAATCTTAAAAAGAGACTGGGTCTTTAAGGAGGGACAAAATGAAACGCCTGTACAGGAAAATGGTTGTTACTTTCAAATTGATGGCAGAGAGTATAATGTTTGCCTTTGGTTCTTTGAAAGGTGATAAGTTTAGAACTTTCCTCTCCCTGTTTGGTGTGACAATAGGTATCTTTTCAATTGTGACTGTTTTCACAGCCATTGATGCCCTAAGGGCAAACGTAGAGACCGGATTGCAAGGAATGGGAGGTTCCACGATTTACATACAGGAGTTCCCTTTTGCCCCCGAAGATGGAGAAGAGTACAAATGGTGGGAATTCCGGACCCGTCCAAGACCAAAATACGAAGAGTTCACATACCTCAAGAGCAATTCCAAAACAACAGAAGCCGCTGCTTTTGTAACATTCCGCAGCCTTAACCTCAAATATAACAGGAACTCCTATTCAGATGGATTTGTGACAGCCCACACATATGATTGGAACAAAATTGCCAGCTCTCCAATTGAACTTGGAAGGTATTTTTCTGTTCACGAAACACAATCGTCTGTACCGGTATGTATCCTTGGACACTCCGTTGCCGAAAATTTGTTTTTCGGAGAAGACCCAATAAACAAAGTCATTAAAATCGGGAATGCCAATGTGAGGGTCATCGGGGTTTTGAAAAAGGAGGGAGAAAGCATTGTAAGCATCTTTGATACAGACAACTCAGTTTGGGTTCCCTACTCTTTTGCTGGCTCTTTGTTTAATGTGAAAAGGTCTTCTTCCATGATTTGTGCTATTCCTAAAGAAGCTGTTTCAAGGGAAGAATTCATACAAGAAATGAAATTGCTCATGAGGTCAATCAGGAGGCTGAAACCTGCCCAAAAGGATAATTTTGCGGTTAACGAAATGACATTCCTAATTAACACAACCAAAGAGATCTTTTCCGGGATATCCCTTGCAGGCTGGGTTATAGGCGGGTTTTCAATCCTTATAGGCGGGTTTGGCATTGCCAACATCATGTTTGTTTCTGTAAAGGAGCGGACAAACCTCATTGGAATACAAAAGGCACTTGGTGCCAAAAAATATACAATACTAACCCAATTCCTTGCAGAAGCAGCAGCCTTGGCAATCGCCGGCGGTGCAGTTGGTATTTTGATGGTTTTCCTTTTGATTATGGCAGTCGGGAACAGTGAAAGCTTCCCGATGCAGCTTAGTCTATACAATATAACCCGGGGATTGATCATCTCTTCCGTGATAGGTATAACTGCCGGTTTTATCCCTGCATATACAGCCTCAAACCTGAATCCGGTAGAGGCAATAAATTCCAAATAAAGAAAGGATTTCCTTAATTTTTTAAGAGTCACTCCCAACGGAAGAGGCTATAAGGTTTGTCAGCTCTGCAAATTGATCTACAGACAACTGCTCTGGCCGTAGGGATAACAAATTTGAGTTTGACTCTTTTACTATTTCATATGCCTTGCCCGTTGCATCCATAGAAGAGAGCAAAGATTTCATGGAGTTTCGTATGGTCTTGCGGCGTTGGTTGAATGTTGCTTTTACAACTTTCTTGAACAAAACCTGGTCACATCCCAAATCTTTGCGGTTATTCGCCTTTAATCTTATTACTGCAGATTTTACCTTGGGCGGAGGGATAAATGAATTTTCTCCCACAGTAAAAAGATACTCAATGTCATACCAAGCTTGCAACAACACCGACAAAATGCCATAATGTTTGTTGCCGGGAGGAGATGCCAGCCTTTCTGCCACCTCTTTTTGAAGCATCCCCACGACCAATGGAACCCTCTCCCTGTATTCCAACACCTTGAAAAATATTTGTGAAGAGATATTATACGGGAAGTTGCCTATAACGGCAAACTGACCAGGAAAAAAGCCGGAGAGGTCCATCCTGAGAAAATCACCCTCTATAAGCGAATCCCCCAATGAGGGGTAGTATATCCTAAGGTAACGTACAGATTCGTTGTCAATCTCTGCCAGTTTGAGTGATATGCCTGGCTCTTTGACAAGGAATGAGGTGAGGACTCCTGTACCGGGACCAACCTCAAGTACAGAACCAATCCCGTTTTCTTTTGCTTTTTCCATCAAAGCTTGCACAATCCTGGCAGCTATCTCCTGGTCTTTCAGGAAATGCTGTCCGAGCTCCTTTTTTGCTTTTACATACATTGCGCAAATATAAGAAAATTACCAGTTCCTCATGATCCTGACCACAATTGGCAAATGATCACTCAACCCTCCGTTGTAACGTGGCCCTATGTATGTCCTTTTTGGTTTTTGTCCGGTATATTTCCTGTCCTTTTCCAGCAAATGAACATTACAATATATATAACCATCTTTTGGAGAGACGGATATTGGCTCGTTATTGTCCAACAGGTTGCTGCTTGTAAAAAAATGGTCTATCTTTTCCCAACCCCCCATGTACTTGATTGTACCATTTGGCTGCCCGGCTTCTCCTCCAATCAAAGGAAGCTCCCTTAAACCTTGCAGCAGTTCAAAAACCCGAGACTCCGGAGTATCATTGAAGTCTCCCATAACCAATATGTTCGCTTTAATATTCTGGTCGAGTATAGAATCACAGACACCCGAAAGTACCATGGCAGCTGCTTCCCTTTTGGGGTTGGAAATTTTTTCCCCTCCGTATTTAGAAGGCCAATGATTTACAAAAAGATGGAGAGTATCCAATTGGTGCAGGACACCCTTGACATACAAAATATCTCGGCTAAATTCCCTGCCACTCAAAGCAGCACTCAAATTGCTGTCCGTATTGCCCGAGAGCCCGGTTTCGGAAACCTTTACCGGCATAAACCGCATTTCCAATGCCCTGAACATACTTTTCCTGTACAATAAAGCAACATCAATACCTCTGCTATCGGGAGAATCCTTATGAACAATCCTGTAATCTCCCATGAAAAGAGGTGTTTCATAAAGCAATTGGTTAAGGACAAACCTGTTTTCCACCTCTGCCAAACCAATAATTGCAGGCAGGTTGACACTCCAAGGGTCTATTGACATCAATGTTTTGGAAATTCCCTCCCTTTTTCTTGCAAATCTTTTCCATGTCCAACGGTTGGCCCCGCTTGGCGTGAACTCCTTGTCGTTGTGTTGAGGATGAGGCCTTGTATCAAAAAAATTTTCTATATTCCAAAACACGACAGTATAGTAGTCTACGTCGTACAACTCTTCCAACCCGGTTTGGCATATAGCCCGTTGCCTGACAAAAAACAACAACAGCAAACAAACACCTACTATTTTTGAGTTTGTTTTTAAAAACTTCATTGACCCAACCATAATTTATACTTCAATTAGAATAAGTGCATCTTTGTCAAGTGTCAGTACAAATTTAACATTGGAATATGTCCCGTGTCTCTTATAAAACTCTTTTTATCTGATTTACAGCTTATTTTATCCTATTTTAGATTTATAACCCTTTTTTTGCTAATTTCGCCCCCTCAAAAATGTAAATAAAGAAATAATGGCACTTCAATGTGGAATAGTAGGTCTTCCCAACGTGGGCAAATCGACACTTTTTAACTGTATAAGCTCGGGCAAGGCACAATCTGCAAATTTCCCCTTTTGTACAATAGAGCCCAATATAGGCTCAACGATTGTCCCTGACGAGAGACTCCAGGTTTTGGAAAAATTGGTGAACCCCCAAAGGGTTGTACCTGCTACGGTGGAAATTGTAGATATTGCCGGCTTGGTAAAAGGAGCAAGCAAAGGAGAAGGACTAGGCAATCAATTTCTTGCAAACATAAGGGAGACAGATGCAATAATTCATGTGTTGCGTTGCTTTGACGACCCCAATATAGTGCATGTGGATGGTAGTGTTGACCCTGTAAGGGACAAGGAGATAATAGACACCGAGCTTCAGATCAAAGACCTTGATACCGTGGAAAGCAGGATTTCCAAAGTACAAAAACAGGCTCAAACAGGCGGAGACAAGAGTGCAAAACGTATGTACGATATTTTGGTACAGTACAAGGAGGCGCTTGTGCAGGGCAAATCGGCCAGGAGTGTGAAATTTGACAACGCAGAGGATGCAAAACTGTCAAAAGAGCTATTCCTGCTCACAAACAAACCAGTACTATATTTATGTAATGTAGATGAAGCTTCTGCCAAAGATGGAAACCAATATGTGCAGCAGGTACGTGAAGCCATCCAGGAAGAAGATGCACAACTTTTGATAGTAGCCGCAAAGATAGAGTCCGAAATTGCAGAACTGGAAAGCTTTGAAGAGAGACAAATGTTCCTGAACGAGATAGGATTGGACCAATCGGGAGTATCACGTCTTATAAAGGCTGCTTATTCACTGTTAAACCTGCAAACCTACTTTACTGCAGGTGTACAGGAGGTTCGTGCATGGACCTTTACCAAAGGGACAAAAGCCCCTCAGGCAGCAGGAGTGATTCACACTGACTTCGAAAAAGGATTTATCCGTGCAGAGGTTATTAAATATGACGATTATGTGAAATACGGCAGTGAAAACGGCTGTAAAGAGGCCGGCAAGATGTCTGTTGAGGGCAAGGAATACATAGTTCAAGACGGAGATATAATGCATTTCAGGTTCAACGTATAAAACATGAAACAATGCAAAAATGAAGGCCGGCTGAACCTATGTTTCAGCCGGCCTTTGTTTATGTACTGTTGGTTTGCTTTAATCTAATATTCTAAAAGAACTTAGCCCTGTTGTCCTTAACTTCGGACATTTTTTCCAAGATGGCAGGCAACCTCTGGATTTGCAATGAGAATGATTGCTGCTGCCTTTGTTTGGCATCGTCTTCTGTAAAGAATGCTCCGGTTTCACGAGAATCTACATTGAACACATAAACCCCGATATTACCGGCTATAGGGCCGGTGAGTTTGTTCACCTCTGCTCCTGTTACAGCACCTACGAATTTTGGATCGAAAGACCTTGAACCAGGTGCACCGAACGATACTCCACTTTGTGTGCTGACAGTTGTTCCAAGTTTTTCTGCAATCTCTTCCAAAGATGTAAGCCCGGCTATTTGCTCTTTTACAGACTCAACCATTTTTTCGTTGGCTTTTTCCCTGCGTAAATGAGTGGCAATGTCCTTTTCCAGTTTTTCCACTGCAGGTATACCCTCTTCCCTGACCTCTGTCAAGGCCACAATAAAGAAGTATTTATTATCCATTGAAATGATTTGTGAAACATCTCCCTTTTCGGCTTCGTATGCCCATCTGACAATCTCCCTTGCATTAGGATAGTTGGCAATGCTTCTGGCTCCCTCGGCAATATTGTAAGCCGGCATTGGGTACAAATTCATCTCTTGTGTCACCTGGGTAAATTTCTCAATTTTGCCTTCTGACTTGGATGCAACATCATTTGCCTTTGAATAGTAATCCTGGAAGGTCTCTTTAGAAGCTATAGCTGCCTTTTGAAGGACTGCAAGCTGTACTTTGGGAACAGGCCTGGTCCTCTCCTTGACCCTTACTATATGGCTTCCAAATTGCGACTGTAGTTTAACAGGTTTTCCGACCGGCAACACAAAGCATGTGTCAAATCCGGGAATGGTGTTTGCCTGGGTCATCCATCCAATATCTCCGGCTGTCTCTGCGGCAGGATTATTGTCCACAGAATTTTCCTGTGCCAGTTGCACAAAGTCCGCACCTTTCTGCAATAGGTTCATAAGGCTGTCGATGGTTGCCTTAGCAACTGCAGCATCAGGATTCTGAATCATGATATGCTGTACAAACACAGAGTCCGGCAATTGTTTTGTGTCGTTTATCCTTGCAGCCTTGAACACATTGTTTTCGTTTATTGGTTCCAGCACATCACCTGGTTTTGCAGCAAAGGCAAAGCTGTCCAGAACAGGAGATTCCGAAGCCAGCTCTCCTTTCTTGTAGTAATATGCATCCATAGGCTTGTCAGAATTCCTGGCAAGGAAGTTCTTAAGGTTTGCAGAGCTTTTGAACTCAGGCATCAGACCCTCAATTTCATTTTCTGCAGCAGCAATGTCCGCCAAAGATGGGGCTACTTCAAACACAACATACTCTATGTCCCTGCTGGCAGGTTGCTCAAAGTTATGTTTGTTTTTGTTGTAGAATTCCCTTACCTCTTGCTTGGTTACAGTTATTGTAGTGTCCTCGGCAAAACCAAAAGGCTGAACCACAAAAGAGACTTCCGATGTAACGTTGTTATCTTCTATTGACCTGATAAGTTCTACCGGGTTTTGGATACTGCTTTTTGACAAAAGGTTCACATACTTGCCAACCATTTGGTCAACATACATGTTTTTCTCAAGATATTCCCAATAAGCAGCCAGGTTGCCACTCCCGTCAGTAGGTATTGCCTTGATAAACTCAACCAGCATGTTCCTGTCAAATGTACCATCCTGACCCATGAATATTTGCTCACGTGCCAAAACCTGAGATACGTTGGAACCTTGGCTAAGGTCAAACATCTCATCTTCACCAACAGCAATTCCCGCTTTTTCTATGGAAGGCAAAATAACGTTTTCGCTAAGCAAATCCTGCCATGCATTTTGGTTTATCATGTCGGAGGTTTGCTCGTCTACCGACGCCGAACCTGTGAGTAATTGGTGGATGTTGTTGAAATATTCAACTCTTTTTTGAAAATCCTGGTAGGATATGGCTTTCCCGTTCATTTCACCAACATCATATTTATTGGAAAACAGGGAAACAGCCGATTGCAATGTGTCTGCGTCTATGATAAATGAAAGGAGTGCCAAGCCAATCACTGCTGTGATAAAGACACCCATTTTGACGCGGATCTTCTCGAGAACTGCCATTTGTTATTGTTTTAAAGGTTTATTTTCTTGTAAGGCGCGAAGATAGTAAATTTTTGTTTATGATATGACTATTCTTCCACAATTCTGAGGACCACACTCTCTACACGGTTTGAGCCGGTTTTTAGTATGGAAAATTCAAAATTGTCATATTTAAGTAGCTCACCCTCTGCCGGTATGTTTTCGTGGAACCAGGTTATGAACCCCCCCAGTGTTTCATAAAAATCACTTTCGGGTATATCCAGGTCGTATGTTTTGTTCAGGTATTTTATTTCCAACCTGCCAGAGAATATATATTCATTGTCAGAGATTTTCTTTTCCGGCAACTCCTCTTTGTCAAGTTCATCAGAAATCTCACCAAAAATCTCTTCTATAAGGTCTTCCAACGTGACTATGCCTGCTGTTCCTCCGTATTCGTCGTTTACAACAGCTATGGAACGTTTGTTCTTTATCAACAAAGCCAAAAGCTCCTGAGCCTCCATATCTTCCTGTACATAATCAATTTTACGGATAATTTCAGATATTGGTTTGTCTCCCACAAAAAGGTCTTTGGAGTGTACATAGCCAATAATCTTGTCTATGCTTTCGTTGTAGATGATTATCCGGGAATACCTGCTTTCTGCAAATTGCTCAAGCAATTGCTTGTTGGTGGCATCCCTTGGGACAGCGCAAATTTCTGTCCTTGGTATCATGCACTCCTTTACAATCACATCAGAAAAATTGAGTGCATTCTGGAATATTGTAATCTCGTTACTCTCTTCTTTGTCTGGCAAGTGCACAGGTTCCGGCACCTTGCCGGTAAAAGGAGAAAAGATTTTATAAACTCCCTTTGCAATGTAAATGAAATACTCCAGCACAAACTCAGGATGGGCAGATGCAATTGTATATGGCAACAATTTAGAAACCAGGAGCACCAGTGAAACAGCAACTGCAAGACCTACATAAAAAGCCGAAAAAAGCAGTGCACAGCTTACTCCAAAGATCACCAACAAAACATTGTTGGCAGCCCTTATTGAGAGCATCAGCTCTCCTTCGGTTTCCAACAACTGCTCCATTACAAGCGCATAATTTTTCTCTTGCTTTTTGTCCACCTCGTACCTCAGTTTGCTATAGCCTTCAAAAGCCTTTTCCAGTGCAGAGAGGATAGCCAGCAAAACCAGTGATGTTACAGTCAATGCAATTAGTGGAAAAGATACCGGTAAATTGAGTTCCATATGTTGTGGATTTAAAAATTCCTTAGCCTTGGTCCTATAAAATTTGCGGTATCAATATAGGAAATTTCGGTGGAATCCCGGCTGACTATTGCATAACTGTCAAAAGGTTTTTCAATCACGGCATTCCTAGCCATATCATCGGATTCCATTCCATAGCCTTGCATGAACATATCGGGAGTGGTAAGTTTGACAAGAGTGTGGGTGAAGATCCTTTGGGTGAGCCTGTTCCAGTAAAGAGTATCGGTTTCCATCTTCTCTCCCTTTAGATAATTGTTTATGACAACATTGCCGTATGCCTCCCAAATCTCTTCCTTTTCCTTTACCAGGTTCTTGGCATAATCTGCCACAATCATGGTTTCCAAAAGACCTTCTGCAGTGTAACCCCTCATTGTGATCCCTTTTGGAAATACATCATACGGGGTCTCTGCCTGGGTATATCTTTCCATCAATGGTGCATTGACAATGTAATCTGTGATTCCCCTGGAAAACTGGAAAACTGTCATCCCCTCAACTATCTGTGTCGGGAGCTCCTCTACCTGGGAGAGGTTGGACCTGGGTATATCTTCCTTACAAGAAAAAAGCAGTGTAGCAATCACTAATGTGACTGCTACAATATTAAAAGTTTCTCCTTTGAAAGGGATTCCAAACATCTATTTCCTGGTCCTGACAGTAGTGGTTGCCCTCATACCTCCACAATTTACAGTGTACGAAGCACCATCAATTATGTCAAACATGAACGCCTCTTCCTGTGCAGGGAAATATTGGCTGTAACTGTTGATGTAGTTGTTTGCCTCCTGGGCAAGGGACGGATCTGCATTCCTTGCACGGATCAGGTAATCTACAGCAACCCAATATTTGGCACGGGTTTCAATCTCATTCCCTGTACATCTTACAGATGCCCATACCAAGCCAAGTATAAGGTTTGCCCTGCCCGAAACAGTGGCATCCTTTTCCATTGCCAAGCGTGCCGTTTCTGCCGCTTTGGAAAGATTTTCCAGCTGGAAATGGTAGTTTGCAAGTGTAATGAGCATATTGGCATCTTCTGTATCGTTTGACTGTTCGCTTGCAATTGCCTCTTCCAACATCTTGATAGCATTGTCCTGGTCACCTTTTGCAGAATAAAGCAGGTAAAGGTTCCTTATGTACAGATAATTGGTAGGATCAGAATTATACAGGGTCTCCACTGTCCGCAAGAAAAGAGGCTCGGTAGTACAACCGGCACTACTCAACAGGCTGACGATTGTAGAAGCCAGGTCCTTGTCATCGGGATTTGCATCGAACCTTGGAGTAAACAATTCAACAATGTTTTCGCAATTGGCAACTCCGCTTGCAACAAAAAGGTTATCCAGGTCATTTTTCACTTTGGAAGCATCCGGATTGTTAGAGGCAATCTGATGGTCTACAATAGTGGAGAAACGGCTGTACAAATCAAATACCTGTTTGTCTGTAACACTCCCTTTTGCATATAGAGAGGTCATTTTTTGCATTGCAATCACAAACAACGAAGGGTCAGTCTTGTCACCGGATATCTCCATTGCCTTTTCAATTGATTCCAGGATTTTTTGGTCTTCGTTGCCCATGTACTCCAACATGTCATAAACCTTGAACATGGAGGCAGAGGCTGCATATTTTGGAAAATGCTCCACCCTTAGGTCATACATAGTGAGCATGGAATCTATGAGCGAATTCTTGAGTTGTGCATTGTCTTTGTTTTGCTCAATCAAATATTTGAATATCCTTATCCCGTCTACATAGATGCTTTGCCTTACTCCAGGAGGGCATTCACGTAATGCCTCCCTCCAGATTGGAGCAGCATCCCTAAAGTTATCTACTTTGATATAGTCTGTGTAAAACGCTACGCTGCGCTGGCACTCGACGCTGGCATTTGCCAGACCCTGCGAAAATGCAGGAATTGCCATCAAGGCTAGAATTCCAGTTAATAATAAGTTGCGTAATTTTTTCATGATTATTTAATTAATGTTTCTAGTATTTAGTCGTATCTGTATTTTATAAACCAAAGGTCATGCAATGAGAAATTGAGATTGAGCATCACATATCTTTCCCTTACAAGGTTATTTTTAAGGGAACCGCGCTGACCAACATCCACCGAGACCCCAAGAGCATTGTAGAGCCTCATAAGAGGGAGGGTTGCCCCGAAAGTGATTCCCATAGAATTTATTTGCTGACCGTTCAGCTTCATATATGTTTGGTCGTAATAAACCCCTCCCCTGTAGGTTATCCTTTTTGAATAATACCTCACGTCAAACCTGTTTGGGATATACTCAAACCCTAACTTGAAGGAGTTGCTGGTGGTTGCAGAGAAATCCACTCCCGGCGTTGCAGCAAACCCTGCATTGCTCCAGTCTTGCCTTGAGTAATCTGCTCCTACCAGCCATTTGTCTTTTTTCCTTACCGAGAAACCAATTGCAAGCTCAGATGGGATTTCCATCATGGTATTGCCGTTTGTCTGGTAATATACTGTATCCCTTGACCCTGTTGCATTGTTTGCATAGGCATACCTTGTATAATCGCCGGAAAGTTCAGAGCCAAGCATCCATGTAGCACCGGCAGTCAAAGAGAGGTCATTGCCCATGTTCTTGTTGTACTGTACACCGAATTTGGCAGCAAGTGAACTTATAACGTAATCTACACCTGTGTTGATGTTCCTGAATGAAGCTTCTGAGTTGAACAAGACATCTGACCTGCGGTCTATTGTTCCGAAATAGTATTGACCCTCTGCACCAATTGAAAAGTTTTCCAGCAAATCCATGGATACCCCGACGAACGCCTTGTTGATGCCTCCGGAACCAAACCTGTTGTAAACAATGTCACCCATTTCGTTTATGATGGCAGGGTCTGTTTCCCTTACTTCAAAATTGTAACCCACCGAACTGTATGGCAAAACACCAATGGCAAATGCCGACTTTTGGTACAGCGGGAAACTCATTACAAAATGGTGCATATTGAAAACGTTGTATGCAGAGTTTGCACTATTGGTTTTGCTCAGGATGTTCCTTTGGCTCACACCAAAATCCATAAGGAAAGAGAGGGTATCCCTCTCTGTAAGGGAAGCCGGGTTAAGGATGTTGATGAGCCTGTTATCCCTCACTCCCACTCCTATGCCCCCCATGGCTTTATTGAATGAAGTACCTGCCTTGTTCAGGTCCCCTATCCCGAAAACCGAGTAGGGAGTGAATGTCCCAAGGGCATTCTCACCCTGTCCCGAAAGACTGGTTGCCGAAAAAACCATTAACGCCAAAAGTGTTGTTATCCTAAATATTCTTTGCATAATCTTCTGCTACACGGGCCAAACCCATCAATACTAAATTGTAAACTACAAATATGGAACTTTTCAATTTTTCTGCAAAATAAATCGCATCGCCGCCTGTAAAAATGTAAATATGGTTTGGATACTTATTTATATATCCTTCAACTTCAAAAATCGCACCTAAAACTATTCCGGACTCAATTGCCTCATTTGTAGAGGTGCCCACGCCGGATATTTTCATAGGTGGCTCAAGTAGCGGAAGTTGTTGTGTGTAATTGTTTAAGGCTTTGAACCTGCTGGATAAACCAAGGGATATGTTCCCACCGGAAAATTCCCCCTCTTTGGTTATGAAATCTATTGTCAAAGCTGTGCCAAAATCAAATACAATAATGTCCTTGCCGGGAAAAAGAGAGGTTGCTGCCACAGATGCCATGAGCCTGTCAGTTCCCAGTGTGCCGGGTGTGGAGTATCTGTTTTCCAATGGCAATTTGGTATCCGGCCCAACCACAACCAGCTTGTTGCACTTGCTTTCCAATGGCTGGAAATAAGAAGCTGCGAGCTTCCTTACAGAAGATATGGCAATTACCCCTGTCTCCCTGTTGCTGCACAGAGCAGAGATGAATTCAAGGATATCGTTGCCATAATAGCGATGCGGCTCTTCCAAACGAAGAGCATCAGCAAAACACGCTTTTACCGAAGAATTACCAATATCTACCAGAAGATTTGTCACGGTTGGCAAAGTTATAAAATTTATCTTCTCATCTCTAAAAATATGTTGTAGGCCTGTTCTACAGATTTAACATTCTCTACTGTAATGTACAGTTTCTCCTTTTGCTCTTTCAACCTGAAGCGTTTATGCTGTTGCTGGAGGTATTTGAGTATGGATGAGAATTTCGCAGAACTATAGTAAGTAGATAACTGGTTACTTACAAACCAAGCTATAAGAGCTCCGTTTTTGATGAAGATCTTTTCAAAACCAAGTTCAATGGCTAGCCAGCGCAACCTTACAATAAAGGTGAGCTGAACGGTTTCTGCAGGCATTGGACCAAACCTGTCTTGTATACTGGCAATGAACTTGTCCAGCTCCTTTGAATCCTTGATTGCATCCAACTCTTTGTAAAGCCTTATTTTCTCTGCAGTCATGGAGACATAACTGTCCGGAATCAATATTTCCAGGTCTGTGTCTATTGTGCAGTCGCTCAAGTATTCCACCTCTTTTCCCTCTTTTTCGTCTGCCCTGTTCATGCCCCTCTCTTCCCTTATCTCTGCAAAAGCCTCTCCCAGTATACGCTGGTAGGTTTCAAAACCCATGTCGGCTACAAAGCCACTCTGCTCTGCACCCAAAAGGTTGCCTGCCCCCCTTATGTCAAGGTCCTGCATAGCTATGTTGAAACCACTTCCCAAATCGGAAAAAGTCTCGATTGCCCTTATCCTGCGGCGGGCATCCTCCTGGAGCGATATCATTGAAGGAACAACCAAATAACAAAAAGCCTTTATGTTGGAACGCCCTACCCTGCCCCTGAGCTGGTGAAGGTCGCTCAGACCAAAATTTTGAGCCTGGTTTATTATTATGGTGTTTGCATTGGGTATATCTATTCCGTTTTCTACAATTGTTGTGGCAAGCATAAGGTCGTAATCTCCCATCATGAAATCCAGGACTGTTTTTTCCAAAGCAGAGGGTTCCATCTGGCCATGTCCTACACATGTTTTCACATTTGGGCAGAGCCTGCGGATTATATCTTCTACGGAACGGATATCCTCTACCCTGTTGTGGACAAAAAAGACCTGCCCTCCCCTCTCTACTTCGTAATTGATAGCATCTCGTATGATCTCTTCGTTGAAATCTATAACCTCTGTCTGTACAGGCAACCTGTTTGGAGGAGGGGTGTTTATAATTGAAAGGTCCCTGGCTCCCAGCAGCGAAAATTGAAGGGTCCTGGGAATAGGTGTGGCAGAGAGTGTAAGAGTGTCTACATTGAGTTTCAGATGCCTGAGACGCTCTTTTGCTGCAACTCCGAATTTCTGCTCTTCGTCAATTATTAGTAAGCCAAGATCTTTGAAATGAATCTCTTTGTTCAGGAGCCTGTGGGTACCTATGATTATGTCAATCCTGCCACTTTTAATATCTTCCGTAATGGCTTTTATCTCTTTGCCGGTTTTTAGCCTGCTCAGGTATGAGATATTGCAAGGGAACTCTTTCAAACGGGATGTGAAAGTCTTATAATGTTGCAATGCAAGTATAGTTGTAGGCACCAGTACGGCCACCTGTTTGCTGTCGGCAACTGCCTTGAATGCTGCCCTTATGGCAATCTCTGTCTTGCCAAACCCAACATCGCCGCATATCAACCTGTCCATAGGGTACTCTTTTTCCATATCCTCTTTGATTGCCTCTGTGGCTTTGAGTTGGTCGGGAGTATCTTCGTAGATGAAGGACGACTCAAGCTCCTTTTGCATGAATGAGTCTGCACTGAAAGAAAAACCTTTTGACTCTTTCCTTTTGGAATAAAGTTCTATCAGCTCATTTGCTATATCCTTTACCTTGGATTTAGCAGAGTTTTTAAGTTTCTGCCAGGTTCCTGTTCCAAGTTTGTACACTCTTGGTGGTTGCGCATCTTTTGATTTGTAGCGTGAAATGCGGTGCAGCCCGTGGATGGAGACAAAAATGACATCGCCATCTTTGTAAACAAGCTTTACTGCCTCCTGTTGCCTTCCGTTTACATTCGTCTTAACCAATCCGCCGAATTGCCCAACCCCATGGTCGGTATGGACAATGTAATCACCTATTTCATATGAATTGAGCTCATTGATTGTGAGCCTTTCACTTTTCTCTACACTCCTTTGGGGTTTTACCTTCCTGTATCTTTCAAATATCTGGTGGTCTGTATAGAGGCATATTTTTGCATTTTGGTCTATGAAACCTTCGTGTATGGAAATTTTTTCTGCATCAAAACGAGTGTCCCCTACCCCTTCCAATGAAGAGAATATAGATCTGATACGTTCTATCTGTACTTGGTTCTCACTCAATATAGAGACATCGTAACCGTCGGATATTTTTTGAGAAATATCCCTTGCCAACAGCTCGAAGTTCTTGTTGAAAACCGGCTGTGGAACCGTATGGAACAATATCCTCTCTTTATTGTCGAACTCCCTTGTAACAGGAGCAAACAAGAAAGTACAATTGTTGCCGGCAATGCTTTGGAAATCCTCTTCTTTGAGCCCGTTACCTATCAACCCTATTTGCCCTTTGAAATATTCGTAATCTGTTATCCACAATGTGGAGTTCCCTCCTGCATAATCAAAGATGTTCTCTGTTTGCACCTCCTCCTCTTTGTATATATCTGGGAAAATCTCTATTTGCTGTACCTCTTCCAGCGATCGTTGGGTATCAATGTCAAAAACCTTGATCCTCTCCACGGTATCTCCAAAAAACTCGATCCTCCATGGACGGTTGTCCGAAAAAGAAAAAAGATCTATAATACCTCCCCTGAGTGCAAATTGTCCCGGCTCCGAAACAAAATCTACCCTTTCAAAGGAATATTCAAACAAGGTCTCCTTAATAAAGTCATGAGAAAGGGAATCTCCGGTGGAAATCTTCAAAATAGAGGAATCCAAAGATTTCTTGTCTATCACAAGTTCAGAAAAAGAATGTGGATAACCAACCAGTACAATGTTTTCGAAAGGAGAAGAGCCTTCCGAAAAATTCTTGACAGCATTTATGGCTGCCGTCCTTTGCACCTGGTGGGATGAATCTTTTGTTGCATTGCGCAAAGAGTGGTTTTTGGAAGAGGGGAAGAAAAACACCCTTTCCGTATCTATCAGTTTATACAGGTCTCCTGTACAATAAACAGCATCTTCCCTGTTGTTCAACAACACAAAGTGTATTCCCTTGGAACACGCAGCAGAAATTGCAAAAGCCTTTGCCGAAGAGTAGAGACCCTCCAGTATTATTGTATCTTTGTGTTTTATTTTTGCCTTCTCAACAAGCTTGTTAACAGCCTCTTGTCTATTGAAGCGCTCTTCTGAAATCGTGTAAGCCATATTGCGTTTGCAAAGATAGTTTATTAACCATTCTTTGTTTATAATTATTGATAAATATTTTTTTAAATCAGCAGGTTTTTATTATATGGAAAAGAAAAGATTTTATCAAAATTTAGAAAGGACAATTTATGACTGAGATATCCTCTTTTTATAAACACATGTCCATTGTTGAAATCGTATGTAATACACACTCCACATTTTGTTGAAAAACTTATAATAAAAAATAGATATTATTATAAATCAAACTATTATTATTGGCAACAATGGTTAATAACATTGTAAATAACTTTCAAAAATTGTTAATTCATGTTGATATCATTAGTTATCAACATATCAACAAGCTATTATTAAAACTAAAAAATATATAAAAAAATAAAGATATATTTGTAAAGATAAAAACTGTTCATATCTATGGTTAATTTCGATCCAAGGCAAGAGAAGGATGTAAGGGATAAAGATTTTGAAGGGCAGATCCGTCCAAGGGATTTTTCTCAGTTTTCCGGGCAAGACAAAATTATTGAAAATCTCAAGATATTTGTACAGGCTGCAAAAATGAGAGGCGAAGCTTTGGACCATGTGCTTTTGCATGGCCCTCCCGGTTTGGGTAAAACCACTCTGGCCCATATAGTTGCAAATGAACTTGAAGTAGATTTGAAAATAACTTCGGGTCCTGTTTTGGACAAGCCGGGTGATTTGGCGGGTTTGCTTACCGGATTGGAAAAGGGTGATGTGCTTTTCATTGACGAAATCCACCGGCTCTCTCCTGTTGTAGAAGAGTACCTCTATTCTGCAATGGAAGATTTTTCAATTGATATAATGATAGACAAGGGGCCTGGTGCCCGTTCTGTCCAGATATCCCTTAATCCGTTTACTTTAGTAGGTGCCACAACCCGTAGCGGTCTTTTGACCTCACCTCTCAGGGCAAGGTTTGGTATTCAGTCTCATTTGGAATACTACGATTCCTCTGTTTTACTGGGTATTATAAAAAGAAGTGCCGGAATACTAGGTATTCCCATTGAGGATGATGCTGCTTTGGAAATATCCAGACGCAGCAGGGGGACTCCACGTATAGCAAATGCCCTGCTCAGGAGGGTGAGGGATTTTGCACAAGTCAAGGGTACAGGTATTATTGATGACAAAATAACACTTTACGCGCTGGATGCCCTGAACATAGATAAAAGAGGGTTGGATTCAATGGATAACAAGATTTTGTCTACGATAATCCAGAAGTTCAAGGGTGGTCCTGTTGGAGTTGCAACAATTGCAACTGCTGTAAGTGAAGATATTGGTACCATAGAAGAGGTTTATGAACCTTTTCTTATCAAAGAGGGTTTTATCCAGAGGACTCCTCGTGGAAGGGAGGTTACTGATTTGGCATATAAACATTTAGGTTTGTCCAAGGAGATTATTGCAGGTCCTTCTTTGTTTTGATAGTGATTTATGTTTTTAAAATTTTGATATTGAGATGAAAAAATTGATTATTGGTTTTACATTGATGGTTTCTTTACTATTGTCCGGTATTGATGCTGTTGCATGCACCTCTGCAATTTTCACCGGAAAGGTAACAGCAGACGGACGTCCTGTTTTATGGAAGCATCGTGATACTGGTGAAGATAACAACAGGGTACAATTTTTCAAAGGAGTTAAATATAATTTCCTGGGACTTGTCAATAGCCCCGATAAAGGCGGTGTTGTTTGGATTGGTACAAATGAAACCGGGTTTTCAATAATGAACACTGCATCTTACAACCTCAAAGACGACGATGTAAAAGAGATGGACATGGAGGGTGAGTTGATGTACAAAGCCCTTGCTGTGTGCAGTTCACTTGAAGATTTCGAGGAGTTCCTCAACAACCTGCCCCGCCCTATGAGGGTAGAGGCCAATTTTGGTGTGATAGATGCCATGGGGGGGGCTGCTTATTACGAAACAAACAACACGAAATTCGTGAAGGTAGATGCCAATGATCCTGCAATTGCCCCACAGGGTTATTTGGTTTACACTAATTTTTCTTATACAGGCCGTTTCAATGAAGGTATGGGTTATATACGCCAACAAAATGCCCTTGATATTATTTCCGGCGAATCTATGTTTTCACAAATTACCCCGCGTTGGATATTCAACAAGCTTTCTCGTTCCTATTACCACTCTTTCATGGGTACAGACCTGACCTCCCCCGAAAGTTCACCGGAAAGGTTCACCGGCTGGGTACTGGACCAGGATTATATTCCACGTAAGTCCTCCACTGCTTCGGTTGCAATACAGGGTGTTAAGCCAGGAGAAAATCCCGAAATGACTACAATGTGGACAGTTTTGGGTTATCCGCCGGCAGGGATTGCTGTACCAATGTGGGTAAAGGCGGGGGAAGACCAGCCCTCTGTAATGGTCAAAAGTGACAGGAGTGACAATGCACCAGCTTGTGACATGGCCCTTGCCCTGAAATACAAAACATTTTCCAACAAGAGAGGAAGTGGTCAGAGATATATGAACTTCAACCTCATATACAACAGCAACCGTACCGGGTACATGCAGGAGCTGGCTCCGGCAGAGAATTACATAGAAACACTGTTCAAAGAGCCAATAGAGCGTTGGCGCAGGGATGGTCTTGATGTAAACGAACTGCAACAATATTACAACGACGCCAATGACGCTGTTACTGGTGCATACCTCTCCCTTACAGCAGCAAGATAACCCTTCACTTACTTTTAGTAAGAAAGTTTTTTGGTGGTCGTTTTATTAAGCGATGTATTTTCGTTCGACATGTTGGATATTGTACGACCACCATTATTGGATCAACGGGACATTTCCATTGCTTTGGAGGTTACAAGAAATCTGGATTTAGAGAATGTTCAAACTAATGAAAAAACTATTATTTCATTTAACAATTTTACTGCTGTTTCAATCATGCAACCAAATGGAATACTCTGTCATAGGAATGGGTTTCACTGATACTTGCAGAACAAAATTGATGGACACTCTTCCAATAATTTTGGAGGATTATGGATTTTCATTATTTCATACGAAATATGGCTATGTAGCAGGAAAAGAAGAAGATAACAATTACATCCAATTATGGGATTACAATACAGGTAAAAAATTATTTGGGTTTGGCTCTATTGGCAGAGGCCCAAATGAGTTTTTAATGCCATTTTGTACAGATTATAATTATGATAATAATTGTTTGTACATCATGGATATTATTACTGATAAAATGAATAAATACCATTTAACTAAAGATACCATTGAATTTGTACGAGCTTTTGATACACCTCCCATGACAGGTGGTTCATTAATTAAATTCATTAACGATAGCTCTTTTGTGTTCATCAAAAATGACGGAGGTTGTCCTAAGGTTGTTCTTTACAATATCGACCAAGGAATTATTTCAGAACACGAAGACAATATATTGAATGAGAAAAATTTTAAAAATATTGGTTCGATATACCAATCTTCAATATATACATCACCATACGAAAATAAGGTTGTTCTTAAATGTTCATATCTTAATTCTGTATCTTGCTATTCTACTAAAAACAACAAGCTTAAACTTGAATGGCGTAAATTTCTGTCAGAACCTGTTTATAGCTTCCAAAAAAATGAGCTAATAATCAATCACGAAAAAACAGCAAATGGATTGCTCAAAGATTGTATTGTCACAAAAAGTTTCATTTTTCTATTGGTATATGATACAAAAGCAGATAATCCTATGGTTGAAGATTTTGAAAACCAGTTATACAAATTGAAATATTCATATGTTGTAAAAATGAATTTTCAAGGTGATATTTTAGGTACATATAAAATTAATTGTGTACCATTATACATGGCCGAAACCAATAACGACAATGTGTTATCTTTTTTAATCAATCATCCTGATTATAATATACTAACAATTCAACTATAATATGTTGTTAAATTACACTCCTAATATTATTTATTTGATAACTTTTTCTTTATTAAGTATTTCATGTAATCATAAACCGATAGATCAAATTGTTGATGATTCAAGTTATTATGAATATTTTATTGACCAAGAACTTTTTTTACCTTTTCATCTTAAATGCACAGGTCCTTATAACTTAATTATTTATATTGATGCTGATTGAATATTATTTTCCAAGCTGTTAAATACTCCCCACTCTTCGGACAGGTACTCGCTAATTCTAAGTAAATCTCTCATAGCCCTAGGTGGTTAAAATTACGGTTAATTTTTTAATTGTTTA
>Ga0334900_1000412_pt1 | contig 64017 bp, 55 predicted proteins | sample GraSluR3_MG_2_FD_207231 | JGI IMG/M metagenome (GOLD analysis project Ga0334900, IMG submission 207231) | Sludge microbial communities from methane-producing bioreactor in Wageningen University, Netherlands - Granular Sludge_31_08-R3 | ecosystem: Engineered > Bioreactor > Anaerobic >... | reverse complement strand
TTTTTGTTAATTTTACCATCGTCTTGTAATTGTTTTAGTGTTTATTTCTTTCTTTTTACAAATATCTAAAATTTTTACAAGACACTTTTTTTTTATAGTACCAGACACACAAAATAAGGGTGGTATCCAAGTTGTTAGTCTGTGGATTGGCACGGTGCTTATGGTTTTATTATTAGCCAAATTTTGACAAAGCTTACAATTATCTTTGTGCATCTGCTTCGTTGCAAAACTCTTGAAATATAAGGATATATCTGCAAGTTTCGACGCCTACCAGCTACACAAAGCTAATCGCATGAATAATACGGGTTAAACTCGTTAATCAGTGCTGTCTTGTAAAGATTTGAAGCCTTTGCCTAAAATTTCGTGAGTATTCATTACAGATATAAATGCATCAGGGTCAATGTCTTTTATGTAGTCTTTAATAATACTAAGTTCACGACGATTAACAACAGTGTAAATCAATGACTTTTCATTTTTTGCATACATCCCTTTTCCATTGATGTAAGTACCGCCACGTTTTAGTTTATCAATAATTTTGTCTCTAATCATTTCATGCTTATCTGATATTATTATCATGCTTTTTTCGTAATTAATACCTTCGAGTACTAAATCAACAACTTTGCCTGTGATGTAAATTACAATCCATGAATATAATGGTATAGTCCAGTCTTTAAATGCTATTAAACTAATAAGAACAATTACAGAATCAACATATATTAATAATTGCCCGAGTGGTAGTTTTGTGTATTTTCCAATAACCATAGCAATAATATCAGAACCTCCTGATGTTGCTTTAGATTTAAACACAAGCCCTAGCCCTAAACCAACAAGAACACCCCCAAAGATGGCAGAAAGTAAAGCTTCATTTTCAACTAGAGGAACATTTCCTTGAAAATAAGTAAGTAAATCAACAAATAAAGCAAGCGAAATAAAACCTAATACGGTTTTCCAACCAAATCTTGGACCTAATATCTTAATTCCGATAATAGTAAGTGGAATATCAATGCATAGGGCTGTAAGACCAGTAGGGAATCCTAGTAAATGGTGTAAAACAATAGCAATCCCATAAACACCGCCGGGAGCAAACCTGTATGGTGAAATAAAATACACAAAACCAACAGCCATAATAAATGTGCCGGATAGAATTAATAGTACTGCCCGAAACCATTTTGCTGATAGAAACTTTTCTTTAGTTACAATAGACATCTCTTTAATAATTATAATTCTTGAATTTTTTTTAGCCTGCAAAAGTATAGCTTTAAAACAAGACAACAATAATTATTAAGTTAAATTTAACAATTGCTTCTAAACTTGCTTACTTTAAATATGCTATTTCATTTTTGCAATGAACTTGCGAATAGATTCTTCTGGTCCTTTTCGAATAAATTGCGACAATATAAATTCTGTAGAAATAGGTGGGTACTCCAGTTCAAGGTAGTATTTAATTAGTGTATAATCTTGTTTAGGTATAAACTCCCAAATTACAATATAATAATCTACTCTATCGTATCCGTCAACCTTTGGCAATTTATCAGGAAGGCTTTTGCTGTAAATGTGTACGCTACCATCATTTTTATAATTAAGATACACTCCAAATATAGCATCTTTTTTACCTAAAGGAAAAGGTGGTTGATTTATGGTGTAATAAAAAAGTGAATCATTACCATATTTTTTAATCATTTTAGTTTCTGCCGTGTACGAAACCCATTTATTGTAATTTTCTACATCGTTAATATTTTCTAAAAGTTGATCTACAGTATGATTTGTTTTTGCAATAATTTTTACAAAAAACATCTTTTTTTTGTTATCCCTTAAGTATTCAATATTAATATTGTCTTGTGTCGTATATGACTTCCACGTTTGTGAGTTTACAGTGAGTGTTACAAGAATGATTATTATTGTAATAAAATATTTAATCATATTTAAATGAGTTAATGTCATATTCTACTTCGATTTTAAAACTACTGATTAATTGTTTAATAATTGTATTATTAGCATTAAAATTCCAATCATTAATTTTTGCGATAGGCAAAATGTTTAATGAAGTTCCGGTAAGAAAAGCTGCTTCAAATTTATTTATGTGTTTGTAATAAACTTTAGATTCTTTATAATTTAGTTTATCGTTTTTTGAAATAATGTTTAGCAAAACTTTTCGGGTAACACCCTGTAGTAATAGGTTAGAAGGTGGTGAAATTATTGTATTATTTTGTATAAATAGGATATTGCTTCTGCTACCTTCAGTAATTTGGTTTTCGTCGTTTAGCAGTAGTACTTCAAAACTATTGGTTTTGGATTTTATCTCATTGGCATTATTTCTAATATTAGTTTGCCATGTTTTAAGCTGAGGTGTTTTACGTTCTGCTTTCATATAGTTTAGAGTAACACCTTTATCGTATTGATCTGGAGTAGGATAATAGTGGGGTACAAAATGCAGAACTGTTTGAATTATTTCGTTTTTACTAAAAATTTCAATTTTGACATTTCCTATTGTAGTGTTGGTAATCTCTATTAATTTTTTTATTTGTTGCTTTAAACTAGAAATTTCTATTCCGAAATTAAAGAATTTATTCAACGCTTTAGTTAAATTATCAAAATGTAAATAAAAGAATAGAGGCTTTTTATCAATTATCCGAATTACATCATAAACAATAAGAGTATTTGGTTTAATACAAGGTGTTTTGGTACATATCTCATTATTAATAAGATAGATGGTATTTTGTAAGTCCATTTTAAAGCTTTTTCACAGTTTCGATTAGCAGGTCTGTGAGTTTACTAATGTTTTGGTTAAAGATTCTCATTACTTCGTTAATACTTACAGGTTTTTCGTCGGTTTTCCAGCAATCGTAATCTGTGGAAAGAGCAATCAGAGCGTAAGGAATACCTGCTTCGTTAGCTAAAATGGTTTCGGGTGCGGTTGTCATGTTAATAATATCAGCTCCCCATAATCTAAACATGTGTGATTCTGCACGTGTGCTAAATCTGGGACCTTCTATGCTGATAACAGTACCTTTTTTATGAATTTTTATGCCAATATTGTTAGCAGTGTTCAAAATGATATTTCGCAATTCTTCGTTGTATGGGTCTGCCATTGGAGTATGCTGCATATTGTTAGGAGCAAACTGTTCGTAAAAACTCACTTTTCTATGTCGTGTAAAGTCAATGAATTGGTCAGGTAACACTAAATCTCCTCTACCTATTTCTTCTTTAAGACTACCACATGCAGATGTCGCAATTATAGCTTTACAGCCTATTTCTTTGAGTGCCGAAATATTTGCTCTATTGTTTACATTGCTTGGTGTAATTGTGTGCTCTTCACCGTGTCGCCTTATTAAAACACATTCGATATTGCTAATTTTGCCAATGCTTAATAAAGAAGATGGTTCTCCAAATTCTGTATTAAAACTTATTTCACGTTCTAAGTTAAATATTCCGGTTTTTTCTAAACCTGTTCCTCCAATTATTCCAATCATTCTGTTATAGTATCGGTTTGCAATTTATGATTTTCAAGTCTAAGTAGGATGTCAGGGTTTTTAGGGAAGTGTTTATGCCCAAATTTCAAGACATTGTATGCACTGTCGGCATAATATATTGAATCGGTTTTCATTAAATAGTCATAATACATATTAAAGCCTTGAGGCATTAGATGTTCGGTATTGCTATCCTTTGTTAATGTTTTTGTTTTAAGAGCTTCGAATACTTCTTTAAACACTTCATTTGCATTATAGGCATCATTATTATACATGTCCATTACACCTTTCATAAATAGGATATGATGGTTGTCAATAATTTTAAGAAACTTACGATAATATGATAAGGCTTTAGTATATCTTTCTTCGGCTATATATTGTTCGCAAATAGGGAGTCCAGAATATACAATTTCTTTAAGTAAATGGTCGTTATTTGGAAAAAATTCACCTACACGTCTGTCTCGTTTTTTTGCATAATCTGCATTGCGAAGAGCATCGTCGTAAGCATTTTTATGTTCTTTATTATCGAGAAGTATTTGAGGGTCTTTAATACTTAATAAATATATTTGATGCTTGCTGATTGCAAGATAAAGATATACTTCGGGGTCTTTTTTGTATTTTGATTTCATCAGCATTCTGTCGGCTTTAAAAGCACAATCTAAGTAATGCCCCTCTTCGTAATAATTTGACAACTTATCGTGGTATCCGCCTTCAACCACTTGTGCCGACAGTGGGTTAAACATATTAAAATAAATCCCTGTAATCATAGGGATTAAAACGATAATAAATAATTTCCGTAACATATAATTAAAATTTGGATGTGAAAATAATGCATTTAGATTATAAATTCAATAGTTTTGAATTTAATTTATACAATAAATATACCATATAAAAATAATTAGTCAAGGCTTGGTGTATAGTCGTTTGAAAGAACTTTAAATTCGATTCGTCTGTTCATTTGATTTGCAATCTCTTGTTTTTCTTTATCCAAATCCAATATATAATCTTCGTCTAAAACGGTATTCTTTTCTAACCATGGGTACTCGTCATATTTTTTTGTAATAATTTTTGGTTTACTTTCGCCGTATCCTTTGCCAACTAGTCGTCCACCTGGAATACCTTTTTGCTCAAGGTAATCAACAACAGATTTTATCCTTTTTTCGCTAAGCTCAATATTATCTTGTTCGGTTCCAATCATATCAGTATGAGCTGAAAGTTCTATGATCAAATGTGGGTTGTCTCTTAAAAGTTGAATCAGTTCATTAAGGTTAATCTTAGATTGCTCTGTTAAATCCCATTTTGCAAATTCAAATTCTATATTTGGAATTTCAAATGTTTTGTTTGTTGTTTCTAAAAATACTTCTTCCTCGAATATGTAGTCAAAATCAAGGGTATCGGTTGTTAATCTTCCTTTTCCATTAAAGTATCCCGATTTATACACAGCGTAAACATAATCAGTATTGCTCTTAAGTTTAAAATTGAATGAGCCTTCGTCTTCAATAAATACTGTATCGTAAAACATTGTGCCGTCGCTTCCGTAAAGAACTACAACGGCACTATCAATAATATTTTCGGTATCAAAGTCTTTAACAGTTCCTTCAAAAGCAAAATTTAGAGGAGGTTTTTCAAAATAATATATGTCTTCTTGTTTAGATGTACGTCTGTCGCTAGTAAAGAAGCCTTTTTCTTCGTTGGCAAAGTAATATAATCCAAAATCGTTACCTTCGCTGTTAAATGGAGGTTTCATATTTACAACAACCCATTTATTATCATCGTTTTTGTATGCTTTAAAAATGTCAAGCCCTCCCATGCTTGGGTGTCTGTCGCTACTGAAATATATAGTACCGTCGGCTCTTACAAAAGGAAAGAGTTCGTCCCCTTTAGTATTGATAGTGGGTCCCATATTTCGGGGTCTTTCCCAATTTCCATCGTCTCCTTTTTTTGTGTACCAGATGTCGGCACCACCAAAGCCGCCTGTTTTTCTTGAACTAAAATATAATACTTCTCCATCGGGTGATAGGGCAGGGTGCCCAATAGAAATACTGTCGCCGACTATACCCAGGTTTTCAGGATTCATCCAAATTCCATCTACTCTTGAAGCCTTAAGTATTTGACAACCCTTGTCTTTACCTTTTTCTTTAACACAACTTGTGTAATATAACTCTCGCCCATCGTTTGTAATTAGTGCAGCTCCTTCGTCGAAAATTGTATTTAATGAATCTAAAGGCTCAGGTTCGCTCCAGTTATGTTGTCTATCCATTTTAGAAACAAAAAGGTCTGCAAATTTTTCGCCGGTAATTCCGCTGGTTTTTTTCCCTTTTGCTGTTTTTTTATTTGTTGAGCTAAAATAGATATGTGGATATCCGTCTTTTTCGTCAACGGTTGGACAAAAATCATTCTCTCTACTATTAAAATCTTTAACCTTATCGGCTGTAAAGCGTGAACGCTCTTCTATCCATTGCAAAGATAGCTCGCAAGATTCTATTGCTAATAAAACAGTACTGTCGTTAGGTTCTAATGATAAGCATTCTTCAAACTGTGCTATTGCATCATCATAATTGCCACTAAGTTTCATGCATAAACCAGTTTTATAATATGCCATAAATTCATACTCAGAATTTCGTCTTGCTCGCCTATAATTGGTTCGGGCTTTTCTATAATCATTAATATTAAAATAACACTCTCCAATTTTAAAGTATATTTCTGCTCTTTCGTTTCTGTCTTTTATTTTGCGGGTTAAGGATTGATAAGCTTGAATAGCTAGATAAAATTCCTCGTTCTCATAAAGTTCATTTGCTTTTTTTAATCTCTTCTCTTGACCATACACTTGAGTTGTACCTATTATTAAGCTAATTGGTATTAATAGTATTAGTATTTTTAATAATAATTTACTCATATATTTTATCACTAACGAATAGTATTAACTCGTAGTATTTAAAAATCAAAAATAGTAAAACATTTTTTATCTTCTAATAAAAAACATATTCCTATATTAATGGATGAGAAAATCTTTTTATGATGAAAAACTTTAGTTTGCTTTTTTACCATATAGTCTTCGTAATATTTGGTTTTGGATGCAAATAATAGTTTTATTTTTGCAAAATGTTTTTGCTTTTCTTCGAGGCAAAAAACCATGCCAAAAACCTTCGTTAAAAAGCGCATCAAGTAGTTTAATCAATTATAATTTTTATTTGTAAGTTATAATAATAATGTTTAATTTTGACCAATTAGTTAAATCAAAAAGTTAAACCAGATGTTTAATACAAATAAAGAAGACTTAAACGAGACTCAAATTAAAATAATGGAAGCAGCTATGGCTGAGTTTTTAGAAAAAGGTTTTAGTGGAGCCAGAATGCAGAACATTGCGGATAATGCAGGGATGAATAAGGCATTATTGCATTACTATTATCGCAACAAAGAATCTTTATTTAAACAGGTTTTTCGTGATGTTCTTATTGATATGTTTTCGATGCTGACCGATATTATCGAAACTGAAATTGATTTTGAAAGTAAACTTAATAAGCTCGTGAAATCCTATATGAATTATCTGATAGAGCATAGGCAATTCCCGTTATTTTTACTAAATGAGATATATCGTAATCCCGAAATTGTAGATCAGGTTCTCCGTGAGTCTGATGTAACCGAAACATGGGATAAATTTTACAACGAATTGTGTCAAAGTCAAAAGAATGGAGATGTAATTGAATTAAATCCGGCACACATAATTGTTACCATAGTATCTCTAGTGGTTTTTCCTGTTGCAGCAAGTAATGTAATTACAAGGTTTGCTGATATTAGTCAAAGTGAATACTATGAATTTTTACAAGAAAGAATTGATATAATACCTGAATTTTTAATCAAAGCTTTAAAAAAATGATAAAAATAATTTTTTTCTTGCTAGTATTTTTTTTGAGTACTTTTTTAAATGCTCAAGAAGTTATTACAATAGATTATTGCATAGATAGGGCAGAAAAAAACTATCCAATAATTAAAAACGAATTGCTTATTCAAAATAAAGCAGAAAAGAATTTGAAAGTTTTAAATTCCGGATATTTACCTGCTCTAGATTTTGTTGGACAGGCTACATGGCAGTCTGATGTTACTAATATAGATATCGATGTGCCTTTTATTACAGAGCCTATTACCGATGTGCCTAAAGACCAGTATAAAGTGGCGTTAGAATTGTCGCAAGTAATATGGGATGGTGGTGCAATTTCAGGAAGAAAAGATTTAGAAAAAAGTAATACAAAAGTAGAAATTGCAAAAATTGCAAATGATATTTATGCCTATAAGGAAAAGATAGTTGATTTATATTTTAATTTGCTTGTATTAAATAAGCAAAATGAAATTATTACAATCAAACGTTGGCAGTTACGAGAACAAATAAAGGAGTTGCATTCTGGAGTTGAAAACGGTGTGGTATTGCAATCTCAATTAGATATTTTACTTGCTGAGCAGATTAAAATAGAGCAAAACCTTATAGATATTGAATATGAAGTACTTGCTGTAAGAGAAATGCTAGAGTATTTGATGGGCGAGGAAATACCTGAGTTTGCAAATATTCTTTTGCCAACTCCTAACATTAAAGCTAATAACTCAATTAATCGTCCTGAAATTGATTATTTCAATGCTTTAAAGATGCAGGCTGCATCATCGGAAGCATTAATTTCAAAAGGACGAATGCCAAAGCTTATGGCTTTTGCTCAACTTGGATACGGAAGACCTGGACTCAATATGCTTTCAGATGAATTTGATACTTATGCAGTAGTTGGAGCTAAGTTTGTGTGGAATATTTGGGATTGGAATAAGACAAAACGTAATAGAGAAATTATTGGAATAAACCTCCAAATGATAGATAATCAAAAGAATCAGTTTGAGATGTTTCAGCAATCGCAAGCGCAGGCGCAAATTAAACGAATCGAAAAGTATGATAAACTAATTATGAAAGATGAAGAGATTGTTGAACTTCGTAAAGGGATTACGTCTTCGTATTCATCGCAATTGAAAAATGGTGTTGTTCGTGCAAGCGATTATATTATTGCTTTAAACGAGGAGCAAGCAGCCATGTTGAATCTCGGAATGCACGAAATACTATTATCGAAGGCAAAGTATTCTTGGCTTATGGCAGTAGGAAAGCAAAATGAGAATAATTAAGTATTTAATAAGTATGTAATAATGTTAAAGTTATGAAAATCAAATGTTTATTGTTGTTTGTGTCTTGCTTTGCAATATTTAGTTGCAACAGAAACGGAAATGAGGCCGATGCTTACGGAAATTTTGAAGCTGTCGAAACCACAGTATCTTCCGAAATTGGTGGCAGAATTATTTTTTTAGGTGTTAACGAGGGAGATAAATTACATGTAGGGGAGTTTGTTGCTCAAATAGATACGGCAAATTTACATTTGCAAAAGCAAAAACTAATTGCTCAAAGAAATGCAGTAAGCTCAAAATTTCCTAGCTTGGTAGCTCAAGTAGAAATTTATCAAGAGCAGTTAAATACAATAGAGAAAGAAAAAGAACGAATTACTCAGCTATTAGAAGATGGAGCTGCAACTCAAAAGCAACTCGATGATATAATCGGACAAATTAATGTAATAAATAAACAAATTGAAAGCGTAAAATCACAAAACGCTCCAATATTTGCAGAACTTGAGGTAATTGATGCTTCAATAGCATTATTAAACGATCAAATAAAGAGAGCTTTAATAATTAATCCAATAAGTGGTACGGTACTTAATAAATTTGCAGAGCAATACGAATTAATTGCTCCAGGAAGGAGTATATACAAAATAGCTAGTTTAACTGAAATTACACTTCGTGCATATATTAGCGAACCTCAACTTACCGAACTTGCAATTGGAGATACTGTTAAAATTGGTTTTGATACTAATAATAACAAGATGGATTATTGCCAAGGTGTTGTGTATTGGATTAGCGACAAAGCAGAGTTTACTCCCAAAATAATACAAACCCGTGAAGAAAGAGTTAATCTTGTGTATGCAATTAAAATTAGAGTTAATAATGAAGCAGGAAATTTAAAAATTGGAATGCCGGCAGAAGTTTATTTCTAATTTTTATGAAAATAGACGAAATAGAACTTGGGATTTGCCCGCTTTGTGGTAGAAAAATGATAGAAGGTAACAGCCTTAACGAACATCATTTAATACCCAAAAAATATAAAGGAGAAAAAAAAGTATTTATGCACAAAATCTGTCATCAAAAAATTCATTCTGTGTTTACCGAAAAAGAGTTGTTTGAATATTTTTACACATTCGATAGATTAAAAGAGCATAAAGAAATGGATAAGTTTATAAAATGGGTGCGTAAAAAACCTGTTGATTATGTAGGACGAAATTATACATCTAATATTCTTAAATTAAAAAGAAAAATGCATAAGTAGTAATGAACTGTATCGAATTAAATAATATAAATAAAAGCTTTGGTACTATTAAGGCTTTAGCAGATATCAATTTAAATATTAAAAAGTCTGAGTTTTTTGGTCTTATAGGTCCTGATGGTGCAGGTAAAACTACATTGATAAGAATAATTACAACATTATTAATACCTGATAATGGTAAGGTTTTTATAAATGGAATAAGTGCATTTAAAAACTTTAAGCAAATGCGAAAAATAATTGGGTATATGCCCGGAAAGTTTTCGCTATATCAAGACTTAAGCGTAGAAGAGAATTTACAATTTTTTGCAACTGTTTTTGGCACCACAATACATGAAAACTATCATTTAATTGAGGATATCTATGTAAGGCTTGAACCATTTAAAAACCGTAGAGCAGGAGCATTGTCGGGAGGTATGAAACAAAAGCTTGCATTGTGTTGTGCACTAATTCATAAGCCTGAGTTTTTAATTCTTGACGAACCTACTACGGGTGTAGATGCTGTTTCGCGACAGGAGTTTTGGGAAATGTTAAATCGACTTAAAAAAGAGGGTATTACAATCGTAGTATCTACACCTTATATGAACGAAGCTAATCAATGTGATAGAGTAGCTCTTATTCAGAAAGGAAAAATTTTACAAACTGATACTCCTGAAAATATTGTAGCAAGTTATTCTAAAAAACTATATTCTCTAAAAAGCGATAAGCTTTACGAAAGCTATAAATTACTTGAGAAATTTGATAAGCTAAGTGCTGTACACCTTTTTGGGCAAGAATTGCATTTAAGCACTAACAATAATCAAGATACTACCAAAATAGTAAGAGAGTTTTTAGATAAGCATAAAATAGAAGTGAAAATTTCAGAAATAAAACCCATTATAGAAGATTGTTTTATGGACCTTATGTTAAACGATGAATAATAATAATAATAAAATAATAGAAGTAAGAAACTTAGTAAAGAGGTTTGGGAATTTTGTCGCTAATGACAATCTGAGTTTTGATGTTTATAAGGGTGAAATTTTTGGTTTTTTAGGTGCTAACGGAGCCGGAAAAACAACTGCAATAAAAATACTAAGTGGTCTTTCTTATCCAAGTTCGGGTAAAATTATGGTAGCAGGTTACGATGTTTACAAACAACGCAATAAAATTAAACGAAGCATTGGATATATGAGTCAAAAATTTAGTTTGTACGAAGACCTTACTGTTCGCGAAAATATTCATTTCTATGCAGGAATATACGGATTGCCTTTTAAACAAATACAGAATCGTACAAATGAACTTATCGAAGAGCTTGGAATTCAAGAGATGGCAAATAAAATGATAGCTGATTTGCCCTTAGGGTGGCGACAGAAATTAGCTTTTTCGGTAGCAATTTTTCATAAACCTAAAATTGTCTTTCTCGACGAACCTACAAGTGGTGTTGACCCAATTACCAGACGACAGTTTTGGGACATGATTTACAGAAGTGCTGAAAAAGGAATTACGGTTTTTGTAACAACTCATTATATGGACGAAGCCGAATATTGCGACAGAGTGTCAATAATGGTTGACGGTAAAATCGAAGCTCTTGATACGCCTACTAAGTTAAAAGAAAACTTTGGTGTAAACCTAATCGAAGATGTGTTTATTAAATTAGCAAGAAAATAATGAAACGATTCAGAGGATTTTTGATTAAAGAGTTTATTCATATCTTTAGAGATGTAAGGACTATGATGATATTGTTCCTTATTCCAATTGCGCAAATCCTTATTTTTGGTTATGTAATTAAAAACGAAATTCACGATGCTAATGTTGCAGTTTTAGATTTAAGTAAAGATAATATTACAAAAGAGATATCCGGAAGAATTGATGCAGCACCTGACTTTGTTGTTTCAGATTATTTGAACAATTATTCCGATATCAAAGAATATTTTAGTAGTGGAAAAGGTGCCGAAGTAATTGTTTTTGAGCCAAATTTTGCTGAAAATTTCTACGGACAGGATAATGCAAGAGTGCAATTAATACTTGATGCTTCAGACCCAAATCTTTCTAATCTTATTAATAACTATACCTCGGCAATAATTCAAACTTATATTGCTGACCAAACTATGAGTAATAGCCCAAATGCAATAATAACAACAGAACCTAGAATGTGGTTCAACGAAGGGCTTAAAAGTTCTTATATGTTTGTGCCGGGAACAATGACTTTAATTTTAATGCTGATTACAGCTATGATGACTTCAATATCAATTGTAAGAGAAAAGGAGATTGGCACAATGGAAATTTTGCTTGTTTCACCATTAAAACCCTTGCAAATTATTTTAGGGAAAGTAACTCCATATATTTTATTGTCGATTATTAATGCAATTTCTATAATATTATTGGGTAACTTGATTTTTCATGTTCCAATTATAGGTAGTACGATTCTATTGCTTGGAGTAAGCATTTTATTTATTATCATGGCTTTAATGCTTGGTGTTTTTATCTCATCGGTAACTAAAACACAGCAAATAGCAATGTTTATTTCAATGTTTGCACTTATGCTTCCTACAATTTTGCTTTCAGGATTTATTTTTCCTATCGAAAATATGCCAAAAGTATTGCAATGGTTAAGTTATATAGTTCCGGCAAAATATTATTTAATAGCAATTAAGAATATTATGCTTAAAGGTGTTGGAGTTGCTTTTATCTGGAAAGAAATCCTCGTTTTGATGGGAATGACTTTTTTCTTCTTGATTTTAAGTGTTAAAAAGTTCAAACTATATATTTAGCAAGATGAGAGTTATTTATTACATACTGCAAAAAGAGTTTAAGCAAATATTCCGCAATAGAATAATGCTCCCGATTATATTTGTAATTCCCTTTGTTCAAACAATTGTATTCGTTTATGCAGCAACTTTAGAGCTTAAAAATGCTGATATCTCAATCATGGATTATGATAAATCAAGCTTATCTAAGCGTTTGATATCAGACTTTGAAGCGTCTCCTTTTTTTGAAGTAAGTAAAATTGTTCCAAATAATAATGCTGTAAGCGATTTACTTTTAAAAGATAAAGCTAAGGCTGTTATACTTATCCCCCAAGGTTTTGAAAAAGATGTGTTAAGCTTAGACGGAGCAGCAATACAGATAAATATTAATGCTATTGATGGACAGAGCGCCGGATTAATAAATGTATATATTCAGCAGATAGTTAATTCATTGGCTATTAAATATTTAAGCTCAGATATAAATGTCCAAATAAATACTATACCTGCTAATGCTGAAATACGAAGCAGGTTTTGGTATAATCCGGGTTTGAATTTTAAGTATTATATACTGCCGGGAATACTTGTAATTTTGGTTACAATGATGGGTACTTTTCTTACTGCTCTTAATCTAGTAAGAGAAAAAGAAATGGGAACTATTGAGCAAATAAACGTAACTCCTATAAAAAAATGGCAGTTTATTACGGGTAAATTACTACCTTTCTGGATTATCGGTATAATAGTTATGGGATTTGGGCTTTTAATAGGTAGGTTGTTGTATAACATGCCATTTGAAGGTAGCATCAGTCTGTTTTTTTTAGCAACTGCCATTTATTTGATTTTGGCTATTGGATTAGGGTTGTTGGTATCTGACTACGCTAATACACAGCAGCAGGTGATGTTTTTATTATTTTTCTTCTTTCTTGTTTTTGTGCTTATGAGTGGAATATTTACTTCTGAAGAAAGTATGCCCGATTGGGCGCAGGCAGTAAATAGGATTAATCCGATTTATTATTTTATGAAAATTATTAGAGCAATTTTATTAAAAGGAGCCGAACTTAAGAATATCTTAACAGAAATGATTTCTATGACTGTTTATAGTATTTTAGTAATGGTATTTGCTGTTTGGAAGTATAGGAAAACTCATTAGTAGAGGTTTAGGAGACAAGATTTAGGGTAATTTATTACTTGCTTTCAATGATTCTTTCAAGTATAAGAGCATGAGCGGCTATCTCTTGAGCAAAGTTCTCGAATATGGCTGCAGTAAGGCTGTTATAGGTAGATTGTGCTATTAAGCTAAATAATCTGTAATGTAATTTCTCACTTTGCATAGCACATTTTAAAATTTCAATTATTGGCGCATCTTCCATATTAATATCAGATAAGGCTTCTGCAATTCTTTTAATATCTGCAATACTTTTTTCTTTTAAAGAAATTTGTGAAGTTTCAAATATCTGCTTTACTGAATTGTATTGTTGCTTTTCTTTATCAAAGATTTTAGCAATTTCTATTTTCTCATCTTTCTTTAATTGTTTAAGCAAATTATTATAACATGCAATTTTTTTATTAAGACAATTCAGTATTTTAACTTTTAGTTTCTCCATTACAAATCATTTTATATCAGAAAAATATTTCATGAACTGTGCTCGTTCGTATATCATGGGTTTAGCTGCTTTTTGTTTACTTAATACACCTTTCAAATCTTTTATTGAACTGTAATTATGCTTTTTCATTAAGTTTTCAATATTATTTAGCATATCTTCAACTACTTCAATACCTTGTTTAAAAAGTACAGAAGCCATTTGTACTGCATTGGCACCTACAGCAATGTTTTTCAGAACGGTAGGAGCGTCCCAAATCCCAGTGTTGGCAGCAACATCGCAATTTATTTCATCGCTAAGAATTCCTAACCACCTAAGTACATTTGCATTTTCTTGAGGTGTACTAAAAATATCTTTTGAACCAGTTAATTTCATCTTTTCTAAATCTACATCAGGTCTGTAAAATCTGTTAAATAAAACTAATGAAGCAATACCTGAATGAGAAAGCAATTTTGCAAAGTTTGCCATTCCGGAAAAATATGGGCTTATTTTCAGAGCAATTGGTAAACGAGTTTGTTTAGTAATTTTATTTACAATATTTAAATAGTTTTGCTCAATATCTCTACCTGAAAAATTACTGTCGGTAGGCATTATAAACATATTTAACTCTAAAGCGTCAATTCCTGTTTTTTCTATATCCGAAGCAAATTCAATCCACTCGCTGTCTGATATACAATTTATCGAAGCTATAATTGGAATATTAGTTTTATTTTTTGCTTCTGTCAACAAATTCAGATATTGGTCTAGCTTATGCTTTTTTGTATAGAATCCCACATAGTTTTCAACATCATCGTAAGAACCATACATATTGTTTGTACGTTGAGAGTCAATATCCATAATTATTTGTTCCTCGAACAATGATTTGATTACAATTGCTCCAATTCCTACATTATTAAGTTTTACAATGTTTTCGATATTACCTGTAAGTGCCGAACTTGATGCAATTAAAGGGTTCCGAAGTTCTAAGCCCATGTATTTTGTCGATAAGTCTATCATATTATTTATGAGTTACGATTAATAAATTTATCTATTCCAATTGCGGCTTTGTGACCGTTTGCTATACCTGTAATTACATCAGGTCCTTGAATAATATCACCACCTGCGAAAAACCATTTTAAACTAGTTTGGAAATGCTTGTCAACAATTATTCGTCCTCGTTGATCCATTTCGAGATTTTCTTTAAAGCTTTCTGTAATGTACGATAAATCTGCTCCTTGTCCTATAGATTCAATTACCATATCAGCAGGGAATATTTTCTGGTTTTCTTTGTCAAACTTTGGGTTGAATCTTCTTTCTTCGTCAAAAACGGAGAGGCATTTATTTACTTTTAACCCGGTTATTTTATCGTTTTCAATAATAATTTCTACAGGTCCCCAGCCTGGTTCAATAATAGCCATTTCTTCTCTGGCTTCAACAATTTCTTCTCTGTCGGCAGGCATTTCCTCTTCTGATTCTAAAGAAGTAGCAATGACTTGAACCTTACCGTATTTTTGTTTTTGCAAACGGGCAATGGTTCTTGTAATATCCATTGCTACGTTACCACCGCCAATAACTACAATTTTTTCGGAAACAGGTATTTCTTTTCCTAAACTAACATCACGAAGTAAGTCAACTGCTTGATAAACGTTTTTATGTTCAGTTCCAGGGATACGTGTGCTTCTACCCGAATGTAAGCCTGTGCCGGTATAAACTGCGTCATAATCATTGTGAAGCTGTTCCAGCGTAATGTCTTTGCCTACGGTAGCATTGTATTTTATATCAACACCGAGCGAGAGGATATAATTAATATCTTTATCAAGTTGGTCGTATGGAAGACGATATTCCGGAATACCATATCGCATCATACCACCGGCTTGTGGAAGTTTCTCGAATATAGTACAAGAATAACCCATTAGCGACAAATAATATGCTGCTGATAATCCTGAAGGACCGGCACCAATTATGGCAATCTTTTTTCCTTTATCATCAATATTTCCCCGATTGAGGATTTCTTTATATTTATCTGCAGGGTTTTGGTCTGCAATATATCTTTTTAGCCAGCGTATTGAGAGAGGTTCGCCATGATGACCAACTGAGCAAACCGTTTCGCATTTATGTGTACATATGCGTCCACATATTTCGGGTAATGGATTAGTTTCGTAAAGAATTTTTAAGCCTTGATCTAAATTATCGTTTCGTATAGCTTTTATGTATTCTGGAATTCCCATGTGAGAAGGACAGGTTGCAGTACAAATTCCACATTCTACACATCGGTCAGCTTCTGCTATTGCTTGTTCTTTAGAAAATCCTTGAACTATTTCCACAAAGCTGTCGTGTCTAATTTCAGGGCTTAGCTCACCCATTTTTACTCTTTGTGGATCGTACAATTCGTAATTATCAGAAGGTTTTTGCCAACCGGCTTGCCTTGTATCCCAAGATTTTTTTTCTGCACCCGGGACAAAACGAAATACTTCAGGATCTTCGTCAATCCAAATATATTCGTTACTCATGCTTAGAGAATTGGTTGTGCAAATATCTACACAAAGTGCACACCAGCAACATCTTCCATAATCTATACGTGGTCGTAGTCCACTATCTCCATGTTTAGTTTCAATACCTTCAACAGGCACCATATCAATAGCGGCATTCTGACATATTGATTCACAAGTGCTACAACCAATACATTTTTCTAAATCATTTTTATGAAAGCCACGATACCTGTCGGCTGCAATACGGCTTACAGGGTCTTTTATTGTAACAGGTTTATTTACAACATGTTTCCATGCAGTAAAAGGACTTAATATGTCATTAATTTTTCCCATAATAATTTATCTTTCAATTTCAGGTGGATAGGTATGAAGGGATACCATTAGTCCAGCTACATCAGCTATATTTTCGTTAATTATCATATCTTCTAAGAGAGCTACGGCGTGAGTATAGCTAGGTCCTCGAACATTTACTCTTCGTGGGTATTCAGAGCCATCAGAAACTAAATAGTAGCCATATTCACCACGTGTACATTCTGCTCTTGAATAAGTTTCGCCTGAAGGTACTTTCCAATGTAGTACATTCGGTGTTTTTGCTCTTATGTCTCCTTTTAAGGGTATTTTTGCTAATATTTGTCGTATCAAATCAATGCTGAGCAATAGATCACGACGGCGAACATCTGCACGGTTATAAATATCTGAATATTCAGATGTTACGGGTTCAAAATCTAAATCGGGATATTTAAGATAGGGGTAATCTTTTCTTACATCTTTAGCAATGCCAGTAGCGCGTGCATTTGGTCCTGTAATACCATACTTATAAATCCAATCTTTTTCAATAACACCCATTTCTACAGTTCGCTTTTTAAAAACAGCATTATTAAACATTACTTTCTTAATATCTTTCATGAAAGATTCAATTATTTGTAATGTTTCTTCCATACGTTTTAGGAAACCATCAGGTAAATTTCCTCTTACTCCTCCAGGTATAATGTACATATGATAAATTCTACCTCCTGTTAGCTCTTCGAATCTGTCGAGGACTAAATCGCGGCAATATAAAGACCACTGTCCGATAATTCCTTGTCCTAAAGAGCCAGCTTGACCACCAATCCACATCAGATAGCTTTGCAAACGCGACATTTCTAAAACTAAATTGCGTAACCAAACGGCATTTTCTGGTATCTGGATACCGGCTAATTCTTCCATAGCAGATGCAAAGCAATATTCATTGAAATCGGGTTCGGGAACAGCAACTCTACAAACAATAGGGAAGCATTGTATGTATTTGCGGCGTTCCATGAGTTTTTCGAATCCACGGTGCAGATATCCTACATGTGTTTCACAATCCATTACTTCATCGCCTTGCAAGGTTAATTCGAGAGACATATTGCCGGTAATACCCGGATGTTGCGGTCCATGCCATATTTTCATAAATTTGTGAGACGATAAGTCAATATTTGGTTTACCATCTTGTCCTTTTTCCGGAAATAGGCTACGGTCGTGATTATATGTAAAAAGTTTTTTACTCATCGGGATACATTTTTTGTTTCATATATTCTGCAGGATCATTAGTGCTGCGTCCTGGTCGTGGGAAATAAGTTTCTTCCGAATATTTTAAAGTATCAAAATCGCGGCGATATGGGGGCATTCCGTCCCAACCTTCGAGAATAAAAGCTTTATCAACTCTTGGGCTTCCAGAAAAGTTTATTCCAAACATTTCACGTAATTCTCGCTGATAAGTGGCAGCTTGTTTCCATAAATGATGAATACTTTCCATTTCGGCATTTTCACGATCAAGAAACACACGTACACCTAAATCAATTTTTAGTTCATCATTGTTTAAAAGATAAGTAAGTTGAAAAACTCCATTTTCAATTCTGTCAACAGCTGTAAGCAAAACAAGGTGTTTAAATCCATTAATATCTCTTAAATTTGTGATAAGAGAAACTAAATGGATTTTTTCTGTTTCAACAAAATATAAGTTTTCTCTCTGCTTTTTGATATTTTGCAGTGGAAAAACTCTCTTGACTTTTTCTAAAATTTCTTTCATTATTTTACCAATTATAGTCGGGGATATCCCAATCTTTGATTATTTTTTTCTGATTTGCTTTATACCAATCAAAATTTTCTGCATATTTATTTGCCCCTTCGCCTCTACCTTCTTTAATTTTTCTTTTTAAATGGTCGAAACCGGCAAGGAGTGCTTCTGGACGTGGCATACAGCCTGTGATATACACATCAACCGGCAGGTAATGGTCAAGACGATTAATTGTATTATAGCTATCGTAATACATTCCACCATTTATTGTGCATGAGCCAAGTGCTACTACGAATTTGGGGTTTTGCATTTGTTCATAGCTTCTTATAACACGTTTTAGTGTTTTTACCGAAAGGTATCCCGAAATTACAAAAACTGAAGACTGTCTTGGGGTGGGGCGCCACTGATATCCAAAGCGGTATGCATCAAAACGGGGAGTCATTAGCGGACGCATTTCGATAGCACCACAGCCTGTCCCGAAACCAAGAATCCATAAAGATTCGCTTCTTGCCCAGTTGGCAAATTTTTCGATAATTCCGTTTCTGGGATTACGAATTTCGGGTCTTCCTCCTTCAAAATAGTCCTTTATCGGATCAATTTCGATAGGTTCACCATCGGGTGAATATACGATTCGTTTTTCTGTATGTTCTTTACTCATATTCTTTAAACTAAAACTTCATAAATAAAACTGCAAGTACACCTATAATTAGCGGTATAAATAGATACCATCTTATGCTTTGGTCAACTCTAAATCTTGGAAATGCTACTCCAACAAATACCGACCACATATAAATCAGAAATGTTTTGATTATAAGTGTACCCCAGTCTGTAGCTCCACCAAATAACAGATTCATAAAAAGTATTAGTTTGGCAGCAGGAAAAATTGCACGATTAAGTTGCAAAACACCAAGTAAACCTGAATGGAACTCGGTAGGAGGTCCAATTGGTATTTCCTGAGGAGCTATAACTACGTCAAACGGAGAACGGCCCATTGCAGCTAAAAAAGCTAACATTAAAGCTATTCCTGCAAGAGGATTAGTGATAATTGTCCAGTTAGCTATTCCACCTTGTTGTGCGGCTACAATTTCTGTAATGCTTAAAGTTTGATATTGTACTGCAATAGCAATTATTCCTAAAGTTAATGTTAACTCATAAGCAGTAACTTGTGCTAAGCCTCTGCTAACGCCCATAGCAGAATATGGATGACCTCCTTCTGCAGCTCCCAACGCCATGCCGAGTACACCAAAAAACTGAAAGTACAATAAAAGCAAAAGGTCGCCGGTAAATGAAAAGTTACTAAACATATCAGTACCATAAATTACTGGCATAAACAATAAAAGACCAATTCCTCCTGTAAGCCTAAATGCAGGTGCAATGTAGTACATAATACCATGCGTAATCTTTGTGCGTTTAGCATAGTTTTTAATGATATCAATCCATGGTTGATACCATCTGATTCCATATCTACGACCAACTCTTGCACCGATTTTTCTCACAACTCCTTGTAAGAGTAACCCATAGTTTAAAACAATAAAAATTGTCAATAGTGAAAACAGTAATTTTATCCAGATAGTGTCCATTTAAAATCCTCCGAATGTGAATAAAAAGATTATTACTATAAAACCAATAATATGAATAAGATATGCTTGTCCGCTACCGTTATAAATTCTTCTGATTTTATCGGATACGGAATGTCCAATTTCAGAAACACCTTCCCAAAAATTAGAAATCATTGGTTGTGCTAAAATCCCAACAGCTTTTTTATAATGAGCGAAGAAATTATATGCATAGTGCGTAGTTTCCGGTAAAAACGGACGTTCAGCGGCATAAACGATATCAAATTGTTTAACTTTTTTAATTTTACGGTTCCAAAATATTATCCAAAGTAATACTGCTACAAATATTCCGACTACAGCATACATAATTAATTCTCCATTCCAATAACCGTATAGGCTATAAGCCATTTGTCCATCCCAAACAAGTGCTCCGTTAGGAAGATATGGCGTAATAAATTCACCAATTGGTTTTAATAAACTATTTGGGAATGCAGAGAAAATTATGAGTACACCAAGAATAATATATTGAGGTAATAGTAGCCAGAATGGAGCTTCTTTTACATTACGATGTTCGTCTTTTAATTGCCCGAGGAAAACGGAATGGATTAAGCGAAAACAATATAAAAAGGCGATAACTCCTGCAAATGATATTAATGCTCCTTGTAGATACCATCCTTTTTCCATTATTGCATTAAAGAATAGCCATTTACCGGCAAACCCTGTTAAAGGTGGAATACCGGCTAACACAATGATACTTATTAAAACAGAAATGAAACTAAATGGCATTTTTTTAATTAGTCCACCCATTTGATACATATTTTTTGTTTTAAGTCTCCATACTACACCTCCAATTGCCAAGAATAATGTAGTTTTAAACATAAAGTGAGTTATTGCTATTGAAGTTGCTCCTAACCAGCCTAGGTGCGACATTAGGGCAAGTCCAAAAAGGGCATACCCTAATACTCCTATACTAGAGTATGCAAGTAATCGTTTTGCATCTTCTTGTAGTGCAGCCATTAGGTTACCTATAATTGCAGTAAATACACCGAGCCAACCTAGAAAATAAGAAATGCTAAGACCGAAAATCATTTGGTCTCCCATTTTTATCATCATTACAATAAGCCCAAACAATCCGGCTTTTAGCAATATTGCAGAAACCATTGGAGAAACATCTGTTTCGGCTTCGGCATGTGCTCCCGGTAGCCAAATATGTAATCCGAGTGATGCTGTTTTTGTCATAAATCCAATTGCCAGAAGAATAAATATTGCAGGTGCATAAATATTTAAGTTTGCAAGAATATCCAGGCTTATACCTGTATTGTTTACAGTTGCAAGTCCAAATGCAGCTAAGATTGCATAAGCACCACCAAGAGAAAATAGCATATAACTAAGAGCATGGCTTATTGATTTTTTACCTCTGATAATTAGGAAATATGAACCTATGGTCATTAATTCCCATGCAAAGAAAAATTCAAGAGTTGTTTTAGCCTCAATTAATCCGCCTAATCCGGCAAACATTATCAAAGCCATAGGGTAGAAGCCCTGACGTTTGCCTTTGTATGCATATCCTGCCAATAAAGTAATAATTCCACCCACTAGAAAAATAGTGGCAAAAATCAATCTAAATTCTTCTAAATCAGGATACATCATATAATACCACAAACCAACAGAGGCAATTGCAAGAGTATTTTTAATAAAAACAGGTAGCCTGTCAATTAGTATAAAAGCTGCTGCTACTATTAGTGGTATGTAGTTAATGAATTTAGCGTGTTCGTGTAAATACGACATTCCAAAACCGCTTGCAATAAGGAGTATGGCGGATATTATTATTGGCAGATATTTATTCCAAGATATTGGTTGTAATTCCTTTTTGGCAGCTTCAAGCTTAAGTATGTACCCTAACCATCGGAACAAGTAAACGGCTTCAAGAAATGAGCCTAGTAGTATTATAACCATCCATGAAATAAAACCATTACCTGCAAGTTCCGTTATTAGTTCCCATTTCCCAAAAAACGATGGAAAAGGAGGGAAGCCTAAGAGAGCTAACATAAAAACTCCGAAAAGAATTGTTAACAGTTTGTTCTTTCTTAGAATGGTCCATTTACGGATATTGTCTTTTTGTATTATACCACTTATCCAAAACAGTCCGGCTTTAGCAAAAACATGAGTTCCTAAAAGAGCAATTGCAATATACTCAAATTTATCTCCAAGATAAGGAGCCAGCCCTATAACCAGAACTACGAGCCCGATCTGCCCAATTGATGAATAACCTAATAACCGATTTGGATGAGTTTGTTTAAGTCCCAACAAATTACTTGCAATAAAGGTTAATCCACCTACTAATGATAATGCAAATGCAAAAGAAGGTGACATTAATGGAATAAATTTATAAAGAACATAAAGCAATGCTGTACCACTTGCTGCCGAAATAAATACAGATATTCCGGCATGAGTTCCTTGATAAACGTCTAAACCCCAACCATTTGCAGGAAAAGGTTTAAGTTCCAATAATATTGAAGTGAGGATTAAAAAAATAGCTGTTCCAAATCCTTTTATCATTAGCAAGTTTCCTGTTGGAATATCATCAATATTAAGAGAACCAGTAAAACGGTACATAAATATAATTCCGATAAGTAATATTCCGGCAATTATACCTGTTGCAATAATATATTTGAACCCGGCAGCCAGTGATTTTTTATTCTGATTTAGTATTATTAAACCGGCAGTAGCTACAGAGCTTATTTCAAGAAAAACAAATAAGTTGAACATATCTCTGGTCATTACCACAACATTAAGTCCCATTATTAGCATTAGAAGAGCTATAAAAGTGCTACGACCTTTTTTTATTAGTTTATTAAATAGATAAAGACCTCCAAATAAGCCGATAAAGTTTATTAATGTAGTAAACAATGCTTCTCCTGTTCCCATAAATAGGTTTATTGAGAATGGAGGATTTACTCCTGCAGTAAAAATCTGTGTGCTTTTATATGTTTCAGTATATAAGCCAATAAGCCACTCTAACGACACGAATAATGAAAATGCAAGTGCACCTAAAGCTAAAGTTCCGGCAGCTTTAATTTGCTTCTGTCCGCTAAATCCCAAAGCAAAAGCTACTCCCAAAAGTGCTACGATTATATAAATAGGTGTTACCATTTTAAATCTTTAAAACTGTTAATGTTTAAACTTTTCTTCTCTCTATACATTTTTAGTGCGTAAACCAGCATAAGTGCAGTTACTCCTAATCCAATTACAATAGCAGTAAGAACAAGAGCTTGGGGAATAGGGTCAACAATTTTATCTGCAGTGCCGGTTCTTAGGTTTTCGCTATCAAGAATTGGAGCAGTATTGTTTTTTACGTACCCTAGAGCTACCATAATAATATGTATCCCTGTATCGAAAAGTGAGAAACCTATTATGATTTTAATAATATTTTTTTGCGTTATTGCCGCCCAGATTCCTGCTAATACAAGTAGGATTCCAATGATTAGACTAATATTTACAAGTGAAAAAATCATATTTCTATGTTTTGAGATTCTTTAAGATTATTTACAATACTGGTTAATTCTGATCCTACTTTAAGACCTATAAAAATGTAAATTATCGGAATAGCTCCGGCACTAATTATTGAACCATATTTTCCGAGAGGCAAAAATGTATTGTCGAGGAATCCGGCAGCCAAGATAATACCTAGAACTCCAATAATAACAAATGAAAAGCCGGATACAGATTCGGTAAAACTGATTATTTTGTGGCTTAATTTGGCATTTGCTTTAGCCATCACTAAAAGCACAAAAGCTGAAGCAATTACTGCTCCACCTTGAAAGCCTCCTCCCGGGCTTAGATGTCCGTTAATAAATATATATGAACCAAAAAGAATAATAATAGGAACTAAAGCATTAGCAGCAGTTTCAAGAATTTCACTCCCTTTTATTCTTTTATCAGAATTATTTACAGAATGTTTTGACTTTAGCATAAAACCAATAATGGCAGCAGTAAGAAAAAGTATAACAACTTCGCCTAGTGTGTCTAAGCCACGATAAGTAACTACTACGGCACTAACTAAGTTTGGGGCTCCTACTTCTGCTTTTGCATTTTCGGCGTAGTGTTTTGCAACAATTCCAAGTTGTTCTGCCTCGCTATAATTAGTACTAAATAGGCTAATAATAATTGCGGCAAATGCTATCAATAATAAAAATAAAAGACTATTTCTCAGTATCATATTTCCGAATTTTATTCAATACATAAAAGAAAATAACTACAGAAAGTCCGCTACCTATCGAAGCTTCGGTAAGAGCAACATCAGGAGCTGCCAGTAAAATATAAAGTATTGATGCAAATAAACTTACTGCTCCAGCAGCAATTATGGCAACTTTAAGCTTTTTGTGATAAATGGCAACACCTGCCATTAGTATCATTATCATTCCCAATACTATAGCTATAATTAATTGTATCATTGTTTCTCAGGTTTTGAGTTAGTATTATTTTCGTCTTTTTCCAGCAAATCGGTAACTGTATTTTTGTACATATTAACACCGATATGGTGGGCAGCACGACTAAGTACATGACTACTTACAGGGTTTGTAATTATTACAAACATAATAAGTATAAAAAGTTTACCACCCCACGAAGGCATTATTAAACCTATTCCTAAAAGAGTGAGTATTGTGCCTAGGGTACTTGCTTTAGTACCTGCCTGAATTCTGTTATAAACATCGGGCATGCGAATCAGTCCTAATGCTCCAAGAAAAAGAAAAATGGAGCCAAAAAGGCTTATGATTGCTCCGATATATTTTAAAGCTTCCATTATAAACTCCTTTCTAAATATTTAGCTATTATTATAACTCCTATAAAACCTAATAGTCCGTAAACTATAGCTACATCTAAATATATAATCCTACTGCTGAACAATGATATCATCGCTATAAGTGCAATTCCTGCAATGCTCATTACATCAAAGGCTATTACTCTGTCAGTAGTATGCGGACCTTTTATAAATCGGTATAATGCTAATAGTAATGCCAGAAGAATAAATCCTGCTGCTACAAATAATATAATTGTAAGACTATCCATAAATTACCTCCAAATATTTTTCAAATTTCTTAACTATTTCTTCGGTTGCACATTGTAAATCACAATCTTTTACATCAATCCAATGTACGTATAAAAACTCATCCTTAATATCTATGCTTAAAGTACCGGGAGTAAGTGTAATCGAATTTGCAAGAACCATTCGTCCTGTTTTTGATTTTAATCGAGTTTTTACTTTTACAATACCAGGGTTGATAGGTAAGCTGGGATTAAGAACTCTGAGTGCCACATCAATATTTGATTTAATAAGCTCCCATATAAATACAAATGTGTAGGCTATGAGATTAATTATTGCTTTTAGACTCAACTTAATTTCTCCAAAAACTTCTGCTTTAATGCCAAAAAGTAATGCAATTATTAACGAAACTACAACACCAACTAGTATTGAAGAAGCTTGTAGCGATGATGTAAGCAATAACCATACTGCTAAAAACACCAAAAATGAAATCAAAAATCGTTTAATTATCATCGTGATTGTTTTAATATAAAATTTATGTCTGTAAAAATACTTGCCATATTTTGAAAATTTTAGAAAAAGCGTATAACATTTGAGCTTAATACTTATAAAATATGTATATATTTTTTTATTGCTATGAAAATTAGTTTTGTAACAATTGTTTATTTTTTAATAAACATATGTTATCTTTATGTGTTTATTATGGAAGAAACTGTTTAATAATATGGTTAATAAGTGTGATAATTCTTGTTTATCTTGCAATTTTAAATCTGATTCATTTAGTATGCTTTCAGATTTAGAACTTCAACTTGTTAATTCAAAGCGAGTAGTTTTAAATTATAGAAAAGGCGAAATTGTAGGAAAACAAGGTGCTTTTGTTACACATATTTTGTTTGTGCAAAAAGGGCTTGTTAAGATTTATAAGGAATTAAGTGGAAATAATAATCTGATTTTAAATTTTTACCCTGCCGGTCAGTTAATAGGTCTTCCATCTGTGTTCAGTAGCGATATATTACATTATTCAGTTGCAGCAATCGAAGACTCTGTAATTTGTGCAATTGATAAAAGTATAATTGAAACGCTAATACTTGAAAATGGAAATTTTGCAGCTTCAATTATTAAATCACTTAATGCTTGTACTAATTTTCATTTCGATAAAATTTATTCTCTTACTCAGAAACAAATGAACGGTAGGCTTGCTGAAGCAATTTTGTTCCTTGCTGAAAATATTTTTAAGTCAGACGCTTTTAATAATTCGCTAACCCGAAAGGATTTAGCTGAATTTACCGGTATGTCGGTAATGAGTGTTGTCCGAGGAATTAAAGATTTTAAAGCTAGCGATATTATTGATGATAAAAGTGGGACTATCAAAATATTGAATAAACCTAAGCTTGAGCATATTAGCGTAACAGGTTAGATGTATTGGTATAGCTCTGACAATAAATCAACGTAAATCAGGTAGATTAGCATAATTTTTAAGTAATTAATGATTTTAATTGTATCCTTTTAGTATTTTTACAATCACAAAATGAATGTAGAATATTACATAGCCAAGAGATTACTCAAAAAACAAAAGGTCGGAAACAGGTTCAGCCGTCCAATAGTATCAATTGCAATAGTTGGTATTGCTTTAGGTTTGGCGGTAATGATACTAGCTGTGGCTATCGTAACAGGATTTAAAAATGAAATTACTCAAAAAGTTATAGGATTTGGTTCGCATATCCAAATTGTAAATTACGATACAAATAACTCTTACGAAACTATTCCAATAAGTAATCAACAGGAGTGGATAGATGACATTAAAAACATTGAAGGAGTACAACAGATTCAGCAGTTTATAACAAAAGCAGGAATTATTAAAACAGATAATTATTTGCAAGGCGTTGTACTTAAAGGTATTGGGTCGGATTTCGATTGGAGTTTTTTCAACACACATTTATTTGATGGCGAATTAATAGAAATATCCGATACGGTACTAACTAATCAGGTTGTTATTTCAAAATATTTGGCTAATGCATTGCAGTTAAGCGTAGGAGACGATATCAGAACCTATTTTATTCAAGACCCTCCTCGTATGAGAAAATTTAGTGTAGCCGGTATTTACGATACAGGTCTCGAAGATTTAGATAAAATTTATGCGTTTGTGGATATTAAGCATTTGCAAAAACTAAACAATTGGGAAGATAATCAGATTACAGGTTTTGAAGTACTTTTAGATGATTATTCACACTTAACAAACGCAGAATTACAAATAACAAAACTGATTGGTAACAGATTTAGTGACGATGGAAGTATGCTCCGCACAACTAATATTCGTAGCGAATATCCTCAAATCTTTGACTGGCTAAGCTTATTGGATATGAATGTGTGGGTAATTTTAATTCTTATGGTATCGGTAGCTGGTTTTAATATGGTTAGTGGACTTTTAGTATTGATTTTAGAACGTGTAAATATGATAGGAATCCTTAAAAGTTTGGGAGCCAAAAACTTCTCAGTGCGTAAAGTATTTCTTTATCATGCTTCTTTTCTAACCTTAAGAGGGCTATTAATAGGCAATATAATTGGAATTCTACTTTGTTTTATTCAATTACAGTGGGGGGTTTTTACGCTCGATCCGTCAAGTTATTACGTTAGTTCTGTGCCAATAAACCTTAATATTATTCATCTATTATTGTTGAACGTAGGAACACTTATAGTTACATTTTTTATGATGATAGTACCAAGTTTATTAATAACCAGGATTAGCCCTGTACAAGCAATTCAATTTGATTAAATTTGTTTTATGATCATTAAATTAATATTAATAGCTCTTGCACCTGCAATAATGTTAATGTTCTATGTTAACTATCGCGATAAATATGATAAGGAGCCTGCATGGTTACTAATATTGTGTGTTCTTGCAGGAGCATTTACAGTTATCCCAATCTTGTTTATCGAAAACTTATTGTCCTTACCTGCATCATGGATGAGAGGATACCTTAATGCCGGCTGGAATGCCTTTGTAGTAGCTGCATTTACCGAAGAGTTGTTTAAATTCATTGCTGTGATGCTAATTGTATGGCGAAGTAAACACTTTAATGAACAATTCGATGGGATTGTGTATGCTGTATATGTTTCAATGGGATTTGCAATGGTCGAAAATGTGCTTTATGTTATGAATGGTGGCATAGGAGTAGCATTTATGAGAGCTTTAACTGCTGTGCCGGCACATGCTATTTTTGGCGTTTCAATGGGATATTATATCGGGAGAGCAAAGTTTATTAAAGAAAAACAAAATGTTTTTTTATTAACGGCTATTGCTATGCCTATACTTTTGCACGGACTTTACGATTTTATTTTAATGTCGCAAATGCCATTCTTCTTGCTGTTTTTTGTTGTTTATATGTATGTACTTTACCGGCAAGGTTTGAAACGAATGAGACAATTATCTAACGATTCACGTTTTAACCCAAATAATTCAAGATATTACCGAAATACAGAAGACCCTGTTTACAATACTTACGAAAAAGATAATTCTGAAACAGAGAGTTATTATAATGAAGAATCAAAAGACTTTAATGATAACAGTAGGGGGTTTGATATTTAGATAATTTTGCAGATAAATTTTACTTCGCAAATAAAAATTATCCAGATAATTTTTATTTGCGAAATAAATATTATCTTTGTTTTTGTAAGCAAGAAATCAGATATATGTACAAAAGAAAGCTTTTTAATGAATTAACAAGTCATCTGTCAAAGAAAGAGTATTCTATAATAATGGGCTCTAGACAAACAGGGAAAACTACAATTCTAAAGCAGCTCGAAGCATATCTATTGGAATTAAATAGTAAGGTTTATTATTTTACTCTCGAAGATTTTGATGTTTTAAATGAATTAGATAATCATCCTGAAAATATCTTCAAATTTGTACCAAAGCAATTTGGCGATAAAATTTTTCTACTTATTGATGAGATACAATATTTGAATAATCCTTCTAATTTTTTAAAGCTCATTTATGATAAATATTCAGATAAAATTAAAATTATAGCTACAGGTAGTAGTGCATTTTATATTGACGCTAAATTTTCAGACTCGCTTGCTGGTCGAAAAAAGCTATTTTATCTTTCAACTCTCGATTTTGAAGAGTTCCTTATTTTTAAAGAAGCTATCGATTTAATTGAAGAAATAGATTTAATTAGACAACAGGAAGATTATATTTCGCTAAAGAGAAACGAAATCGCAGCATTTTTGAATGAGTATATAATGTTTGGGGGATATCCGGCTGTTGTTAAAGAGACTATTATAGACGATAAAATTGCTATTCTAAGAGATTTGTTTAACTCATATTTGAAAAAAGATATTTTGGAGTCTGGTGTGCAGGATCAAACAAAATTTTATAGATTAGTTACTCTACTTTCACATCAAGTCGGCTCTTTACTTAATATTAATGAGCTGTCAAATACAATTGGATTATCACATACTGCTGTTAACAACTACATTAATATTTTAAATAAGAGCTTCCATATTAGTACAGTTAGGCCGTTTACTACTAATATTAGAAAAGAGCTTACTAAAATGCCCAAAATTTATTTTTCTGATTTAGGGTTTCGTAATATTGTCATGAATTCGTTTAATGAACTTGAAAATCGTATTGATAAAGGGATTATAATAGAAAATTTAGTATATAATTCATTGATTAATAATTATGAAAAAGATAGTGTAAAGTTTTGGAGAACTACCTCAGGAGATGAAGTCGATTTTGTAGTTGATTCTCTTAATTCTAAGTTTGCAATAGAAGTAAAGTTTAATTATAAAGAGTTTAACCATAGAAAATACTTGAATTTTAAGAAACAATATCCATCAATACCTTTGTCTTGTGTAGCATATTTGAGTGATAAAAATTCTAATAATGTATTGAGTTGGGTATAGGGGTTTTATTAAAAAAACATTAGGTTTAAAATTAGAAAGTTTAAAGTGATGTACAATTGGACAAAATTTTATGTAGAAAAAGCAAAATGGTTGCTAAATTATCGGAATCATCAAAATGATCTTGTTAAAATTCTGCAACAAGTTGGATTTACAACCAGCCTTACTGATAAAGATGAAAATGGGGTTAAGCCACTTGAGGTAATGGAACCATTTAGTTTTTTTGCTTACTTTCAAAGTGTTGGTGCAGACAGAAGAAGTAAATTTTATAAAAATTTTGTTCAGATTGTTAACTTTGATCTTGATGCACCAAGTGATTATGATGGAATCCCTTCAGCATTACCTGTTGCACTCAGATATTTCAATCGTGAGAAAGACAGAGGGAAAAATGACATAAGTTATTTATGGAATCTTGCTGAAGAAGCTGTAAAAGGAGAATTAACTGATGAGGCTTTTATGCAAGTTTTGCGTTTAAAGGGAATTCAGATTGCAAAATTAACACAAGGACTATTTTGGTTAAATCCGGATAAATTTTATCCTATAGATATACATAAACCGTATTTGGAGAAGGAAGGCATTGACACGAAGATCAAAGATTTAAATGACTATAAACGAGTTTTGGTACAGATTAAGGATACATTTAAAAAACCATATTATCAGATATCTCATGAAGCATGGCAGTGGACTAACCGAAATGATAAAAGTGTTCAACCCCCGGAACAATCTGTAAAAATAAGTTATATTGATATTGTAAAGAAAATTGTTAAAGAATTAAAGATTTTTGCAAATGATAAAAGAGTTGCTTTTACAGAAAGTGGTAAAAATATAAATTTTATTATTGGGCAAAGATATTGTTTTGTTATCGAAGCTAAGAAACCTCACATTCTATATAGAGTAATTAGTAAAGACATAATTAATAAAACTTCAAGTGCATTTGATGGAACTCCCAAAGCATATTTGACATATTTAGATACACTTTCACAAGTAGATGATAATTTCAAAAGATTGCTTGAACAATGCAGGATTGAATTAAATAGAACAAATTTGTCGGGATTTTACAGAAATGATAATAAAGAACTTAGAAACTTAATTTTTAATAATGAAATATCAATGAGTAAATATAAAAATCAAATTTTATTTGGACCTCCTGGAACCGGTAAAACTTATTATACTGTTAATTATGCTTTATCTATTATTGAGAATAGAAATATTATTGAATTAGAAAAAGAAAACAGATGCGTATTGAAAAAACTTTACGAAAACTATGTTAAGCAAGGTAGAATTGTGTTTAGTACTTTTCATCAAAGCATGTGTTATGAAGATTTTGTTGAAGGTATTAAACCTCAAAAACCAGATGAGGATAACAGTGCTATTAATTATAAGGTTGAATCCGGAATTTTTAAAGAGATAGCAGCAAGAGCAGCATATGATTGTTACAAATTTTATATTAGCGAAAGGAATATTGCTTATTCTTTTGAAGAATTGTATGAAAGTTTTGTATCTGATTTGCAAAAGAAATTGGATAACAGCAAAAGTATCATTTACAAAACTAAAACTAATGCAGAAACACAAGTCATTCGTATAAGCTCAAATAATTCGGTTATTGTAAAAACAGCTTATTCAAATGCTAAAAATATTGTTAGTATAACAAAAGAAAACCTTCAAAAGATATATGATAATTATAAAACAGTTGATGACATTAAAAGCTTGAGTCAACTAAGTGATATTGATATTAATACAAGACAATCAAAAATTTTTGCTGTATTTCAAGGTTTGAAAATTTTTGAAAAGGAATATTCAAAGAATTATAAAAAATCTGATGATTATTCACTAGATATTGATTCATTAGATGTTATTAAAATGCACGAAAATGGGATTTTTAGAGAAGCTGTAATAAAATACGGAAAGCAAGCAAATCCATTTGTATTAATTATTGATGAAATAAATAGAGGTAATGTTTCGCAAATATTTGGAGAATTAATAACACTAATAGAAGATGATAAAAGACTAGGTGCTACTGAAGCTATTGAAGTTGTTTTACCTTATAGCAAATCAAAGTTTTCTGTGCCACCAAATCTTTATATAATTGGCACTATGAATACTGCCGATAGAAGTGTTGAGGCACTAGATACTGCATTAAGAAGACGTTTTAGTTTTATCGAAATGCAACCTAAAATTGATTTATTAGATTATAAAATTGATGATATTGAAGTATCAAAATTACTCGCAAAGATTAATGAGAGAATTGAAATACTCTTAGATAGCGATCACTTAGTTGGGCATAGTTATTTTTTAAATTTAGTAGATATCGATGAGCTTAAATTGGTTTTTTATAAAAGTATAATACCTCTTTTGCAAGAGTATTTTTATGGTGATTTTGGGAAAATTGGTTTAATACTCGGACCTGGATTTGTATCAATAAACAAGTCAAATAATAGTGTCTTTGCCGAATTTCAACATGATAGTAAAGACGAATACATTGAAAAACCAGTTTATACAATTAAGAATGTTAAAGAAATGGAAAATATGGATTTTAAAAAGGCTTTAGAATCTTTGTTGGCTGAATAAATGAATAATTGCCGAAAACATATTTGTATTTTCGAACACAATACTTTAAAACTAAATGAAAAGTATAATGATGTTATTTTTGATGAAAATTTACTTAGTGCTTTGCAAAATTACCACGGAGATAAGGGTGTTCCATATTTTAATCTAATTAATAGAGGTGTTAAGTTTAATGAATATGTTGGAGTAATTCAGATTGGAAAAACTATTATTGAGGTTTTACCTAAAGCCGATAAGAATACAAAAAATGATTATGATAGGTGGAAGAATATTTTGATAAAAATGTTATTAAAAGTAGGCTTATTTAAAAAAGAACTTACAGGTACTAGTAGTCTTAAAATAAAGAGAAATAGTATTCTAGATTTATATTTTGAATTATTCATTAAAGAAGCTGAAGAAATTCTAAGAAGAGGATTAATTAAAAAGTATAGAAAAAAAGAAGAAAACTTATTCGCTTTAAAAGGAAAAATTAATATTTCAAAAAATATTTCAAAAAATTTTATTCATCAAGAACGATTTTTTGTTAATCATACAGTTTATGATTACGAACACAATATTCATGAAATTATTTATAAAACTATTTTATTGTTAAGAGATTTTAATTTTAATCCTTCATTAAGCTATAGGATTGAAGCTTTGTTTTTGAAATTCCCCAAAATGCCTGATATTAAGGTAAATGATGAAATTTTTACGAGAATAGTATTCAATCGTAAGAACCATTTTTATAAAACAATTATTGGAATATCGCGTTTATTATTATTACATTATCATCCAGATGTAAATAGAGGCAGTAATCATGTTTTGTCATTAATGTTTAATATGAATATACTGTGGGAAAAGTTTGTATTAATAAGTTTGAGAAAATATCCTGAGTTTACAATTGTTGCTCAAGAAACAAAAGAATTTTGGGAATCAACTAAAAATAAAAGAAGATTACGCCCCGATATCGTTTTAAGCTATAAACATAAGACTTACGTTTTAGACACAAAGTGGAAAAGTATTGAACATACTCATGTATCTAACGAGGACTTAAAACAAATGTATGTTTATTTTGATTATTATAATGCTAATAAAGTTGCATTATTATATCCTTCTGATGAATTTGTTACATATTCAGGTAAATATATTGAAAATAATAAGTACCAAAATAGTTTTAATTCTTCTAAAGAATGTGGTGCCATTTTCATCGCAGTAGATTCTAATATCGTAAATTGGCAAAGTAATATTTGTAAGGCTGTTATTAGCTGGATAAATGATGCACCAATGGTTATTCGTTAATTCTCAATACCCTCCCAAAGCCTAATCTAACTGAAAAGCAATTGGTACCACCATTTTAACATTTACAGCTTTACCATCTTTTTTGCCTGGCATAAAATCAGGTAATAACGACACGGCTCTTACTGCTTCTGAATCAAGCAATTCATGTACACCTTTCACTACTTCAACATTGGCAACTTGCCCTGTTTTTGTTACTACAAACGACACAAACACTCTTCCCTGAATACTGTCTAACTTAGCTTGCTCAGGATATTTTACTTCGTTTGAGAGAAATTCAAATAATTTATCTTGCTCTTTACCAAATATTGGCATTTCATCAGCGCCTTCATAAATTTCTCCAACAACTTCAATTTTTTTGATTGTATCGTCATCAGGTAAATTTGTTTTCGTAAAATGTTTACTATTTGAAACAATTGCTTCTGCATTATTACTCGAAAAAGCAAGAATAAGAATTGCTGCTATCGGTAATAATAATAAATAAGCCAAACGCATATAGCGTGGCGAACGAGTTTTCTTCATCATTTTCATACGTTTTAAAGTTAATGATTGATTAAAATTGTTTGCCAACCCAATTCTTTTGCCACCTACACTGTCAAAAAGAAGATTGAAATAGTCGGCAATATCAAAACCTTGATCCAGTATTTTGGCATCAGCTTGATACTCATGGGTTGATTTAAGCTTGTCTTTTACAAGCCAGAAAACCGGATTTATCCAAAATACTGAACAAATTAGCTCTGATAAAATATTATCTATACTATGTAATTTATTTATGTGTATTTTCTCGTGAGACAAAACCTGCTTGAGCTTTGTATTGTGTTTATAAAGCTCGCTATTGACAAAAACATAGCCAAAAATCGAAAATGGATTAATGTTTTCATCGCTTATTAATAGTACAAAATCGTCGTGTTTTTGCTTATCTGAAATTGACATAATTCTAATTATTCCTGCTACGGCAAAAACCATTCTTAGTAATAAAATACCAACAATTAGGCTATATATCAACACAGTATAATTTATGGTCGCAGAATCAGATTGAATAATATTGCCACTATTTGAAATTACAATTTCGTCTAATAGTATAGGCATTGAATTTTCAGTAATAATCCCTGACTTAATTGGAATATTTATTAAAGGAATTACAATAGGCAAGAGTAGGCTTAATATTAAATACATTCTGTTTATGCTGAAAAAGCTTGTGTTCTTGAACAGCAGAACGTAAAGCAAATACATTATTCCCGAACTTATTATTACTTTAATCAAATAGTTTAAATATTCGTTCATGATTTAATTAATTTTAGATTTAAGTTCTTCCTCAATCATTTTTTTCATTTCTTCAAGTTCTTTATTACTCACGCATTTATTATCTGCAAAAAAAGAAACAAGCTGCTTATACGAATTGTCGAAATAATCGTTTACTAGTTTCGACAGACTACTTTGCTTATATTTTTCTTTAGATATTATTGGAAAATACTCATGTGCCTTACCATAGGCTTTATGCCCTACAAATTTTTTCTTTTCCAGAATACGTACAATTGTAGAAACTGTGTTATATGCAGGTTTTGGCTCTGGCATTTCGGTAATTATATCATTTACAAATGCCTTTTCAAGTTGCCATAATATTTGCATTATTTGTTCTTCTGCTTTTGTTAATTCTTTATTTAAGCTTTCCATTACAAAGTTTTTATCTATTGCACAAATATACAACTAAATTATTAGTTATACAACTAAAATATTAGTTATATGTTTGAATTAATTTTAAGTGTCAATAAATCAGTTAAATGAAAAGCTGTAAATTATTGACTCATTCTACTTGCAATAGATAAAATTACGCCCAATACTATGCCTAAAAATGCAGCAAAAAGTATTTGCCATTCTACAGGTAGGCAAAAAGTGATAGTGTGAGCAGGAATCCAAAAGAAAGGAATAGTTTTTTTGAAAACGAAATTCCATTGTACTTTCCAATTAAGAGAAGGGAAGATTTCTTTAAAGTTTATTGGTTTAAAAAATCCTGCTATTGAACCGCCATTATTTAAGATGTGTGTATCAGTTATTTTATGAAAAGTCATAAAAACGGGAGCAAATATAAGGTTCATGCTAGCACTAATAGTAAAAGCAACAAGAATTTTCCCCCATGATAAATCTCCGGCAAGGATTAGAGCTGCATTTTCTATTCCAAAATAGGATAGGAGTGCAATACCTCCGGCTGTAAAGATTATAAATGATGCTTTAATTCCAACACCTAGTACTCCCCAAACTATTGCTCTTGGTATTAGTCCAAAACCTTTGTAATTATATTTACCTGCTTTAATTCTTAACCCGATTGATTCTCCTAAAGTTGCCAGAATAGCAAACTTTACAAAACTCATCATCATTCCATGTTCGGCATTAATAGTTTTATAAGTATCATACACTTGGTCGAAGATAAAAAAAGGAGCGAAAAACGCTATTAGTGCCAAGATAAACCACAAATCTTTAGTCTTCATTAATTGAGTCAGTATTAGTTCCTAATTTTCCTGAAGTTGTATAGAGTTTCCATGTTTTTCCTGCTTGTTCCGAAATTCTTTCCCACGACAAAGCAACTCCGATTACTGCGATAATCAACATTCCGATAAGCAACTTTTCGTGTCGTGTAAGTTTTCGTTTCATATTTGCAAAATTGCAAAAAAATATTGATATACAATAGTTTAATCTTTTTCGATTCTAATTCTGGCATCTACAGCTGTTACATATTCCATATTTCCGAATAGTGGGTTTAAATCCATCTCAAATATTTCGGGAGCCGCCTCAACCAATGCCGAAACTCTTACTATCTGCTCGGCGAGTAATTTCTCATTAACAGGTTCCTGACCTCTGGCTCCTTTAATTATGCCGTAAGATTTTAGATTTTTTATCATCCAATTAGCCTCATCAAACGAAACAGGTGTAATACTTGTGTTTACATCTTTAAGAATTTCAATAAAAATACCACCCAACCCGGTAAGCACCATATGTCCGAACTTATCTTCGCGTTTGGCACCAATAAAAACTTCGGTACCAAATAGCATTTTATTCATTAATACAGCATATGTATCTTTAATTTTCATTAATCTATTGAAAGTTTCTATAACAGATTCTTTATCTTTAATATTAAGAGCTACACCACCTACATCTGATTTATGAACAGGACCTACTACCTTCATAACTTGTGGATAGCCTTGGTCTTTAACAAACTCAATAGCTTCTTCGGCAGAATAAACTACTTTTTGATGTGCTCGGCTAATTCCCGCAGCATCAAGTAGTGTATTTGTCTGTTCTGGATTAAGATAGCCATTTGGTGCATTGTCTATTACTTTACGAATAGCTTCTTTGTTAATATTGAGATTTGTTGTTTCTAATTCCGCAGGTTTGCATGTATGGAATACTTTTGTAAGTGCTTTACCAAAGTTTACTTCGTCGGGGAAATTAATACGCCCTTTATCAATAAACTTTTCAATTTCGTCTTTAACGTTTACTACCGAAGGTAAAATTGGGTAAATAGGTTTTTTGCATACTTTCATTTTTTCATCGAGCAAATCGTACACGTCATAAACAGGGAAAAGTCCCGGGCTTCCAAAAATTACGGCCATTGCATCGATATTATCAAAATCGTTTTCGCAAGCGTCAATAATGTGTCCTAATTGTTCTGCTGTTCCTGTTGCCAAAAAGTCTATTGGGTTTGCCACCGAAGACCCCGGGAAAAGTTTTTCGAGCAATTTATCGGCAGCTTTACCTTCGATATGGGGTATTTCAAGACCACCATTGCTAAGAGCATCTGTAAGCATAACTGCCGGTCCGCCTGCATGTGTTATAATAGCAATATTTTTACCTTTAAGTTCGGGGTGCATAAAAATAGAAGCTATGCTTATTAGTTCTTCTCTACCGTGGCAGCGAACAATTCCGGCTTTGCGAAACAATGCGTCAACAGCAACATCACTACTTGCAAGTGCACCTGTGTGTGAGGAAGCAGCACGACTACCGGCTTCGGAACCTCCAGATTTAATAGCAGCAATTTTACATCCCTTTTTTATCAACGAAGAGGCGTGTTTAAACAATAATTGCGGTTTGTCAATATTTTCGATATATAATAATTTAACTTTGCTATCTGTATCGGGATTGAAGTTTTCGTCCATATACTTTAATATCTCTTCAACCCCCATTTGTGCACTATTACCTACCGAATAAACCGACGAAAATTCTAATCCTTTGGGAACAGCAGATTCAATTATAAATACTGCTGTTGCTCCCGAACCGCTAATAAAATCTACGCCTTGTGGATTTAATGTCGGGATAGGAGTTGTGAAAATTCCTGTGTAGTTAGAATTTAATACACCTATACAATTAGGACCTATTAATGAGCCGTTTACACTATTAATTTTATCAACTATTTTTTTCTCAAGAGCTGCACCTTCTTCGTTTTCTTCACTAAATCCTGCCGATAGAATAATAAATGCCCTAGTATTTTTCTCCTCTATTAAAATTTCGATTGTTTGAAAACAAAATTTTGCAGCAATTGCAAGAATTGCTAAATCACAATCGGGTAAATCATTTATGTCTTTGTAGCTTTTAAGTCCTTGTACAACATCTTGTTTGGGATTAGAAACATAAAGTTTACCTTTAAAACTACCATTAATCAAATTATGTAAAACTTTACCACCCGGTTTGTGAATATCATCAGAACCGCCTACTACTACAATACTCTCGGGGTTTAATAATTGTGTGTTTATCATATCAAATTATTTTAAATTTTATTTAGCTAACAAACATAGTAAAAATGCTTAAAGAATAAAATGACACATAATTTTTTTAAATATAATTTTAAATACAAATAATTTATAAATTTGCCTTAAATAAATTTTTAATATTATGAAAAGCCAAAACTTGAGTATTATCAGTCTAATTCTAAATGTTTTATTAATTGCAGCTGTTGTTTTTTTATTCGTAAAAACTTCGGGAAGCCAAAAGGAAGTCGAAAAATCTGCAGACGAAATTAGTATTCCTTCGATTTCAGGCGATTCCACAGGGCTAAAAATTGCTTATGTAAATCTTGATACATTATTGCTAGAGTATAAGTTTTCGATTGAGCTTAACGAAGAATTACTTACCGAACATGCCAGGTCTAAAGCTAATCTTGAAATGCAACTCAAGCAATTTGAGAAAGATTATAATGCTTTTATGGAGAAGGCTCGTTTAGGGAGTTTTATAAGCCAAGCCAGTATGGAAACACAACAGCAGGAACTTATTGACAAACAAGCTTATTTACAGCAATTAGATTCCGATTTAACCGAAAAGTTAGTGCAAAGACAGGAAGAAATGAATCAGCAATTATACGATTCTGTTATGAATTTTATGGCAGAATACAACAAGGGACAGTTTAACCTTGTGCTCGGGAATGCTGGTGGTACTAATGTTTTATATGCCAGCGAAGGTATGAACATTACAAAAGAAATTATTGATTTATTGAACATTAGATACGAAAAAGCTAAAAAAGGCGAATTGTAATATGGGTTTTGCCGATTGGTATTTCAAAAGGTTTGTTAGTTATGATATTAACATTCCAATACCATCTAACAATACTCAAATAGTTGTAGTTATACCTGTTCATAACGAACCGGAATTATTAAACCTAATAAATAATTTATGGGAATGTAATGTCCCCGATTGTAATGTAGCTGTTATTGTAATTGTTAACGATAGTATTTCATCAAGTTTTGAAATTAAACAGCAAAATAAAAATAGTATTGAAAAATTAAAACTTTTCAAAGAATCTCATTCTCAAGAGCAAATCTCGTTGCATTATTACCATCATCAGTTTAAAGATAAACATGCAGGTGTAGGTTCTGCCAGAAAAATTGGCATGGATACTGCAATAAAATGGTTTAATCACAGTGATAATCCCAATGGAATAATTGCTTCGTTGGATGCAGATGTGAAAATAGAACCAAATTATTTGACAGCTATATACGATTGTTTTAAAACTAATACTAATTATGGTGCGGCTGTTCTTAGATTTCAACATCCAATAGATGGAGAAAAGTTTAGCAAAAATATTTACGATGCTATCGCTAAGTACGAATTGTATTTACGATATTTTCGTTTGGGATTGGAGTTTGCCGGATATCCACATGCAATACATACAATAGGATCGTGTTTTGCAGTAAAAGCCGAAAACTATATTAAAGTAGGGGGAATGAATAAGCGTCAAGGTGGTGAAGACTTTTACTTTTTACACAAAATTACGTCTCAAACTAATATCGGAAGTATTTTTGAAACATGTGTGTATCCATCGCCAAGAGTATCTTCAAGAGTCCCATTTGGTACAGGTCCCGAAGTAAATAAGATTCTAAATTCTAGTGATTATTGCGTTTATCATCCTATATTGTTTAAAATGCTTAAAAAATGGTTTTCTTCAATAGAAATAATGTATAAGTATAGTTTTAATGATATTGAAATTGTTCTCAAAAATATTGATCCGATTATCTATACTTTTGCAAAGGATATTAATTTCGAAGCTTTATTAGCAGATGTAAAATTAAATTCTTCAAGTTTTAATAGCTTTAAAAAAAGATTTTTCACAAAGATTAATGCTTTTCAAATCATTAAGTTTTTGAATTATGCATCCTTTCATTATCCAAAAATATCTGTAGAGCAAGCTGTTACCAAGTTGTTAGAATATATGCATATTAGGGCTCAAGATAAAACCCCCGATTTATTACAGCAACTTTATAAGCATGAATACAATATATAAGTTTTTACATATATACTTAAGCAAAGTTAAGTTTGATTTGTTAATATCGAATGTTAAACTTAATTGATTAATCATTTATGAAAGCATTATTATTGACACTTTTTGCAATAATTTCATCTGTAATTTTTGCACAAACAGGAAGTATAAACGGGCGTATTTTTGAAGAGAAAAGTAATCAAGCCTTGCCTTTCAGTAATATTTTTATTGAAGGAACTGATTTGGGAGCTACTTCGGATTTTGATGGAAATTTTTTGATTACCGGTGTTGAGCCAGGAATTTATAGGCTTACAGCTTCTTCATTAGGATATGCTACTGCAGTTACCGAAGAAATAAACGTAACACCCGGAAAAACTACCAATATAGATATTGCTATGCAAGAAACTGCAGTGCAACTTGCCGAGGTTGAAATTAAAGCCAGTATTTTCAAAAAACGCGACGAAGCTCCTGTATCTCTCAGAACAGTTGGATTGAGTGAGATAGAAAATGCTCCCGGAGCAAATAGAGATATTTCTAAAGTAATTCAAAATTTACCTGGAATTGCTGCTATACCCGGTCAAAATCGTAACGACATTATTGTAAGAGGTGGAGCAAGTAACGAAAATAGGTTTTTCTTAGACGAGGTAGAAATTCCGAACATCAATCACTTTGCAACACAAGGAGCATCGGGTGGAACAAACGGTATCCTTAATGCTGACTTTATTCGTGAAGTAAACTTTTATTCGGGTGCTTTTCCTGCTAATCGTGGTAATGCTCTAAGTGGTGTTTTTAATTTTAGACAAATTGATGGCAATAGCGATGCTCTTCGTTTTAGAGGTAGCTTAGGTGCCTCAGAAGTTTCTTTAACTGCAGATGGACCATTAAGCGATAATACAACATTTATTATTTCGGCACGAAGATCGTATCTGCAATTCTTATTTAAGCTTATAGGATTACCGTTTTTACCAACATTTAATGATGTTCAGTTTAAAGTAAAAACTAAAATTGATGATAGAAACGAAATAACTTTTATCGGATTGGGTGCTTTTGATGTCAATGTTATAGATACCGATATAGAAAATCCTGATGAGTATCAAAGATATTTATTGGGTAATATTCCTGAAAGCGAACAATGGAGTTATGCTTTAGGAGCTGTTTATAAGCATTACCGAAACAATGGCTATCAAACTTTTGTGCTAAGTAGAAATATGCTTTACAATCGTTCTTATAAATATTTTAATAATATTGAGAATTCAGGGAACTTAATTAGTGATTACAATTCATTCGAGGCCGAAAATAAGTTTAGATTCGAAAATTATTATAATTTATCTTCAGGATTGAAATTTAGTTACGGACTTAGTGGCGAATATTCTAAATACTCTAATGAAACTTTCAGAAGGCTATTGATTCAAAACGAAATTGATACTTTAATGTATAATAGCGATATAGATTTGTTTAAATACGGATTGTACGGTCAAGCAAGTAAAAATTTGATTAATAATAGGTTAACTATAAGCTTTGGTTTTAGAATTGATGGAAATACTTATTCTGAAAGTATGCAAAATCCACTTCCACAATTCTCACCTCGATTGTCGGCAACATGGGCAATAAGTGATAAATGGAGTTTAAACGCCAATGTAGGCAGATATTATCAACTGCCTCCATATACGAGTCTTGGATATCGAAATAATCTTGGAATACTTGTAAATAAAAATAATGACATAAAATATATTCAGGCAGAACATGCTATTGCAGGTATCGAGTTTCGACCAAATGCTAATAGTATTATTTCGATTGAGGCTTTTTATAAGTTTTATAATAATTATCCGTTTTCTGTTCGTGATAGTATGGCTTTGGCTTTTATGCCGGTGGATTTTGGCGTAGTGGGCGATACCGAAATTGAATCTACCGCCGAAGGGCGTGCTTATGGTATAGAATTGCTTGCACAAACTCGTTTAAATGGTAACATCTCGCTTGTGGCTAGCTACACTTATGCTATTAGTGAATTTAAAGACATTGATGGAAAATATATTAGCAGTTCGTGGGATAATCGTCATGTTTTTATTGTAACTGCTACTAAGAAATTTAAAAAGAATTGGTTTGTAGGCGTGAAGTGGCGATTCGCCGGTGGATTGCCTTATACCCCTTATAATATTGAACTCTCGGAACAAGTTGCTGCTTGGAATTTACGAAATGCACCGTATTTTGATTATTCTTTGTTAAATGCTAATAGATTTGGACCTTTCCATCAGCTCGATTTTAGAATTGATAAACAATGGAATTTTAAACGCTCAGCTCTTAAACTATATATTGATATTCAAAATGTTTATAATTTTAAATCCGAAACACAAGATATTATCACAAATAAAGACCCCAATGGAAATATTTTATATAATGAAAATGACCCAACACTTTATAATCTTAGAGCCATTGATAAGGAAGGGAGTGGAACAATAGTGCCTACTATCGGAATAATTATTGACTTTTAAAAACAATGAATATGAGAAATTTAAAATACTATTTAGTAGTTTTTGTTATAATTGTTATGTCAAATGCCTCTCAGGCACAATTATTCAAAAAAAATAGGAATATTTATACCGATACTATATCAATTAATATAAATACAGAGTATCTTGAATTCACATTTGAATTTTTAAAAGGTAAAAAGCATAATCATCCCAGTTTTGCTATATGGATCGAAGATGTTAATGGAAATATAATTCAACCATTATATGTTACGCAAGCATTTGCTTCTGGAGTTTATCCATACGGCAGTAAAGAAACCGGTAATTGGAAACCCGGACCTCGCAGATATCAAGCTACATTGCCATATTTTATTCATAAATGGTCTGAAACATTTAATGATGGTAAGCTACACATTCCTAGTGAGGCAAATCCAATCGCTGATGCATATACAGGTGCTACGCCAAAAGCTGATTTTGTGATTTCCACTTCTCCCAAAACTTTAATAAAAGATAAATTTCGAGTAGTAGTTGAATTTAATCAACCATGGGATGTAAACGATTTTTGGACAAATGCAAAGTATTCCGGCGATAGAGATTATAAAGCATCATGCCAGCCTTCTCTAATATATGCTGTTGACGTTAATCCCAATGATATTATGAATATTTACCATTTAAACCCTATCGGACATGGTCATTACTCAGGCAAAGATGGAAGACTATATACTGACCTCTCTACTATTACAACTGCTTTTGAGATTTTTAAGAGCATAAGCCTAAAGATAAAGTAAATGAAAAATACATATTATGAGTTGTTTTTTCTTTACGTGTTGATTTATTTAAATATTTACAGTAATAAAATATTAAAATGTAGTAAATAATAATATTTTTGCACTTGTATCTTTATTATTTAATTAACGTATTATTAGCTACCATTGATTGGAATAAAAAAATATTTCTTACATACTTTATTAAGCTTTATTATACCAGTAATTGGGCTGGCTCAGAACACCAATACACGTAGATTTATTGAACCTGAAATACAACTTGGTAAAATTGTTAAAACTAACAGTTTCTTTCCTAAACGAACTCTTCAGCAGAGATATAGAATTAATTTTGGACGAATTCATTATGGAGACGAAAAGTCATGGGAAAGCTTTTATAGTTATCCTATATCCGGAATTTCTTTGTCTTTCAATGTATTAGGCAACGATACTGTTTTTGGAAAATCTTATACAGCTCTTAATTATATTGAATTACGTCCGGGCAGAAAAATTGCTAATTCTTTTAGTTTTAGAATAGGGCTTGGAATGTCCTATTTCGATACACCTTTTGATAAAGATAACAATCCGCTAAATAAGGCTATAGGTTCAAGTTTTGCATTTTCTTTTCAATTGATAGGCTATTATAATGTTTATACATCGGAAAAAATAGTTTTGCGTGTTGGCGGAGGATATTTGCACAGTTCAAATGGACATACAGTATTACCAAATTTCGGACTTAATTCTGCAGCTGTAAGTATTTCGGCAATGTTTTTACAAACTTCCAACAGTTTTTTGTTAACAGAAACACCGGTGAGGCATATCCCTGATTATTCAAAGCACTTTGTGGTTGGTTTTAGGCAAGGAGTAGGGTTCCATGCTTTGGGAGGCACATCGGGCCCAATTGGTGGAAAAATAAAGCCTGTTTATAGCACAGAACTTTCGGTAGGAATTATTTACAGACAATACATTAAATTATATGCTGGACTTACAGCCCGCTATTATCAACATTATTATAATTATATTACTGATAATAATATTGAAGGGTTTTACCAACAAGCTCATAAAAATAGTACTAGTACTCATGCATTTGTAGGTGTAGAATTTTTAATGGGGCATGTAGCTATTGATGTTCAAGGAGGTTTAACTTTGTATAAACCGTTTTATCAAACATTCGATGAAATATTTCAACATAGCAAGAAAACTGATTATTTGTTAAAATACTTTTTCCCTACAAGATTGGGATTAAAGTTATATATGAAAAAAACTCAATTTTACCCGCAAAATAATTTCTTTATTGGTACAAATATTAGTGCTAATTTTGGAGAAGCCGATTTTTGGGAATTTAGTTTAGGTTATCACAGATTGATTAAATAATATAATAATCAAGATGCATTATTAAGCTAATGTTTTGTGTGGCGATTAAAATGAACTATGCTACATCCTTATTTGTTTTAAAAATAAATTAAAAAGGTAATTTTATTTAAAATATTTTAGTGTATCGAATTTATTAGTATATTCGTTTTTAAAACTTAAAGAATATGAAATATTTAGTTTCGGCTGTTATATTGTTACTTATGTTTTCAATTAACACTCATTCGCAACAAATAGTAAGAGGTTATAGTGCTGGTTACTCTTATGGCTTTTTGAGTTATTCTTCTCAAGATTCTTTTTCAATTGAAACTTGCAAAACTGACGGCACCAGAAAGGTATTTAACGCAAATGTGTATGATGCCATAGGGTCATCTATTTTTGTAGGTTTCCCTTTTGAATGGGGACACAATCGACATAGAATAGAGCTATTACCTGCTGTTTCAATCGAAACATCAGATTACTTCTTGAGTAGTAATTTTACTGATATTTATGAAAACTCTACTTCCGACTCTTTAAGTATTCGTGTTTTTTCCTTGTTGCCACAGGTAGGATTTGCATATAAATTTCACTTTGGATTAGGCTCTATTCATCTTGCTTTGTCTGCAGGTGTTGATATTCGATTCCCAGTTTTAAGCGATTATTCCCTTAGGTATGGTAAAGAAAACTTTTTAGAAATTGATGAGCAATACCAAGTAGTTGAATTCGATTTTGCAAATGCCCCTTCTCTAAATAATATGTCTGATATTACAAGCCATATTTCTCCTAAAGCAGGGCTCGATATTTATTTAAGCAGATTTCTTGTTCTAAGCATACAGTATCATAGAACACCTCTCACGGAAAATGATTCTGATGCAGTATTAGTAGGATACGGATTGGCAAAAATGTCTTATTTGGTTCCAATGGGTAAAGATGATCGCATACGTAGTTTGCAACAATATAAAAATCAATAATCATGAAAAATATAATTGTTTTAATAAGTTCGTTTCTGATTGTAAGTTTTATAGTGCAATCTCAAGCACAAGATGTTGTACCTATTGTACAAACAGGACATTCCGATGATATTATATGTATCAATTGGGATAATACAGGCAGGTATATTGCTAGTGCCGATAACAGTAATGATATTGTTATTACTGATATAATTGCAGGGAAGCAGTTTTATAAGTTCAAGATACCTACAAAGCAAAGAGTTAATGCACTACAGTTTTCCGGTAAGTCAGATTTGATTGTAAGTACATCAAGTGATAATTATGTGTTTAATATGTTAAGTTTAGAAGTTAAGCCTACTAATAATTCTGTTGACAAAGAACTTGATGATGGCGGATTTAAGTTGAAAGGACCTTTTCTACGTAAAGGGATTAAATCTCTGGCAAACAGAGATATGTATGTTAACTTTACTAATGTTGCCGTATCACCCGATGGAAGCATTGTTGTTGCAGGAGACGAACGCGGCTGGTTATATTTTTGCAATAAAAAATTATCATTACAAAATAGAGAACATATACATTACCTAAACATAAATGATATAGATTTTACCGACAATGGAGAGTATTTTGCAGTAGCATCAAGCGATAGAAGTATTTCTGTATGGAAGCTTAGAGATAGTAATGTAAGATTTGAGAAACATATTGTTCCTCGCAGTTTTAATGTTTACAGTATGCAAATGGACAGTTCGGGCAATAACTTAGCTTTTGGCGATGAGCTTGGGTATGTATATATGATGAGATTTGGTGAGGATAAAGTTGAGGTAGAAGGTATTGATGTACATGGGGCACGTATAAATGATATCAGCTTTTCACCGAATACTAATATTGTAGCTACTGCCGGTGGAGATAATAAAGCATCGGTAGTAGATTTTGAAAAGAAAATGCCATTGCAGTATTTTAGATTACATCCGGCAGGGAGCAAATTGCAGGAAACATTTAATATTAAAGGAATTCAAAAAAGTGCACAACAGGAAGTAGGGGATATTCCTTGGTTCGACCAAAACGTTTATTCGGTGTCAATAAGTCCCGATGGGAAAAGAATTGCATATTCAGGTGGTAAATATGGCGATAGAACACCTTTAATGAAAGTCGCGAATATATCTTCATTAAAAATTAATCAACCCGCCGAAAAGAGGAAAAAGAAGATTACAAAATCTGGAAAAAGCAAAAAAGATTTTGAACACATTTATTATCAATTGTATTTTAATGATGATAAAATGTTTATAGCAATGGGCGAACAACAAAATCAAGCAGACAGATATCGTGTTTCGTTGACTGATTACGAGTTGCTCGAAGAATCAAGAATTAGCACAGGACTTGCAGATATGTTATTCCCCAATAATTATTTGCTTACAATGATGCGCAAATATCCTTCTTTAAATGATGTTTATCTTGAAAAGAAAGACCCTAATACGGGCGATACTTATACTTGTAATGGATACGAAATTAGAAGATATTCAAATGGGCAAAATTATATTCTTTACAAAGGGCATCGCAGTTTTATTAATGATATTGAAATTAATCATAAGCATGGATATTTGATTAGTAGTGCCGAAGATGCTTCAATTTGTCTGTGGAATCTCGATTCGGGGGATTTGCTCTTAACTATATATGTAGTTGATTTAGGAAAGCTTGTCTTTATTACTCCCGACAATTACTATATGGCTACCGGCGATGCTCTTACAGGGATGGGATTTAATTATAAAGGTAGAGTTTTTCCTCCAGAACAGTTCGATTTAAAATACAACCGTCCTGATATTGTTTTACAGCAGTTCGGTTATTTTCCCGAAGATATTGTTGAATTGTATCATAAAGCTTATATTAAAAGATTAAGTAAAGCCGGATTTACTGAAGAAATGCTTGATAATGAAATTCATATGCCGGAAATTCAAATTGTAAATATTGATAATATTGAACTTAATACTAATAAGGAAAACCTCAATCTTATTGTTAAAACAAATGACGAAAAGTTTTATATTGACAGAATTAATGTATGGATTAATGATGTACCGGTTTTTGGTACAACAGGATATTCGCTGGCTGAAAATCAAAGTCATGAGCTTACTTCTGAATTAGAAGTACCATTATCAATTGGTAATAACAAAATACAGGTATCTTGCCACAATTCAGGAGGTGTAGAATCTCTTAAAGAGGAATTTGAGGTTTACTGTAATAGAAGCCTAGATAAAAAACCCGATTTATATTTGATATCTTTGGCTGTATCAGACTATATTGACGACTTCTATAATCTTAGATATACCGTGAATGATGGTAAAGGTTTTATTGATATTTTTAGTAAAAACCGTGATCTTTTTAACAATATTTATGTTGACACGTTTTTTAATACTAGTTGTACACGTGAGAATGTATTAGCAATTAAAGAGAAACTCATGAATAGCAATGTAGAGGATTATGTGTATATACATATTGCAGGACATGGTTTACTTGACGATAATCTGGATTTTTATTTTGCAACAAGCGATATTAATTTTAAGAATCCCGCAGGTCGAGGCTTGAAATATGACGAAATAGAGGGTTTGCTTGATGGTATCCCGGCACGGAATAAATTATTGCTTATGGACGCATGCCACAGCGGCGAAGTTGATAAAGGCGAGTTTGTTGTTGAGGTAGCAAGCGAAAGCGACGCAACAAGAGGTATTACTCTGTTCGGAAATGTTGATGATAAACCAAAAACCGGTTTGCAAAACTCATTTGAATTAATGAAGCTTTTATTTGCAGATTTAAGCAAAGGTACTGGTGCTGTTGTTATATCAGCTGCCTCGGGTGGAGGATATGCTCTCGAAAGTGAAGATATGGAAAACGGTATCTTTACATACTCTTTGATTAACGGACTTAGAAAAAGAACTGCTGACACTGATGGTAACAAGCAAATTAGTGTTTCTGAATTACGTAATCATATTTTTGAAGAGGTTAGTCGTTTAAGTAATGGTAAACAGCAACCAACTTCAAGACGTATGAATCTTAGCAATGATTTCATAGTCTGGTAAAATATATTGTCAAAAAATAGGTGTGCAATTTTGAGTGTTATTATAATTTCGTATTTATATATGACAATAATTACGTCTAAATAAATACACATTTTGATAGTAGAAATTAAATAAACTTTAAAGATAATCTCTTAAAACATTAATGCTACTGTATTTCGGTATGATTTTTGATGATTTTAAAATTGATATTAACCCAATAATTATAAATATTTTATCTCTGTTTTAAGTGTATCGTTTTGCGTTCATTGACGTATTGCGCAGGTGTAGATTAACGAAAATATTCATCTTTAGTCATTATTTTATTAATCAAATTTATTTAAATGAAAAGGACATATTTGTCTAAGAATCAAAATTTTTATGGTTTAGTAAGCTTGGTTGAAAATCCACTTACTTTCGAAACAAAATTAGAATTAAGTCGTTTATTGTACCTTAATCCAAAAATTTCTGCCGAATCGGCAAAAACAATCGCAACAAATTATCGTTATGAATTATTTGCTCAAAAATTATTGTCCAGAATGCGAGAGCAAGTAAACAATGCTGATAATAAAGATATTTATACAAATATTTGCGATAATATGCGTTCATGGATTAAAGTCAATGGTTTGCTTACGTTATCCGAAGTTGTAAATTTAAGGTATAGCCCATTGATTACACCGGATACATATGTTAATATGGCAAAATCCGTTGTGATACAAGACAAAAAATTAGATGTAAAATTGTGGAATAAATTCATGCAGTTTTATTACCACGTGCTTTCAGAAAATGAAATAAACGAACTTTTAGATGTTTACTTGCTTAGTGCATAAATTAGTAAACAGAACGCTACCGAAAGAGGTGGCGTTTTTTATTTATATCATTTTGGTAATATTAAGATCAACTATAGCCCGCATTATTCATACGATTAGCTTTGTGTAGCTGGTAGGCGTCGAAACTTGCAGATATATCCTTATATTTCAAGAGTTTTGCAACGAAGCAGATGCACAAAGATAATTGTAAGCTTTCTCAAAATTTGGCTAATAATAAAACCTAAAGCACCGTGCCAATCCACAGACTAACAACTTGTTACGAGCCAGCCAAGAATAATGCGATGAATAATGCGGGATAACTTAACAAAAACAAATATCTTCCCTGCATGTTACTAAAGTAATAGTATAATCTAATAGTTAATGAATATGACTAATATTAAAGCAATAAAGGAAATTAAAAGCAAATACAATTTTACCGAAAGTGTTGAATTATTAACAAAAAAAGCCGAAAGCCTTTCGTGGAAGGTTTTTAAAATATACGACTTACAAGATAAATTGAAGAATTTTGGAGTTGATGTTCTTTCTTTAAAAGTAATTTCGTTATGCAATCCTGAAATTTCAGCAAGTATAATCAGCAAAGATTATGGAAGAATTTATTCTGCCTTAATGCCTTGTAGAATAAGTATTTATGATTTAAAAAATGGAGATACCTTCATCTCTATGATAAATATGCCGGCTACTCTATCTACTGATGTAAAAGCTGACATTTCAGAAGCCATCAATAGTGCTTATAACGAATTGTGTGATATTCTTGAAGATATGCAGCTTAATTCTTGATGAAACGTTTGATATAGTTAGTGTTTTGGCTTGTAAGCTCTATAATATATATTCCGCTTTTGAGCATTTGTATCGAAACAGAATTATTTTCTGGTAAATTATTTAAGCTCAATACACAATTTCCAATTGCATTATATATTTTAATGCTTTCGATAGGTTGTGTAGTTTTCATTTTTATCTTTATATTGTCTGAAGCAGGATTTGGGGAAATGCTAATGTTATCACTAAAACTGTTTGTAGAAGTGCTGTAATTAGGATCCCAAATTGCATAAAAATATTCAGGATTATCGATAAATGGATTTCGGTTGCCCTGTAATTGATAAACTGCATTATTTCTGTCGATTTCTTTTTGGCTTACAGGATCGTTTTCGTGCCACTCTTGCATCATTGTAAATGCCCATTGTTTTAGTACAGATTTATTAACCATATCATTACTTGCCCAACCACCATCTTCGCTATAATATCTAACCGAGACATAAAAGTATGTACGAGCTAAATCTCCTTTGTATTCGTCAATGGGTTCAAATACTGTTCCCTGATAGCCTTGTGTAGTGTTTGAGCCTTTTTTACTACCATTAGATGATGTGTAAGTAGGGTTACTAACTTCGCCATAGGGTAAGTTACTTCTTTGTCCGTTTACCCAACCATCGGTAGGGAAAATTGTGTGTAAATCAGAAGTAGGGATTGATTGATCGTTTACCCAGCTTTGTGGCCAAGTATGTTCACGGTTGTAGCAATCGCCTTCTCCGCTATAGTTACCACATTTGTCAGTGCCAAAAGTAAAATAATAAGCTTCGGGTCCGTCGGGGTTATCGCTATAAATATCCCAAACCTTACCGTTGTCGGGTCTGCTGTCGGTTAAATAAAAATTATCGTAGGCATCAACGCTTGTGTGGTCATCAATAATATTATGCAATGCAATAAGTAATTGAGTTCCGGTTAATCCTTCGGCATTACTATAATAGCCTGTTGGTGCTTGCGTAAATGCTAGCTTGCATGCAAATAATAATATAATAAAAATATAATATGATTTCATTTTATTCAGATTTAAGTTCTCTAATTAAATAAATATAAGCCGGAAAGTGGTCGCTATAGCCGCCCTGATATGTATTTCCAACAAAAGTTCTAAAAGGATAACCTTTAAATCTGCCTTCTTGTTGCATCAGGAATGGTTTATTGTAAATTAGTGCTTTATAAAAAGTCCAATTTGAATAGTCGTTTTGTACAAATGCAGGTGTTAGAATGATTTGATCAAATAGATTCCAAGCGTCTCTATAAGCAAGAGAACCTATTCCTTTTTTAAACAAATTTGCCATTGGGTTAAAAAGTTCGCCATCTTTCAGATTATCTTTATCGCCGTGAGAATTAAGAACATTTTTAATGCTTTCATTAATGGGGTCGTCGTTGAGGTCTCCCATGATTATTATTTTAGCAGACTTATCGATTTTTTGTAATGAATCTACTATATGCATAGTAAGTTCGGCAGCTTGAATTCTTAGTGGTCTGCTTCGTTTTTCGCCTCCACGTCTTGACGGGTAATGCAAAACAATAAAATGCACGGGTTCGCCTAGTAGTAGTCCGCTTACGAGCAGTTGGTCGCGTGTTGAAACATCGGGAAGTTCGGGGAATTGTAATTTATAGCTTACCGAATGTGTAACTTCAAAATAATCGGGGCGATACATTAATCCTACATCAACACCACGATAATACCAACAATCGAAATGCTCTATGCCATAATTATATTGAGCAAGTGCTTCGGAATTTGCTATATCTTCTATTACGCTTCTGTTTTCTACTTCGCATAAACCTATAACTGCGGGGGGTTCTCCGGTAAAATCTTTGCCAATATCTGCAATAGTTGTTGAAATTTTGTCGAGTTTAGCATAATAGCGTTTCGAATTCCACTGCTTTTCGCTTTCAGGAAGAAACTCTGTGTCTTCTACATCGGTTTGATTTATTGTGTCGAATAAATTTTCAACATTATAAAATGCTATACTAACTGTTTCAAATTGCTTTTCATCTTGTGCTGTAAGTGTAAATATCAGAAAAAATGCTGCAATGTTTAATACTAATTTTTTCATTACGATTATTATTTATTAATGTACTTATCTATTATAACTCCCTCTTTTAAAGAATATTTTGAATATGTTATTTGTTTTATGTTGAATGTTTTTAACACAAATTGTACCAAAACAACTGCAATCGGAATCATTTCAACTCGCATTAAATCCATACCCTGAATTAATTTCCTTTCGCCGATTGTTTTACTCAGAATATTTTTACTAATAATGTTAAAATCGTTTATAGGAATATTTGTTTTAAAATTGTTGTTATGCTTATTACCCGAAAATTCATTAAACACCGAGGCTAAAGTTTCAAAAGTGCCTGAAGAGCCTATAAGTGTTGAATATTTAATATCTTTAGATTTTTCGATTAAAGGTAAAAATGTGTTTTTGAATAGCTTTTCTAGTGTATTTATATCATTTTCAGAAAGAGGATCACTAAATTTAAACATGTTTAGCACTCTGGCAATTCCCACATCAAAGCTAAACGAAAAAAGCATATTTTTGTAATTGAAAGCAATAAACTCATTAGAGCCTCCACCAATATCGAGCAGTAAATTTATTTCGCTTTTTGATTCTATTAAATGAGAAACACCTTTAAATATTAAATTAGCTTCGGTTTTACCATTAATAATCTGTGGTTTTATTTCCGTTTTATTGTATATTTCTTGAATAATTAGGCTTTGGTTAGGCGCATTTCTAAGCCCCGAGGTAGCTAGAGCAATTAAGTTGTGGGTATTGCTTGAATCTATTATTTTTTTGTAATCGATAAATGCATTTACACATCTTTTAATTGCATTGTTGCTAATCGAGCCATTGGTAGTTTTAGTTTCTAATAGTTTTACAATTCTGCGTTCGGTTTTAATTGTATGTAACTTATTATCTACAATATCAGCAATTAGTAAATTGCAAGTATTTGTCCCTAAGTCTATTGCTGCTATTCTCTGCATTACTTATCCTTTAAAACGTATCCATTTCCATAGCTCTTTATATGTAACTTTTTTGCCATACATTAATATTCCTGTTCTGTAGATTTTGCCTGCAAGCCAAACCATAAAAATAAAAGACAGGATTAGTAATCCAACTGAAATTAATACATCAGCTAGTGGTACGCCAAATGGTATTCTTACCATCATAACAACGGGGCTTGTAAACGGAATAATACTAAACCAATAAGCAATTGAACTGTCGGGGTTATTTATAGCCGAAATCATAACAATAATTGCTAAAACTAAAGGAATTGTAATTGGTAGCATAAATTGTTGAGTATCGGTTTCGTTGTCAACTGCCGAACCAACAGCCGCAAACATTGCTGCATAAAGCAAATAACCTCCGAGAAAATAAAACAGAAACATCCCTAATACTAAGGGGAAGTTAATATTTCTAATAGCGCTGTACATTTGTTGAAAACCTTCAACTGCTTCATCTTGTACTGCTGTATCATCGGTTAGGATATTACTTGTTTCCAGAGATTGTTCTTTTGCGACTTCTATTGTTTTAGCAGGGTCTAAGAAAGCTGCTTGAGCCACACTAACTAAAGCAAAAGTAAGTAATACCCATATCATAAATTGAGTAAGTCCAACTAAAGCCACTCCTACGATTTTGCCCAGCATAAGCTGAAATGGACGGACTGATGAAACAATTACTTCAATAATTCTTGATGTTTTTTCTTCAATTACACCCCTCATTACTTGCGAACCGTACATAAAAACAAATATAAAAATGAGAAACCCACAAATGTAGCCTAAAATCATGCTAACTTCGGTTGAGGTTTCTTGTTCTTCGCCGTCTTCGCTTAGTTTTATTGTATTTACATTAACGCTTGAATTAACGGCTTTAATTATATTACGCATATCCTTATCAGACAAGCCATACTCCAAGCCTTTTTCTTGCATTTTAATATCCTCAATGTGTTTTTCCATGCAATTAGCAATGTGCATTTTTAATCCTAACCCTGGTTGTTGATAGCTAAATAATTGCACTTGACCTACTCCTGAACTTACAACTGTATGAGGGATATAAAGAATTGCATAATAGTCATTGTCTTTTAAATCGGCTTTTGCTTCATCAAGGTCGTAAGAATAGAAATAATCGAACTTGATAAATTCTGTGTCTTTTAATACAGAAAAAACAGTATTTCCATCAGCATCCTTTGTAGGAGAAAATAAATATGAATCGTCTAATACTGCAATTTTTTTTAAATCGTCTTCTTCCATCTGTGCCAATAGGGCAGGAGCAATCATTAGTGCTGCAAACAGAATTGGACCAATTATCGACATAATAATAAACGAGGGTTTTTTTACCCTTGTTATGTATTCTCTTTGTATAATTAAGGAGGCTTTACTCATAGCTTAAAATTTCGTTTGGTGTTGTTGGTTCACTTGCTTCTTCAACAGCTTGAATGAAAATATCGTTTAAACTAGGTCTAATTCTATTGAAATGTTCAATATTTCCATATTGCATCATTGTTTTTACTAAGTCGTTGCTGCTAATGTCACTATTTAATAATCTTAGTTTTACTCTAGTCTGATTTTCATGTTCAACAGCTTCTAATATTTCATAATTAGAAGTAAGTGTAGCTTTTAATTTGTGAAAATATCCTGAAAATACAAATTCGTACAAGCCGGTTGAAAAGCTTTCTTTAATTGTATCTATCGATCCTTCAAGAATTTTCTTTGATTTATTGATTAAAGCAATATCATCACAAATTTCTTCAACCGAAGACATAATATGAGTTGAGAAAAGTATGGTTGCACCTTCGTTACGCAAATTTATAATTTCTTTTTTTAATAAATTTGCATTTATTGGGTCGAAACCGCTAAAAGGTTCATCAAATATTAATAATTCAGGTTTGTGTAACACAGTTGTAATAAATTGTACTTTTTGTGCCATTCCTTTTGAGAGTTCTTCTACCTTTTTGTTCCACCATTCGCTGATATCAAATTTCTCGAACCAAAACTTTAGTGCACGCAATGCATCGTGTTTGCTCATCCCTTTAAGACGGCTTAAATATAAGGCTTGTTCTCCAACTTTCATTTTTTTGTACAAACCTCTTTCTTCGGGCAGATAACCGATTCTATAAATATGTTTTGGATTTAATTTTTTACCGTCTATAATTATTGTTCCGCTGTCGGGAGCCGTTATTTGATTAATAATTCTTATAAATGTAGTTTTTCCTGCACCGTTAGGACCTAGTAAACCATAAATGCTTCCTTTAGGTACAGATAGGCTTAAATGGTCTAATGCCAAGTGATTCGAGAATTGTTTAACTACGTCTGTTGCTTCTATATAAGCCATACGAAATATTTTTGATTTCAGAGCGTGAAATTAATAATAATCTATTAATTGAAAGCTTTATTTATAAAGCATTTTTAGGTTAACAAGATGTTGATAAAATAAGGCTCTGAATATCAGTGGGTTGGGAGAGATATTGCCTTAATGAAATATAAAAAATTTGTATTTATTGATATAGTATTGTATTTTTGCTAATTGCGTTTGAAGTAGAAATTACATAAGTTTAATTAAAACTATAATTATTATGAGAAAATTTATCTATTATGGAGTGCTTATTGTACTCTTAACGATGTTTGGAAATCTAAGTATGGCCCAACTGTCGGTTGGGGTTTTAGACCAAACATACACAGTAGATTTTGACAATACTGTGGAGGGTGTAAATAATGGCACATTTGCCGGTATCGGTTTTAATCCTAATCCTGCAGAAGGACAAATTGATTCTGATGCTGTTAAAGTTTTTGGATTGAGTGATTCTCCAATTATGAATTTTGGAGATACTCAAGAAGCCGGAGATTTTGCCAGAGGTACAACTGCCGGTGGTGTTTCTACCGGTGGTATTTATGCCGGCGAGTATTCTAGTAGCCCTTCCGATTACTTTTTTATGTGGCAAGCCGGTTCTTCAGATATGGCAGCAGGAATGATTATGCTCAAAGTTCAAAATAATACTGGCGAGGAGGTTACTTCGGTTGAAATTGCTTACGATATTTTATGCCTAAACGACCAAGGACGTTCAAATAGTGTAATGTTTTATTGGTCAGACGATGGTGCAACAACCTATAATCAAATCTCTGAGCTTGACTATGCTTCACCCTTAGCAGCTGATGCTAGCCCTGTATGGACAGTAACTAATAAAACTACTACTATTTCAGGATTAAGTATTGCAGATGGTGAAGAAATATTGCTGATTTGGGGAACTGATGATGTTGGTGGTAGTGGAAGTAGAGATGAGTTAGGATTGGATAATATTGATGTTAAATTACTGCCTGAGGCAAATATCACAATTACTTATCCTACCAGTCCCGAAACTTTCTATACTAATTCTTCGGTAACTGTAACATGGACAAGTGTGGGAGTGTCGAATGACGTAGGCTTAGCAGTTGGTCCAGAAGGTGGACTTGAAGGTGATTTTAGTTTTATTGGAAGCACATTAGCCAGTAATGGTGAATTTCAACTAGATATCCCAAATGGAGTTCAGTTTACTGATTATGTTATTATTGTCTATTCTGACGATAATCCTGATATATACGATATTACAGCGGCTTTTGATGTTGTTGATAATGCTGGACCTAATATTTCAGAAACTTTTCCCCCAAATTTGGGAAACGAAGTTGCTGTTTTTACTGAACTTGTTATAAACTTTGACGAAGATATTGCTTTAGGTACAGGCAATATTACAATCAAATATATGGCTGATGATGCTGTCTTCGAAACTCTTGATGTTACCGGAACTCAAGTAAATATCGGTTCTGAAGGTGATGTGTTAAATATTATACCTACAACTGATTTGGATTTCAACACTAATTTTTATGTTGAAATAGATAATGGTGCAATTGAAGATTTATTTGGTAATTCTTTTGCAGGTATTACTGGTAATGCTATTTGGAGTTTTACAACCGAAGAAGAACCAATTATAATTGGGTCAGATTGTAGTAATCCAATAATTGTAAATATTCCTGAATATGCACCTTACGAAGAATTAGAACAAACTACTTGTGGGATGTTAGATACTTACAGTAATACTTGTTTAAATTCTTATGATGGTGGCGAAGATATTATTTATCTTCTTGATGTTTCAACTGCCAGTTATGTTTATATTGAAATGGTGCCGTCTGTTACATATACAGGAATGGCTTTATTAGACGATTGCCCTGACGTGGGTAATTGTATAGAGTCGGTTACAAACTCTAATAGTTCCCCAAGAATAATTGAAACACAATTAGAACCAGGAACATATTATTTGATGCTTGACATTTGGCCATCGCCGGATTGTTTTGAATTTGATTTAACAATTGATGTAATTAGTTGTCCAAATCCTTCAAACCTACAAGAGATTGCAGTAAGTGAATCTTCTGTTACTATCGGATGGGATGCAGGAGGTTTAGAAACAAATTGGGAAGTGCAGTATGGTAATCAGGGTTTTCTAATTGGTGAAGGAGATATTGTTAGTGTCGCTACAAATCCTGAAACAACTATTTCCGGTTTGCAAGGTGCTAGTACATACGATTTTTATGTACGTGCCGATTGTGGAGGTGGTGATTTTAGCGAATGGATTGGACCAATTACAGCTTCTACTGAATGTGGTGTAATCAGTTCTTTTACATATAATCAAGATTTTGAAAATGCAGGAGATATTCCTGTTTGCTGGGTAAATGACCCCGATGATGGTGGCGGAGAATGGAACTTTGTAACTTCTAACTCACATGCTGCTAGTGCAGACCATAGTGATCCCGGAGAGTATTATGCTCATGTAAATGCTTATTTAATTGACACATATAATAATCCTATTAATTTAATTAGTCCTGTATTTGATATTACATCAGGAGATTTTAAATTAGTTTATTATGCATGGATAGGTGCTGATAGTGAAACAAACCCCTTATATATAGATATATCAACAGATGGTGGTGCTACTTGGACAGAAGGAGTTTATACACACGATCATTCAATAGTAAACCAGTGGTTTGAGGTAGAAGTTCCATTAACAGCTTATACTTCTTCAGAATTAGTTGTAAGATTCAGAGGAATATCAAATTATAGCTACAGTATGTGTAATTTCGGTATAGATGATGTGTCTATTCAAGAGATTTCGACAGCTACTCCCGATTGGTGTAACTTGCAATGGCCCGCTACTATGGACATTAATGAAGGTGGTACAGGCACTGTTTATGCTCAGGTTTACGAACCTGGTGTTACCGATGCTGTAGGTCAAGGTGCAGGTATCGAGGCTTGGATAGGTTATAGCGAAGATGATACTGATCCTGCCACTTGGACAAATTGGGTACCTGCTACTTATAATAGCGACAACGGTAACAATGACGAGTATATGGCAGACTTAGGTCCATTACCTATAGGATCTTATTATTATGCTAGCAGATTTATACTCGATAATGGTCCAGACGTATATGGTGGATATAGTGCTACTGGTGGAGGTTTTTGGAATGGTATTGATTTCGTAAATGGTGTGCTAAATGTGAATGCTGCTGTATTAACATTACCATTGTTTGAGGATTTTGAATTAGGATTTACATATTTCGCAAATCCTGCAAAATCTACAGATTGGACATTAAATACAACAGTATATTATTCAGAAGTTCAATCAGCACATAATGCTTATGCAGCATACGATGATAATGTTTTATATCAAACAGGAAACATCGATTTAACTAGTACTAATAATCCGGAACTTAGTTTTTGGCAAATTGCAAAAACCGAAGGCGGCTATGATTACTGCTATGTTGAAATTTCTACCGATGGTGGAGCTACATGGAATATTATTCCGGAAACTGCCTACTTGGGAGCAGGAGATTATTCAAGCGAAAGTTTTGATGAAGACTCTTATACTGAATGGGGAACATATACCGAAACACCTGACAATACATGGTGGAAAAAAGAAGTGTTCTCTCTTGCAGATTATATTTCTAACAATGAAATTAGAGTGCGTTTCAGATTAAATTCTGATGGTAGTAGCCAGAGGGCAGGTTGGTATCTAGATGATATCAGTATTAAAGATGTTACATGTCCTAATCCTACCGATTTAGCTGTAAATAATATTATGGCTACTGAGGCTGTTGTTTCTTGGACTGCCGGTGATACAGAAACATTGTGGAATATATTATATGGTCCACAAGGATTTGATATCGGTACAGAAGGTACTTTAATTTCGGGTGTAGGTAATCCTTATACTTTAGTTTCCTTAACCGAAAATACACCTTATGATGTATATGTACAAGCTGATTGTAGTGGTGGTGATTACAGTGAATGGGCAGGACCTGTTACTTTCACAACTTTGGCTGCTTGTCCTGCACCAATAGAGCTTTATGCTACAAATATTACTAGCGAGTCTGCCGAATTAGGTTGGAATGCAGTTGGCGGAACCGATACATGGAATGTAGAACTTGGATTACCCGGGTTTACTCCTGGAAATGGCGAAGAGCTTGTTTTAATTACCGAAACTAACGACAACCCTGTATTTGTTGATGGCGGTACACCTAATACTGAATATGCATTTTACGTGCAATCAGTTTGTGGTGCCGAAACAAGCGACTGGGCTGGTCCTTACGAGTTTTCAACTACTTGTGGCGTTTTCTCAGTTCCTTATTTTGAAGGGTTTGAAGATGATGTTAATTTTGCATGTTGGACAATCCTTGATATAGATGGAGATGACTATGGATGGTCAATTAATACTGAAGATTCTTATGAAGGGAGCCAAGGTGTTCGTAGTCGTTGGAATTCAGGAGGAAACGATGACTGGCTAATTTCTCCTCAATTAGCTATTGATGCAGATAACTATGCTTTGGAATTCTTCGCAAAGTCACATAGTAGTTATATGCTTGAAGATTTTGAAGTACTTGTTTCAACTACAGGTACTGCTCCGGCTGACTTTACAAATGTTCTTGAGGTAGTTACCGAGCATCCAAACGAATGGGTTAAACATTTGTATAAGCTAAGCGATTATGGAATTAATTCAGGTGATAATATTTATATTGCTATTCATCACACTTCAATTGATGAATACTATTTGCATGTGGATGCTTTCCATGTTAGAGCGTTAAATGAAGGAAATGATATAATTGATTTCGTATTAGCTGAACAAACAGGTGCAGCAAATATTACCGGTGCTCCAGATTATACTGTTGACATTGAAGTTGCAATGGGAACAGATATGAATGGTCTAATACCTACAATTACTGTTTCGCCATTTGCAACAATAAGTCCTGAAAGTGGAGTGCCACAAGATTTTAGTGCACCAGTTGTATATACTGTAACTTCAGAGACAGGAACAGAACAGGAATGGACAGTTAATGTAACAGAAGCTACTACACTAAGTAGTGAAAATGATATTGTTGATTTTGTTATACCTGAACAAACAGGTGCAGCAGTTATAATGGGTGATCCTGACTATACTGTTGAAATTGAAGTTGTTTGGAATGCTGATATTGCAAACTTAACTCCAACTATTGTGGTTTCACCACTAGCAACAATATCTCCTGAAAGTGGAGTTACACAGGATTTCACAAATCCAGTAGTATATACAGTTACTGCCGAAGATGGTACTGAACAGGAATGGACAGTTACTGTTACACAAGAAGAAGCTCCTGCAGGGATTTTCTGTGATAACCCAATAGTTGTTTCTATACCTGCAGAAGCTCCATATCTTGACGAAGATCAAAGTAACTGTGGATTTGGCGCAAATTACACCGAAACATGCTTAGGCTCTTACGACAATGGAGACGGTATTGTATATCGCTTAGATGTTACAGAAGCTTCTTATGTTTATATTGATCTTACTACAACTACTACATGGACAGGAATAGCTTTATTAGATGATTGTCCTGATGTTGGAGAGTGTATTACTTATGAAACAGGATATGATGCAAACGAAAGTATAGAAGCTGCTCTTATGCCCGGTTCTTATTATATATTGATAAGTACCTTCCCGTCACCCAACTGTATTCCTTCATTCGATTTAGCTATTACAGTTGATAATAATGTATGTATAGCTCCTATAAACTTAGCTGTTGTTGATTTATGGCAAGATGAGGTTACTATTGAATGGGAAGCAGGTTTCCTTGAAACTTCATTTAATATTTTGTATGGTGAAGCTGGTTTCGATCCAGATACTGAAGGTACACTAATAAGTGGAGTTACAAGTCCTTATACAATTTCTGATTTAATTTCAGAGACAGAATATGATGTATATGTTCAGGCAGATTGTGATTCTGACTGGGCTTCTATTACTTTCACAACTTTGGCTGCTTGTCCTGCACCAATAGAGCTTTATGCTACAAATATTACTAGCGAGTCTGCCGAATTAGGTTGGAATGCAGTTGGCGGAACCGATACATGGAATGTTGAATATGGTGTTGCAGGATTTACACAAGGGGAAGGTACTCTTATAAGTGCAACTAACGACAACCCTGTATTTGTTGATGGACTTACACCTGCAACTACATATGAATTTTATGTACAAGCAGATTGTGGTGCTGAGCAAAGCATTTGGGTAGGTCCTTACGCGTTCTTTACCGAATGTGCAGATGCTGTTTTACCTATATATCAAGATTTTGAGGATGACTCTTATCTATGTTGGACAGCGATTAGTAATAATGAAGTAAATGGACCTGGTGGTTCTGGCGATTATCCGATGGGTATTTATTTTGAGGATGAAACTGAAACAAATAAAGTTCTTCTTTTCTCATCATATAGTAGTGCAACAGATTATAATCAATATTTGATTACACCTGAATTGCCAGCAAATGCAGGATTAGACATTTCATTTGACTATGCACAAGGTTCTTCATATTCCTCTGGAGAAGTATTTAGGGTAGGTTATTCAACTACAACAAGTGATTTAGCAGAATTTACATGGGGTGATGAAATTGTAACAGTAGATACTGATATTCATGAATATATTGATGTTTTACCTGCAAATACTAAGTTTGTTGCAATCAACTATTATTCAGATTATCAATATTATTTAGCAGTAGATAATATTTCAATTTCTGAGATTCAATTAGAAGATCCTACAATTGCTGAAATTGATGTTTATACCGAAGTTGAAGATGCAAATGTATGTTTAGGTGCTTTAGAATCAGAAGCTTTAGACCAACTGGTTGATGAAATTACAATTAGCGATTCTGATGGTGGCGAACATGTGGTTACTGTAAGTTGGACAATAGATTCATATAATGGAGATGTTGCAGATACTTATACAGCTACAGGAACATTTGAATTACCTACAGGAGTTGTACAAACCGATCCTGAAACTACTCTCGAAGTTTATGCTGATGTAGTTGTTAATGAACTACCTGTTGTTACTTGTCCCGATGACTTTACTGTTACAACTTTAGATCCAGTTGAAATTTCAGGTGAAAGTCCTCAAGGTGGAGTTTATGCAGGTACAGGTGTTACAAATGGAATTTTCGATCCTAATGGTCTAGAAAATGATAATTATGTAATTACTTATACATATCAGGATCCAACAACAGGTTGCGAGAATGAATGTGAGTTTACTATTACCTTAAATTATGTAGGTATTGAAACTAGCAGCTTGGCTGAGATTTCAATTTATCCTAATCCAAATAAAGGTGTATTTGTAATGGATCTTTCTAATATTGAAGGTAAAGTATATTATCAGATTTATGACACTAAAGGAAGTGTTATTATAAGTAACGAATTTGTAAACTACGGAGGAGTAGAAGAGTTTAACTTAGATGTAGCTCCTGGTATTTATTACATTCAATTGCGAAATGCAGAACAAACAATTAATAAGAAAATTGTTGTTCACTAAACAATAATTTAAATACAAAGAAAAGGCTATCTATTCAGGTAGCCTTTTTTTGTTTTTTAAGATAGCTTGATTAGCCCGAAAAATTCATAAATAAAACACATTTTTGGGTGTAAAAGTGTTATCTTTAGGGTATTACAACAAAAAAACAAACACTTTTAAAGCACCCAAAAATGAGCAGTAAAGATACAGTATTTTATCGGG
>Ga0334900_1000400_pt1 | contig 64967 bp, 45 predicted proteins | sample GraSluR3_MG_2_FD_207231 | JGI IMG/M metagenome (GOLD analysis project Ga0334900, IMG submission 207231) | Sludge microbial communities from methane-producing bioreactor in Wageningen University, Netherlands - Granular Sludge_31_08-R3 | ecosystem: Engineered > Bioreactor > Anaerobic >... | reverse complement strand
AATTGTAAATCTTACCTGTCTTATGATTTTTTATTTCTTTATTTACTATAAACATATGACAATAATATAAAAACTCAACATTTTGTCAATAATTATTTTAGATATTTTTTTATTAGTTTTTTAGTCACTTTTTTGCCTATTTTGCCAAAAATCAAAAATTCAAGTACTATTATTCAATAACTTACGAAACTAGATAGCAATTTTTACAAAAATCTCCCGAAAGATGGGATAAGAGCTTAAGTCTTATTAATTATTGCAAAAACAAGGGACCTCCAAGATGCTTTAAAGCATCTTGGAGGTCCCTTGTATATTCTTTGTAAATTCAAAGTATATAATTAAAAAATAATTTCAAGAAGTTTTGTTATAACTGATTGATAATGAATTGATTGAGTTAAGATATTTTTGTTTCCGAGCATTATGAATTGTTCTTTAGCTCTTGAAATAGCAACATTTAATTTTCGGTCTATTTTATTGTTGCGGCTAACGGATTGCATTTTATCGAGGAGTTCTGTATTGGCAACAGCTGTAGAATAGATAATTATATCTCTTTCTGACCCTTGAAATCTTTCTACAGTATCGACAGTGATCTTTTCTGCAAAAGGAAGATATTGGAGTTTATCGATTATAGTATTTACTTGCATACGCCAAGTGCAGATAATTCCAATAGAATCTTCAGAAAAATTATTATGTATATTTTGATAAATATTATTGATTATTTTGATGATTTTATTAGCTTCTTCATCATTAAACCTTATTTGTTCTGTATTAATCGTTGGGATAAAGATGCATCTGGATTTAGATAATTGAGATATAATATGATTATTATCATCAGGAAGGTAATAATTAAATGGCTCAAATTGACGATTATGATTTGGTTTAAGTTTGTTGTCATAAAAAGGATTGACTAAGTTTGCTATTTCGTTATGCATTCTGTAATGTTCAGGGAGCAAATCGTAAAATTCAGTCCAGTTATTTTTTTCACAAATTTTAAAAAGTCTTTCAAATAGTGAGTCTTTTAATGAATCAAGATGGATTTTATCTTTTAGAATCTTGTTAGTTTCAAGTTTGGGTTGTACCGAAACGGCAGGTAACTGATAATGATCCCCAATCAATAAAAAACGGTTAAATAGGGCAATGATGCCAATTAGTTGGGATTCGAGTAATTGAGAAGCTTCATCTACAATTAAAAGGTCTGTATTGATGTAATTTTTTAGATAATAGCCTTCATTTTGAAATGTTGCGACTGTAGAGACAAAGACAGGTTTTGATTGTAATATCTCAATAATTTTAAGAAAATCGTTGTTTATAAGAGAGTTTATATGGTAGTTTTCTTCTGTCAATTTTGTTCCGAGTAGTAGAAAATCGATTTCATTTTCTTGTAATTTGTTGCATATTTCTTCTACTGCTCTATTTGTAAAGGCAACAATAACTACAGAGGTATGATTAAGATTGATATGATTTTTAACTATTGACATTAGGTATTTAGATGTTTTGCCTGTGCCGGGAGGACCTTGGATGAGTAAATAATCTTCAAAATGACTTGCTTTAGTCATAATTCTTTCAAATACAGGTAGTTGATTTAATTCTGTATTATTAATTTTTTTATTTAGACGTGGTTTTTTTAAACCAAAGAAGATATCTCTGTCAAGAGGTCGTTTATGAAAATAATTTATAATACTGCCAGGAATACTATAAAAACTTGATTCTAAGATATCTTTTTCGATATAAAATGATTTAAAATGGGTTAAATCTTTAAATCTTATTAGTTCATTTCTAAAGGTAATTAAAATATTAAGATTTTTATTTTCATCAGTATTGATTTCTTTTAAAACAGCCTTAAATAGTTGAACTTTTGTAGGCCGGGCAGATTTTTCATATTCCGGATAGATAATTATTAAATCACCTTCTCTAAAATTGCCTGAACATAATTCTATAGATTTTTTATTTACAGTAAAATGAAACACTTTATCTTCTTGATTAATGAGTTTTAGGTTGGGAATAATAATTTTTTGTTTATATTTTTCTTCAAAGGTATGAGTCCAAAGGCTTGAATGACCATATTTTAAAATACCTGATTCATCAATGAAAGAGAGTTTTTGTGCAATAAGTTCACGCATAACAAAAGAAATCAAACTATTGATGTATAATATTTCATAATCTCTAAGTTGGTTGAAGAGTATTAATTTATCTGAAAGTTTACTTAGTAAAAAGATAGGAATTTTGCATTGGCTTAGTTTAAATAAGATGGTAACTATATTATTTTCGTCATCAGCAAATTTAAAGATTTCATTAATTATAATATTCCTGCATAGCAAAATTTGTTCAGCAGTGCTTTGAGAATATGGGACATTACGTAAAGGGTCATTTTCAGCTTTTGAATATAATAAGATGCTATTTCCGGTTCGGCTATTTCCAAAGACTGATTTTAAAAGTAAATTGTAAGCAGTGACTTGAGTAAAATTGTTTTGCCATAAATGATTATAATGAGGTTTTCCTGATTTTAACTCTAAAATAGTTTTATAATTTTTATCTTTTGAGCTTTCGATAAGTGCATCAAGACGACCTTGTAAGCCGTATTCTTCAGAAATAAAGGCAGGTTCTAAACTTATCTGAGATTGATCTTTACCAATATTATCTTTAAAAAACTTGAGATTAGGCAAATGAATTTCATTAATCTCATTAAGAATTTGTTTAAAATCCCCTTTACCAAATTTCAAAATCTTTAAAAACTGCAGTTGTAACTGTTTGTAAAAATCATTATTATCATCATTTATGTCAAGATTGAGTTTAGATTCAGTAATGATTGCATCTAATAAATAATTTACAAAATTACCTTTTAATATTGGCAATCCATAATATGGTGTATCAATAAATTTAATAAAAAACAATTCAGGGAAGATTTCTCTTGTTTGAAAACATTCCGCAATAGCAGTTACATCAAGCAAAAAATCCGGTTCAATTATAAAGGAAGTATTGAAATTTTGATAAAAATACCCCTTTTCTGAATATGAAACATTAAAAAATCTTATATGACGATCAATTTTAAATAAATCTATTAAACAATTAAAGCACTTTTCTGAGTCATTGATGCCAAGTTTAAAGAGTATTGAAAAGGTGTTTTGACTATTTAATAAGATGTTTTCCAGAAATAAAAATTTAATAAGCTCACCGTTTTCGTTAAGCCCGGTTAATTCATATAAAACTACGTTTTTTTTATCTTTGATTCGTCTGATTTTTTTGAACCAACAATCAAGTTTTTCTTGTGAAATTGCTTCTTTATTAAAGGTATATGCTGAGATTAATTTAAGAAAATGTGTGTCTGTGAAAGTAATCTTTTCTTTAAGATAATAATTAATCGTACTGATGAAGATATAAGCTAATAATTTAACGTCAAATTCTCTTAATAAACTGTCTTGCTGTAATAAATGATGATGTTTATTGAAAACTTGAGAGGCTTTTTTTACCAAATCATCAGAATATTTATCCCTGTCAGAAAGAAATAAAAAACGAGATCTGATAGTGGTGAATTTTAATATTGAATCAGCAAGAAGTTGATTTAAGAGTAAATCAAAAACTGAGTAAATTTCATAATACAAATCTTTGTTAAAATCAGTCTTTTCATTAGTAATTTTATGTATTATCTCAATATACTCAGTTTTTGTAATCATATAGAATTTTTATTACTTTACTCTATTCTGAAACAATTTCTAATAATTCTACTTCAAATATAAGATAAGAACCGGGCTCAATGATGCTGTAGCCTTGTTCGCCATAAGCTAATGAATCAGGGATATAAAACTCAAAGATATCGCCTTCTCGCATTAATGTAAGACCTTCTGACCAGCCTTCAATAACCATTCCGGCTTCAAACTCTGCCGGTTCACCACGTTGACGAGATGAGTCAAATATTTCGCCATCAAGGAATTTACCAACATAATGTGTTTTAACAGTATCGGTTGCTTTTACTTGTTTTCCTTCTCCGGATTTGATTACTTTATATTGTAATCCGGAGTCTCTTGATATTACACCTTCTGCTTTAGCATTTTCTTCCATAAACAATTTACCGGCACTCTGATTTAAGGCTTTTGTAGCTTCTTGTTGTTCGGTTTTTTTGTTGGCAACTTGTTCTTGTAAAGAACCGATTAATTCAGTTAATTCATCCTCAGAAAAAGGCGAATAGTTGGGATCTTGGGCACTTTCCATTCCTTTTAAGACAAGTTTAAAGTCAAAATCGTATTCTGTGCTTACTAAATCTTTTCCATATAAAAAACCGATAGCGTAACTTAAGCTGTCACGATTGTCGTTAAGTTTAGCCTTGCCCGTGTTGAAGTTGTCGCAAGCAGTCATAAGCAATACGATGCTTATAATACTTACAATGATAAGAATTTGTTTTTTCAATTTATCCTCCGTTATTTATTAAAAAATAGAAAATTTAAAGTATTTCTTAGGATTATTTTTAATGTCGTTTAATAAAAATTCCATTTCTTGTGTTGTTTTTAAAAGATTTTTATAAAGCTGGTCATCGTTGAAGAGTTTATTTAAATTTGAATCTTGATTTTCTAATTGTTTCTTAAAAGAATTTATTGCAGTTTCTGTAGTAATTAAAAAGCTGTCAATCTTACTGAAAGTATATTGCGTTTGTTTGAAAGTGTTATCAATGTTTTCACTATTTTCATTTATCATAACCTGTAATGTATGGCTGAGCTGTTTTAGCTCTATAAATGCTGATAAAATATCCTTTTCCTGTGCATCACGAAGTAACTCAAATAGTAATTGGAAGTTTTCTTCAGTTAAAGTTAAGACATTATTTAGTCTGTCAAAAATATCATCGTTTGAATCTAATTTTTGCATAATATTTTCAATTTGTGTCGAAATCTCATTAAGATTTGATACTAAGTCTGATAATCCGGGTAGTGTTATCCCGGTGTATATATGATTTTGATTGATGTAATTTTTGCTTTGTCCGGGTATTATGTCAATTATTCTAGTACCCATCATATCACTTTCTTTTATAATGAAAATAGCATCACTGTTGATTTTTATATCTTGACTAATCATTAAATATATAATAATTCCATCTTCAGCAATTTCAAGAGTTTGTACTCTCCCAATTCTAACACCTCGGTAAAAAACAGAATTTCCTTTTTCAATATTGTTAACGTTATCAAAAAGCACCTTTACTATTTCATACTTATTTTTTAAAAACCAATCATTCAACCAACTATATGAAAAAAATAAAAATATTAATGATAAAATGACAAAAATCCCGACTTTAATTTCTGTTTCTCTGATGTTTTTATAAAAATGAACCATATATTTTCCTTATATTCAGAATATATACATATTATTTTTTCTATCAATTTATGTCAAACAAAAGATTGTTTGAGTGCTAAACATATTTTTGAGTTTTTAATATTGCTTATGCCTATAAGGTATTGCAAATTTTTAAATTTTATTTACTTTTATAATGCCTTAAACTCTTATTCATAAAATACATATACATTTTTTTTGCTTTTGACTTGACATTAGAACTTAGTTATTTTTTGTTGTACTGATATATAAATTTTAAAAAATAATAAATCAAGAAAGAGAGTATTTAGGAAAAGATGAATATTGATTTGAGTAAATTAAGAAATATCGGAATTAGTGCACATATTGATTCAGGAAAGACAACATTAACTGAACGCATTTTATTTTATACCAACAAAATACACGCAATCCACGAAGTCAGAGGAAAAGACGGAGTCGGAGCTACTATGGACTTTATGGAGCTTGAAAGAGAACGCGGTATTACAATTACATCCGCGTCAACTAATGTTAATTGGAAAGGTTACGATATTAATATAATAGATACACCCGGACACGTTGATTTTACTATTGAAGTTGAAAATGCATTAAGAGTTCTTGATGGAGCTGTATTAGTTTTATGCTCCGTTGGTGGTGTACAATCACAGTCTATTACAGTTGATCGTCAAATGAAAAGATACGGAGTACCTTGTATCGCTTTTGTAAACAAATTAGATAGAACCGGAGCTAATCCTTATCGAGTAAGAGACCAATTGATAGAGAAATTAGGACATAATGCCGTAATGGCTCAAATGCCTATCGGACTTGAAGAAAAATTTACCGGTATTATTGATTTAGTAGAAATGAATGCCAGATATTTCGAGGGTCCAAACGGTACAGAATTACGTTTAGCTGAGATACCTGAAGATTTTCTCGAGGAAGCTAAAGCAAGAAGAGAAGAATTAATAGATAAAGCTTCAATGTATTCTGATAAATTAATGGAAGAATTTATGGAAGGCGAAGTTTCCAAAGAAGCCTTGATTGATGGAATTAGAAAAGGAACCTTATGCCGTGGCTTAACTCCTGTATTTGTAGGCTCAGCTTATAAAAATAAAGGTGTACAAGCTTTGCTTGATGGTGTTTTAAATTATTTACCAAGCCCTGACGATCGAGAAAATTTTGCTTATGACTTAGATAATAAAGAAGAAGAAGTTAAGTTAAGTTCTGACTCTGACAAAGATACTGTCGCTATGGCCTTTAAACTTGACAATCAAGTGTATGGTCAGTTGACTTATGTGCGTATTTATCAAGGTAAGATAAAAAAAGGTATGGACCTTTATAACGTAAGTGCTAAACGAAAATTTAAAGTAGGTCGTCTCATTAGAATGCACGCTAATTCTATGGAAGATTTAGAAGAGGGAATGGCAGGAGATATCGTTGCTTTATTTGGAGTTGATTGTGCTCTTGGAGATACTTTTGTTTCCGGAGATATTAATTATTCTCTTAAATCTATGTTTATCCCTGAACCAATCATTTCGCTTGCCATTAAACCAAAAGATAAGAAATCACAAGATAATATGGGTAAGGCTCTTAATAGATTTCAAAAAGAAGACCCTACCTTTAAATCTTTTGTTGATGAAGAATCAAATGAAACAATTATCAAAGGTATGGGCGAACTTCATTTAGATGTTTATATTGAAAGAATGAAAAGAGAATATAAAGTAGAACTTGAAATTGGTATGCCTCAAGTTTCCTATAGAGAAACAATTACTGAATTGATACCATTTGAATATATTCATAAAAAACAATCCGGTGGACGTGGTCAATATGCTAAAGTTGCAGGAATAATTGAGCCTTCAGGTTCTGATGAAAATGTTTTTGTCGATGATATTAAAGGTGGTGTTATTCCCGGTACTTATGTACCTTCTTGTGAAAAAGGATTCTATTCTTCACTTGAAAAGGGACAGTTAATTGGTTTCCCTCTTGTTGGTGTTAAAATGACTGTTAATGATGGTAATTTCCATCCGGTGGATTCGTCAAATCTCGCTTTTGAGCTCGCTACTATTATGGCTTTTAAAGAAAACTATCGTAAGGCTAAACCAAGAATTCTTGAACCTATTATGAAACTTGGTGTAGAAATGCCTTCCGAATTTAGAGGAACTGTTATGGGTAGTATTAATCAACGAAGAGGTCTTGTTCTTGATACGGTTGTTGATGGTAATTTTACTCAGATTGATGCTACAATTCCATTATCAGAAGTTTTTGGGTATGCTACCATATTACGTTCTTTGACTCAAGGCAAAGCAGAATTTACTCTTGAATTCTCAAATTATGAACCTGTACCAAAAAGTATCGAAGAAAAGATAATTGAAGATGTTCAAAAGAAGTTAAAAGAACAAAATTAAGATATTATATGTTAAAAGAGTTCCTGATTCAGGAACTCTTTTTTTTGTTCTCTTATAAATTTTTTTCTACGAGTTTCAGGATTGTGTTTTTATAACATATTGAATATATGTTAATTATTGTTTTAAGTGCAAGCAAGGATGCTTTCACAACATTTGCATAAATTTATTGTTAACATATCTAAGGTATTTGACAAATATTTGGTCTTAAAAGATTACGTGCTTTAAAAAAATAATTGACTTTTGTAATATTCTACATATATTGTCAATAGAGGTTTTTAAATGGAAAAAATATTGATTGTAGATGACGTAAAAATGAGCCAAAGAATTTTAGAGGATTTGTTAAAGCCTTATTATGAAATAATCATTGCTGAAAATGGTTTAGAAGCGATTGATATTGTTAAAAAAGAATTTCCTGATTTGATTTTAATGGATATCATTATGCCCTTGATGGATGGACTTGAAGCAACTAAACTCTTGAAAGCTGATATTACAACTAAATCTATTCCCATAATTTTTATAACATCAATTGATAAGGTAGATCATATAGAAAAAGCTTTATGTATTGGTGGAGAAGATTATATAATTAAACCCTTTAATGAATTAGAAGTTTTACCAAGAATAAACACTCAGATAGGCTTAGTGAGATATAGGAAAAAGATTATTGAGCTTGAAAGTAATTTATCATATATGACAATGTTAGTTAAAGCTAATCAAGAGATAATACAACCGGTTACTTCATTAAAAGGTTATTTGAAATTATTATTTGAAAAGCATTTAGTTGAAGATTATTCAAGTGATGAAGAATATCAAAATAATATTTTTGAATCCTTAGAGTTGATTTTACAATTGTTGGATAAATCTAAAGAGTATTTGGAGCATAATAATCAATGATTTAGTTTATTGGTCCTAATCCGATTTTATAAGTGTCATTTGGTTGTTTATTCATATTAATAATGATTGTTTCTATGGTATCTCCGGGAGAATATTTTTGGAGTTCATTATTTTTGCATACAGAACGATACATTAGGGCATCATTTTTAAGTCCGATATCTATGAAGATACCGAAATCAGTTACATTTCTTACTATCCCGGAAATTTTTTGTCCTACATACAAGTCATTTTCTTGTATGTTGGTTGAGTTATGTTTTAAAATAGGTTTATTTTTTTCTTGATATATATATTCTGCGGAAGAATAAAGTAGATTATTAATTATATCTTTATGTTCTATAGCTGAGACGGCAAATTTTGTGTGTATATCTTTTTGATTGTTGAGTAAGGTAAGTTCAATATCTTTCGCAATAGATATATTTTGAGTGTTATTGAAATAGTTATTGAGGTTATCTATTAGTTTGTATTCGTTTAGGATAGAATATACTAAGGAATACTTTTCCGGATGTATAGTAGTTTTATCTAAAGGGTTATCGGATTCATATATTTTACAAAATCCGGCACAAAGTTCAAATATTTTATCTCCGATACCTTTTACTTTAAGCAATTCTAATCTGTTATGAAAGAGTTTATTAGTTTTTCTATATTTAGCTATTTCTTTGGCTAATTTTAAGTTAAGTCCGGAGATGTATTGAAGTAAGTAGATTGATGCTCTATTTAAATCTACTCCGATAGTATTGACAGCTGATTCTACTTCTAAGGCGAGTTTATTGCTTAAATCTTTAATTGGGATGTCGTGTTGATACATCCCGACTCCGATAGATTCCGGAGGAATCTTGACTAATTCATCAAGCATATTTTGTAATCTTCTACCGATAGAAATTGCTCCTCTGACAGTAAGGTCAAGATTAGGAAATTCATCGATAGCAGTTTTTGATGCTGAATATACTGAAGCACCGGCTTCAGAAACGATAGTGTATTGTATATTTAGTTTGTTTTCTTTAATCCAGTCATTGATAAAGTGTTCGGTTTCTTTTGAAGCTGTTCCGTTGCCGATTGCTATAAGTTCAAAGTTATGTTTAGTTAGTGCTTTGTTAATTATGTCTTTAGCTTCTATAATCTTATTGTTGTCAAAGGAATTGTTAAGTTTAATCGGGAAAATAGTCATATAATCAAGTAGGTTTCCATTTTTATCTATGATGGCACATTTACAGCCGGTTCTAAATCCAGGGTCTATGGCAAGGATAATCTTTTTTTCTAGGGGAGGAGTTAGTAGTAGGGCACTTAGATTTTTTTGAAATACTTTGATAGATTGTTCGTGAGCAGAGGTGGTTAAATCGTTACGGATTTCTCTTTCAATAGAGGGGACAAGGCTTTTATTAATATAATTCTTGTAGCATTCTATGACAAAATCAAAACAGGGGATATTTTTATTAATGCCTTGTAAATATGTGGCTTTAGATGCACAAGCTGTTAAGAAATTATCGTTTGATTTGCTTTCAGTAAAATTATTCTTAAATACTATTTCTAATATTTTATCTTTTGGTATGTCGAGGTTGACATTGATGATCTTGTCTTTTTCTGCTCTATTTATAGCAAGAACTCTCCATTCCGGTAGAGAATTAATCTTCCAATTATTATCATAGTATGCTGTATAGATTTCTTGAGTATCTTCTGCTTTTTTACTTTTCTTAGTTGAGAAACTTGAAAATTTAAATATAAGAGTTTTGAACCAGTTTCGAAATTCTGTATCGAGGCTTATTTTTTCTGATAGCAGGTCTTGTAAGCCGGATAATACTTCGTCTATAGTATTTAGATTCTTTTCTTGATTGATATATTGATTTAACATATCAAGGTTTTTACAGGCATAGCTTAAGAGGAAATCCAAGGCTTTATCTAAGCCTTGTTGTCTGGCTATCAGTGCTTTATTGGCTTTCTTTTTTTTAAAGGGTTCATAGATTGTATCTAATTCTTGAATGCTTTCTGCTGTTTGGACCTTTGAGATTAAGTCTTTTTTAAATTCTTCTGAAATCTCTTCGTTTGTAGTAAAGTAATTTATTAGTTCTTCTTTTCGTTCATTGAGTTTATCGTTTTTAAGTTTAAAGTCGTAAATATCTCGGATTTGTATTTCATTTAAATAGTTAGTATATTCTTTTCTATATCTTGCAATAAAGGGGATAGTGGCACCTTCATTGAGAAGTTCAATTGTTTTATTGATAGAAGTTAAGGGTATATTGGATTCGGTAGAAAACTTTTCTAATGTATTCATATTAATTCTTTCTAAATGATATTTGTTTGATAGTTTTATTTGTTTTTATGTATGCAAAGCCTTCATCGGCAAAGTCATAATTATCTTTTTTGAGGTTAATATATTGTAGGATGATTTCATTTTTATCTTTCATAATATTTACTTGAACATATCCATTAGGGCAAAAAAGGAGGGGAGAGGTAACAGAACCTGTATTTATAATAAAAGGTCCTTTATTGCCGTTGAGAGGGTCAACCGACCTATTGAAGATATGTGATGTTCCTGAGAAGATAAAGTCGGCTTTTTTGAAAAGTATTTTTTGTTCTTGTTTAGTTAAAAGGTGATGCCAAAAACCTGTAACTGAATGAGCTCCTACTATGACAATATCGTTTTTACTTTTTTTGAGATTGTTTAAAGTCTTTATCATATAATCACGAGAGTCCTGTTTGAACGATTTTTTTGTGTCAACCGGTTCATCAGGAAAGTGTAATTGGATTAAGTGTATAACATATTTATCAATATTGATTTGAGCATAATATTCGGCATTATTTTTTCTAAATTTAACTGTTCGGTAGTTTTTGATATCTTCGAGGTTTAAGTAATTAAAGAGTGTTACACCTGCACCCCAATCTGCTTGTCCTTTCCCAAAAAGGTCATTTTCACCATCAGCTATGGCAGGGTAAAAATGATTATGCCATAAAGAATCTTTTTGAATCAGGTTTATGAAATCTTTATGAGTATGTTTTTTTACCTGGTCGCCAATCCCTATGATGAACTTGGATTTAGATTTTAAAATATTATGATGCATTTGATTAAAATATTTATTATTAAGTCCTGTTCCGTGGTTATCGCTCATAACGGCAAAAATAAGGTCTGAATCATTATTTAATTCATCCATTGAGTTGTAGTTAGAATAGTTTTTTTCTTTTATTATGTAGATATTTGAGCAGGCTACTGAAATTATAACAATAATAATGAAACTAATCAATGAAATATAATAACGATTTTGTTTTGCCATAAGCACTCCTTAAAAACAAATTATTATAATGTTATATATTGTCAAGTGTTTAAGAGAAAAATAATTAGAAAGATTTACAGGAAAGCAATGTAATAAAAGAAAACAACCGAGTTGTAACCCCGGTTGTTTTTAATATGTTATAATTACTTAATAAGGTTAATCTTATTTCATTAAAATCATTTTTTTTGTATGAGTGTAAGATCCTGATTTGATTTTATAGAAATATATACCTGAAGTTACTTGTTTATTATAGTCATCTTTCCCGGCCCAAATTAGAGTATATTTCCCGGGGGCATAAGTTTTATTAATGAGAGATTTTATTTTTTGTCCTTTTGAGTTATAGATTTCAATATTCACGAGATTTTCACTTGATAAGTCAAAACTTATAGCGGTACTTGGGTTGAAGGGATTAGGATAATTATTATGAAGTTTAGTTTTTTGAGGTATTTCTATTGTATCAGTTATGTTTGTATAGTTTAGTGTTATTACGTTTGAGGAATCTGATTCACCTTCAGGGTTAGTGTATATAGCTGTAATATAATAGTGGTATGTGTTTCCTAAAGTGATATCTGTATCAGTATAGTTTGTAGTTTCTATTAAATTTGTGATAGATTGGTCGTTTTTATATATTTTATAACCTGTTAGGGTCATAGAATTAGGTATATTAGCAGGGCTTTCCCAATTTAGAATTACATTGTCATCAATAATTTCTCCGGAAAGGTTTAATGGAGGATTAAAAACAGGAATTACTTCGAGTATAATATTTAATTCAGTCATTTGACCTTCTGTTATGACAATATCTTGGGTAGTATAAGGTTCGTAATTTTCAAGTGTAGCGGTTAATGAGTAGGTCCCTGCAGGTAATTCTTGTGAATAGTAACCTGATGCATTAGGAGAGAAATTATAAGTGTCTATATTAATGATGACATCGGTTAATAATGCTTGTCCTGCATTGAGGCTAATGGTTCCGAAAATACCGGTTGGGTTATTTTGAATACCGAGAGTTCCGTTAGAATTTATATTTTGTAAGTAAAGATTTTCTGGGTTGTTGCGTGAATCTTCCCAGGCAAGTATGATTTGATTATTTTTAAGGTTGGTGCTTGCAGGATGAACTATACTACTTTGAGTTTCTTTGAGTGTGACAAATTGAGTATCCCATAAGTGTTCTCCGTTATCATTGAGTTTAAAAGCTTTTATCTTAGAATTTAATGAATTGCCGCCAATATCTTCTGAAAATACTACTATTAAGTTATTTTCAGATATATTCGCAGAAATTGCCAGAGGCGTGTTTGACCCTAAATTAATAATTGCTTGTCCATTTTCACTGAAAATCTTATTTCCTGATGAATCAAATTTTTGTACAAATAGACCTCTCATATCTTGATTTGCATCTGTTGGTGTCCAAATCATATAAGTATCATTAGTGACTTGATTGTAAGTAGTTATCGGGTAAAAGTGTTGCATTGAAAAATTACTTGTTGGTTGAATGCCATTTTGTGTAAAAGCAATATTTCCATCAGCTAAAACGTGTTGAACATATACATTACGCATCTGATCTCCATCTCTATCTTCATACCAACAAATCACGAAACCTCCTGCACCATCAGAAGCAGTAGAAAATATTTGTGTCCAAGAAGAAATACCTCCTTGATCTGTAATAGTTACCGGATTATCCCAAATAGGATTTAAGTCTGTATCGTATTTTTGTGCGAAGATATGACGAGTAACGGCATACATAGGTCCGGAATCTTTAGCATATTTTAGGATAAAACTGTCATTTTCTTGAGGGAAAATCTGTGGCCAAGTAAAAGAAAAACCTTCTTCACTAAAAATTATAGGTTCTGTGTTAATAACAGTTCCCGTAGAAGAAATCTTATGTAATTTAATATTTACGTCAGACATCCACGCAACAATAACGTTATTTTGATCGGTAATTTCTAAACAAGGTGTGTAATCTTCTGTAGCATCATTAGATAGAGCAACACCGTTTTCTCCCCAAACGAAGTTACCCTCGGGAGAAATTTTATATACATAAATGTCTAAATCTCCTGTTCTAATATCCAAAAAACTTAAGATTGCATTGTTTTCTGAATCAACTTTCATATCCCAGTTTGTCAGCCAACTCATTTGAGTATTATTACTTACAAGTATGCCTTCTTGATTGAATTGAGCTTCTCCATTAAAATTAAACCGTTGAATTCGAACATTATAGTTTCCGTTTTCTGATGAAAACCATGAAACCCATACATCACCTTCAGGACCATAATCAATCTTTGGGATGACTTCGTTATATGAAGAATCAGTAACTTTTAGATTTTCTAAGGGGTTTGAGGACCATTGTGCAATTAACATTGAGGTTAATATTAATAAAGGTAATATGATATAAAGCTTTTTCATTATTTTTCTCCTTGTGTGTTGATGGCTTGTTTAAATTCATCTACTGTTAGAGATGATTCCCAATATATTTCGAAAATTTCAGCTAATGAACGAGCTAAATCTGAATGTTCAATTAGTAATGTTACAAATTTTAATCCCGAACTCATCTTGTTTTGTAATGCTAAAGTGATTATTTTTTTGTCGAAAATAAATAGTTTAAATGGTAATTTGGGAGAAACTTTGACTATTTCATTCATAGATTGAAAGTAGTCAATTTTTTTAGTGAAGTGTGCATTATTTTCTATCTCATAAAGTGATTTGTAAGTGACGCCTTTTGTTATGCTTTCTCTTTCTGAGGTACGGAATTCCATTGAAATTTCATTTTCATTCATTATGTCAAGATTCATTGCGTAAGGTGGTTTGTTAAATGCTAATACACTTTCTCTAGTACTTCTTTCTAAATTTTCTACTGTTTGGATGATGCTTGATTTTGTATAAAGAACTCTGATAAATTCAAATGGATTATCATTTTGATTATCATTTTCAAATAGATTGGATAAGATGGGCTTCATTGATTCTAAAATATTTTTCTTCTCTTCTAAATCTTTTTCTATCGATTGAGTAGCTGTTTCAGGGTTTACGGCAGAATACTTTTTGACACTTCCTAATCGTTCGATACACATATTTTGTTTGATGAGGCTGTTTATAACTTGATATGTTTGTGTTCTTGAAACACCGGTAGATTTTGAGATTTCTGTGGCTGTGCAATTGTTATTTTTTAGTAGATGTAGATAAATTTTTGCTTCAGATTCTGTAAAACCAAGTGAAGTTAAGTTTTTAATAATATCCATTAATTCCACCTTTAAATTTGTTATCAATAAGTGTACAATAAATTTATTTAAAAATGTTGTCAATCTCTTTTTTACAAATTTTGATTTTTTCTTTAATTGACGAAGTTGAATATGATTTTTCTAAGTAAATGATTTTTTATATTAGTATTGCTAATAATATAATTTTTCAGTATGTTAGGCTTATATTGCTTACAATCAAGCAACAGGAGACCTCCAAGATGCTTTAAAGCATCTTGGAGGTCCCCTGTTTTTCATCTGTAAAATTTATTAATGGTTTTTCTCAGTTTATTAAAAAAAATATATATGAATTATCACGATATAATATAATTCTAAAACAATATATGATAATGTATTGGCTTACGTATTTAAGTTCTATCGCAGGCTTTAATTTAAAGAAATAAATTAAATATTAAAAATATTGCTTGACTTTTTAGAAATTAATTTAGATTATATATAAAGAGGTATATTATGTCGAAAAATTTGATAATAGGTATTGCCGGTGGTACAGGCTCCGGTAAAACTACTATAACTAATGTGATTGAAGATACTTTTCAAAAAAAGATAAATATTATTCCTCAAGATAATTATTATAAAGACTTTAAAGATATGAGTTTTGAGGAAAGAAAAAATATTAATTTTGATCATCCTAATGCCTTTGATTTTGATTTATTGATTGAGCATATCTACAATCTAAAGAATGGTTTGCCGATAGAGATGCCTATTTATGATTTCACAACTCATAGTCGATCCGAAAATATAAATTTGATTAAACCTACTGATATTATAGTGATAGAAGGGATTTTAATATTTGAAAATCAAAGACTTCGAGATTTAATGGATATAAAAATATTTGTTGATACTGATGCTGATTTAAGATTGCTTAGAAGGATTAGGCGTGATATAAATGAACGTGGGCGGTCACTTGACTCTGTGATAGAACAATATACAAGCACAGTTAGGCCTATGCATATAGAATTTGTCGAGCCGAGTAAAAAATTTGCTGATGTAATTATCCCCGAAGGTGGATTTAATAAAATTGGAATAAATATGATAATCTCTCAAATTAAACAAATACAACAAAATAAGGAGTTATAATGAGAAAAATTTTAATTGTTACGTTAATAGTGTTTTGCTTTAGTATTTTATTTGCAGATAATTTTTTAACTATATATAATGATAATCAGGCATTATATAAAACCAATTTTGAATTAGATTTAAAAAAAGGTATTCATTTCTATGCATTTGAAAATATTCCTACACAAATCGTTACAGAAAGTGTTATCTTTGAATCTAAAGATAATAATGTAATGTTATTTTCTCAAAATTATGAGTATGATTTTGCAAGTTCAGCTAAGATGATTAGGAAATATATTGGCAAGAGCGTTAGACTTATTACATCGAATAATGAACTTTATGAAGGACTCTTAATGTTTTATGACTCATCTAATTATGGTTTATTAACCGAATCTACCAATGAGTTTAATATGATTAGTACTCCTAAAGTGCAAAATATTTATCTATCTGAAATGCCAACTGATTTTTATATAAAACCAACTTTAAGATGGGAAATTTCTGCACAAAATGATGGTACTTATCCTGTTGAATTAGCTTATCTTACCAGTGGATTACAATGGCGAGCTACCTATAATGTAACTTTAAATAAGAATGATTTGGATTTAAATTCGTGGGTTACAATCAATAATTATTCAGGTAAAGATTTTGAAGATATAAAATTGAAACTTATCGCAGGTAGTGTGCAAACATATAGTTCTTCAAATAAAAGATCAAGGCAGGAATATAAAGTGGTAGCTTATGAAATGAATGAGGATGCCGCTCCTACTTTTGAAGAAAAAGAGTTTTCTGATTATAGGTTATACACTTTAGACCAGAAGGCAGATATTGATAATAATCAAGAAAAACAATTAGCTTTATATCCTACAAAAACTGCTACATATAAACGAATTTACCAATATCGAGTTTCACAATCTGAAGTTGATGTATTAATTAGTTTTAAAAATTCAAAAGAGGATGGATTAGGAGTTCCTCTTCCAAAAGGTAATGTGAATTTTTATGAGATTGACGAAAGTGATCATACAGCACAATTTGTCGGAGTTAATTCTATAAATCATACCTCAATAAATGAAGAGATTAAGCTCAAAATAGGTACAGCTTTTGATTTAGTTCCTAAAACTACTGTTGTTTCTTCTGAAAGATTTGGTAGCGTAACAGAAACTATATATGAAGTTAAGATTTCAAATAATAAAAGCGATGCAGCTACTGTCGTTGTGTATGCCGGTGCAAGATATAGAAATTATGAGATAATGAATGCAAGTATTTTAGTTAATAAAATTGATGCTTTTACTTATTCATTTGATGTTAACTTAGCTCCATCAGAAACCAAAACATTTACCTTTACTGAGAGAATAACACATTAACCGAGTAATTAGGAGGAATTATGAAAGCCTTTTCAGAAGCTGTCGAAAAAGTTTTGGTTGAGATTCCAAATATTAGAACGGCTGAAGAATGTTATAGCCATGTAATTAAGATTATTGAGGCAACTGTTGATTTTGCAACACTCGCAATCGTCTTAAAAAGCAAACAAAATCAAGAATATATCATTAAAAATCATAGAAATTTGTCTCATTCCTTTGTGAAAAATAAAACCTTTTTCCCCGATGATAAGATTTTCAAAGAGTTTTCAAATCTATGGGCGAATCAAACAGTTAGCTATGTCAGAACTCAATCAAAGGATTTTGCTTTAGAGAAAAATGTATTTGATTTATTTATTTTCCCTTTAAGATGGAAGACTGAGATACATGGTTTTCTACATATCGATAAAGAAAAAGAATTGTTTACACAAGAGGAAATCAATAAACTTACTATTTGTGGGTCTTTAATGAATATGATAACTCAAATCTATCACCTTGAGCATGAGATTTCAATAATCAATGAACACGAGTCTATTACCGGTCTCTTAAACCATAGAGCTTTTAGAAAAAGATGCCAAACTATGATTGACCATTTACAAAGATATGACCATTCCGCTTCAATTGGAATCTTAAAAATTGGGAAATTTGAAGAGTTAGTTAGTACTGTAGGTAATCATAAAGTGCCGGTAATAATTCAAAGCATAGCAAAAATTATTAAAGAAGAATTAAGATTATCTGATATTGCAGGTGTATTGTACCCCGATACTATTGCAGTTCTTTTTCCTGAAACAGCTGCAATTTATGCTAAAGCAGTGATAGAACGTATGAATGAAAAGTTTAAAAATATTTCCGAAGTTGATAAATTGTACCTTCATTGGGGAGTTTCCGGAACCGATAATAAAGATTTTAACTTTGATACATTACTGCGAGAATCTTTGGAATGTGCTACAGAATCCTTGCGAATAAATGAAGATTGCCTGTGCATAATGGTTTCACCTTAATAAATTTTATATCTAAGGGGTTATATAACCCCTTTTTGATTTTTATATATTTCTTATTGAATATTAAAGAGTTACGATTTTATGGATAAAAGTGATGTTGTCTAAAAAAACTTTAAGAAAATTTAAAACTGTCAAAAAAACAAAAGATATCAATCAAACATTGTCAATAGAATTTCAACAAAATGATGTGTTGTCAAATCGGTTTGAAATCATTGAAACTATTTCAGTAAATGATTATGCAGCAACCTATAAAGCCTATGATAAAGTTTATGATAAATTTAAAACTATTAAGATTTATGGAAAATATGTAGAAGTTTTTAATTCATTAAGTGAGATAAGACAAGAAGCAAAACTCTTGAAAGACTTAAATCATAATAGTTTACCCATTTTTGATGAGTTGATTGAAGATGAATATGTTTTCTTGGTACTTGACTATATAGACGGTAAAACTCTATTGGAACTCATACAACACAAAATTCCATATAAAAAGGCATTAGACTTAACTAAACAGCTTGCAGATGTTTTATTATATATACATTTAAATAGAGTAGAACACTTAGATCTTAAGCCGGAAAATATTCTTATTACAAATGATAAGCAACTATTTTTGACTGATTTTGGTTCAGCAGCAACAAAACTAACTGAAGAAAGTAATATTGAATTTGAAGCTACCTTGTCATATCTTTCTCCTGAGGGTAATTCAGAGGATGTGAGCTTCGCACAAAGAGATATTTTTGCTTTTGGCATTATCCTGTATGAGATTTTTTATGATAAATATCCTTTTGGATTAGATGAAGATGGTAAACCTGACTATAAAATACCGGTTCGTCTAATAAAAAGTAAAAATGATATTGATAAAATTATTAAAAGATGTATATCTTATTTCGTTGAAGATAGATATAAGAGTTTTCAAGAAATAATAGAAGATTTAAATATAACTGAAGAGACAAATAATATCATCTATAAAACTATTATTAAATATATTTTTCATAAGATGCCTTTTAAAAACCTTTCAGAGGATTTTAAAAAAGATATTAGATATTTGTGGATAAGTCTCTTAGCTCTATTGTTGATACTTCCCTTTTTCTTGTCTGTTAAAAAATTAGAGAATAATTTAGAAAAAGAAATTAATATAGATGCACCTCCTTTTGCAATCTATGTAAATACCCATTATCAGGGAGAAGCCCCTTTGTCAGTAAAACTGAAAAAAGATGATGTTATCTCCTTTGTTGATAATAAAGACTTAACAGCTTATGAAATGAGCTATAATAATCAAAAAAATATTCGTATTGACCTAAATGAAAATAAAATATTTGTTAATAGAAAACTTAAAGGTCTTCATTATAATGGGAAAGGTAAGATATCAAATAAACTTGATTTTCTCCGAGTTGATAGTATTGAACCCTTAAAATTAAAGAAATTGAAGAATAAAAGATTACATATTGGCTTTTCTCCTGATACGCCTGATAGCTTAATTAATTATCTGCCAAAAAATATACAATCCTTAAGTCTAAGACGTTTTAAACAAAACCTTGATTTAAATAATCTTTCCCAATATAAGAAATTAAAATCCCTTGATTTAAGTAATTCTGACAGCTTAATTGTAAATACTCTACCGGTTTTGCATAATTTAAAAATCTTAAATCTATCCCATACAAATATATCACGACTTAGAATTAATGAAAACTTGAAACACCTTAATATAGCTAATAATAAGATATCAGATTTAAAATCTATACGTAAAGCTCAATCGTTACAAACAATTGATTTAGATAATAATAATTCTATTGATGATTATACTCCGCTTTTAACTTTACCTAATATTAGGCAAATTACTAATAATAATGCCACCACTCCTACTAACTATGAGAAAATTCAACAGTTGCTCAATGACAATAATCTAGAAAACTTGGAGAAAACTCAAGTTATTATTTATAAGAAACATAAATACAAATATCTAATAAATTTTATTGTTACTATGATTATGGCTGCTATTTTAGTTCAGATATTCAGAATGATTTATAAAAATTCCTTAAAGAAAATGAAAAATATTGTCCAAGATACCATTGAAGAAATACCGGAAAAAATCACCGAGCCTCCTAAGAGTTTAGACAAAAATAAAAAAGAAATGATTCAAACTGCTATTAAAGATAAGCGTTGGTACTCTCCGGAAAATGAAAATGTTCTATTTTATTTATCTGAATTTGAAAAAGAATATAAAGATAACGATTTCCTATATCTAAAAAAGAAAGAAGTTTTAAGTCTTCTTGACGAGAAACTTAAAATACATAAAAAAAGAAATGAATATGAACCTATTTATCTAATTACTAAAGAAATAAATAAATATTACTCAGAAAATAAATATAAAAAACTATATATAAAAGTAGATAAAATTATCAATAAAAAACTTAAGATTAACTGGATTTTTATAAGAAGTGGTTCCTTTTTGATGGGTGATTTTAGAAACAAGAATTATTCAGCATTCCATACTCCTCATAATGTTGAACTTAATAGCTATAAGATATCAGATATAACGGTAACTAATGAATTGTTTTGTGAATTTTTAAACAGTCAAGGTAATCAATTTGAAAAAGGTGTTACTTGGGCAAAAATTGATACACAATATTCAAGAATAAGTTACAATAAGGGAAAGTATTTTGTAAATGAACCTTATAAAAATTTTCCTGTTTATGAGGTAAATTGGTACGGAGCACAACGCTTTGCTGAATGGATAGGTGGTAGATTGCCGACCGAAGCTGAATGGGAGTTTGCTGCCAGAGCAAAAGGCAAAAATATGCTTTTTAGTAACGGAGATAAAGCTGATAAAACAAATATGAATTACCTCATAGACCAAAATGATTCAAGGTGGCATTCTGTATTTCCCGTAAAATCATTTAAACCCAATGAAATGGGAATATATGAAATGAGTGGTAATATCTTGGAATGGTGCTTTGATTGGTATGATAAAGACTATTATAAAAATAGCGAAAATGATAACCCAATGGGTCCAAAAATTGGTGAGTTAAAAGTCGTAAGAGGTGGTGCATGGTGCTTTGAAAGCGAAAAGGCAATGACTTTCTTTAGAGGTTCGGCTAAACCAACAACACGTAATAATTATATCGGTTTTAGAGTGATATTACATAATTAAAGAGGTAAATAATGAGATGTATTCTTTATTTTTTAATATTGTTGATTTGTTTTAGTCCCTTAACTGCAAATGATGTAATATCTGTTGCTTCACAAGACGCTACTCAGTATTTTGCTAAGGATTTAGATTCTGATAAGATTTTTTCTGTCTTTGCTTTAGAAGGTAACTATTCTAATGAGTTTACTAAAATATTTATGGTTGTCTTTGAAAACAATTACGGAGCTAAGTTTATTGATTATGAATTGCAAAAAGAAGTGATTAAAGAAAAAATTAAATATTCTGAACCTGTCTTTGAACAACCAAATTCTTTATTAGAAAAGAAATTACAAAAACCTGAGCTTACTTTTAAGATTAAAGCAAATTTATATGAAAATAGTGAACTATTAAAAAAAAGAGAGACCCTTTCTCTTGATATAAATCTACTGGACATTGACACCGGTCTCATTCTGAAGTCTTATAAAAAGTCATTTCACTTTAAGTATAGACCTAAGATTATCTACTTAATAGCTTTTATTATTTTTATAATTGTGGTTTCAAGGTTTTTAATATATTTAAACAATGGCTATAATGTAAAAGCTATTGTTGTTTTTTCAATGATTTTAATTTTTTTAAGCATAGTCTGGTATATCTATTAGTTTATTAATAGAAGGGGAGAACTAAATTTTTCCAATAAGAATATGTAACTCTATCAATAATTTATATTGATTTTAAAAAAGACAAAACAATAATTTAGAAAAAAATATTGACAAAAAAATGCCAATTAGAATATTTGGGTAATATATAGAGTGGAAACAACGGAGGAATAGTCCTAATTGGTAAGGCAGCGGTCTTGAAAACCGCCGGGTTCTGCCCTTGGGGGTTCGAGTCCCTCTTCCTCCGCCATTAATTGGAGAGGTGGCCGAGCTGGTTTAAGGCGCACGCCTGCTAAGCGTGTGTAGGGCTAAAACTTTACCGAGGGTTCGAATCCCTCCCTCTCCGCCATCGAAAAAGTTATATGTAGTGAATTTAGTTGGGCAGTCGCCAAGCGGTAAGGCAACGGGTTTTGGTCCCGTCATACGAGGGTTCGAATCCTTCCTGCCCAGCCATTTTTTTGTTTAAATTTCCTTTGGGATGTCGTCTAACGGTAGGACAGCGGACTCTGGATCCGTATGTAGGGGTTCAAATCCTCTCATCCCAGCCACTAAAAATTAAAGCGACCTTTTGAAAAAGGTCGCTTTTTTAATTATTAATAATTATTTTTTAACAGATTGTTTTAATTTACTACCTGCTTTAAATACCGGTACTTTTGTTGCAGGAATCTTCAGAGCTTCTCTTGTTTTTGGGTTAATACCTGTACGAGCTTTTCTTTCTGAAACAGAAAATGTACCAAAACCTATAAACGAAATTTTCTCACCTGCTTGTAAAGCTTCTGTGATGCCATCTAAAAAAGAATTTAAAGCAATACCTGCTTGCTTTTTTGTCATGTTTGCTTTTTCAGCAACTTTTCCAATTAATTCATCTCTTGTCATCTTTAACCTCCAGGTTATTATTTAAAAGTAAATATCACATTACTTTGCAATATTGTCAATACTTTTTTTTAAAAAATCATTTTTTTTTAATTATTATATATGATTTACTAAATAATTAATAACATATTATAATGCTTATGCTTGTTAAATGATTGACTATTAGTAAATTATCCTGTGTAGCTTGATTTAACAAATTTTATTTAAAATATGTGGTTATAACTCAATTATTCTTAAGTAATATTTTTATAATGGATACTACAACTCTTATAAACACAGCTATTTTGTGCATTTTTGTAAATATTCTAACTAATTCTTGACAAACAATCTAATTCATTTTTATTGAAATTAGAAGAGGATTAAGTAATATAAATGAGTTATAATAGAAAAAGAATAAAATCAAGAAAAGACTTGAATTCAAGAAATAAGCAAGGGAGAAGATTTTTACTTTTATTGTTATTATTCTTAATACTTTTTATATTTACTTGTAAATTGTCTCATATAAGTGAAGAAGATTTTGAACAAAAAAAGATAAAGATTGCTAAGCAACAAGAAGAGCAGGTTGAAGAGATTGACATAAATACTTTATCTTCGCGAGAACAAGTTAAAGCTTTTGCATCCAAGTATGGCATACCGGAAGAGCTTTTGAGATTTCGGAAAAGAAATAATAATATAGTAACTCAGATTCCAGTTAATAGAGAAAGATATGATTTGTATTTTACAAATTATTCAATATCAAAATTTTTTACTTCCTTGAATTGGATATTTGTAAGTGGGGTAGAAAATACAGCGGCAACTTTACAGACTCTTGTTTATCAAAGTCCAAAAGATAGCTTGAATTATAGATTTATAATTTATTATGACAAGGCAGGTTCCTATGCTCAGCAGAAGCCAAAAGTTAGTGTAATTATTAAAGGTTTTGGTTTATTGACAGATAAAGAGATAACAAGGTGGCAAAATCTTAATACTGAGTTTTGTTATTCTATCATCCCTGATAAAACGCATTCTATTCGAAATATGGAATTATTAGTTAATTCTAATCATGAAACATTATTAGAATTACCATTAGAACCTGCTAATTATCCGATAAGTTTCCCTGGGAAGAATGCAATATTTGTTCAGTACAATGAAGATCAGATAAAAGATAAAATGGATTATTTTTTTAATCAAATGCCTGCAGTTATGGGAGTAATAACGTATATGGGCAGTTTAGTTGTGACTGATCAAGCTGTTATGATTAACATTTTAAATGAGTTAAAGGTGAAGGGATTGTATTTTATTGATGACTTACCGATAGCTACTTCGATAGCGTATAATACAGCTCAAAGGTTATTAGTTACTTCTTATGAGAAGACAGGCAGTTTCGATGCTAAGAGATACTTGAAGAGTAAAACAAAAAAAGATTTAAAGGATAAATTTTTAGAGTTTAAGAAAAGTCCCATTATAATCACAATAAATAATCCTGATGATTTTACTTATGAGTTTATACAGATTTTAGAAGAAATTATATTTAATTTAGGGTATGAAATAGTTAGAGTATCTGAGTTATAAAATGGAGGTTAAATGATAGATAGTATTAAGGCATTATTATTGGGTATTATACAAGGGTTAACAGAATTTTTGCCAATATCTTCATCAGGGCATTTAGTATTGTCAAAGTATTTTTTGAAATTTGGGCAAACCGCTGATATATCTTTTGAAATATTTTTACATTTAGGCTCATTATTGGCAGTAGTTATTTTTTTTAGGAAGGATATATTTGAGCTTATAAAGTCAATTATTTATATTAGAAATCCGGATTTTAAAGATGAACGTAAAATATGTTTATGGTTGCTAGTAGCCACATTTTTTACCGGGGTATTAGGTCTTTTATTTAAAGATGTGTTTGAAACATTGTTTTCAACTCCAATATTTGCAGCGATAATGATATCTATTACCGGATTAATAGTATTTTATTCAGATATGATTAAGTCTAAAAAATTAAGTATTAATGATTTAACTTTTAAAAAATCAGCTTTTATAGGTATAGGGCAAGCATTGGCGATAACTCCGGGCATATCTCGTTCTGGTTCTACCATAGCAGCTTCATTATTGACAGGATTGAGTAGGAAGAATGCGGCGACGTTTTCTTTTTTACTTTCTATACCTGCGATACTTGGAGCAAATATAAGTGAGATAAAAACTTTTTTATTATTGGACATTGAGCAATTAGAAATGTATTTATTAGGTTTTGTAGCAGCTTTTATATCAGGATATTTAGTTATAGGTTGGTTGATGAAATTAATAATTAAGGCAAAATTGCATTATTTTTCATATTATTGTTGGTTTATTTCTTTTGTTTGTGTTACTTTACTTTTGTTAGGTTTATAAATGAAGAGGCAAAGTCATAGTAAGGTTGAGCGGGATAGCAGGAAAATTTATGCTGAGCAATTGGAAAGGTATAGAAATGAGATTATATCTTCTCGAGTTGTTTTGGTATATGGGACTGATGCTTTTCAACGGGATAAGTGTTTTAAATCAATATTAAAAATGCACTTTCAATATATTAAAATGGAAACAACAGTAAATGACGGGATGAATTCGTTTTTATTTTATGGAGACGAGTATGGGCGACTTGACAGAATTAATGCCATAATTGAGACATTGAATATGTTTACTTTTGATTTATCTGAGCGTATAGTTTCAATTAGATATTTCGATCAGATGAATAAAGAATGTATGGAAAGAATTGCTCAATATACAGATAATCCTAATCCTCATACAAAGTTATTGATAGTTGCTGATAAGCTTGATTCAAAATTACTTGCATTTAAGAAGATAGTTAAGAATAGTTTTGTTATTGAAACGAAAGAAATGAAATATCCTTCTCATTTAATGCAATGGTTAAATAATTATTTACGAGATAATTCCGGCTTGATGATGGATGAAAATGCAAAAAGATTTTTTATAAATACCGTTTTGCCTGATGCTTATACTGCTTTCAATGAGATAAAGAAATTAGAGTTATATGTTAGTCCGAGAAACAGGATTACTGTACAGGATATCAAGGAATGTACTATTTCATCAAAAGTATTTACTGTTTTTGATTTGATTGATGCTGTTGGGTTTAGGCAGAGACAGTTAGCCTTAGATATTTCTGAAAAGATTATTAAGAATGAAGATAGCATAATTATGATAATTAGTTTATTAACGAGTTTCTTTTTTTCTTTATGGCGTTTGACTGTGTTAAAAAATAAGAATATTTCTATCAATGAGCTTAAAGAACGGTATATGAAAGATATAAATCCTTTTTTTAGAGATAAGTATATTCAATTTTTATCTAATTATAATCTTAAACAAATAGAGAATGCTTTTGATGAGCTTTATAAGAGTGATATTAGAGCTAAGCTAACTATGGCATCAGATTTAGTATTGGTTTCAGATTTAGTTTTTAAAATTGTTAATGATAAAAAAGTCAGTATTTGATGAAAATAGTAAGTTTTAAATCTTATTTTTTTAGGTATTTATTTTTTACAATTGTTATTGGATTAGTATTCATTATTGTGCAATTGTTTATTTTCAGAGATGAAGTTTATGAAGTTTTGATTAATAATGTAGAAGATGTACAAAGCAATTTACTTTATACTATCGCAGATGAGTTAGAATGTAATCTTTCTCAATTACAAATGAGGATTGTTAATATATCTAATGAAATTTCAAAATATTATAATATACAAAATCCTGATTTATCTGAATATTTATTACGAAAACAAAATGAATATCCTGAGTTTAATAATGGTTTATATTTGTTTGATAAAAAGGGATTATTGCTTGTTGAGACATACTTTAGAGGAAATCGTAGAGGTAAAGATTTTAGTTTTAGAGAATATTATAAAGAATTAATCAACAAAAAACAAGCTTTTATTTCTGAGATGTATTTTTCTTCTTTAGATCATGGTAATCCTTGTATTATGGTTGTTGCTCCAATACTTGATGAATTTGGGGATATGAAAGGTCTTGTTTCCGGTAGTATAAATTTAAAAATTGATAATTTATTTGCTCATAAGATAGAAGGTTTTAATCAAAAGAATTTCTATTTTACAATTTATTCTCAAGAAGGATATATACTTACTCATCCGGATAATGACTTTATTGGGAAAAGAATTCAAATATCAGACTTATTAAACCAAACTGAATTAATAGACTTTAAAGACAGAAAAGTTAAAAGAATAACAAAATTGTTACCTTTGAATAAATGGTATCTGACAATAAATAACACAATTGATGTGAAAGAAATCTTAATGACTAAATTAAGTCATTTATATGTTATTAATAATCTAATTTTGATGATAATTATTATCTCTGTTATATCAGTTTTTGTGATATTCTGTTTTCGCTATATTGAACTATATATAAAAAATATTTCTATATTTAGGAAATTGACTGAAAATCAAATTCAATTACCAATCTCGAGATTTAGAGAATTTAATCAAATTACTGATATTATAAGTAAGCAAATTAATAATTATTCTGAACTTTCAAAAGAAAAAAAACAAGCCTTGGTTTTAAAGAAAAATTTAATTAATAACTCCATCTATCCATTAATAATTGTGGATAGCAAAACTTTTACAATAAAAACTATTTCGGATACTGCTTTATCCTTCTTGGGTTATGAATCCTATGAAACTGAAAACATTAGTTTAATAGAACTATTTTTTAAAGATAGTTTAAGTAATAAAAAGATTTTTAATGATTTCTTAGAGAAGTTAGATCGTTCAATATCTGAAATTGATAGTTATGTTTTTTGTCCAAATAATTTAAGAAAATATATTAAAGTAAAAGCAAAAAAGGATTTTTATGATAATGTAGAATGTATTTTTTTGTCATTTAATGATATACAAAATGAGTTAAATTATAAAAAAAATATTAAATTATTAGATAATAAGTTTAATAAATTACTTGAGATTGTCGAAATGCCAATATGCATTGCTGATATGTCGGGCAATATAATTTATAGAAATAATTTTTTTGTAAATGATTTTGTAGATAGTAAAAAGACTACTCTTTATACAATTTTTGATTTGTTTAATTGTTTTGATGAACATAGGAGTTTAATAGATTTGTTTAGTGATATAAGTAAACAGTTTATTTTACATAAAAGCATTTTAGTTCACAAAAAAGAAATAAATGATAGTAATACAGATATGTATTATCTTTATTGGCATTATGATATTAGTGAAAATAATGTTGTTAAATCTGTTATTTTAATTTTTAGTAAAAAAGACATATATAATATGAGAAAGGATATTCTATGAAAATTGAGATTTTACATGGAATTGAGGGAGCAAAACAAGCTAAAGGGCTAACAATCATAATCGATGTTTTTAGAGCTTTTACTACATCTTGTTATGCTATAGCAAATGGTGCTACGATGATATTAGCTACCGGAAGCTTAGAGCAAGCCTATGATTTAAAAAGACAAGATCCAAGTAGAGTTTTGATTGGTGAGAGAGATGGCTATAAATGCAAAGGTTTTGACTTTGCAAACTCTCCTGCAGAAATTGTTAATGAAAATTTTATAGGTAAAGAGATTATTTTGACGAGTAGTGCCGGAACTCAAGGTTTAGTAAATGCAGTTAATGCTGATGAAGTAATAACCGGAAGTTTTGTAAATGTCGGAGCTATAACACATTATGTAAAATATAAAAAACCTGAACAAATCAGTATTGTTCCACTCGGATATTTTGGTATAAAACCTTCTGAAGAAGATTTGATTTGTGCTGAATATATTTCCGATATGATAAAAGATTATTTTAGATGTATTAAAAAGTATCAGTTTAGAGTTTTATATCATTGTAGAGAAAACGTAGTATCTCGAATTGAAAAAGGGAGTTGGCATAAAGATGATTTAAAATATTGTTTAGATTTTAATCATTTTTCTTTTGTTCTTAGATCTACACGTCTTTCTGATGATTGTGTTGTTTTAAATAAAGAAAATATTTGGTAATAAACATTTTAGCATATTATATAGATTGTATTATTGTAAATAGTATTTATTAGATAAACATAAGAAAATAATAAGGGACCTCCAAGATGCTTTAAAGCATCTTGGAGGTCCCTGGTTTTTTCTTTATAAAAATGTCGAAAAATAATACAGTTGTTGAATGATGAAGGTTTTTGAATAATGAAAGCGGCTGAATAATGTTGTGCGAGCATCTTTGCTTGTACCATAAACTTTTTAAATACACAAATATCAAACAATAAGCTCTCTACAATCGGTAGCTCGTAGAATATTATTTGATATTATTTAACAGTCTTCTAAATTACATTTTGATTAAAAGATATACAATAAAAAAGGCAGACTATATAGTCTGCCTTAAGTTTATCTTAAAAGATATTAATAATACAAATACCTTAAATCTTCAGTTTTAGCTTCTTTAAGTACTTTTTGATACCATTCAGAATAATGAGCTTGTTCTTTTCTTTGACGATATTCTTCTGTAAGTTCATCTTTTTTTGAATTGAATTCTTCCATATCAGCGTGAGTTCTATTTTCTACAAATGCCATATAAGCACCTTTATCTGATTTAATAAGTTTAGCCCAGTTATTAGCTTCAATTGCGAAGATAGCTTGATTAAGTTGCTTATCAAGCCCAATTTGAGGAATGCTTTTTGATATAGTGATGTCTTTAAAATCTACTATACTAAAACCTGCTTCTTCAGCTTTTTTGAAATAGTCTTCAACCGGATTGTTACTTAAAATCTCATTTGCTTTGTTATAGACAAGTTCAATTCTCTTATTTTTATCAAGTTCTCTTTTTATAACTTCTTTTACTTTGTCAAATTCTTGGATATGAGAGCCGACTTTGTAAGAAAGTTCTGCTATGATATAAGATCCATCATAAGTTTTTACAGGTTCAGGCATAAATCCAATTTTCTCTGAAAATGCTTCTTTAACTAAGTGAGGATAACGTCCTATTCCGGGTATATATTCAGTAGTTTCGTTAAATTCAGCAGTTTCTTTTATTTCGAGTTCGTGATCAGCAATTGCATTTTCAAAATCTTTTTCTTTAGCTAGAGTATAAATATCATCAGCTAAGTTACGTAAATCCATTTTTGTTTTATCTGAAGGTTCAATCTTGATTAAGATATGGCTTGCTTCGACTTCTTTTTCGCCCTTATCATTAGTTTTAGTATTGGTAACTTTTAAAATATGCCAGCCGAAATTAGTTTTAAAGGGTTCGCTGATGTCGCCTACATTCATTGAAAAAGCTTTTTCTTCAAATTCAGGTACCATTCTACCTTTACCGAAATATCCTAAGCTACCTTGTTTGCTTGCTGACCCTGGGTCTTGTGAATATTGTTCTGCAAGAGTACCAAAGTCTTGACCTGATAAGATTAAACTATTTACATAGTCAATTTCTTCTTTAGCGAGAGTGATGTCATCAGGAGAAGCCTCTAATTTTAATTGAACATAACGGTATTTTCTTGCAGGATCTTTTCTATATTTTTCTTTATTGTTATCATAATAAGATTGTATGTCTGCATCATTTATTTCTTGAGCAGGTATTTTATTATAGTCGAAGAAGATTACTTTTCCACTTGCTTTATCATTTTTTTCAATCCAGTCTATTCTTACAGAATCTTCGGTTACGACTACTTGGTCTTTGATTTTTCTTTCTAATTTTTCATAAGGTAAAAGTTCTCTGATATATTGTTCTAATTGTTGAGCAAAATATTCATCAGTAGCGATTGCACTTAGGTATTTTTGTTTATCAAATTTACCGTCAGTCATAAAGCCCGGATTTTGTTGAATTTCTTGAGGAGGGTCGTTTTTAAATTTATTAATTATGTCTTTATCAGATACTTTTATGCGATAATTTTTTATTTGTCTTTGCATAACAGTTCTGCTAACTAATTGATTCCAAGTTTGTTCATTAAGGCTTTTAGTGAGGTTTTCGTCTAATTGAGCGTCAGGGTTTTGGGCTAAGTACATTTCAACATTTTGTCGAAACATTTGGTCATATTCATTATAAAGTATCTTTTTGCCGTAAATTTTACCGACAACCGGTTTTTTTTGAAAGATGTCCATAATCCCCATAAGTGCCATACTGACAATAAAAACTATGGCAATAATCCATATAATAAATTTCTGGTTTTTTCTCAAATCTTCGAGCATTTTCTATCCTCCTGGTATTTATCATAAAACTTTGTATTCAGAATAGTAAAGAAAAATAAGTTTGCATTATAGTCAAGTAAAAAATCAAATTATTTGAATAATAAGAAATATTGTCTTATATTAATAAATTACCTTAGCTATAATGGTTTTAGTTTCATATCACAATATCAGAGTTAAATAATAGATTTAATAATTTAGAAAAGATAAAATTATCAGTGTGTAGTTTAACTCTTAAATTATTTATAACAATAACGTTATTTAAGGATAAGTGTTTAATATCTGTCGCTATATCTGAGACTGTTGACTAATGTTTTTAATCATCCTTGTTTGCATTATAAACTTATTAAATGTAAGAATTACAATAAATAAATACTCTATAAGCCGGAAGCTCATAGAACATATTTGATATTATTCAACAGTTGTCACAGAATCTTAGTTATAAAAAACAGATCCCTTTACTGAGATCTGTTTTAATCTTTAAAAATAAAATTAATATTATTGATTAATCAAAAACTTTTTCCCATATATCCATTTCTAAGCCAATTTCATTTTGGCAATCACTGCATAAAGGCAAACAGTCTCCAAGTTTTTTTAATTCTTCAATATTGATTGCAGCACCACAATTTAGACATTGTAAAGTGTGTTCTGTTTCTGCTTCGTTCATAATATTTAACATATCTTGAAGAATATGTTGGTATTCTTTTTCATCACTATTTTTAATATAATCTTCGGTTTTTTTTAAGTAGCTTGCATATTTTTCTGAGCTATAAAGCTTACTGTAAAACCTAAAGGCAAGTTTAACTAAGAAATCAATCTTAATTTTTTCGATAACTCTTTCCGGGTGAGCAACTTGTATTATTCCTTTGTTGATAATAAGTTGATCAATGAATTCTTTTAGGTAAGTGATATGAATTTTTTCGAGAGCCATTTTTAAATATCCGCAATATTGAGTAATTCATCAGCGATTTTTTCAGTGATTTCCTTAGAATTATAGTATCCCTTATTGATTTTTTCTTTTATATCTTGAATTTTTGTATCATCTAAGGTGTCATTTTGGTCAAGCTTATTTAATTCTGATAAGTATTTTTCAGCTTGAATGCGGCGAGAAACAGATTTTTTAATTTGTTCTTCAGGAAATATTTCATCTATAATTTCATCAAGTACGGCATCATTATTATAGAAGTCGTTATCGATTTTGGATTGAATTCCTTCGAGTTTTTGAAGGTTTAATTCGTCCATTTCTTTAAGCTTTTGTAAAGCATTTTGTAAAATAACTTCGGTTTCTTGAAGTTTTTTAGCATCCTTAGAAAAGACAGTACTGTCCTGTAAGGTGCTTTTTTTCACCTCTTTATCAGAGTTTTTGACATTATCCTTCTTCCCTGAAGTAGCCTCTTTCACACTTTCCTGTATGATTCCACGGCTTAGGATGTCAGTATGAATTTTATCTATTGCCATTTCATCCTCCTATGGCTACTTTATAATATATCGGTAACATTGTCAAGAAGTTTAAATAATTTTTCGGATACTATTTTGAATTTGTTCTCTTTTATTGATTTGGTGGGCTTCTTGTAGGTCAGGATTTGTTAAAATTTCTTCAAATGCTGATTTTAATTTTTCAAGAATATCTATAGATTTTTCAATTTTAACAGGGTCGTTTTCAAGGTTTGCTTTAGAGAGATATCTTTCTAAGAAAAGATATATTGATCTGAGATTTTTTGAAATTTCTTGACCTTTAGCCATATCTAGGGCGATGTTGAGCTCTTCGATTATGTTAAGAGCTTTGATGAGAAATTTTCCTTTATTGGAATAATCTTTCTTTTCCATATAGATTTTGGCTTTGTTTAAAAAAGTTATTGCACCGGAATACAGCATAACAACAATTTTGCCTCTGTTTGTTGTGTTAATTTCTACTTGTCTATACGTTTGATATCTATTATCCATTTATTCCTCCCGGATATTATACTTCTGATGGTAATGATGAAATCTGTGATTGAAGAGATTCCATTTGGCTGTTCCAATTGGAAAGATTTACTTCAAGATTTGCAAATTTAAGTTCAAGTCTTTTTTTTACTTGTAATACTCTTGATTCTTCTCTTTCAATACGTCTATCTATATTTTCAATAATTGTTTCATAATTTTTTTCTAATATTTTTGTCAGACCGGTATCATCATCAAATAGTCTGGTAAGTTCTTCATCAAAACTAATAGCTTTACCTTGTTTGACAGCTAAGGTGAATTCTTCTGTAGCAGAACCACTTACATTTAATATTGCAACACCTCTTGCACTCCCCCCAAAGACAGTAAAACTTTTCTTATCTGTTGCTATTCTAATGTCTTTATTATCTGTTGAGTCATAAGTAATACCTGTATTTTTGTCAGTATAAGAAACAGATGCAATTTCATCAGTATAGCCCCCAAATCCGTCTTCAACATAATTAACTGTGAAGTCATATATCCCCGCTTTTGTTTCGCTTGTACCGGACATATAAATAAGATTGTTGTTATCTATTGAGCCTACTTTGTCAGCAGAAAATAATTGAATTACTTCGGAAGGATTTTCATTTAACTCAGTCTTGAAAACATCAATATCAAATTCTAAACGGTTACTGTCGTTTGTACTTAATCCGACTTGAGTCAATAAAGAATATGTGTCACTATCTGCATCAAAACCATCCGCTCTTTCTCCTATATATGTTCTTAAAGTACTTTTTAGTATATTAACTGCATAATTACCTACTAAAACGCCTGCTGAATCAATATCTGCTTCATTATCTTCATTGAGGACAACTTTAGTTATTTCATCAATATAATCAAGTAAAGAATTATATTCATCAACAAAGGATTGAACCTTTTCTGCCATATCATTTTCGTTGTTTGAAATAGTAAAATTGACTATTCCTGTATCTTTTATTTTTATAGATGCACCATTAATCAAGTCAGTTATTAAATTTGAACTTTTTTGTATCCAGGAATCAGGGTCTTGAGGATAGTCATCAATTTTGACCATTGCATTTGTTGCTCTTCTGGTTGTTTCAAAATTATCAATATTATTCATATTGGTTAAAGTAGATTGAGTAACAGTAACTTGATTTGCTGCTCCGGAATTATTTCCTGTCAAAACTAAATGAAATGATTGTGCTGTACCCATACCATCATTTATAATAGTAGCTTTTACGCCGGGATTGCCGGCACTTTCATTTATTAATTTAGCAAAGTCTTCTAAGGTTGTATTTGCCGGAACATTTATTAAAGGCGACTGAACCCCGGCATAAGAATAACTAAATATAGAATCTGAAGTAGTTACATAAGCGTTTGTACTACTCAATCCTGTATGTGTTAATTGAGCCGATTGGGCAACACCTCTGTCTTGTCCTAACTGAATATCCGGTGCAGAGACATCAAGAGAAAATTGATCTCCTTTATTTAAAGAGGCTAAATTATCAGTTATATTTATTGATAAGCCTTGAAATAATGTGACAGTATTATCATTAATTGTTACTGTACCACTTTTATTTTCTGTTGGGTCTTCCCATTGAAGTTTTACATTTCCGGAGTCTAAAGTACCGCCTGTTGTGACTGTGAAATTTATTCTTTTTGATATATGACCTGTATATGAGCCTGTAGGAATCATTATATCAGGACTTATTCCCTCAAATTCTAAATCCAAAGATTTTTGGTTGAATATCCCAGCATCACTAGTAAAGCTAATTGTTCCGTCTTTGCCTGTTGTGGCTGAGGTTAGGACAATTCGATTAGGATTGAATGTTGAGCCGTCTTGAGTTAATTCTACTTTTGCTGAAGAGCCTATATTATCTAGTTCAAGTTGTATTGAATCGACAATATCTTGCGATGTCATAGTGCTTAACAATGAAACATTTATTTCATTTCCGGCACCATCATCAAAGGTTAATGTTTGGTCAGCGGATAAGGTGAAATCATCAGCAAGTCCTACACTGCCTGTTTTATGTTTAGTGCCATCGGCAACTTCAAATTTATATGAGCCAAGAGAAGAAGAACTGTCAACAGTGATATCTGCAACGTCTGAATTTGTAGTATCAGCGGTTCTGGAGATAAATGAACTTGATGCTTTGAGGGTATTATTTGCAGTTTGGAGAGAAGATACTCTAGAGCTGAGTTCTTGTAATGTATCAATTTTTTCTTGCCAGTCTTTTTTCCAAGACGTGAGCTTGATTGATTGATACCTTTCAGCTTCTACGAGCTGAGTTACTAAGGTTTCAAAATCGATACCTGTTGAAACTCCTGAAATTTTTATATCTCCTGACATTCTTCCTCCATAGTACTAATCGGAATATTTTTCAAAATCTTTAATATTTTTTCTAATAAAAAGCAAAGCTGATGCCATTGAGATTATAACTTAACAATCATATATTCTTTGTAGCATTTAACGTACTGTATTATAGATAATTATGTAGTTTTTCTTAAGTTTCTGATTATTAGGTTTTAATAAGCAAATGAAATACAACAGATTTTTAGTTTATTCTTTAAATAAGAAAAAATTTCTCTTTGTTTTTAAATAATTTGCAGGAATAAGGATTTTTTATTGTTATAATTATATAATTAAGATTAAAGAGGAATTTATGAAGCTAAAAACTGTTATTATTATAATATCGACAATGCTACCAAATTTGTTGTTTTCAAATGTATATAATTTACAATATTTAATAGAGCAAGCTCAAGAAAATAACATTGAATTAGGACAGAGTAAGTTAAATGTAAAGATTTCTGAATCAGAATTTATTTCTTCAAAGATAAATTATTTGCCTGATATATCTGCAAGCGTAAGTCGAACAGAGAGTTTTGATACATTTTTGTTTGAGGGGAATGAGACAAATAATGCACTAAATTTTTCTATATCAAAAAGTATTTCATTAAATGATGATACTTATTTTAATACTAAGTTATCTAAAAATAGCCTTAAGTCATCTGAATTAAATTTTAAAATACAAGAACAAAAAATTCTTTTTGAAGTAATCAATAATTATGTCAGTGTATTAGAAGCACAAAAGAAACTTGATTTATATGATGAGAATATTAAGATTCAAGAAAATATAGTTAGAGAGAGTCAGCAACTTTTTTTGCAAGATAAAATCACATCGTTTGAGGTTCAGCAAAGCGAGATTAATCTTTTAAATGCTCGTATATCAGCTTTAGATGCTAAAAATAATCTTGAATTAAGCAGGGAAAAGTTATTTGATTTGGTTAATATTAATGATGAAGGTTTCCCAATGGAAGAGCTTAAAACAGAATTGTTTGATAGTGAATTTGTTTTAAACAAAGATGAGATTTTAGAGATACAATTACAAAATAATGAAATTGATAAGCATAGGATAAATATTACTCGAACGAAGCTTGATTTTTTCCCTCAAATGAGTTTGCAATATAATTATAGAAGAAATCTTAGTGATAGTGATTATAGTTATTCAAATAAAAGTACAGATCACACAATAGGTTTAAATATTTCTTATTCATTAAATAAGATATTTAAAAATGTTCAGTCGAATAAACAGGTGCAGTATTTAGAAATGCATAAACAACTGTCATATAATCAAATCGAAACAAGTATCGAGGCAAAATATGAACAGTATTTAAAAGAATTAAATTATTATGAACAGCTAAATACTTTATTATCTAATAAGTTAAATCAGACAAATCAAAATTTAGAAATTGCAAATCAGAAATATTCCTTAGGTTTGATATCAAGATTAGACTTAGATAATGCTGTTTATGAAAATTTAGACGCAAAAATAAATTATGAAGTTAATACATATCAGATTATGTTAAAGAGATTAAGTCTATATAATCTTTTATCAAGAGTAAGTCAATTTGTTGAAAAAATAAAATAATAAAGAGTAGGTATTGAATATGAAAAAAAAGTTTATTACAGGACTTGTTATAGTGTTAGTTGTAGTGTTGAGTATATTTGTTTGGTTTAGTAATCGAGGCAGTAACAAATTACAATGGAGAGTTTTTAATGTCTCGAAAACAACAATTATTGAGTCTATAACAGCAACCGGTACTATTAATCCGGTATCGCAAGTAGAAGTGGGAACGGAAGTTTCCGGTAAAATTGAACATATTTATAAAGACTTTAATGATTATGTTTCTAAAGGAGAATTACTGGCAAAAATAGACACTCAAACTTTGGAGATGAACTTAGAAGAAGCAAAAATTGAATTAAAAAAGTACCAATTAACAGCTCAAGAAAATCTAATTGATTTAAATTCTACACAAGAGTTATTTGATAAAGAAATGATTCCAAGAAATGATTTACAGAAAGCTCAATATACTTATGATTTATCTTTAGAAAACATAAAAAAAGCAGAATTTACTGTACAAAGAGCTCAAACAAATTTGGATAATGCTTATATATATTCTCCTATTAATGGCGTTATAATATCTCGAGCTGTTGATGAAGGGCAAACTGTAGCAGCAAGTTTAAATGCACCTACTCTTTTTTTAATAGCAAATAATTTAGATGAGATGCAAATTGAAGCTTTGATTGACGAAGCTGATATTGGTAAATTAAATACAGGTTTATCAACACGTTTTACTGTTGATGCTTTTGATAATCGAACTTTTAGTGGGAAAGTAAAGCAGATAAGATTAAACCCCATATCGGAGCAAAATGTAGTTACTTATAAAGTTATAATTGCAATAAATAATCCTGATAGAATATTAATGCCGGGTATGACGGCAAATGTAGAAATTATTATAAATCAAAAACAAGATATTTTAGCGATTCAAGAGAGAGCTTTACAGTTTAGACCGACAAAAGAGCTATGGGATTCATTTGGTTTAAAGTGGGATGATTCACTTTTATCCGGTAGAAGGAAAGCAAATAATAGTTATGGACAAAAAATTATATCTCCAGGAGATAAAAATGCCGTTGATAATCAACAAATTAATAAAGGCAATAAAACAAAAGTTGTGACTTCAAACATTTGGGTATTAGAAAATAGTATGCCTAAACAAGTGCAGATTCAGACAGGGATTACAAACGGAACTTACATTGAAATTATTTCCGGTTTAAATGAAGGTCAGTCTGTTATAACAGGAGTTAGTTATTTATCGGCTTCAGCCGGAGCTTCGAGTGCGTTTTCATCAACAGATCAAAGAAGAAGATTTTAAGATTATGGTAGAGTATATTATTAATGTTAAAAATTTAACAAAGACTTATTATATTGGGGATATTGAAGTTCATGCTCTTAGGGGCATTGATTTAGATATAAAAAAAGGTGAGTTTATATCAATAATGGGAGCGAGTGGATCCGGTAAAACTACATTGATGAATCTGTTAGGATGCTTAGATACTCCTACCGGTGGTATGTATAAGCTTGATGGAGTTGATATACATACTATTAGCGAAGAAAATTTGGCTGATATTAGAAATAGTAAGATTGGTTTTGTATTTCAATCATTTTTTCTTTTATCGAGAACGTCTGCACTTGATAATGCCGAATTACCTTTATTGTATAGAAGAGATTTAAAAAAGTCGCAACGTATTAAATTAGCACAGGAGGCTTTGGAGATTGTTCAAATGCAAGAAAGGCTTCATCATTTTCCAAATCAACTCTCGGGTGGACAACAACAAAGAGTTGCAATTGCCAGAGCTATAGTTAATAATCCGGTGATATTATTTGCTGATGAGCCGACAGGAAATTTAGATACACGTACAAGTCTCGAAGTAATGGCTGTTTTCCAAGAATTACATAGAAAAGGTATTACAATAATTATTGTAACTCACGAACCTGATATTGCAAATTATACTGATAGAATTATTACTTTTAGAGATGGTAAAATCAGACAAGATACTGTTAATAATAACAAACGTAACGCAGAATTAGATTTAAAAAATCTACCTGTTGAAGAAGATTAAAGGATATTGTATGTCAATCATTGAAATATTAATCGTTGCATTTAAATCACTTTTAAAAAATAAAACCAGAACAATTCTGACTATGTTAGGGATTATCATTGGCGTAGCTGCTGTGATTACGATGCTTGCCATAGGTCAAGGAGCTAAAAAATTAGTCGACTCTCAAATAAGTAGTATGGGAACTAATGTAATCGTAATTATGTCAAATTTTAGAAGTAGAACTGTTAGATCTGAAGCCGGAACCGGTAACGCACTGAAACTTGAAGATATTGATGCTATTTGGAATCAAATTGAAGGAATAAATTATATTTCACCTGTTATTAGAACTTTTGGCCAATTAAAATATAAATCGCTTAATTGGCGTTCGCCGGGTTACGGTGTTGATAGTGATTACTTTTTTATAAGAAATTATGATATTTCAGAAGGTCAATATTTTACTGCAAATGAAATAAAATCTGGGGCAAAAGTATGCGTGATTGGTAAGACTGTTGCAGAAAACCTTTTCCCGGACGAATCACCTGTCGGCAAAACAATAAGAATTAGAAATCTCCCTATGAAAATAGTTGGAGTCCTCAAAGAAAAAGGTCAAAGTGCTATCGGTGGAGATCAAGATGATTTATTTATTGTTCCATATACTACTGTAATTACTAGAATGACCGGTAGAAGAGAACCATTTATTACAATTAACCTTTCTACTGTTTCTCAAGAAATGATACCAATAGTTCAAAAAGAAGTAAAATCTTTATTATTACAACGCAATAGAACTGCTACCGAAGATGATTTTATTGTAGATTCTCAAACTGAAATGGCTGAAATGGCAAATAGTGTATCTTCAACAATGACATTATTACTTGCAAGTATTGCCGGAATTTCTTTGATAGTAGGGGGGATAGGTATTATGAATATTATGCTTGTTTCTGTTACTGAAAGAATTAAAGAGATTGGCTTAAGAATGGCTGTCGGAGCAAAAAAGAAAGATGTATTGTTACAGTTTATTATTGAAGCAATATTTATTAGTGGTATTGGTGGCTTAATAGGTATTGTGGTGGGAGCTGTAAGCTCAACTATTGTAGGTAACCTTATGAATTGGAGCGTGGAAGTTACTCTTTGGTCAGTGGTCTTATCCGTGAGTTTTTCTTGTATTATTGGGGTCTTTTTTGGATGGTATCCGGCTAAAAAGGCTGCTAACCTAAATCTGATTGATGCCTTAAGATATGAATAAAAAAAAAGGAGCAAAGCTTATATTTTATCCTTTGCTCCAAAATTATTGAGGTTGGGCAAAAACAAATGTTGTGCAAGCATCCCTGCTTGTACTGAAAACTATATATTTGAAGACTACAAGTTAGAAGCTTGTAGAACTTTTTTTACATTTTGAGATAATCTTTATCATACGAGATTAAAAAGAATATCCAAATTTGAGAAATTCAAAATCAATAAACGCTTGATTATCATTAGTATAATTGAGATTATTGTCAAAAATATCGGGACCTATTATGAATCTTCCGATGCTAAGACTGGCTCCCCAATAGAATCCATTATATGAAAAATATCTGTAACCAATACCAAAGCCTATACCAAATTTACCTACTTTTTTTTTATTGCTAGTAGAGCTGTAATAGTCTTTGCCGGATATAAAAGCAAGTCTTGAAAGACCGCTTAAGTAAAAACCATTTTGAGTATTTCCTAAAAAATACCTGTAATGACAATCTAATGTGACGGCATCATAGTGGTATTCTTCTTTGGGAAAGGTAATATAAAAAGGAAAGGCAATTTCAGCTTTTCTATCAACAGCAAAGAGTGAAAATGTACCGCTTATTCTTTTGAATTCATCGACAAGCAAGAGGTTTATCAAATTTAATTCAATTCCATACTTCTTGTCTTTTAAGGCGTCTTTCTTGTTCTCCTCATACATTTTTTTTTGCAGGACATAGATATCATCAATCTTCTGCTCAAGTCCATCTGAGTTGTTTATAGTTTCATTGTCATCCTGAGTACTATAAACTGATAAGAAGACGCTTAACATTAAAAATATTATTATCATTTTCTTCATTTTACCTCCAATTTGATATTATATAAAACATTCGGTTTTGTTCAAGCTAAAAAAAAGATTTGCTTGACTATTTTTACAATAAAAACATTTGTAACATTTTTCTGTGTATTTTTAACGAAGATTTCACAGGTTTTTTTTTAATCCCAAAGGACACATAATTATTTTTCTACAAGCCTTAAGTTTGTAGGAAGCTTATTGATTGATATTTATATAGTTAAACTGTTTTGGGGGCAAGTAAGGGTGTTTATAAAACATAATAATTCAATAATCTTTTTTTAGAAACATTTATGCTATTAATATATAAGTAATAAATAAGAGACCTCCAAGATGCTTTAAAGCATCTTGGAGGTCTCTTGTAAATTCTTTATAAAAAAACTGTTAGGAAATAGATATTTTTTCTTGACAATATTAAAGATTAATGTATAGAATAGTTTACTTACTGTTAAGGATGGTCGTTATGAAAGTTAATCATATAGATTTAAAAACTGAGAAGATATATGAGATAATAAAAAATCATTCTTTAGAAAGATTTGATCCTGAGTATTTTTCTATAGATGAGCTGATAGATGTAAATGATTTTTCAGAATTGCTTAACAATTTATGCAAAATTGTAGATACTGCATTTAAACTTATTGATGTTAATAAAAACATTTTTTTATCAATTGGTAAAAAAGAATTATTAAATCAAATAGATCAAAAGAATACTTTTATTGATTATGAAACAAATTTGAATAACATTTTGCAATCTAATATTGAAGGCTTAGTTAAAAATGAAAATGATTATTATGCTATCTCTTTGAAAATAAATATATTAGATTTCCATATAGCTACTTTATATTCTTGCCCATTAATGTTATCAGAAGAAAAAGCTATAGATATACTTTCATTAACAAAATCATTTGTAAGAAATTTAGTCACTAAAAGTGAGCAATCTATTTCTCATATTTTCGAAATAGTTAAACAAGAACGATTAAATATTTTAATAAATAATTCATTGGAAAGATATAAAAATTTAATTAATTCTTTCCAATACGCTTTTGCTTTACATAAAATGATTTATGACAAAGATAAAAACCCGATAGATTATGAGTTTTTAGATGTTAATCTTAGTTTTGAAAGATTACTTGGTAAATCAAAAAAGGATATTATCGGAAAAACCGTTCTGGAACTTTTGCCTGAAACTGAGATGTATTGGATTCGGAATTATGATTTAGTCATTAAGGCAAGAAAACCATTGTTTTTTGAAAATTATAGTAAAGAGTTAAAAAAGACTTTTTATGTTTCAGCATTTTCACCAAATGAAGGAGAGTTTGCCGTTTTAATTCAAGATATTTCAGAAAATATAAAGTTAAAAGATATTATTTCTGAAGCAGAGCAACAATTTAATTTATTAACAAATCAAATGCCGGGTATTTTATGGGAAGTTGATTCTGAACTTAGATTTATAAGTATTTTAGGGGGTAGATTTTCAAAGATATTCATAAAGCCTGAAAGGTTCATTGGTAAGACAATCTATCAGCTTTTTAGAACTAATGATAAAGATTATGAACCAATTAAAAAGCATTTGTTGACACTTAAAGGTAAACCTCAGAAATATGAATTTAATTTTGGAAATATCATTATGGAATCTTTAATAAATCCTCTTTATGATAGAAATAAAAAGATTAAGGGAGTTATTGGAATAGCTTTTGATATTACAGAAAAAAAGAAAAATGAAGAGAAATATATTAAAGAAAATAATTTAAGATCATTGGGATTGCTTGCCGGAGGTATAGCTCATGATTTTAATAATATTGTTGCGGGAATCTTAGGTAATGCGAGCTTAGCAAAGTTTTCATTTGATGATAGTGAATTAACAGGTCTAATGGATCAAATTGAAGAGGGTTGCTTAAAAGCAAAAAATCTAACTAATCAACTCTTAACGTTTTCAAAAGGTGGTATGCCGATTTTAGAAAGAATCAATATTAATGAGTTAATTATGAATTCTGCTGCCTTTGCCTTGAGCGGATCTAATATTGAGATATGCTATAATTTTGAAGATGAATACAAATTTTTGACTGTGGATCAATCTCAAATAAATTTAGTAATTCATAATATTATAATTAATAGTATTCAAGCTATGCCTAAGGGTAGAAAGATAGATGTAACGACTGAGTTATATGAGCAACATATAGATAATGAAGATTTTTTACAAGGATATTATCTTTTGATAAAAGTAGTTGATTATGGTATTGGTATTAAGCCGGAAGATATTAAATATGTTTTTGATCCATATTTTACAACAAAATTTATTGGTAATGGGCTTGGTTTATCTGTTTGTTATTCGATAATAAAAAAGCATAAAGGACATATTTCGATATATTCTCAATTAAGCAAAGGGACACAAGTAAACATTTATCTGCCAATAGAAAAATATGTAAGTAAAAAAATTAAAGAACAAGAAAAGATAAAAGTTGAATATAGTAAAAAGGCAGATATTTTGATAGTTGATGATGAAGTAATGATTAGAAACGTATTAGAACAGATTTTTAAAAAATTGGGTCATAACATTATTTTTTGTGATAGAGGTGAAGCAGCATTAAAGATTTATCAAGACCTACATAAGAAAAAATCAACTCCTGATTTTGTGATTTTAGATTTAACTATTCCCGGAGGTATTAACGGGATTGAATGCTTTAAAAAATTAAAACAAATAAATAATTCAATTAAAGCCATTTTAATGTCAGGATATATTGATACTAATGAAAAAGATAAATATTTAGAACTTGGTTTTTTTGCTGTTTTGAATAAACCCTTTGGATTTAATCAAGTTGTCAATATTTTAAACGAAGTATTAAAGTAATTTTTATGATTAAACAACAAGAATTTAGAACAAAAGGTATAATCCTTAGTAAACTAAACTGGAAAGAAAGTAGCTTAATCCTTAATGTTTTGACCGAAACAGAAGGATTATTAAATGTCATAGCTCAAGGTGTAAGAAAGCCAAAATCAAAAATGTTTGCTCAATTTGAGTCCGGTCACTGTGTCAACCTAATCTTAAAAAAAAGTGTTTCTGCTCAAATGTATAAAGTTGTTGATAGTAGCGTTAATGTAGATTACATAAAATTTTATTCATATCCTCAATTGTTGTCTGTTCAAATTATTTTAGAGATTGTCAATCAATTACAAATATCTCCTGATGAGAGTAAAGAATTTTTCGAGTTAATTAGTTCTTTTTTGCTATATATTAAAACAGTCAATAGTAATCATATCTTTGTTGTATGGAGATGTTGGTTACGAATTTTTACAATATTAGGTTATACTGTAGAATTGTTAAAGTGTTCTTTGTGTAATGGAATCATCAAGAGTAAAGTATTTATAAATCCTGATAATTACACATTGATGTGTTCTAAATGTATGCAAGGTTTTAAGGATATGCAGATGATAGAAGTGTCAGATAAGTTTATGATGTTGATTAATCAAATACCTAAAGCCGGAATTGTTTGTAAACAAGATAATATTATTGATAAATCTATTATTGAAGTGAATCTTTTTTTTAAGAACTATCTAAATTTTCATCTTAATAAAGTATTTCATTATAAGGCTTTAGAATTGTATGAGGAATATATCAAATAATTAAGTTGTGCAAGCAAGGATGCTTGTATAAGAATAAAGGCTGTTGAACAATGTTGTTGTGTGAGCATCCTTGCTTGTATTAAAAAACTTTAAGTGATAGGTATTCAGTATTTTATGAAATTACAAGCAGAAGCTTGTAGAACACTACTTGAAATTATTCAATAGTTTTATTTAATCTTAATTAACAATTTTTTTATTTTTTAAGATTTCACTAATTTTTTCGGCTAATTCGTTAACTGAAAAAGGTTTTTGGATAAAATTAATATTATCGTTTGAAACGCCATGCTGAGATAACATATTTGACGTATATCCTGACATATAAAGAATCTTAATATCAGGAAAGACTTTCTTTATTTTAGATGCCAATTTTTTGCCGTTCATATTAGGCATAATCACATCAGTTATTATTAAGTCAATTTTATGAGAAGATTGATTACAATAGTCAATTGCTTTATTTGGAGTATTAAAAGCTATAACATTATAGCCGATTTTTTTTAAAATACTACTTGTAACATTAAGTATCATTAACTCATCTTCAACAACTAAAATTGTCTCAGTTCCATTGTATTGTATAGGTTTTTGTTTTGTCGTAGATTGAACTTCTTCATCAGCTTTACAAGCAGGAAAATAGATTTTGAAACTTGTTCCATGGTTTGGCTCACTATAAACATTTATAAAGCCATTGTTTTGTTTAATAATTCCGTAAACAGTGGCAAGTCCAAGCCCGGTACCTTCTCCTTCTTTTTTTGTTGTAAAAAATGGTTCAAAGATTTGACTTAGAGTTTCTTTATCCATTCCACAGCCATTATCACTGATTTCCAGTAAGACATAAGCTCCGGGTGATATGTAAGTATGTTTTTCTGAAAACGTTTCATCGCAGTAAACATTTTTTGTTTCGATAATGATATTTCCATTATCTTTTATCGCATCTCTTGCATTAATACATAAGTTTGCCAACAATTGGTCAATCTGTGTCGGGTCTATTTTTATTGGATTGATGTTTTTGTCTTCTATGAATTGAAGAGTGATATTTTCATTAATTAATCTCTTTAAGATTTTAAATATATTTTTTATTGTTTCATTAAGACTAATTATTTTTGGATTTATGTCTTGTTTTCTCGCAAAAGAAAGTAATTGTTTTGTCAAATCAGCAGACCTTAAGGCCGCTTTTTTTATTTCAATTAATCGTGAATATGTAGGGGAATTAATGTCTAAATTGTCTTGTTCCATCTCAATATTTGAGATAATAACACCAATCATATTATTAAAATCATGAGCAATACCACCCGCAAGTCTTCCAATTGATTCCATTTTTTGTGCTTGAATAAATTGTTTTTGGAGATTTTTGTGTTGTTGCTCTTTTGTGTATTGTTCTGTCATATCTCGAATAATTACTAAAATCTCATTCTTATGATATGGGATATAACGACCTTCAAAATAACAAGTTTTATCATTTATTTTAAGAGAATAATTAAGAGATTCAATAGAATTATTTTGAAAGACAAGATTAAATTTTTCTTTTGTATTTTTAACTAATTCTTCAGGGAAAATTTCTTTAATGTTTTTATTTAAAAACTTTTCCGGGGGTAAGAAAAATTTGGAGACGGATTCTTCATCTTTTGGGTGATAATCTATAATCTCTGCTTTATTATTGAAAATAAAGATTAAATCCGGAATAGCTTTAATTAAAGCTTTAATTTGTTCAAGAGCTTGTTCTAATTTATTCTCAGAAATTTTTTGATTTGTAATGTCCTCTGCAACTTTTAGATAATTTATGATTTCCTTTTTATCATTTAAAATAGGGGAGATAAGTGCTGATTCCCAAAAGATGGTACCATCCTTTTTTTTATTTTTGAAGATACCTTTCCAAATTCTCCCTTGCTCAATAGTATGCCAAGGCTCTTTTTGGTTATCATTTTTTTCATCTGAAGATTTTAAAAAACTTACACTCCTATATTTGACATCATTTAACGAGTATCCCGTAATTTCGATGAATTTAGGATTAACATAGTTTATTTTTCCGGCTAAATCAGTTATCATAACGATAGAGGGACTTTGCTCAACTGCTTGAGAAAGGGTAAGTAGTGTTTGTTCAGATTTTTTGCGTTTACAAACATCTCTTGCTGAAATATATATTTTGTTGTTGTCATTAACAGCTCTCCATTCAATGAAATGTATAGTGCCGTCTTTAGATATAACTCTATTGTTAAAGTCAATTATTTCACCAGTTTCTGTAATTGAATTAAATGCATTTATAGCTGTTTCTATATCTTCCGGATAAATAATACTAAATATTTTGTTGCCGATTAACTCGGTTTCTTGATAATTTAATTTCTCTTTCCAAAAATTATTGATTCTAATAAGGTTTCCTTCAATATCACAGATACATTGCAAATCTAATGATGAATTAAAAAATGTGTTAATTTCTTTATTAAGATTGTCATTTATTTTAATCTCATTATTGATTTTTTTTATGATAAAAACTATTATTATAGTAAATAATAAATGCATTCCGAGGATATATATTATTTTTAAATAAAAGTTTTTGAAATGCTCATAATAGCTTATCCCAACATATAGATACATATCTTTTTTATTTGAAAATTTAATCGCTTGAATTCTTTTTATTTTGTCAAAATCACTTATGGCAACCTTAGGAATGTTTTTTGTTTGTGTTTCGTTTAGCTCCGGGAGCTTTTTATCTAATAGTAAAATTTCAGTTGAATAACCTGAGAATATAGTCCCCTCAAGATTTGCCAGATAAATCAAGGATTTTTTGTCTATATTTACTTCTTTAAAAATATGCGAGAAATAATATGGATTTATTGATGCAAGTAATACTCCGGTAAATTTATCATTTGAATCTTCTAACCTCATACTAACCGGGATATACCATTTGTTGGTTACCCTGCCGAATAAAGGTTTTTCAATTAAAACATCTTTTGAGTTACTATGTTTATGAAATAAAAAAAAATCTCTGTCTCCACTGAATGTTGGTTGAGAATCTTCCAGACTAGTTAATTGAACATTACCGGTAGAATCTATTATTGAAATTAAATTATATAATTCAGGTTTAGATTGGATGAAATGTTTAAGTAAATTTGATAATTCATTTTTAGATACGTTAGATTCTTTGATTTTCCTTAGGGAGAATAAAGAATTTTCGATTTCGGTGAATATACCGGAAATATGTTTTTCTAATATATTAGCAATATTTTGTGAATCATTAAATGTATGTTGTAATTCGATTCTTTTTTCATTGGAAAAGATAACAATAGTAAATGTCCACGTTGCAAAAACTATGATTATGCCAAAAATAGTTATTAGTTTTCTCAAAGACTTTGTTATAATCCAATTTAACATATAATACTCCATCTATATATCTTGAAATTATTATAACGTATTATGAATTACTTTGTCAATGGATTATTTATTTTTTATATAAAAAGAAGGCTAAAATACTTTAGCCTTCAAGGAATTATATTTTTAGATTAATATTTTATCTAAATTTTCTTGTATCCATTTTTCTGCGTTAAAGGCAGCGATAGCTCCATCATTAGTTGCGGTTACAACTTGTCTTAATGATTTTGATCTGATATCGCCGGCAGCATAAAAACCGGGAATGATTGTATGCATCTCGTCGTCTGTTTTAATGAACCCTTGATTGTCAAGGTTTACTCTTGATTCAATTAATTCATTATTAGGGATAATACCAACATATATGAAAATTCCGTTAACTTGAATTTTAGAAGTTTTGTCTGTCTTTTTGTTGAAAAGAGTAAGTGATTCAACATTATTTTCTCCGTTGATTTCTTGAATAACTGTATCAAATATAAATTCAATTTTATCATTTTTAAAAGCTCTTTGCTGTATTGCATACACAGCTCTCAACTGATCTCTCCTATGTATTATATAGACTTTTGAGGCAAATTTTGTCAAAAACATAGCTTCTTCGACTGCTGAATCACCTCCACCAATTACAGCAACTGTTTTATTCCTATATAAAGCTCCATCACAAGTAGCACAGTAAGAAACTCCTCTACCTGTAAATTTGTCTTCTCCCGGAATATTTAATTTTCTTGGATGAGCCCCTGTAGCAAAGATTAGAGCTTTGGCTCGATAGGTGGTTTCATCAGTCTCTACTATTTTGCAAAGTCCTTCTACAGCTAAACCTTTGACATTCTCTTCTTTTATAACAGCTCCAAATTTTAAGGCTTGTAATTTCATTTTCTCTATTAATTCAAAACCTGAAAGGCTTTCTTCGAAACCCGGATAGTTCTCAATTTCTGTTGTGAGAACTATTTGCCCGCCTATTAAAGCTTTTTCAAAGACAACAGTTTTTAATCCACCCCTTGCTGCATATATTGCTGCACTTAATCCTGCTGAACCGGCCCCGATAATAGCAACATCATATTTTTCCATAAAGACTCCAATAATTTTTTTTTATAATATATAATATATTATCCTTTTACTATGAAGCCAGTTTTTTTTTGAAAATGTACTGATTAAAAAAAATAAAGAATTATTTGTTTTTTTTTTAATCTTATATTAGATTAATAGTAAATCAAAAAAATATGGAGGCTAAAATGGCTAAGGAATTAAATGAAAGTAATTTTTCAAGCAGTATAGAAAAAGGTATTGCGATTGTAGATTTTTGGGCACCATGGTGTGGTCCTTGTAAAATGATGACTCCTGTAATTGAAAAGATTGCAAATGAAAATCCTAATTTAATAGTTGCAAAAGTGAATGTTGATGAATGTCCGGGAATTGCTCAGAAGTATAACATCTTAAGTATTCCTACAATAATAATCTTTAAAGATGGTGAACCTTCCGGTCAAACTATAGGGGTTGTAACTGAAAAAGTAATTATGGAAAAGGTTAAAGCAATTTAAATGCTTATATATCAAAGCGTGAACTGATGTTCACGCTTTTTTTATTAATATTTAAGAAAAAACTTGACACAAAACTTAATTATAATATTGATTGCAATTGAGAATCATTCTCAATAAAAGGAGTTTAAATGAAAGATTATAATTCAGTATTCGAAGAATATCTACAAGTTAACAACTTAAAGTTTACAGAACAAAGAAAGATAATCTTAAATGCTGTATTTAATAATCATAATCATTTTTGTGTTGATACTTTATTTGAACAGATACAAAGTAATGATTCTTTTCAGGAGTATGTTTCTCGAGCGACAATATATAGGACTATCCCATTATTGTTAGAAGCAAATTTAATCAAGGTATCTGAAAAATTATCTGATAAAGAGACCTATGAACATTGTTACGGGCATCCTAAGCATGCTCATCTTATGTGTACTATTTGTAATAGAATAATAGAAGAAGATGAAGATAGATTGATGAATAAAGTAATTAATCAAATAGCTAAAAAAAATAAATTTAAGATAACAGATTTTAATATTTGTATCAAGGGAGAATGTTGTGACTGTCAGTCAAAAAAGTAAAAAGATTGCCCTTGCCGGGAATCCTAATTGTGGTAAAACAACTTTATTTAACACTTTGACAGGGTCAAAGCAAACAGTAGGTAATTGGCCGGGAGTTACTGTAGAAAAAAAAACAGGGATTATAGAGCTTAATAATGAAAGTTACGAATTAGTTGATTTACCCGGTATTTATTCATTGACAGCTTATTCAATAGATGAAGAAGTGGCAAGAAACTTCATAATAAATGAATCTCCTGATTTAATCATAAATATAATTGACGCAACTAATTTAGAAAGAAATCTTTATCTGACAACACAACTCTTACAATTTAGAAAACCGATTATTGTGTGCTTAAATATGATGGATTTGATAGAAAAGACAGGGGTAACGATAGATATTAAGCTATTATCGCATTTTTTACATTGTCCTGTTTTCCCTATTTCTGCCTCAAAAAAAACCGGCATTAATGATTTAAAAACAGCAATTATTAATAAGGAAAAATCTTCTTATGTCTCCAAAGCTAAAATCCCTTATGATGAGGTAATTTGTAAAGAAATTCAATACATTAGACCGGAATTAAAGGTGATTGCAGAAAAATATAATGTGGATTTGGATTGGCTTTCTTTGAAATTTATAGAAAATGACCCTTTAGTTTTAAAAGAGGTAAGTAAAGAGCTACGAGATATAGCTTTGCAGATAAGGGAACGCATCCATAAACATACAGGTATGCAAGCAGAAATAATGACAGCTGACGGTAGATATGCTTTTATAAAGGGAATTTGTCGGGAAATACTAAAAAAAGTTCATTACGATAAAGAAAATAGTTCTGATAAGATTGATAAGTTTCTTTTGCATCCTTTGGTAGGGTTACCTATTTTTATGTTAGTGATGTATATTATGTTTTCATTTTCAATAACTTTGAGTGGTCCTTTTATTGAGATGTTTGATATATTTTTTGGAGGATTGTTTGTAGACGGTTTTAAGGTAGTATTAGAGAGTATAAATCTTCCTTTTTGGTCAGTGACTTTTTTAGCTGATGGAGTAGGTGGTGGTTTACAAACAGTTTCTACTTTTATACCTCCTATATTTTTTATATTTCTATTTTTATCTTTTTTGGAAGACTCAGGTTATATGGCAAGGGTTGCATTTATTATGGATAAATTTATGCATTGGCTTGGTTTGTCGGGTAAATCTATTATCCCTATGGTTGTGGGATTTGGTTGTACAGTTCCGGCGATTATGGCAACAAGAACTCTTGAGAATAAACGTGATAGACTAATGACTATTATGTTAGTTCCTTTTATTTCTTGTGGAGCTAAGATTCCTGTTTATGTAATGTTTGCTGTGTATTTTTTTCCTAAAAATCCCGGTTTAATAATTTTTGTTTTGTATTTAACAGGAATAATTTTAGCATTAATAACAGGTCAGATATTAAGAAGAACAAGTTTTAAAGGTAAAGCAGGTGATTTTGTGATGGAATTACCGGCATATCATTTGCCTACATTAAATGGTGTTTTAATGCATACATGGCATAGGCTTAAAGATTTTATCCTAAGGGCAGGTCAAACAATCTTATTAGTTATAATAATTCTTACAATGATAAATGCTGTACCAGTCAGGTATAATCAGGATACCGGTCAGGATGATACAATATTAAATATTATAGGGCAAACTATAACTCCTGTATTTAGACCAATGGGGATAGAAAAAGACAATTGGCCGGCTACAGTTGCCTTGTTTACCGGATTGTTTGCTAAGGAAGCTATTGTAGGTTCTTTTGAGGCTTTATATAGTGATGTCAAGATAAAAGATGATATTAATATTGAAAACGAAAATGAAGAAAAATGGACTTTTAAAAGTTTAATAAATGAGTCTGTTCAACAGTTTTGGGTTGAGTTTACTTCGGCATTGTCAAGTATAATAAATCCTTTTTCAGGAGGGGAAGAAGAATTAGAAGAAACGGACAACGTTATTTTAAGAGAACATCAAAAAAGATTTAAAAATATTCATCAAGTAATTGCATATTTGTTGTTTATTTTAATATATGCTCCATGCGTTGCAGCCATAGCTGCAGCAAAAAAGGAAGCCGGAACTAAATTTGCTGTTGTTCAAGTAATATATTTGACAATCTTGGCTTGGATAATTTCGACATTATATTATAATGTAATGGTGTTTGAAGTATTATCTGTACTTTGGATATCTATAGCAGTTGTGATGTTTTTTGGTGTTATAATGATGTTTAAAAAGATAAAAATCAATTAAGGAATAGATATGTTTGGTAGAAAAAAAAGACACAAATTTTGTAATCAATGTAATATCAATAGACCTTGTCAGATTCATACTGAGTATAAGCATGCAATCCCATTGTCTTTAGCTTTGGCTGATAATGAATTTAGTGTAATCTGTAATCCAAATCCTAAGTGTTTTGAACTTGGACTTTGTCATGGAAATGTAATTAGGGTTGTAAAAAATAATGATTATGATAGGAATTTAGTTATAGCAGTAGGAGATTCCAGATATATAATTTCAAGAAATGTTGCTGATAATATTATGGTAAATCCTTTAACGCCATAGTTTTTTACAACTAACAATATAAGAGTATCAAATCAAATTTATTTTGATAAGATACTCTTTTTTCTTGACAAATTTCTTGATGTATTAATATATGAACAAGTGTGCATATATTAATGAAAGGATGATAAAGTGATAGAAAAAGAGATTGAAGTTTGTCAAAAAAAAATAGTTCATCAAGAAATTGTAAATCAAGTAAATCAAAAAATGCCTGATGAAGAATTAATCAAAGATATAGCTGAGTTTTTTAAGATATTGGGTGAACCTACTCGAATTAAGATAATTAATATTTTGTTTTTATCAGAGATGTGTGTATGTGATATTTCTCAGATAATGGGGATGAATCAATCGGCTATTTCTCATCAGTTAAAGATATTAAAGCAAGCAAATTTGGTTAAGTATCGAAAAGAAGGTAAGAGTGTTTTTTATTCTTTGACTGATGAGCATATTAAACAAATCTTTGATCAAGGTATGATACATATAAAAGAGAGATATGTAAAATGAAAAGGTTTTATTTGAAAAATCTTGATTGTGCTAATTGTGCCAATAAGATAGAAAAAAGTATAAATAATTTACAAAGCGTAAAGAAAGCTTCTATAGATTTTAGTACATTAACCTTATTGATAGATACTGACTCGATGAATGAAGTACTTACAGAAATAAAAAAAATTGAGCCTGATATTATTTTACTTGAGCAAGAAATTGAGACATTTAATCCTAAAAAAGAATTAATAATGATGTCAATAGTGAGTTTCATATATCTTTTTGTTTTAATCTTTAACAATATCTTTACTTTGTATCATATTGACAAAATCATCTTTATGTCTATTTATCTTTTATATGGTTGGAAGATATTTTTAAAGGCAATTAATAAATTAAGAAATGGTGGTATATTTGATGAAAATTTCTTAATGACTATAGCAACATTGGGTGCTATTACCATAAATGCTTTTTCTGAAGCTGCCGGAGTAATGTTATTCTTTAGGATTGGTGAATACTTACAAGATTTTGCTGTTCATAAATCAAGGAAATCAATCAAAGCATTATTGGAGATTAGGCCTGATTATGCAAATTTAATGGAGAATAATGAGATAAAAAAGGTTGCACCCGAACTTGTTAAGGTTAATGATTATATCATAGTAAAAGCCGGAGAAAGGTTACCGTTAGATGGTGTTATTATAAAAGGAAAATCACAGGTGGACACATCTGTTTTAACCGGAGAATCAGTGCCAAAAACTGTAAGAGAGGGTGATGAAGTCTTTGCCGGTATGATAAATAAGTCCGGACTTATAACAATTCAAGTTACAAAGGTTTTTAGCGAATCATCAGTAGCTCGGATTATGGAATTAGTAGAAACAGCAACCCACAAAAAAGCAAAGACTGAGATGTTTTTTAGTAGATTTGCCGGATATTATACTCCGATTGTAGTTATATTAGCTTTATTAACAGCCATTCTCCCTCCTTTATTGTTTTCTGATCAAAACTTTTCTGATTGGTTATATAGAGCATTGGTAATGTTGGTTATTTCTTGTCCTTGTGCTTTAGTTGTTAGCATTCCTCTTGCTTATTTTGGAGGGATAGGAGCAGCCTCCAAAAATGGTATATTGATAAAGGGTTCTTGTTTTATTGATAGTCTTAATCAGGTTAGAAGGGTTGTTTTTGATAAAACAGGTACACTTACTAAGGGTGTCTTTAAATTGACAAAAATTGAATCAGTTAATGATTTCTCTAAAAATGAATTATTAGAAATGGTTGCCATAGCTGATAGTCATTCTAATCATCCGATTGCCTTATCGATTAGAGAGGCTTATCAAAAAGATATCAATATGTCAGATATCATTGACTATCAAGAGTTAAGTGGATTGGGTATAAGAGCACACATCAAAAAAGGAGATAATGAGTATTTTGTTTTATGTGGAAATAGTAAATTGATGGATAAATTTAAAATTATGTTTAATGATATTGATATTCCTGATACTTATATTCATATTGCAGTCAATGATTTATATGCCGGTTATATAGTGATAAGTGATGAACTTAAATCTGATTCGATTGACGCAGTAAATCAATTAAAGTCAATCGGTATTACTGAAATTTCAATGCTTACGGGTGATAATTATAATATTGCAAAATCTATAGCGGATAAATTAAAGATTGATAAGGTTTATGCTGATTTATTGCCGGAAGCAAAATTTAAAATATTAGAAGAAATCATATCACAATCATCTTTAGACGAAAAATTAATTTTTGTAGGTGATGGTATAAATGATGCCCCTGTGTTAGCAAGAGCTGATATCGGTATTTCAATGGGGAATATAGGCTCTGATGTTGCTATTGAGACAGCTGATATTGTTATTATGGATGATTCTTTAAGTAAAATCCCAAAAGCTATAAAAGTTGCAAGTACTACAAAAAATATTATTATCCAAAATATTGTGTTAGCACTTGGTCTAAAACTTTTATTTATAATACTTGGTTTTATGGGAATTGCTACAATGTGGGAAGCTGTATTTGGTGATGTTGGCGTTACCTTGATTGCAGTTTTTAATGCCGGTAGAATGTTAAAAAAGAAATTTTGATATTGATAGATTAGTAAATATTAAGTATAAGCCGGACTTGACTTACATCGAGCGAAAAGAGTGTGAGTCGAGAACGGCGACAATTACTCTTCACGGATTATTCTGAATATTTCTTTGTGGTTTATGCTAATAAAATAAAAAAAGCGAAGTTTTCTTCGCTAGTAATAATTGGTAACCCATAGGGGAATCGAACCCCTGTTGCCGGACTGAGAATCCGGAGTCCTGACCGCTAGACGAATGGGTCAAAAAAAAAGAATAAAACAGTTTCCTATTTTATTCTAAAAAATTTGGCGACCCCTAGGGGAATCGAACCCCTGTTGCAAGAATGAAAATCTTGAGTCCTAACCGCTAGACGAAGGGGTCAAAGGTTATGTGGAAAGAATAAAACAGCTTACCACCTATGACCGCTTTAGTTAAAACTCTAAACTTTTACAGTTTTAATTAAAGCAAGCTAAAAATAATTGGCGACCCCTAGGGGAATCGAACCCCTGTTGCAAGAATGAAAATCTTGAGTCCTAACCGCTAGACGAAGGGGTCGCTACATATTTTAGCAAAAAAAAATGGTGAGCCTGGATGAATTCGAATCATCGACTCCCTGCTTAAAAGGCAGGTACTCTACCGCTGAGTTACAGGCCCAAACTTTTTTATTAAACACGCTATGAACAATGCCAAAACTATCTATCTATGTTTTAGTGTCAATAAAAATTTTAAACTTTTTTATGTGTGTTATTCTAAATATTTGTTATAAAATAAAATATAGCCTTGAAAAAATTGTTATATTAGCATATAAATATATCGTGCTGATAATAATCACTTTAATTAATGATATAAATATTGGTATTTTTGTCCTGTGACTTAGTTTAATATTGAACTCTACAATAAATATAAGTTTTTGTTGACAATAATGATAAACCTTGTTATAATTTTATAGAGTCATTAAGTTGGTAGATTGTACTACTTATAATGATTGTGATTTATAAAATAAACAATAATGGAGGATATCAAATGAAAAAGAGAATTAAAAATAATACTTATTGGGTTGGTAAAGTTGATTGGGAACTCCAAAAATTTCATGGAGATGAATATTCAACTCATAAAGGTTCGACGTATAATTCTTATTTAGTTCAAGAAGAAAAAAATGTTTTGATAGATACTGTATGGATGCCTTTTGCAAGAGAATTTGTAGAAAATTTATCAAAAGAAATTGATTTAAATAAAATTGATTATATAATAATGAATCATGGTGAAGTTGATCATAGTGGTGCTTTACCCGCATTAATGGAAAAAATTCCTAATACTCCAATTTATTGTACTGCAAATGCAGTTAAGTCTCTAAAAGGTCAATATCATAAAGATTGGAATTTTGTTGAGGTAAAAACAGGTGATTCTTTAGATATTGGAAATGGTAAAACATTAGTATTTGTAGAAATGAAAATGCTGCATTGGCCTGATAGTATGGCTACATATTTGACAGTTGATAATATATTGTTTAGTAATGATGCCTTTGGTCAGCATTATGCTACAGATTTACTTTACAATGATTTAGTTGATCAGTGTGATCTTTTTAATGAGGCTATCAAATATTTTGCAAATATATTAACACCCTTTAACGTATTTTTACGCAAGAAATTAGATGAAGTCATAGCTCTAAATTTACCTATTGATATTATTGCAACCAGTCATGGAGTGATCTGGCGTGATAATCCAATGCAAATTATCGAAAAATATTCTAAATGGGCAAACGATTATAAAGAAAATCAAATTACTATAATTTATGATACAATGTGGAATGGAACTAAAACCTTAGCTGAAAATATCGCAGAAGGTATAAGATTACAAGATAAAGAGGTAGTTGTTAAAGTACATAATCTTGCAAAGAGCGATCAGAATGATTTAATAACTGAAATCTTTAAGTCAAAGAGTGTTATAATAGGTTCACCAACTATTTCTAATAGTATTTTACATTCAGTTGCCGGATTTATTCATTTAGTTAAAGAATTAAAATTTAAAAGTAAGAAGGCAACAGCTTTTGGATGTTATGGCTGGAGTGGTGAATCAGTTAAAGTTTTAAATACTCTTTTATCTGAAGCAGGATTTGAAATAATAAATGAAGGTCATAGAAATCAATGGAATCCTGATGATAATGCTAAGTCTGAAGCAATTGAATTTGGCAGAAAAATAGCCCAAGCATAGTTGATTCCTTGTATGTAGTAATTACTTTATTTATGTACATTTTGTAATAATGTTTGTTGTGCGAGCATCCTTGCTTGCACAGCAAATTATTTAATAGTATTTAATAAATCATTATTTTATTTTGATAAATTAATATCTATAAAGCAAATAGCATATACTTGAAAATTATTTTTATTAAATAAAGTTAATATAATCCTTGTTTTAATAAGCTAACTACTTGAAATATATAAGATAGAAACAGGAGACCTACAGGAAGCGTTCCCTCTTGTAGGTTTCCTGTTTCTAACCTGTATTTATTGAAGAATATTGTTTTATTTAAATTATTGATAAACAATAAGTTAGCTAATTTTAAGATATTTTATTGATAAAAATAAACATAAAGCTAAGTTAAATTAACTTTATATTATATTTTTATTTGATATTTTTGTTTAAATATGTGATATTTTATTTTTAAGATTTGAGTCTTTAATCGTTAAGCGAAAAGATAAAAGAGTAAGAGATTCATCGCTTTGTTCAAAACGAACCGTTAGTATTTCATTTTGAATGAATTTTTAACATTATTGGACAGGCTACGGGAGATTCAATAATAATGTTGTTGTGCGAGCATCCTTGCTTGCACTAAAAATCATTAAGTGATAGGTATTCAATATTTTATGAAACTACAAGCTGGAAGCTTGTAGAACAATTTTAACATTATTGGACAGGCTACGGGAGATTCAATAATAATGTTGTTGTGCGAGCATCCTTGCTTGCACTAAAAATCATTAAGTGATAGGTATTCAATATTTTATGAAACTACAAGCTGGAAGCTTGTAGAACAATTTTAACATTATTGGACAGGCTACGGGAGATTCTATAATAATGTTGTTGTGCGAGCATCCTTGCTTGCACTAAAAATCATTAAGTGATAGGTATTCAATATTTTATGAAACTACAAGCTGGAAGCTTGTAGAACAATTTCAACAGTTCAATATAATTGCAAGTATTCCACTTATTTTTGTTGACAATTATGTTAAAGAAATTATTGTAATTAAAAAGGGTGGATACTTAAAATGGTTATCGCCCATATTTACTTAATTTTATTCTTGACAAATATCTGTTTTGCATAATCATCATTTTATCAATGATTAAGGATTATTAATGTATTATTACGAAGTAGCAGTGCCGATAAAGATTAGACAGTCTTTGGTTTATAAGTCTCCCATTAAGTTAAATTTAGGCATACGGGTTATTGTCTCTGTCGGGAGAAATCTATATACTTCTATTGTTTTAAAAAGGGTCTCTGAGCAATCTCTAAATAGTAAGATACGTTATAAAACAATAATCGAAGTCATTGATAAGGAAGCTATCTTGTCTAAGGAGATGTTATGCTTAGCGGAATGGATGTCAGATTACTACAAAACTACTATCGGCATCGTTGTAGATACTATGTTGCCACTTGCATTAAAGCATCACATAACTCAAAAAATAAAACTAAGAGATAACAAATGTATAATAGATTTTGACGAAATTGCAGATTCTATTGTTAAAATACTGCAGGATAAGCCGGATGAATGGGTAAATGTCCAAGCCTTACGAGAAATGGCCAAGTCAATTAATTTTTACCATACTATAGAAATTCTTGAAAAGGAAAACATTATAGAAGTCTTTAGGTCTTTTGATGAAAAGGTGAAACCTAAGTATGCGAATTATATAAGACGATTAGAAAGCTTTTTGTCTGCAAACTGTAAATTAACAGACAAACAGTCTAAAGCATGGGATTTGATTTGTGATAAGCCTGATGTTTTCCCTTTATCTGAGGTTGTGCCGGATATTTCTTATGCGATAATTAAGGCGTTAAAAAGTAAAAAGTTGATAGAAGTCTTTCCTCGAAAAGTAGATATTGATTTGTTTAAATTTCCTGAAAAACAAGAAGTTAAGCAAATTAGTCTCAATGTAGAACAGATTTCAGCAATCGATAAGGTAAATAAAGCCATAGATTTGCAAAAATATAAGACCTTTTTATTATTTGGAATAACCGGAAGTGGCAAAACCGAAGTCTATATTGACGCTATAAAGCATTGCCAAAGTATTGGTAAATCAGCTTTGATGTTAGTCCCGGAAATTTCTTTGACACCTCAGACTGTGTTTAGGTTCTTTCATGTATTTGGTAAAAATATAGCTGTTTTACACAGTAATCTTTCTGATAGAGAAAGATATATGCAATGGAAACTTATCGCTCAAGGTAAAATCAATATCGTGATTGGGGCAAGAAGTGCTATTTTTGCTCCTCTAAAAAATACCGGTCTAATTATCGTAGATGAAGAACACGAATCTTCATACAAACAAGAACATCAACCGTGTTATAACGGTAGAGATCTCGCTGTAAAAAGAGGAGAAATAGAAAAGGCTGTAGTAATTCTTGGTAGTGCAACACCTTCGCTTGAAAGTTGGAATAATACTCTTGTAAATAAATATGAACTTATTAAATTAACTTTAAGACCCGGTGCAGCTATTTTGCCTGAGGTTAAGATTATTGATTTGAAAGAAGAAAGCGATAATCAATCTCTTTTTTCTGAGGAACTTAAAACTCAGATAAATAATAGATTAGAAAAGAATGAACAGATTATTCTTTTTCATAATCGACGAGGATATTCTAATTTTCTACAATGTACAAATTGTGGCAAGGTTTTTCGTTGTCCGGACTGTGATATAAGTTTAAAATTGCATAAATCTGACCATTTATTGGTGTGTCATTATTGTGGTTTTAATGAGCCTATTCCCCGGAAATGTCCTGATTGTAGTAGCTATCATTTTAATTATGGGGCTCCGGGTACAGAGCAGATTGATTCTCAACTGAGAATATTATTTCCTACAGCACGCATTTTAAGAATGGATTCAGATACGACAAAGAAAAAGGATAGTTTTTCTGAAATGTTTGACGCTATGAGAAATCATCATATTGATATTTTGATAGGGACTCAAATGATTTCTAAAGGGTTAGATTTTCATAATGTAACACTGGTGGGGGTTATACTTGCCGAAGTGACATTAAATATACCTGATTTTAGGTCAACAGAAAGAACTTTTCAACTTTTGACCCAAGTTGCAGGTCGCTCCGGAAGAGGAGATAAAAAAGGAGAAGTTATTATCCAAACCAGAAACCCGGAACACTATGCTTTGACTTATGCTGCAAAACAAGATTTTTTAAGTTTTGCTGAAAAGGAATTACATTTACGTTCTGAAGTTTTTTATCCTCCAACATATCGCATTTGCCGAATCTTATTTAGTTGTCCGGATTTAGATTTTTTAAAAGCAACCTTGTCTGCAAATCATACTTTATTGTTAAAATTAAAACTATTATTTCCTGAAAACGAGTTTTACCTTTTGCCTTTTATTGAAGCTCCTTTACCGAAGATTAAAACAAAATATCGTTATCATTTGATTGTAAAATCTCTTAAATCTGCTCATATTCAAAGTTTTTTAAATCAATTTATAGAAGAATTTATTTGTCCTCCTAAGATATCTATGACTATAGATAATGACCCTTTATCTTTATTATAAGTTATTTGCTATGAATCTATTTTAATGACAATTTGTATTGGGTTTCTAAGACAGGTTTAAATGAAAAACATAAAGATTATTAGCTTTTCTCAAAGTAAATGGGACCAATTATCAGAAAAAGCAAAATTTGATAAACTTTTAATTGCTTTTCAACAAATTGAGGCTTACCTTATGTCTAATAAGAAATTATTAAATAATCAATTACAAATTTCAAGGATAGATTTTTTTGATGAAATTAAGTCAAGTCTATTAGTATTAAAAGATGACACAATACCTATATTTAATGAACTTTTTATTAGTATAAGTTCAACAAAAACAGTTGAGGATGTATATCTTGTGTTAAGAGAGTTTCTCAATAATATGATAATTAAACAAAAGGATTTTCATTTTATGTCGGATATAAACATAGTAAAAGGTGATAAAGAAAGTGATTCTCCAAGGATTCCTTTGATTTTAATATTAGACAACCTACGTTCAGCATTTAATACAGGCTCAATTATAAGGACTGCAGAATGCCTTAATATTGAAGAAATCTTATTTTGTGGTTATACTCCAACTCCCGATAATGACAAAGTTAAAAATACAGCTATGGGTACTCATAAAAAGATTAGATGGCAATATTTTGCGACTACAACTATGGCAATAAATTACGCAAAACAAAAGGGCTACCTTGTTTATGCTTTAGAGACAGTAGAACAAGCTTCTTCAGTATATCAAACAAAATTTATTAATCTTTCTGCATTACTTGTAGGAAATGAAGCTCTTGGGATTTCTGAAGATACTATTACACAATGCGATACTGTTATTAAAATCCCTTTATTGGGGTGGAAAAATTCTTTAAATGTTGCAACCGCAACGGCTGTATGCTGTTTTGAAATATACAGACAATTAAGTCAATTAGGAGAATAAATGCCTGAACTACCTGAAGTTGAAACTATAAGAAAAGAATTAGTAAAACAAATTATAGGAAAATATATCTCTGATATTCATATATTATTAGATAGAAGTTTTGTAAATCATACTCAATATGATATTTCTGAATTAATTGGCAATATTACTCAGATAGATAGATACGGTAAATATCTTGTTATGCAAGTTAATCAAAGCTTTCAAATTTTAATCCATCTACGTATGACAGGGAAATTAATCTATTGCCCGTTTCAACAACAAAATAGCTTCAAAACAAACCATATCAGACTTATATTTAATTTTCAAACCGGTGATTATTTATTATTTGATGATGTGCGTACTTTTGGTAAAGTAGAGATATTTTCATCTGATCTTGATATTAAATCTTACAAAAATATCGGAATTGATGCCCTTGATGAAGATTTTAATTTTAATAAATTAAAAGCTATATGTATGAATAAAAAGACTCAAATTAAAGTTCTTTTACTAAATCAAAACTTGATTGCCGGTATTGGTAATATCTACGCTCAAGAAATATTGTTTGATGCTAAGGTTTCTCCTTTAATACAAGTTAATCAATTAACTGATAAGGAATTAAAAAGAATTGTTGTTTCAACCAAAAAAATCTTGTCTCTTGCTGTTAAATATAATGGCACAAGTATTTCAGATTTTAGAAGAGTAGATGACAAAACAGGTGAATTTCAGGATTTTCTGCAAGTGTATGGAAAGATAACCTGCCCTGTTTGTAAAAGTGATATTTTGAAAATTAGACAAGGTGGTAGATCAACAAATTATTGCCCTAAATGTCAGATTTAAAAGAATTTTGAATAACTATGTTCTGCGAGCATCCCTGCTTGCAGTAAATATTGAGTGGACTTGAGTCTCTAATTGCGAATATCGTAGCTTGACCATCATGGTCGAGTAAGTAAGAAGGAAATTGAGAATGAATAGATTACTTCTTCACAGGCTCATCCGGTCTGTCATTCTGAACGCAGTGAAGAATCTCATCTTAGCGAAACGTGTTAATCTTATAAATTATTATAAATCAAATAATTAGATTGCTTCTTCGTAAGCTCATCGCAATGACAAGATTAAGCCGACTCTCTAAGTCCTTAGCCACGGATTTCAATCCGTGGGATAAATGATTATCTTCCAATATTTCCCTATCAGCGACTTAAGTCGCTGATAGGGAAATGAATATATTGTCTCATCTAAATCCCCATTTTAAAAAATGGGGCTAAGAATTTATAAAATAGAAAGTTAAGCCGGCCTCAACTCACACTCGCTTTGCTCATTGCAAGTCAAGTCTGACTATATTACAACTAAAAATCACTTTTTCTATTTAATATAAGATACCTTTACTACTCCGATTTTCTTATTATTATGTTTCATTTCAATAGTATAAATACCACTGGCTACTCGTTTACGGTTATTATCTTCTCCGTCCCATACAAATCGATAGATACCTACATCTTTTGTTTCATTGACAAGAGACCTTACTTTTTGTCCTTTAATGTTATATATATTTACACCTATCACACCCGGTTCATTGATTGTGGCATTAAACATTGTCTTGCCTCTAAAAGGATTTGGATAAGGTTCTGCAATATTTGTAATTAACGGCTTATAGACTTCCTCACCATCAGAGGTAGGCAGAACATCAATAAAATCTTCTTTAATGATTGCGTTTTCACCGTTATTGATGACTAACCTAACAGAATATACCCCGGGTTCTGTATAGGTATAGGTCGGATTCTGTTCATAAGAGTCTATATATCCGTCTAAATCAAAGTCCCAGCCCCAAGCAAAGACAACACCTGATGACTGATCTGTAAACTGAACTTCTAAAGGAACTTCTCCCGAAAGAGGTTCAGCTGTAAAATTAGCATTAAGCCCTTGATACTCATAAGCTCCGATATCTACAGTTGCACCCGATACGCGAGGATTACCCATTATATCTGTTTCCGGAAATACATAATCGGGTATATCAAGAGTGCCCGCATCAATACAAGGCGAGGTATCACTCAGTTGAAAAGGATACTCACCGGCTGTTAAAAATTGCGGGTCTTCATCAAGATTTCCTTCTCCCCAGTGTAGAATATGATTTACTCCTATATCATTATAATAAGATTGAACTGCTGATTCTCCACCTTCTAACAAGGTATTATTTATATACAAATGATTCGGTTCACCTACCGGCAGGTAACCCCTAAACCAAATACCACCCGGTGTGTTATTATAAAAAATACTGTTATATATCTTTATGCTAACTCCAAAATCAGATACATAGATAGGACCTCCCTCAACTCCCGGATTTAAAGTGTTTCCTGTTATAGTCGCATTATTTATAAAAACATCCTGATTCTTTACTAATGAAAAAACATTACCTATAAGTAATACGGGCCAATCTAATTCTAAATATGATTCATTATTATATACCAATAGGTTTGAAAAATTATACTGAGATCTGTAAGTATGATAACCTAAAAGATTTATCGGGCAAGGTCCGTAATAAAACGGGTCATCATAATAAATATGATTATCAAAAATAATGATATTTTCAAAATCTGCCCTTTGAGTATGGAAAAATATCATTTTATCAATATTGTTTTCAAATAAGAGATTTTTAAAGACTGCGTGAGACTCGGAATTAAAATTCCAGCTTCCTTCTGTTGTTCGAAAATCAACAAGAGCTCCATATCCGGCTCTAAAGGCACAATCGCTTATCTCGACATTTTTATAACTCGCAAATCTAATCGGCCTGGAAGTTCTATAAATCATATTATAAACATTATTTTGAAATCCAATGCCGGTAATAGTGATATTTCTGCTTTCCTTTACATTAGTAAA
>Ga0334900_1000398_pt1 | contig 65169 bp, 55 predicted proteins | sample GraSluR3_MG_2_FD_207231 | JGI IMG/M metagenome (GOLD analysis project Ga0334900, IMG submission 207231) | Sludge microbial communities from methane-producing bioreactor in Wageningen University, Netherlands - Granular Sludge_31_08-R3 | ecosystem: Engineered > Bioreactor > Anaerobic >... | reverse complement strand
TTTTTAAAATATTAAAAAATAGCAAAATATAATAAAAATTTCAATTAAAAAACACTAATTTTCAAATATTTTTTAGGGTTTTTATTAATATTGTCAACAAGCTTTTCTATTTCCCTTATAAGGGAATCTGCAGAGTTGTGCAAAGAGCCGGTATACATCAATTTCCCTATGCTGCCATCCGGATTTTGCAGTTGGTCCAGCAGTCCTTTCAATGAATTCAAAGTGCCGGTGATGTCTGCTTTTTTTAGGGAATCGCTAATTTGTGCCATGTTTTCCAACCCCCTGTTTAAAGAAGTTGTCCCGGTGTCAAGTTTTGCAGTAATCTCTTTTACATTGTTTATGATTTGTGTAATCTCGGGGCCATTTTGGCTGAGAGTGCCTGTGACTTTTGCTGTGTTTGCCAATGTGGCGTTAAGGTTCTTGAGGGCTTGAGAAATGTTGTCCTTGGCTTGTTGGTCCATCATTGAGTTTACATTTGCCAGTGTAGAGTCAAGGGTTGAAAGCAGATTGGAAATGTCATCCTTGAGCGGGATGAATTCAGATGCCAGCATCTCTATCATCCCTCCTTGGGATGAGGTGGCCAAGGTATCTTTGTTGCCAAGGAATTGTCCGGAATCTCCCATATCTATCCTGATAGCTTTTGTACCCAAAAGGTCTGCACTATATGACTGGGCCTTTGAGTCCGCAGGTATTGCATACTGGTTTTTCAATTTCATTGTGACAGTGAAATTGTCATTGGTTGCGTTGTACTCAATGGTCTCTACGGTGCCTACCTTGAGACCTCTTATATATACCGGTCCTGTGGGGGTGAGTCCCTCTACGTTGTGGTATATGGCGTAGTAAGTGTTCCTGTTGCTAAAAAGGTCTTTTCCTTTGAGGTAGTTCACAACAATATAGAGTGAAACCAAGGTCAGTATTGAGAAGAGACCTATCTTTTGTTCTTTGCTTAACTTGAATGCTGCCATTGTTTGTAAATTGGTTTTGTTTTAAAGTGGAACAATTTTACCGTTGCTCACCTTTATTATGAAAGCTTGGGGGAATTTTTTCCGTATTCGTGTTTTTGCTCTCTCTGCCTCTTCCAATGTGGAATACTTGCCAACTGTGTATTTGTAAATTGTCCCTGATTGTATTTGGCCAATGTTTGTTTCTCCTTTGAATTCCCTTGAGGTTGCCGGGATAATGTTTTTTCCTGAAAAGATTTGTACCCTGTAATGAGTGTCTTGGTAGGTTGGTTTCACATCACTGTTTGCAGAGGATGGTGTGACATAATCCAGGTTGTTGTATCCTTTGTCGTATTGACTGCGGAATTCTTCAAAGGCGGTGTATATGAGTTCTGCAAACCGGTCGTGGTTTTTGGTTGAACTTAAAACTTTGTAATCGTTGTTGTTGGAGATGAATCCTAACTCTATCAGGACAGATGGCATGCTCGTTTTCCACAATACAAGGAACGGGGCTTGTTTTATTCCCCTGTTTACCTTTATTGGGCCTTTCCCAAAATGTTTCTGCACAAGTGATGCCATGAGCAGGCTCTGTTCCAGGTATGCATTTTGGAGCAGGGTGAATACTATGTAGGACTCAGGGTCGTTGGGGTTGAAACCCTCGTATTTGGTGTGGTAATCGTCACCTTCCAACAGAATCACACTGTTTTCCAGCATTGATACCTCAAGGTTGGAGCTGGTTTTGTCAGTACCCATTACAAAAGTCTCGGAACCGGATGCAGCCCTGGACCTGGCTGCATTCACATGTATGGATATAAAGAGGTCTGCTTTGCTTTTGTTGGCAATCTCTGACCTTTTGGAGAGTGCTACCGCCACATCTGTTTTCCTTGTGTACACAATTTCTATGGACGGATGGTTTTTTTTGATGAGGTTTCCCAGCTTGAGTGCCACTGAAAGGGTTATATCTTTCTCCTTTACTCTTCCGTCGGGGCTGACTGTCCCCGGGTCTCTCCCTCCGTGGCCGGCATCTATGACAATCCTTTTTATGTTCACAGAGGAATTCTCCTGCGCAATTGCACAGGTTTGTACTATAAGGCAAAAAATAACCAAAAGAGCTCTGCGAGGCATAATTGTTGCTAAATATAATTAACTTTGTGGGTCACAAATGTAACACATTTTTGTTAAACCTTATACCATTTTGGTTTTGAGAAAAAAGATCTTGCTCTCCCTTTTTGTGCTTGTTTGCTCTCTTGTTAGTGGGGGTGCTGAGGCGCGTGATATATGGAGCTACAAGTTTGGTAAACAGGATACAACCATTAAGACAACACCTGATTCCTCCAAGTTGGTCCAAATAGATACTTCTAATATAAAAAGAGCTGATTCCCTTAATATTATCTCTGCAGATTCTGTAAAGAAAAAGGGTTCTCTGCTGTATCCGGCTTTCTCCGGCGCAAAGGATTCCATAGTAGAAGATTTTTCCGGCGGTGAGCGGATGATATATTATTACGGAGATGTGAACGTCAAGTACGGGAACCTGGAACTCAAGTCTGCATATATGGCTTACAATATGAAAACCAATACGGTTTTTGCTTCCGGCATCAAGGATACTGCCGGGGTCTTGCAAGGTAAGCCAGAGATGACTGAGGGTACGGAAAAATATACCATGGAGACGGTATATTATAATTTTGACTCCAAAAAGGCCTTGATTAGTAATATGATAACACAGGAGGCAGAGGGGTTCCTGCATGGCACCAGATTGAAAAAGATGCCTGATAATTCAATCAATATTTCGGGAGGAAAATACACCACTTGTGACCATGAGCATCCCCATTTTTACCTTCAGCTTACTAATGCCAAGGTTGTGACTCAACCAAACAGAAGCACTGTTTTTGGCCCTGCATACATGGTGCTGGAAGATGTCCCGACTCCCTTTGCTTTACCCTTCGGATTTGTTCCAAACCAGATGACAAGGGCCAGCGGCATTTTGATCCCTACTTTCAATGATGAGGCTTCCAGAGGTTTTTCGCTCAAGGGTCTTGGCTATTATTTTGTATTGGGAGACCATTTTGATGTTACCTTGACAGGTGACATTTATACCCTTGGTTCTTGGAATGCAATGCTCACTTCGCGTTACAGGAAACGTTACAAATACAATGGGGACCTTAGCATCAACTATTCTGTAAACCAGGTGGGTGAGCAGGGTGCTCCCGATTTTTACCAGTCCAAGGATTTCTCTGTCAGGTGGAGCCACTCCCAGGATGCCAAAGCACGTCCCGGGACATCATTCAGGGCTTCGGTCAATTTTGCCACCCCTATGAACGACAGGTTCAACTCCTATGATATTCAGCAAAGCCTACAGAACCAGATATCATCTTCCATCTCTTATGGCAAGACTTTCCAGGGGACACCTTTTTCGCTCTCTGCAAATATATTGCATAGCCAGAATTCTTTGGACAGTTCGTATGCTTTTACTGTTCCAAACTTCACCTTCACAATGAACCGGATATTTCCTTTCAAAAGGAAAGATGCTGCAGGAAAGGAGAAGTTTTATGAGAAGATCTCTTTCAACTACAGTTCCAACCTGAACAACAAGGTCAATTTCAAGGCAAGCGATTTTGGAGGTGATGATTTCCTTTCGAAATTCAGGAGCGGGATGCAACATAATTTCCAGATTGGATTGCCGACATTCAATCTTTTCAATTACATACAGTTTTCTCCGGGAGTATCTTACGGGATGAACTGGTTTTTCCAGAAAAATGAAAAATATTACGACTCGGAAACCGGGAAGGTAGAGAGTGAGATTGGCGACATCTTTTCCCATTTTGGGGCAACTACAGATTTTGCGGCATCCCTCTCCATGGCTACCACTATTTACGGGCTTTTCAATTTTGGTCCAAGATCCAAACTAAGGACCATAAGGCATATGGTAAAACCGGCAGTGAGTTTCAGTTTCAGGCCGGAGCAGGGTACTCCATCCAATGGATACAGGACCTTGAGGTATATAGACAATAGCGGTGTGGAGCAGGAGAGGGAGTACAATATATATGAGAGTTTGTTGTATGGCTATCCATCCAAAGGTAGCAGTGCTTCCATGAGCTTCTCTTTGGGAAACAATTTTGAAGCAAAGGTTGTGAGCAAGACAGATACTACCGATGGCGGCCTCAAGAAAATCAAACTGATAGATAACCTAAATTTTGCCAGTTCCTATAATTTCCTTGCCGATTCCATGAAACTTGCAAATATCTCTGCAAGCATGAGTACAACCATATTCGGGTCGTTGGCATTCAATGCAAATGCTAACCTGGACCCTTATGCAGTTGACAATGACGGAAAGAGGTATAACAAGCTGAATTTTTTGGAGAATGGGTTGGGCCATTTGGCCCGCTTGACAAATGCCAGTGCATCATTCTCTTACCAGTTTTCCGGTAAAGGAAGCAGGAGGGGGGCAGGAAAAGGCCTTCCCGATGGCAAGCCCAAGGATGGGTCGCAATATGTAAGGGTATACAACCACCCTGTTACAGGGGAGTATATTCCCGGAGGCTGGGTTTATTATCTGGATCCTGACAATCCCTGGTCGGTGAATGTGAACTACAACTACTCCTACAGCAAGTCCTATTCAAATGTGGGAGGTGTTCTCAATACAAAACACAACCATACCCAAACCTTGGGGCTCTCTGCTCAGGCTAGCCTGGGAAAAGATTTGAGTATCAATGTAAACACTGGAATAGACCTTATGAAGATGGCACTTACTACAACACAGTTGAGTGCCACATATGACCTGCACTGTTTTACCATGTCTGTTTCATGGGTGCCATCCGGAATGTGGGAGAGCTGGAGTTTCAGGATAAATGCCAAGGCATCTGCACTCGCAGATTTGCTGCAGTACAAGAAAAACGCCAGTTACTGGGACAGGGGCCAAGGTTTTTGATTTTGACAGTACTATAAATACAATAAACTAAAATTAATGATTATGAAAAAAGTTATTGCTACAGAGAAAGCGCCAAAAGCTGTAGGTCCTTACAGCCAGGCGGTGGAGGCAAACGGCTTCCTTTATGTGTCGGGTCAACTGCCGGTTGATGCAAATACTGGTGAATTTGTTGCCGGAGGAGTAAAAGAACAGGCCAAACAGGTTTTGGAAAATATTGGTTATATACTTCAAGAGGCCGGCTATAGCTTCCAGGATGTTGTCAAGTCTACGGTATACCTTACCAATATGGCCGATTTTGCCGTTATGAACGAGGTTTATGCAACATTCTACAAAGAACCATACCCTGCACGTGTTGCTTTTGCTGTTGTTGGCTTGCCAAAGGGTGCACTGATAGAGATAGATGTGATAGCATCTAAATAAACATTGAAATTGGCATGGTAATTGTCATTTAAAGTGGGGTAAATCTCCACTTTTTTTGTTTTTTTGTATAAAATGATTATTTTTGTGAGACATTTACACACTCTATATTCATAGGGGATAATTCACATCCACACAAATAAATTGATGTACGACATACTAGAATTAAGCAAGAAAAGTCAGGAAGAGCTTGTTGCCATTGCAAATGACTTGAATATTGCCAAAGCTAAAAGTTTTTCCAAGGAAGACCTGGTTTACGAAATATTAGATGAACAAGCCAAAGTTGGCAGCAAATCGTCTGAAGGGCCAATCAGGCGGCCGGTAGTGAAACGTGAGCCAAGGGGCAGGCAACCAAAGAAGGTTGAGGCCAAAGCAAAGGATAATCAAAAGGAGAAGCAGCCGGATAAAGAAACGGACAATGTTGCAAAAAGCACCCAACCTGCTAAGGTGCAAAATCAAAAGCCCCCAACGGCAAAACAAAAAGAGCAACCTCCCAAAACACAATCTCCCAAAACACAACCGTCAAATTCACAAACGGCTAATCCAAAGGAACAACTTCCGAAAGATAATCTTCCAAAAGAGCATTCGCTACCATCTTCGGGACAACCTAACGCATCAAGCGACAATACAATAAAAAAAGAGTCACCCGAAAACAAACAGGATAAAAACCAGGACAAACAACTTCGTTCCAGGAGGGGCCGTAAGAGCACCAAAGGAACCGAAACGGGTGTTCTTACCGAGCAAGATACCAAGAAAACACCAATAGCTAAAGCTCCGGAAAAGGAGGGTTCGGCCATAGTTGATCCTGCAAGAAAACAGGAAACCAAGGTTGTTCAGGAAAACAAACCTTCGGATGAACAAAAAGCTGGTAACAATAACAATAATAATAACAATAACCAGGAGAAAGGGAACAACAACCGCAGGAGTGAGAACCCGCAAAAACCAAAGTTTGAGTTTGAGGGGATAGTGGACGCTACCGGTGTATTGGAAATAATGCCTGACGGTTATGGTTTCTTAAGGTCGTCCGATTACAACTACCTTAACTCTCCCGACGATATTTACGTATCCCAGTCGCAAATCAAATTATATGGTTTGAAAACAGGTGATACTTTGATAGGTGAAATAAGGCCGCCAAAAGAGGGCGACAAATATTTCCCTTTGGTAAAGGTAAAGCAGATAAACGGAAGGAACCCTGAATTCATTAGGGACCGTGTGCCTTTTGACTTTTTGACTCCGCTCTTTCCGAATGAGAAATTCGATATAACATCCAAAGGGCACAATAACTTGTCTGCAAGGGTTGTGGATTTATTTGCACCTATCGGCAAAGGCCAAAGGGGGTTGATTGTAGCGCAGCCAAAAACAGGAAAGACTGTTTTGCTCAAAGATATTGCAAATGCCATTGCCGACAACCATCCAGAGGTTTACATGATTGTCCTTCTCATTGATGAGAGGCCGGAAGAGGTTACGGATATGTCCAGGAGTGTGAAGGCAGAGGTTATTGCATCGACTTTTGACGAGCCTGCAGAGAGGCACGTGAAGGTTGCCAATATAGTATTGGAGAAAGCAAAAAGACTTGTCGAATGTGGCCATGATGTTGTGATATTGCTGGATTCAATAACCCGTCTTGCACGTGCTTTCAATACCGTTCAACCAGCATCGGGTAAGGTACTCAGCGGGGGAGTGGATGCAAATGCGCTTCACAAACCCAAAAGGTTTTTCGGGGCTGCAAGGAACATAGAGAACGGTGGTTCACTTACAATCCTTGCAACGGCTCTTACAGAAACCGGATCCAAAATGGACGATGTTATTTTTGAGGAGTTCAAAGGTACAGGAAACATGGAATTGCAACTTGACAGGAAGCTTTCCAACAAACGGGTATTCCCTGCTGTGGATGTAACCTTGAGTAGTACCCGAAGGGAAGATTTGTTGTTTGACAAGGAGACTCTCAACAGGATCTGGATCCTCAGGAATTACCTGGCAGATATGAATTCCGTGGAAGCCATGGAGTTCATGAAAAGCAGGCTGCTTCGCACAGAAAACAATACCGAGTTCTTGCTTTCCATGAATGGAGAATAGGTTGTTTGGCTGGTGTTACAAACCTGCCAGATGAAGCAATATACCTACAGACAGGCCAATGATCATATTTATAAGCTTTGCTTTTGCAAAGCTTTTTTTACTTTCTGCCAGCAGAGGAAGTGCGGTGTGGCCATCTTGTACTATTGAGCTGGCAAGCAGAACACTGAAAGGAACTATTCCTGCGGCAAAGAGGGAAATGAACACCATATGCGGGCCGGATTCCGGAATGAGGCCAATAAGAACTGCCAATAAAATGACCAAGTAGATGTTCCCGGCAACCCACTCTTCAAGATGAAGGAACTGCATGCCATAATGAATCACGAGCAAAGCCCCGAAAGTCCATAGGAATATGGGTTTCAAATGTTTTTTTACCACATGGTTCCATAAATGTTCCTTAATGAAGTGCTCACTAGCTTTTGCCGTCATGAACAAGACAATGATACTGAGACCTGCAAACAGAAGGTTTATCCACCTTTCGCTAAAGATATCGAACTGAGCGTGGTTGTGCAGAGTGTCATGTGTATGTTCGTTGCCAATAGTAGTTTCATGTTCATGATCGTGTTCATGGTCCTGATCCTGGATGCAAACCCTGGAATCATCCTCTGCAAGTGTTTGAAGTGAGTAGGCTTGTCCTGTCTGGACAGTGCTTTCTGCTTCGTGTACATGTGCAGAGTGGTCATGTTCCAGAATGCCAAATATTACAGCGGAAATGAAAAGGGCTATACCGGCCAAAATAAATGCCCTCTCTTTGGTCATCTTTGTTAGTCCGGTTTTGAAGGAGTGGTTAAAGATATTTGTTTTGGAATGCTTGTAAGTGTCACAGCAATCTTGGTGGATTTCGTAATGTTCCGGATTGAAAGGGGCTACCTGTTTTTTAACAAACTTGTCTGTTACAAGACCTGCTAAAATGCCTATTACAAAAAGCAGTGCAAACAGCAAGAGCGCTGTTTTGGGAATCATAGCCATGACAATGAATGCCTCGTCTCCGGAGGAGGCAATCATCATGGCCACCAAAGCACCAAAACTCAATAGTTTATGGGTATATAAGGAGACAACAGCAAACCCACCCACACATCCCGGGACCAGACCTAGTGCTGCAGCCAGGAACACCTGTTTCACAGAAGAGTTCCTGAGTTTGCGGAAACTCTCTCCATGGGAGTGTATGTTGATATATTCTATTAGGATCATCATTATCATGACCAATCCAGTAATGAGGATACTGTTTTTTAGAGCCTCCAGTAGTGTGTGCATGTTTTGAATGGTTAGGTTTATTGGTTACGTGATGATAAATATTTTTCCATCAGTTCTGTGGCTGCAGAAAACGAACTGATTTCGCCTTCCAGCACCTTCTCTTCGAAAATCTTGAGGTTCTCTTTGATAACATCGCTTTCGTAAAACCTGTGTTTGAGCCCTTCCTGTATTGTCTCGTACATCCAGTAACTGGCTTGCTCCCTCCTCCTGTGGAGGAAATAACCGTTTTGTTTTGTCAACTCCATGTACTCGTTGATTTTTTCCAGGACATCTTCCAAACCCTGTTTTGTGACAGATGATGTTGTAAGGGCAGTGGGCACCCATCCCGAATCTGTTGGAGGGAAGAGGTGCAGGGCATTTTTGTACAACGCTTTTGCCAAGGTGGCTTTCTCTGTGTTGTTACCATCCGATTTTGTGATTGCAATCAAATCGGACATCTCCATGATTCCCCTTTTTATACCTTGCAATTCATCTCCTGCTCCTGCTAGCATCAAAAGCAAAAAGAAATCACTCATTGAGTGTACTGCAGTCTCCGATTGTCCAACCCCTACAGTTTCTATGAATATAACATCGTAGCCTGCAGCTTCGCATAAGATTATGCTCTCCCTTGTTTTCCTTGCGACTCCACCCAGGGATCCCCCGCTTGGGCTTGGCCTGATGAATGCATTTGGATCGTTGCAGAGAGTTTCCATACGGGTTTTGTCCCCGAGTATGCTCCCTTTGCTCTTTTCACTGCTTGGGTCAATGGCAAGGACAGCCAGTTTGTGCCCTTTGTTTGTTATCAAAGAACCAAATGACTCTATGAATGTGCTTTTTCCGGCACCGGGTACTCCTGTTATACCTATCCTAATGGAATCAACAGCGTGGGGAAGGCATTTGGAAATTATGTTTTGAGCGATTTTCCTGTGGTCTGGCCTTGAACTCTCTATTAATGTTATAGCCTGTCCAAGGACAGATGTACTGCCTTTCAAAATCCCCTCTACATATTCATCTTCACTCAGGAGCCTGTATTTGTTTTTTTTGTAAAAATTCTTGATGTAAGGATTGACAATTGGTGGTTGTTCAATACCATTGTTCACTTTGAGTGCGCTGTCAAAAGTATTCTCTTGCATTACAAATTTGAATTTAGCTACCTGGTAACATTTCCACTTATAATAAAGTTCATTACAGGCCTGGCCGGGGAGTTGCTTATGATGGACAATATATAGGACTTCTCTCCGAACTCTCCGGTTGTATCCAGTGTGACATCTACTTTTGTGTTACCGCCAGGTTTGATTTGACCAGGATAGGTTATCTTAATTTTCTTATGTTCGGATTCTATTTTCCTTATCATGAGGTTGGACCTGCCAAGGTTCCTGAGGTTAAATGAAAAGGCTACAATTTCTCCTGCTTTTACTTTCCCGAAATCGTAACTGGAGCTGCCGGCCATTGGTAATGGGGCATTTTCCCTGTCTTTTTGTGACATGCCGGAGAAGTTGTCCCGGATTGAACCATATATTGGAAATGTTTTGTTGGTGACCTCTTTTTTGTTTACCAATATTTTGGTCATGAAGTATGTCTTTCCCCAGTTGCCGGATTGTTTGGTGTCTACTGTGATTTGAAGGTTGCCCTTTTGTCCCGGCTTCAAAGTTTCCGGCTCTGCCTTTATTTGAAGTCCTTTTGTTTGCGGAAGGAATTCTATTGTTATATTCCCGTTGGTTGTGTTGGCAACGGCAATGTTTTCTGTAACAACCGCACCCATTGCAATATTGCCCAAATTAAGGTATGCCTTCCTGAAGGATAACCCGTTGAAATTTTCCGGGAACAAATCACTCAGGGGTTTGGGTTTGTCATGGACAACTCCCCTTATCCTTAAAATCACTGGTTTTGGTTCACCTGTTATGTAAACTGTCAATGCCTTGTCAAATGGATAAGGACCTTGGTCGTTCAGGAATGTGACTTCTATGTTTCCTTTTTCTCCTGGCATTATTGGCTGTTTTGTCCATACTGGAGTAGTGCATCCGCAAGATGCAATCACGGTTTGTACAACTACCGGTTGCTTTCCGATGTTTTCGAAAACAAATGTATGTTTGTGATGCCCCGATTTGAGCATTATATCCCCGAAATCGTGGATCGTTTTGTTGAATTTTACATTTTGAGGTTGTGAATATGAGATGGTTGCAAACAATAAGGTTGCCAGGAGAGTCAAAAGCCTTTTCTGTTGTTTTATTTTCATATTGCTTATAATATTACTACAAAGATACGAATTGTATTTGTTCTATTGAACCAAATTCATATCTTTGCAACAATCAAACCAATTTAAAACTTAGTTATAATGGCTTACAAAATTTCAGATGACTGTACTGCTTGCGGAACTTGCATTGACGAATGTCCGGTTGAAGCTATCTCTTCCGGAGATATCTATGTGATTGACCCAAATATTTGCACAGACTGTGGAACATGCGCTGATGTGTGTCCGGTTAGTGCAATCAGTCCGGAATAATTATCATTTCAAATGATAGAGCAAGGGGTTGGCCAGGTATGGCCAACCCCTTTTTTTTGTGCCACCAATGGAGGGTAAGGTAACCTGGCGGTTTAGGTCAAGTCATTCCACAATCATCTTGTTTGTACCACCGTGTAGAGGATATGTGTTTAGCAATGTCTCTCCTCTCTCATCCATCAAGCTGGCTTTGAAGCTATACTCTCCTTTGGACAATGGAATTTCCAAAGAAATTGGCTTTGTCAGGTCCAGTTCATGTTCGTAATCCAATGCACCGTTTTTGACCAACTGCAATTTGAGTTTGCCGCCAATCCAGTTATGTGGCACCAAGATATAGTCAATCCCGCCATATTCCCATTTCCCATCAAGGAAATTGATGGAATTTCCTTGAACTATACCTGGAAATGTGAGGTTGACATATGGCTGGTTCATGTACGATGAGTATTCTTCGTTTTCTGATTCTGTAAAACTCAGGGCATTCCACTCCGGTGTTGTGCCGATGTTGTTCTTTGAGCATGCACCCAGGATGAGGCATGCAATGAGGATGGTTGCAATAGTTGTTGTTTTCATGGTTGTTGAATTTATTGGTTGTTTGTAATGTTTACCAACTTATATATACTCCTTGTACAAATATTGTATCTGGTTCCGGAGTGATTGTCAATGACTGGAATACTTGGTCTGAGTATTTTTCCGTAACAGGTCCCTGCAGTACAACGGCAATGTGTCCGTTGGTCCTGACCCACGGGCGATCGTTGTTTTCTGTTAAATCCAACCTCAATTGTGCTGTTCCGTTGTAAATTGAGTTGTTGGTATAACTGTAACTTGTATTTATTGTCACAAATGGATATATGTTGTTGATCAATTCCATATTGGAAGGAGTGGGCATATCTGCCCGGCAGTAAATTACCATTACAGAATGGGATATCATCCCTGGCGTACCGGTTTGTTCTCCTGAAATCAAATGTTTATTGACACTAATATTAATATGGTCGTAAACAGTTACATGGCATTGGTCTGTAAACCCTCCTTCTTGTGTGGTTACTGTTACAACGGAATTCCCGGGAGCATGAGCCGTAGCCATGCCTGTATTTGGGTCTATTGTCAATACTTGTGTGTTGGAACTGCTCCATGAGATATTCTTGTTGCTTGCATTGGAAGGAGTTATGGATGCAGAAAACTGGTAATTATCTTCCTTTTTCAACTCTAATGACGATGTGGAAATTGTGACATCCTGTACATTGTTTCCAATGGTTATGAGTCCGGAGACATCTACCCTCCATGAGATTTCGCCGGCAGAATTTCCGTTGAATTTTATGGTCTCCATATAATGCCTGCCTCTTTCTATGTCATAATTGTTTGTTGTGTTGAGACCCGGGAAATTCCTGAACTTGATTATCCCGGTTTTGTCAGGGCTGCTATAGTTGGCTGTTATCTCTACGTAACTGCAAATATTTTCTTTTTCCCCGGGATGTTTATGGACAGGATTTGAATTCATACCAATGTTTCCCTGAAGGTTTTCGAACATATAGAGGGGTGTGGCATAATTGTGCATAGGAGGTTCCATGGATCCATCAGAAAGGATATCCCCGTTTTGGCATAAATTTTCCAGACTTGCTTTGTTGTGGTCTAACAAAAGGGAATATGCGGGTACGTTTTTAAGCGAAATGCTGGTGATTTCTATGTTGACTCCCGGGGACAAGTTGGTTTTGTTGAAAAGGAAAGTGAATTTGGCCAACAATCTTTTTACGTTGATTGTGAAATTCCGTGATGTTTTTGAGACCAATACATCGATAGCTCCGGCAAAAATCATGTTGCCACCACTTCCACTGGTTTGGTAAACCTTGTGGTTCCTGATGGATTCCAGATTGGGAAACCGTGTAATGTCAATTGGTCCCATGTTGATTATTGCAACCAAGGTCTTTTCTCCCTGCTTCAATATCAATGTAGAAGATGTTGCTCCATTTTTATATATGTGACCCTCCAGCAATCCGTCGCTATCATATGCGAGTATATTCAGGTCTATGGCATTTTCTGCTATTTGACCGCTTTTTGTAATATCCGGCATCTTTGCATCAACCATCACAACCTGTAGCCTTTCCAATGACGCTTTTTGTGCAGGTATATCATCTTTCTGACATGAGCCAGTGATTGAAATAAGGCAAACCAATGCCATTATAGTATTGTTTCTAAGCATTATTCAAACAGATCTTTGTTAAGGTTGTATTTTTCTATTAGCTTGCTGATCTCAGGATCCAGCCCCCCTCTGTATGCCATTTTTATATCCAGTTCCTTTGATTTGAGAAAAAGCCTTGCAGCCTCCTGTTCTTCCCCTTTGCGAGCGTGTATGATGGCCATCATGTAAAGTTGGTGGGCGCTTTCTTTCAGTTTTTCCAGTATGGAGTATGCAGAAACATCCTGCCCGAGTGAGAGGTGTGCTATTGCTGTGTTGATGTCGTTGTAACCGATGAGTATCTCCAGTGCTTTGGAGTACTCCCTTTTTTTTAAAAGGTTTACACCCCTTGTGTAGAGGGTATCGGGTTCTGAAGTATGGATTGTATCCTTGACCATTCCTATCCTCAACAGGTTGAGTTCGATAGAGACTTTCCTTAGCAATGGGTAAATATTTTCTTTCAGGTAGTTGTACTCTTGTTTGTATTTGGATAGCAGGTTTTCCCTTTTGTCCGGTTCTACCTCTGCAAAACAGTCCAACAGTCCTTTTTTGTTTGCCAGGATTGTATCTCTCTCTATTATCTTGTACAAAAGCTGCCAGTTCTCGGGGATGATGCATTGAATGATCTTTCCGTTTAAGTCATGCTGCCCGTCACCGTACTCGCCAACCAGTTTGCCATGGTGTAAATGAAGTGTTTTGTATTTTTGGCTCATTTCAATTACAAGATCTGTAATGTGTTTTTCAATTTCCGTTGATCTTTGTTTTGAAAGTCTCTCGTTGGTCTTGAATTTGCCTTCGGGAGAAGAAGATGAGATGATTTTGATTGAGTCTATTTCAAATTCGTTCTCTTTGAATACATTTTCTATCATGGAGCAGATTTTTTCCAGTTCGTTTGCGTTGTTGTTGTGATATGGGTCTATTTTGTATTTCCCTGCCTTGAATGAAATCCTGGAATCATACCTCTGGTTGACCCGCCTTTCAATAACCTTTTTTTTGTAGCGGATGATATCCCGGGTGAATGCACTCACAGATGAAACATTGTATGTGATGGTGTCTGAATCGGCCAGCATATATGTCAATCCAGAACTGCTCCTTACACAACCTTTTACCCACAAATAGAGTTTCCTTGATTCTTGGTTGGTGGCAACATCCTGTGAATAGTGGTAATCAAAATTCCCATATTTGTCCTTTATCACCGAGTCCAGCCTCGCTCCCTTGACATAAGGGTTTTTGACATATCTGAGGAAAACCTCCCCGATACGGGACTTCCTTTGTTCATTTCTTTCTATTAGCCATTCCTTTAGGTATTTGTCAATTATCTCTTTTTCGCTGACACCCGATTTTGTTTTTAGAAAGTCATTCCTGATTCCGTTAAGTGCCATTGATTGAGGAAGGTGCCTTTCCAGGAATATGGACAGACCTTCCATGTCTGAAAATGACTCCAAAAAAGAGGCATCCTCTGGAATTATCCCCTCCATGTATTTCGCAAATTTCCTGTAACCATTTGCCTGGGATCTCTTGAACTCTTTTCCGCTTACAATTATCTTGGGAAAGGCGGTGGTATCCTCTCCCCGGAGCATAACGGGAACCATCTCGGTTTGCCAGGAATCGTGTATTAGGCAAGATGGTATTGTTAGAACAAAGCCAATGGTTATGATTCCATTCCTTTCTGCTATGTTGTGGGCCTTTGTGCTGATGACAACCTCATTCAGTTGCCTAATGCCGGTAAGTTCACCCGAAGAGTCCCTGATTGCCTGGTTGTAGATTATCTCTTGACCGCTTTCCGTTGTGAATGTGAAAGTTTCAAGGCTATCATGTGTGTTGTCACGGGTAAATGCTATCTCCTCTCCTTTGTGTGCATTTATGTAGGAGACCAACGGCACAGGATTGCTTTTTACAATGCGGTGCAAAGCTCTGTTGCAAGAACAAATGAGTAAGGACAAGCAGGCAAATATGAGGCAGACAATCTTCATTCAAAAAACATATACAAGTGAAATTGAAAGCTTAAAAGGCAGCAAACAAAATTTGCATGTGCTGTCCAGGAATTCCCCGCACGGCTCTATCTCATACATGTCGAAAGAGTTGATGGATGCACAAACTCCTGCTTCGAATTCCATGTTCAAATCCTTTGAAAGCATTTTTGCATATCCCAGTGTTGTTCCTACACCATAATAGTGCCCCTGGTAGCGGGTTGAATTGTACCCAACGTTGTATACAGCACCAGAGATATAAGCTCCGTTGAAAAATCCCGAGTAGGTGTGCCAATGCCAAAGCCTGATCCCGGAAAGTGCATTCAAATGTTTTATTTTTACCTCTTTGCTGAATTCGAAAGGATTCCAGGAAACCATGGTGTGGCAGGAGTATCTTTTGGACAACACAAAAGAGTGCTCTGCATTCAGGCTTCCGGTGATTAACAGGGGGATGTTGAGCGACAGCGTTTTTGTCTGCGCAAAAGTTGCTGTTGTGAGCAACAGCTCCAACACTATTGATGCCGGTATGATTATGTTTTTATTCAGACTTTTCATTTGATGTTAATGACTTCAATTTCTTGGAGATGCCAATCCTGTACAGATGCCATTCCGGTTATTAGCTCCATTCCGGAGATTTCCAAGGTGTACAAGTATCTTTTTCCTTCCTGGAAACCCTCTTTGGATGCCGGGAGGGTTGCTTTCCTTACCTCCTTTTTGTTTGATTCAATATGGGTTGTTTCAACTTTGACAAAAGGATCAAAACCAGGCTGCAGAGGAAGGATTATTGTTTCTGCAGAGTTGCTGTCCAGGGAGAGTTCTGTGTATTCTGGACTGAGAGATTTGGAAGGAGTTATTGTCCCGTTGTGCAAAGCCATTGTGACGTGGTTGTCTGGCAGGGTGACTGAAATCTTGTTTATGGAGTGATGATTGTTATTGTTGGTTACCGAAATGACAATGTTTGAGCATTTGTGTTTGAACTGCAAAAGCACAACAGCATCCTTCTCTATTTTGGTTCCTGTGTGTTGTGCCCACATGTAGTCTATGTTGTTTTCCAGAGAGGTGGCAACTCCATTTGAAAAAGATGGCAGTTTTTGGTATTCAAAGCCTGCAGATACTGCATAAAAATCATATGTCCCTTTTGGCACTATAAGGTTTTTGGCAGTCAATTGCCTGAGGTTGCCATTGCCGTCGGAGGCCGCATCAAATGGAGTCCCCGGCCACGGGGGACGTGTGGCCGGATTCTCTTTTTGTATATAGCCGTATATCCTGAAATAATTACCCTCATGGAACTTTTGGATATTGCCGGATTTTGTCTCTGCCAGAGTTCCTGAAAAAAAAACAGTGTGCTCCCTTGTATTGTCCCCGGTGCAATTATGGCAATCTGGTTTATGGCAAGAGCAAATTGCAATAAACATGAAGAATAGGGTAAATTTTGGTTTAGGTCCCATGCTGTTATTCTATTAATGTAATGTCGGAGATCTCTTGCGTGGTCCAGTCCTGTACGGTAGCACCGGCAAAGATCATTTCGTTTGATGTAACATACAGGTTGAGCGTGTAATAGGTCCCTCCTGCATACGACTGGGAAGGGATGGTTCCAGTGTAAACCTTTCCTGTGACAGAGGTGCCTCCAATTGTGACATTAGTCGTGACCTTAATGTTGATTGCTTTGGAAGCTAGCGGTAACATGATGTATTTTCCTTTTGTGCCCGAAACAGTCATGGATTCGAAGTCGTCGGTTGTGGCGGAAGGAGTTATGGCTCCCGTGGCAAGGTTCATGGTAGATGAAGCATCTGCTTTTGAGGGGGTTATCTCTATTGATGTGACGGAGAGGGAGTTGATTCCGCTACCTTGCAAAATATTCACCTCCAATCCCACAGCCTTGTGGACATACACGAAATTGACTGTGCCACCCTCATGTACTCCGCTTACTTTTGACCACAGGTAATCTTTCTCGTTGGCTAGCTGTCCCGAGGTCCCGGAAGCGAATGTTAAAGCTGGCGCACTTGCACTATTGGTAGATACGGAGTAGAAATCGTAAGAACCTTTTGGCAAGTACAAGCTGTTTTGGGGAGTAAGGACGCTGCCGGTGCTGCAAGTTGCTTCCAAAGGTGTTCCGGAAACGGGACTGGACGTGGATACTGGGTCACCCGATTGGTAGCCGATGATTGTGGATTTGTTGCCGAGAGCAAAAGGAATGTCTGCCTTTGTTTGTGCATCCTGGTAATACGAAGCATTGAATTTAACTTCTCCCTCATATCCTTCTCTGTTGGTTGCTTCTTTTGTGCATGAAGCAAAAAGCAAGGAGATGCAAACGGCATAATAATAACTGGAATTTTTCATTTTCTTTGAATTTTAAGTTGTTTATAATGATATGATTGGATTATGGTATTGGTCTTCCCAGTTTGTGATGCCCGACAATACAACTCCAATTTCATTGGATGATACTCCAATGTGAAGGGTATGGATCTTGCCTTGTTCCAGTCCACTCTCCATGAAAACCCTTGTGTATAGCGATTTGCTTGAATATTCCGTGGTATCGGCAAGGGTTATTTCCAAAACGATGTCTTTTCCCGGGACAAGGGGATTGCAGTAGTAATACCAACTATCTGAATCATTGTCATGGTACATGGGTTCCAGGAACAACCCCACATCCTGTTCACAGCTACATCTTCCATCTTGGATGCCCAGTATTGCATCTTGTTCTACCGGAGGGGTTATCTTGATATTTGTGATGCAGTGGTCAAAATCGGATTCGTTAAAGCATTTTACAACCAACATGGAGTTAGCCAGCTTGTGTTCCAGCACAATAATGTTTTCCCTTTTTTTTTGGATATTATGTACTCCTCTATGGTAGAGGTACCGGTATCCGTTTTTAAAGGGCTTTTTTTGTTCGTAATTGATTGCAGAAGAGCAAACGATGGTTGTCATATGGTATTCCCCCGGGTATAATTTGAAATTTTCACCTGGGTGGTAAATGGTGTCATGTCCGTTGTATTGGAAGATTACTCCGGAAGGGGTGCATTTACCGTCTTGTTCCGAGTAGTAGAGGTTCATGTAACCACTTGACATATCATGACAACATGATGAATCCTTGAACAAAACCAGATATTTCCCGTAATCGGGGCAGTTATCGTAATTTTCTCCAATACAGGAACAGGCCAACATGAGTGCAGATGCAATTGTGATTGTAGCTTTCATGGTTATTGTCTGACAAATGAATATTCAATGGTTTCGTTTTGGTAATTCCAGGGGGTTATGCCTACGGAGATATTCACACCGCACCTCTCTTTTAAGTTTAACTCTACTGTGTATTTGTTTCCTGCAACCAGGTTGCTTGGAATGGTGCCCGAGTAGACCATGCCATTGGTTGTGATGTTGTTTATTGTGGCATTTACGGATACCTCTACCCGAGGTTGTTGGCTGCATGGCAGCAGGAACAAACTCCTGGATAGTCCGCTCCCTTGGATAGTGCTGGCCGGCAAAAGGTTTTGGGATGTAGTTACTGTCCCGCCCAATAGGTCCAGCTCTGTTCCTTGCGGGTTTGGAAGGGTCATTTTGATATGGTTCACCACCATGTTATTGTAATTGTCCGGAGGATTTATATTTATTTGTACACAGCATGCCATGTGTTTGAAGTTCAGTTGTACGGGAGTTGGTCCCTTTACGTAGACCCTTTTGGCAGATGCCCAGATATAGTCTATGTGGTTTTGTGCCATACACTTCATGTTACCATCAAACATCACGTCAATGGCTCGGTTGCTGTTTTGGGAAAGGGAGTAGATGTCGTAACTCCCTTTTGAAATATAATACTCTTTGTTTGGATTCATTATTCCGTTAATCCCGGCACTTAACACAACTCCCTGGGTTTTGTTGGTTGTACTGAATGGCGTGGACTGAAAGGTGTACAGGTTGGCCTTTGTATACATTGCAGGGTATGCAGATGCTTTACTTGTGGAAGAGAATGTTGCTGTGACCTGCAGGCTGTTCAAATCAAAATTTTGATGTTTTGAGCAACTTAGGCACATTTGTGCTACAACTGCGATTATGATTCCTAACTTTTTCACAGAGGCAAATCTAATACTTGTGCTTTAGTTGCAAAACACTATTAAACAGGATTATATGATATTGAAATTATTATATTCCATTTTATATTTTATTGCTTTTTATAATCAGGGACAATTAATTTTTTTAACTTTGGCAATTAATTTTCAGATTCATTATACGATGTTAAACATTAAACTTCTGAGGGAAGAACCCCAATTGGTGGCAGAGAGGCTGCGCGTGAAGAATTTCGATGCGCAAATTATTATTGGAAAGATCCTTGAACTGGACTTAGAGAGAAGAAACCTGCAAACAGGATTGGATTCGATTTTGGCAGAGCAAAATTCAATAGCAAAACAAATTGGGTTGTTGATGAAGTCGGGTAAGAGGGAAGAGGCAGAGAGTGCAAAATCAAAGGTCTCTTCACTTAAGGAGCAATCCAAGGAGCTTGAATCCAAAATGGAGGGTGTCTCTTTGGAGTTGAATGATTTGCTTGTCCAATTACCTAACCTTCCACACGATTCTGTTCCTTGGGGAAACTCAGCACAAGAGAATGAGGTTGTAAGGCAGTGGGGAGAGTTGCCAAATATGAAAGATGGCTTGCCTCATTGGGAGTTGGCAAAAAAATATGACATCATAGATTTTGATTTGGGAGTGAAGCTTACCGGTGCAGGGTTTCCCGTTTACAAGGGAAAGGGTGCCAGGATACAAAGGGCTTTGATATCTTATTTTTTGGATTACAATACAAATGCCGGTTACAAAGAGGTGATGCCACCCCTGGTTGTGAACGAAGCTTCCGGGTATGGCACTGGTCAGTTACCGGATAAAGGAGAACAAATGTACCATGTAGGTTTGGACAATTTCTATCTGATTCCGACGGCCGAGGTTCCGGTGACAAATATTTTCAGGGATGTTATTCTGGGCCAGGAAGAGTTGCCGGTGAAGCTGACTGCGTATACTCCATGTTTCAGGAGGGAAGCAGGTTCTTACGGGAAAGATGTGAGGGGGTTGAACAGGCTGCACCAATTTGACAAGGTAGAGATTGTGCAGGTGACAAACCCGTCTGAATCTTACAATGCGCTGGAAGGGATGGTAGCACACGTAGAGGGTTTGGTCAAATCACTTGGTTTGCCCTACAGGATACTTAGGCTGTGTGGTGGCGACATGAGCTTCACATCTGCATTGACATATGATTTTGAAGTCTATTCTGCAGCACAAGAGAGGTGGCTGGAGGTCAGTTCTGTATCCAATTTTGAGTCATTCCAGTCCAACAGGCTTAAATTGAGGTACAAAGATGAAAAAGGTAAGCCTGCCCTTGCCCATACTTTGAATGGGAGTTCGTTGGCTCTGCCAAGGATACTGGCTGCATTGCTGGAGAACAACCAAGGGAACGGGTCCATAAAGGTTCCTCAGGTGCTGGTGCCGTATACCGGGTTTGAATACTTGGACTAACTTGATGGATACAAAAAGGAGGATATTGGGAATTGACCCTGGGACCCAAATGATAGGATGGGGAGTTGTGGATGTGGAGGGTGGAAAACCCAGGTTTTGCCAGATGGGAGTAATCTCTTTGAAAGGCGAGAAGGATCATTTTGCAAAACTGGGAAGGATATTCAATGAGATTGGAGGATTGGTCCACCGCTTTTCGCCAAATGAATTTGCAATTGAATCTCCATTTTATGGCAAGAATGTACAATCCATGCTCAAGCTGGGTCGGGCTCAAGGTATTGCCATTGCGGCTGCTTTGAATGCTGGTTTGCCGGTATATGAGTATGCTCCCAGGAAAATAAAACAGTCCATTACAGGAAAGGGTGCTGCATCAAAGGAGCAGGTCTCTTCTGTGATTTGTGCAATACTTTCGGTAAAGGAGTTGCCTGAAGCACTTGATGCCACTGATGGTCTTGCTGCAGCTTTGTGTCATTTCCTTTCCGGAGATGTACATATTTCAATCCGAAAACATGAAAAGGGGGCTCGTCAAACCAACAAAGAGAGAGGTTGGGAGGCTTTTTTGAAAAATAATCCCGGAAGGATAAAATAATACGGATTTTTTATGTCCCTGCATTTAACCTTTGGCTTTTTGGATAGTCAAAGGTTTGTTGTTTATAAAGAAAGGTATATATAATCGGAATAATTATTAAATATGAAATATACAAAGAGTTTTTTTTTATTGTTGGCTGTATTGCTTTTTGCAAACAGCGGAGTTTATTCCCAATCCCGTAACCACAGGGTAAAGGGTGAATTGATTGATAGCGTCAGGAATGAGCGTGTAGAGTTTGCAACGGCTGCCCTTATACCCAAAGGGGAGGAGCAACCCCTCAAGTATGCCCTGTCAAATTCCCAAGGTGCTTTTGAGATAACAGATGTTCCTTCGGGGGAATACAAGTTGAGGATTGAGTTCATGGGTTACAATACCGTAGAGAAAGATGTTGTGGTAAAGGATAGCAGGATAGTGGATGTTGGTATGGTCAACATGCTGGAACAGGTCAATCTGCTGGACCAGGTTGTGGTCTCTGCATTGGGTAATCCGGTGATTGTCAAGAAAGATACAATTGAATACAATGCAACATCATTCAAGTCTACCGATAGTGACATGCTGGAAGAATTGCTCAAAAAATTGCCTGGTATTGAGATTGACTCCGATGGTAAGATTACTGCAAATGGAAAGGAGATAACCAAGATAATGGTGGACGGGAAAACCTTTTTCCTGGATGACCCTTCTTTGGCAACCAAGAATCTTCCTGCTAAGATCATAGATAAGGTGAGGGTTGTAGAGAGGCAATCGGAACAGGCAAGGTTTACCGGTATTGACGATGGTAATGAAGAGACTGTTATAGACTTGTCAATAAGGCCAGGTATGATGAATGGCTGGTTTGGTAACGCAACAGCTGGTTACGGAACCGATGACAGGTTCCAGGGTGCCGCGATGGTTGGTAATTTCCGTGAGGATAGCCAAATCAGTATGATAGCAAACGGGAACAACACAAACAACAGAGCATTCTCCGATATGGCCGGAAGCATGATGAGGAGTATGAGAAGTTCCATGGGTGGCTCAAGGGGAGGCATCAGGGTTGGCGGTACCACCATGAATTTTGGAGGGAATGGCATAACCACATCATGGATGGGTGGCCTGAATGCCAACACAGAGTTGAATGACGGTAAATTCAAGATAGGAGGCAACTATTTTTATGGTAAGACAGACAATGTTGCAGAGAGCATAACTTCACGCCAGAACTTTTTGCAAGACAGTAGTTTCTTTAACAGAGACTCCACTGTTTCCAAAAATATTTCCGATGGTCACCGGGTTGCTTTGGAATTGGAGTGGGAGTTGTCGGAGAAGACCTCGATATTGTTCCGCCCCAATGTAAGCATTGGTTTTGGATCTTTCAGCGAGCAAAACAGCTACTCCACTTCGGGTGCAAATGGTACCAAAATTAATGACGGTAACAGTATTTCGGCAGGGGACAACGAATCTCAGTCTTTGGGTGGCGACCTATTGTTCAGGCACAGGTTGGGCAAACCAGGAAGGACTTTCTCTGTCAACTTTACCTATTCATACTCCAATAATGTCCTTGATGGTTTGAACAGGTCTGAAACAAACCGTTATGGTGCAACCCAAATGAGTGATATTGTGGACCAAAGGTTTGACCTGACAAGCAACAGCTACTCGTTGGGAGCAAGGGCTTCATACACAGAGCCTTTAGGGAAGAACTATTTTTTGGAGCTGGCATACCGTTACAATACAAATGTCAGCAATTCAGAGAAATATTCATACAACTTCAATACTGTAACCCAAAGTTACGATATACTGGACCAGGAGTACTCCAATACATATGAAAACACATTTGTAAACCAGCAAGCAGAGGTGAATGTAAGGAAAAATGAAGACAAATACAGTTACACACTTGGGTTCAATGTACAACCTTCTTCAACAGAAAGCATAGGTGACACCACATACCTCAAAAGGGACATAGTAAACTTTTCACCCTCTGCCCAGTTCGATTACCGATTCTCTGAGATGAAGTCTATAAGGGTAAGGTACAGGGGTAATACCAACCAGCCATCAATAAACCAGTTACAGCCGGTACCGGACAACTCGAATCCTTTGTATATCCCATTGGGAAACCCCGATTTGCTTCCTGAATTCAACCACAGGTTGTGGGTAGATTTCAGGAGTACCCAAAAGGAGACATTCCGTTCTCTCAACCTTCGTTTGGGAGCAAATTACACAATGGACAAAATCGTGAATATGACATGGTATGACGAGGGAGGTATCCAGTATAGCAAACCTGTGAATGAAGATGGTGTTTACTCGGTCTTTTCCAACCTGATGTTCAATACACCAATAAGGAAATCCAAATTCTATTTCATGAGTGGTACCAGGTTGTCGTTGAACAAAGGGATCAACTATTCCAACCAGATACGCAACAAAACCACAAGCCTCTCTCTTGGGGAGTATATAAGGTTGTCCTACAGGGGTGACAAACTGGAAGCCAGTGTTGGTGGAAGGGCCAATTATTCACATGCCTGGTATACAATAGAGAACAACATAAGACCAGCTACATGGAACAACTCTGTAAGTATGTATTTGAACTGGACTATGCCAGGAGGGTTCAACCTTAAGAGTGATATAGGCCATAACTTTTACATTGGATACGAAGAGGGTATGAACGAACCGACAACTGTCTGGAATGCAGAGTTTTCAAAACAGGTTCTAAAAAACATGGGAACGCTTGGACTTAAGGTTTACGATATATTGAACCAATCAAGGAATGTTTGGAGGAACACAAACGACAACTATATAGAGGACATCCAGAACAACACCTTGAGACAATATTTCATGCTAAGTTTCACTATCCGTTTCGGTACCTTTGGAGGTGGTGATTCCGATCGCAGAGGGCCAGGCTCAGGAATGGGCAGACACAGGAGGTTCTAAAAATAACAAAAACCGGTTTACAGGCCGGTTTTTTTATTGCTTCCCTGGGAAAATGCTCTCCATTTATCTATGACGTTCTTGAAATCTTCTGGCAGTTCGTTGGAGAAAAAGAGTTTGTTGCCACTTTCGGGATGTGTGAACCCCAGTGTTTTGGCATGTAAAGCGTGACGGGGAAGGATGGCAAAGCAGTTCTCTACAAATTGTTTGTATTTTGTGTAAACCGTTCCTTTAAGGATCTTGTCACCGCCATAACGGTCGTCGTTGAACAACGGATGCCCTATCCAATCCATATGGACCCTAATCTGGTGTGTCCTTCCTGTTTCCAAAATACATTCCACCAGGGTTGTATATCCAAACCTTTCCAATACTTTGTAATGGGTTACTGCATGCTTTCCGGCGGATCCGTCGGGGAAAACCTTGAAGCGTAGCCTGTCGTTGGGATCACGGCCAATATGGCCTGTGATTGTGCCCTGTTCTTGTTTGAGGTTGCCCCAAACAAGTGCAATGTATTTCCTGTCGATAGTGTGGTCAAAAAACTGTTTTGCCAGCATCAATTGTGCTTTGTCGTTTTTTGCAACAAGCAATAATCCGGATGTGTTCTTGTCTATCCTGTGTACAAGGATGCCCATGCGTTCGTCCTGGGCATCTGCCGGCTGTGATATTCCAAGGTGGAAAGCCAGGGCGTTGACCAGAGTGCCGGAAAAATGGCCGTGTCCGGGATGTACCACAAGACCTGCAGGTTTGTTTACCAGCAGCAGGTGATCATCTTCGTAAGGAATATCCAACGGAATGTTTTCCGGCCTGACTTCGAAGCCTCTCCTTTGGTATGGCATTTCTATGGTAACTACATCCAGAGGTTTCACAATATAATTTGCCTTGACCTTTTTACCGTTCACAAGCACATACCCTGCAGAAATGGCAAGTTGTATCCTGTGACGAGATGTTTTTTCCATACGGGAGGTAAGGAATTTGTCTACCCTGAGGTTGGATTGTCCTTTGTCAGAGAGAAACCTGTAATGTTCGAAGGACTCTTCTTCTTCTTCTTCCAAAAGCTCTTCCTGTCCAAGTATATCTTCTTGGTTTATATCTTCTTTAAATTGCGGCATTGGCTATTGCTGTTCTTCTATCAGTTTCGATTTGTCTATACTAAGGGTGAGGTTGACAACGGCACCAAGCCTGAATGCAAGTGAGTCGGTTGGAGTGGGAGCCTGCCTGATTACAAAACTGGAGAGGGTGTCGGAATATGTTTTTACCGATGAGTCATATGTAAGTGTTCCAAGGTTCAAGGAGTTATCTGTCAGGATATCTTTTGCTGTCAAAAGAGAATAGCCCATCACGGAAGGTACCGAGGTCATGTTGTTGTCCCAACTCATGCCTAGTCTCAAATCTATTTCACTTTCGGTTTCGATCATTGTTCCTGCCGGAATCTCCTTTCCATTGTATAGTTGGGCTAGTACGTTGTTGGTGGCCATGTCCTGTGTGTATATGAGCTTCCCAACCTTCAGCTGTTTGCCGGAGAGCTCGGCTTTTGCCTGCCTGAGGGAGAATCCTGTTACAGATGGCATGTTGACCCTTTTTGGCTGCAGGGAGTTGATTGTAAGTATAACCCGCCTGTTCTTCTTGACCATACTGCCAAAAACCGGGTTTTGCCTGAATATGACTCCTCTCTCCATCCTGGGCATGAATACTGAATCTGTAACTTCCAACCTAAGGTTGGCTTGTTCAGCTTTTTCCATTGCCTGTGCAATAGTCATTCCCGAAAAATCGGGTACAGATTGTTCCTGGTTGTGCCTGGTGATTGTCTTCAAGGTGATGATTGTCAATACAAGTATTGCTGAAACAACGACTGCTCCTATAATCAGGTTTTTCAATATCCAGTTATCTTTTTTCATGGTTCTTTTTGTTTAAGGCAAAAATACTACTTTTTTGCAACTTGGTTGTAAAAGCTGTCCCTCTCCATAGCCACATAACCACATTCCCGGGCAATTTTCTCCAAATCTGCAGCACTCATTGTGGGATTTTGCTCCTGTGAGCCAGCCATGCTGTATATTTTGGTACTGTTGTTTATTGTGCCGTCAATGTCATCTGCCCCGTAAAGGAGTGTCAATTGGCAGAGTTCTTTGCCAAGCATTGGCCAGTATGATTTTATGTGAGGGATGTTGTCAAGTACCAACCTGGATATTGCAAATGTTCTTAAAACCTCTGTTGTGTCAGCCTCCTGCAAATAAGACATAGGATTGTTGGCTGTCTTGAACAAAAGAGGGATGAATGCATCAAAGCCTCCTGTCTGGTCTTGCAAATCACGGAGCATCAGCAAATGTTTCACCCTGTGTTCCCGTTGTTCCAAATGTCCGAACAGCATTGTTGCATTTGTCCTCATTCCAAGCTCATGTGCTGTTTTGTGTATCTCCAGCCATCTATGAGCATCAGCTTTGTCGGGGCAGATCTTTGCCCTGATTCCCGGGTCGAAGATCTCTGCACCACCACCCGGCAAAGCGGAAACACCCCTTTTTTTTAGTTGCATAAGAACCTCTTTTGCAGGCAATCCGGAATTTTTGCTCATATCATCCACCTCAACTGCGGAGTATGCTTTTATTGTGACATGGGGTGGGAGGACTCTCCTTATAGTCTCTATGACATTATAGTAATAATCAATCTCCTTGGAAGGATGGACACTGCCTACCACATGAACTTCGGTTGTATCATCGGAATATTTTTCTAGGCAATACCCCTCTATCTGTTGCATATCCATTGTCCATGCACCGGGTTCAAAGTCATTGCCCCGCCTGTAAGAGCAGAATTTGCATTTGTGGATACATACATTGCTGGGTTCCAAGTGGAAGTTCTTGTTGTACCATACCGTTTTGCCGTTGATTTCTTCGCGCACATTTGTGGCCAACTTGCTAAGGTGGTTCATGTCCCGGGTATTGTACAACTCCATTGCCTTGTCAAAATCGAGTCTCATCTTGTTTGTGTTTGGAAGGTAAAGATAGGGAAACAAAAAAAGACGCACAATGGCGCCTTGATTCGTTCGATCTTTTAATATCTCTTTTTAGAAACGATCTTCAGATGATACTGTCAGTTTCTTACGTCCACGGCGGCGGCGGGCAGCTAATACCCTGCGTCCGTTAGGTGTAGACATACGCTCACGGAAGCCGTGTTTGTTACGACGCTTGCGTAGTGATGGTTGGAAAGTGCGTTTCATAATATGTATACTGATTTTATTATATTTCTCAAAACGGAGTGCAAAGATATGCAAAATGTTTTTAATAGCAAATATTTGTGCTATCGTTTGATAAATAATACCTCTTTTTCTTTGAACCATTCCTCTTTGAACACATCAGAGATAAGGGTCCGCGATATTTTGGAGGGGTTGAACCCTTTTATCTTCTTTGCTGACTCTATCTCCTGATCCAGGTTGCCTCCTTTTAGATATATGATGCCTCTCTCTTGTGAGTCATCGGATGGTATTATCTTGTTCCATACCCATGGGATGAAAGATGAGAGCTCTGTAACTGCCCTTGAGACTACAATATGGAACTCTTGGGGTATGCTCTCTGCCCTGGTATGGATGGCTGTGGTGTTTGACAATCCCAGCGCGTTGGAGACTGCTGTCACTACTTTTATTTTCTTGTTTATGGAGTCACATAGTAAAAAATCTGTATCCGGGAAAAGGATTGCAAGAGGTATTCCGGGAAAACCTCCTCCTGTACCTACATCCAGCACCGAGCTCCCCGGCCTGAAATTGAATAATGCTGCAATTGACAATGAGTGCAACACATGATGCAAATAGAGGTTGTCTATGTCTTTACGTGAGATGACATTGATTTTTTGGTTCCACTCCCTGTAAATTGGGCCGAGTGCTTTGAATTGCTCTTTTTGTACCAGAGTCAGGTTTGGGAAATACTTGAATATCAGCTCTTCCATATTTTGTTTAATTGTTGTTTGGATCGGGTAACCCTTGTTTTGACAGTATTCAACGGCAAATCCAGCTCTTTTGCAATCTCTTCCAGAGGGTAGTCGTGTATAAACCTGAGTTCTGCAACCCTTCTGTATATCTCTGGCATGCTTTTGATGGCTTTAAGCAGGTTTTCTACCGCCTGTCCGTATATCATCTCCTCTTCCGGGCTGGGAACAACGCTGGAGAGAGTATCGATTTGTGCATTCTCCTCTGCTATTGAAGAGGCAGAGGGAATCCTTTTTTTTCGCAGGAAGTCCAAGGCTGTATTTTGGGCTATTGTATAAAGCCATGTGGAAAAGGCATAACGGTTGTTGTATGCAGAAATATTGTTGAAACATTTCTGGAAGCTTTCCTGGCAAATGTCAAGTGCATCCTCACGATTTGGGATTATCTTGCCTATATACAATAGCAAGGAATCCTGGTATTTATTTGCCAGATAGTTGAATGCCTCTCTGTTGCCTTGGGCTGCAAGTACAATTTGGTTGGTGTCCTCAATACAGTTGTGTTCCATGGTTTTTATGACAACTGGTTTTTAATGTGCTTCAAGCCAGTTTGCTCCCCAACTACATTCAACAGTAAGAGGAACGCTTAGTTCAATGACTCCTTCCATCTGTTGTTTTACCAGTTTTGAAAGCTGCTCGCTCTCTCCCGGGTAAACATCAAATACAAGTTCGTCATGAACCTGCAAAACCATTTTGCTTTTCAAACCCTCCTCTTTTAACCTGGAGGCAACATTGATCATTGCGACCTTGATGATGTCTGCCGCACTTCCCTGGATTGGCGCGTTTATGGCATTACGCTCTGCAAGGCCCCGTACCACAGGGTTTTTGGAGTTGATGTCGGGTAAATACCTTTTCCTTCCGTAAAGTGTGGTTACAAAACCATCTTGCTGTGCTTTTGCAATCATGGATTTCATGTACTCTTCTACCTGAGGGTAATTGGCAAAATAGTCGTCTATCAATTGTTTGGACTCACTTCTTGGGATGGCAAGCCTTTGGGAAAGGCCAAAGGCAGAGATGCCATAAATAATGCCGAAATTGGCAACTTTGGCCCTGTTTCTCTGTTCCCTGGTGAGCTCCTCTTCCGTTACCCCGAAAATCTTGGAAGCTGTTGCTGCATGTATATCCTTCCCCGATTTGAATGCCTCTACAAAATGGGGATCCTGGCTCATGTGTGCCATCAACCTGAGCTCTATCTGGGAGTAGTCTGCCGACATGATAACCCCGTTTGGATCAGATGGAATGAACGCTTTCCTTATTTCACGGCCTCTTTCTGTGCGGATTGGTATATTTTGAAGGTTGGGCTTTATGGAACTCAGCCTCCCGGTGGATGTGAGGGATTGGTTGTAAGTAGTGTGTATTTTCCCTGTCTCCGGAGAGACAAGTGAAGGAAGGGGGTCTATATAGGTAGACAGGAGTTTCTTTATGTTCCTGTATTCTAGTATCAAGGGTATAATTGGATGCGAATCCAGGATTGATGTGAGGGTCTCTTCGTCTGTAGAGTAATTTTTCTTGGATGTCTTTTTGGCGTTTTTGACCAGTTTTAGCTTCTCGTAAAGGATGACTCCAAGCTGTTTTGGGGATGAAATATTGAGGTTTGGTTCATTTGCCAGCTCCCTGACTTGATTTTCTATGCCATAGAGCTCTATGCTGAGTTCTTTGCTGTATTGGTCAAGAAGGGGCACATCCAGTTTGACACCCGTCCTTTCCATTGATGAAAGTATCTTTATCAGAGGCATCTCGATTTTGTCGTAGAGCTCTTTGACACTCTCTTTTTCCATCTCTTTTTTCAAAACATGACTTAGTTTGGCAACAACCGGAAGCTCTTTGCAAACCTGTTGCCGGATATCTTCCTTGGGTTCGGGGCTGAAAAGGTCAGACGGGATTTCCTGAGGGCTCAAGGTTTGGTTGAGGTATCCTTGTGCCAATGCTTCAAGTTTATGGCTCCTTTCAGGCATCAATACATAATGCATGAGTTCAGTGTCCGAAAGGTAACCCTCCAGTTTGCAAGATTGTTTTTCCAAAAGAGTTGCAAGTGCCTTAATATCGTATCCTGTTTTCAGTATGGAACTGTTTGAAAAGAGTCCTTTCAAGGTGCTTGACAAGGGACCATTGCTTAAAGTGACAAACGGCTCACAACCTGTAAATAAAAGATTGTCTTTTATGGAAAAGCATAAATAATTCTTTTCGAGTGCACTTTTTGCCACATCTTGATCAGATGAAATGGTCCATGGAATCTCTTTGGATGCTGTGTTTTCGATTGTGTTGGAAGCTATAATCCCTTGTTTGAAGGAGTTGCTGACAGTAAAAAGTTGTTCCATTTGGGGTAACATCCTGAGCAAGGAGGAAAATTCATATTGTTGGAATAATTTACTGATTTTGGAGAAATCGGGAGTGTGCAGTTCCAACAGTTTCTCATTCCACTCCAGTTGTACCGAAGTGTCAATAGTCACAAGTTTTTTACTCAGGTCAATGTGTTGGCTTGCATCTTTGAATGCTGCTTGTTGCTTGGGCGGCAATTGGTCCAGGTTTTGGTAAATGTTGGAAACGGACTTGAACTTTGCGACGAGTTTTTTGGCTCCTACTTCTCCGACTCCTTTCACACCAGGGATATTGTCTGAGGAGTCACCCCAGATTGTAAGTATGTCTATAACCTGCTTGGGATCTTCTATACCATACATACTGCAAATTTCATCTTTTCCCAGGATTTCATCGGGACTACCGCTTTTGCCAGGTTTGTATTGGAAAATATTGTCTGAGACAAGTTGCCCGTAATCTTTGTCGGGTGTAACCATGTATACTGTATGGCCCTCTTTTTCTGCTTTTTTTGCAAAGGTGCCAATGACATCGTCGGCTTCGTAGCCATCTTTCATAAGTACAGGAACTGAAATTGCTTCCAGCAATTCACAAAGAGGCTCCAGTGCAGATTTTATAAGTTCGGGGGTTTCGGACCTGTTGGCTTTGTATTCGGGAAATATTTGGTGCCTGAATGTCTTGGAGGGAGGGTCAAAGGCAACTCCAAAATGGGTTGGCCGCTCCTTTACCAACAGTTCCAGTATGGTTTTTGTGAAACCGAACAAAATGGATGTGTCAACTCCTTTTGAATTTACCATGGGCCTGCGAAGGAATGCATAATACATTTTGAAGATAAGGGCATGCCCGTCTATTAATATGATCTTTTTCATTTTACTGGTTGTCATTTGCAAACCATTCTACATAGGAGGTTGGGGTCTCATACAGCTTTACGCTGTGGAGTTCCAGGTTCCCGGGGATTGCTTTTTTTATTACCTGTGCAAAATGGATGACAAGGTTCTCGCATGTTGGCTGGAAAGGTGTAACAACTACATTGTTGTATGTTTGGGATATCTCTTTTGCCAATTTGGCATCTTCCCTGAGAATCAATGCATGGTCATATACATCTACTATATGCTGGTTTACAATCTCTTTAAGGTTTGAAAAATCTATTACCATTCCACATTTGGGTTCACCCCTGTTCTCTGTGGGAGTTCCTTTTAATGTAACAAACAGCCTGTATGAGTGTCCATGTATGAACCTGCATTTTCCATCGTAATCTGCCAATGCGTGCGCCCCTTCAAAACGGAATTCTTTGGTTACTCTTAACTTTGTCATCTTTTTTATGCAAAAGTATTAATTATTTTACATACATTATAAAGTGGTCAATTACTAATATTAAGGTATTGCTCCTTTTATTGCCTGTTTAGTTAGGATATGGATTTGAATAAATTAATAAATAGAATAAAAATTTGATTTTATATTACAAATTAGTAATTTTGTTGAAAATAAAAACTTGGACATGGCATTAAACATTCAAAACATTTTATCGGACAACGCAAAAAGTATGAGAAGGTCTGCAATAAGGGACCTTTTAAGTGTTGCCAACAGGCCCGAAGTGATCTCATTTGCGGGTGGTTTTCCAAATCCCAATACATTTCCTGTAGAAGAGCTTAAAGTTATCATGCAGGAGGTCCTGGAGGTAGAAAGCACATCTGCCTTGCAGTACGGGCCAACGGAAGGGAACGGTAAGTTAAGGGAGATCCTTGCCCAAAGGTACAGGGAGCAAGGGTTGGATATTACAAAAAACAATATCCTGATAACAACCTCATCCCAACAAGCGATTGATTTGACTTCCAGGATTTTCATAAGTCCGGAAGATGCCATAGTCTGCGGGTTGCCATCATATCTTGGTGCTTTGCAATCTTTCTGGTCTTACCAGGCAAAGCCAATAGGAGTCCGGAAAGACGAAGAGCTTGAGGCAGTAGTGACTGCGTTGATTGAGAGTGGGAAGAAACCTAAATTCATATATACTATACCCGATTTCCAAAATCCATCCGGAGTGACCATGAACATGGAACAAAGGAAAATGGTTTTGGATGTTGCAGAGAAATATGACCTGTTGGTAATAGAAGACAGCCCTTACAGGGAAATCCGATTTGAAGGCGAAGCACAGCCGCTTCTCTATTCTATGAACAACGAGAGGGTTATGTTGTTTGGGACACTTTCCAAAACAGTTTTGCCGGGCTTCCGCATTGGATGGATAATTGCTCCTGAGCAAATAATTGACAGGCTTGTTGTGGCAAAACAATCTGCAGACCTTTGCACACCTGTCTTTGACCAAGCGGTTATAACAAGGTATTTTGAGAAGGGATTGTTTGAGAAAAACCTCTCTTCTACAATAGATTTGTACAGGAAAAAAAGGGATCATATGTTGGCTTGTTTTGAGAAATACATGCCACAAGGTGTAACCTGGACCAGGCCGGAGGGTGGTTTGTTCTTGTTTGTGACTTTGCCGGAGGGTTATGACTCAACTGAGCTCTTTAACGTGGCAATCAAGGAAAACGTTGCATTTGTGATAGGAGAGGCATTCCACTGTGATGGTTCCGGAAAGAACACCATGAGGATTAACTTCTCTTTCATGGACGAAGAGAAAACCGAAGAGGGAGTAAAACGTTTGGCAAAGGCAATTGGCAGGATGCTAAACGAAGGTAAATAGATTTGGATCGAACTTCAACGAGGAGTCTTTGAATATTTTATCAAAGGCTCCTTTTTCTATCAACCTGTCCGGGGTGTCCTGTATGAATCCGTTGTAGCCCATTATCCATATCTTGTCGCAAAGCTTAATTGCCAACTGCAGGTCGTGTGTAGAGAATACAATGGTTTTCTTTTCGTTTGCAGCAATATTTGCAAGGAGTTTTGTGATTGTAATCTTGTTTGCAATGTCAAGGAAAGCAGTTGGTTCGTCCAGTAAAATGATATGACTGTCCTGTACCAGGCTGCGGGCTATAGCTGCCCTTTGGAACTCTCCGTCGCTTAACGTGGAAATATCCCTTTTGCCAAAACCTTCAAGCCCTACTTTCACCAGTGTCTCTTCTATTTTGACAGAATCTTGCCGGTCTATTTTCCCTATCCAGTTTGTCCTTGAATAACAACTGGTGGCAAGCATATCAAAGAGTGAGAAATTTTTTGCCCTTGGACTTTGTGATGGTACGAATGAAACAACCTGGGCCAGTTGTGATGCTTTATACTTCTTGATCTCTTTCCCGTAGAGTTCAATTTTCCCGGAACGGTAGGGAAGTATGCCGCAAAGAGACCTTAACAGGGTGCTTTTGCCTGTCCCGTTTGCACCCACCACCGCAATGGTCTGGGCGGCGCAGGCATTGGCGTTTATATTGCTGTATATGGTTTTGTTGTATCCAAGGGACAAATTCTCAAGGACCAATAAATTGTCTGAATTTACATATCTGCTGCCTGCCATCACGAGATCTTGCTTTTCATTATTATGTAAAGTATTACAGGTACACCAAGTAATGCGCTTACTGTATTGATTGGCAAAACTTCTGGTTGTCCCGGCATCTGTGAGATTGTATCTGCAATTATCATTATGGTTGCACCCAATATTGCCGTTGCCGGAACAAGTACTTTGTGGTCTGCATTACGGAACAACATCCTTGCTATGTGAGGCACAGCTATTCCTATAAAACCGATTGGACCGCAGAAAGCAGTCACACTACCAGCCAAAAGCGTTGTTGCCACAAGGATACTGCGTCTGGTCCTTTCCAGGTTTACCCCCAAACTTTTTGCATAGGCTTCTCCAAGCAAAAGCGCATTAAGGTCTTTGATATTGAAGACTGTCATTGCAAATCCTGTCAATATTACAATGAACATGATCCAGATATTTGTTGGTGAGAGTCCCGAAAAACTGCCCATTGTCCAGACAACAAATACCTTAAGTTGTGCCGACGAAGAAAAATACTGGATAAGTGAAATTATTGCCCCTGTCACGCTGGCTATCATAATTCCAAAGATTAGCAGGGAAATGCTCTCTTTGAGCCTGGATGAGACCATGAGTATCAACAAGGTAACACCGAATGCTCCCAACCATGCAGCAACCACGGTTCCAACGTTGGCAGCAATTGACGATGACAGGGTTATCCCAAAAGCAGAAAACCCCATAACAAATATGGCAACCCCTAAACCAGCCCCGGAACTGATCCCTAGTATGTAAGGGTCTGCAAGTGGATTCCTGAACAACGTTTGCATCTGCAACCCGCAAACAGACAAGGCTGCCCCTGCCAGCAAGGCCGTAATGGCTTTTGGTATTCGGTGGGAAAAAAGGATGTTTGATACATACTCAGGTGCCTCACCTCCAAATATAGCTGCAATTATGTCCTTGACCGGAAACAACACCGACCCTAACAATAGATTCAATGCTATGAATATTGATAGTGAGATTATTATTAAAGAATATATTGTAAAATATTTACCCTTTGCTTTCAATGTTGTGGTTATCTTTTTGGATGCTAAGATAGTGCAAAAAAAGATAAAACCCTTTGATTTTATTTTTGTATTTTTGCACCCTATTCAGAAACAATATAAACGTCACACATTATGAGAAAGAAAATTGTTGCCGGCAACTGGAAGATGAATACTTCCATTGCAGAGGGAGAGCTTCTTGCAAATCAGATTGATTTTTTGACCAGTACATTGGACAATGATGTCCAGATAATAATAACCCCCCCTTATACCCATTTGCAAAAAGTAGGTATGGTTCTCAAAGACCACAAAAGCAAAGTTGAATTGGCAGCCCAAAACTGTGCAGACCATACTTCTGGTGCATACACCGGAGAGGTGTCTGTGGAGATGTTGAAGGAACTTACCTGCAAATATGTGATTCTTGGACACTCCGAGAGAAGGGAGTATTACGGGGAAACAAATGAGACCCTCCTAAAAAAAATCAACCTGGTACTCTCTGCAGGCCTGAAGCCAATTTTTTGTGTGGGAGAAAAACTTGAAGAGAGGGAAGCTAACAAACATTTCGAGGTGGTGGCATCCCAAATAAAAGAGGTATTGTACAAGTTAAGGGGTGTGGAGTTTGCAAATGTGATTGTAGCTTATGAACCGGTTTGGGCAATTGGTACCGGGAAAACAGCCACATCCGACCAGGCAGAGGAGATGCATGCTTACATCAGGAGGGTCATTGCAGACAAGTTTGCGCAGTATGCAGATGAGACTCCAATCTTGTATGGCGGAAGTTGCAAACCATCAAATGCTGCAGAGATATTCTCAAAAGAGAACGTAGATGGGGGACTGATAGGCGGGGCATCATTGAATGCACAGGATTTTGTTGCCATTATCAAATCTTTCTGATGAGATATACAGAGGTAAGGATAGGTATAGATCCATTCAGCGAGGAGAATGCAGAGGTTGTTGTTGCAATGACGCAGGAATTTCCTTTTGAGAGTTATGTCTATGACAAGCCGTTTTTGAAAGCATATATTCCAACCGGCAAATTCAACCTGCAGGAGCTGGAAAGAGTGGTTGCAGAGATGGACTCATTCCCTTTTGATGTGACAATATCATCTTTGCCGGCGGAACATAAAAACTGGAACGAAGAGTGGGAGAAAAATTTTTCTCCCATTGTCGTATCCGGAAGGTGTACCGTAAAGGCCGGATTCCACAAAGAACTGCCAGAGACGGAATTCAATATTGTGATTGATCCAAAAATGGCTTTTGGAACAGGACACCATCAGACAACCCATTTGATGATCGATCAAATGCTTGGAATGGATTTGAGAGGTAAAAAGGTACTGGACATGGGGTGTGGTACCGGGATCCTGGCAATTCTGGCTGCAATCAAAGGGGCTGCTGCACCTGTGGTTGCAGTTGATATTGACCCTGATGCCACCGACTCTGCCAGGGAAAACAGTATTGTTAACCATGTTGGAGATGTTATTGAGGTTATAACCGGGGACTCTTCGGTTGTGCCGGGAATTGAATTCGATGTCATACTTGCCAATATCAACAGGAACATTATTCTGGATCAGTTGGCTGTTTACTCCAAAGGGTTGCGACCTGCCGGCACCCTGCTGCTGAGTGGTTTTTATACAGAGGACATTGCGATGATTGTCAAAAAAGCAGAACAATTTGACCTCTCTTTTGTGAAAAGTGAAGAATTGGGCAATTGGGCTGTTTTAACCTTTGAAAAAAGTTAACTTTTTTCATGCTTAGGTATTGCACAAATAAAAATAATTCATACCTTTGCATTCCTCAAAGAGCGGGCATGGCGTAATTGGTAGCCGCGCCAGACTTAGGATCTGGTGCCGAGAGGCGTGGGGGTTCGAGTCCCTTTGCCCGCACAAAAAAAGGCAGATTCCCCCCGGGAAGTCTGCTTTTTACTTATTAAGCTGATTTTGAAAATAACATACTTATGAAGATCACACAAAAAAATGTAGATGACTTGACAATGATAGTCACTCTAAACATTGAAAAAGAAGATTATTCCGGAAAAAAACAGGAGATTTTAAAGAAATTCCGCCGTGATGCCGATATCAAAGGTTTCAGGAAGGGTATGGCTCCAATGTCTATCATTGAAAAGATGCATGGACGCTCTGCGATGCTGGATGCCGTTAACAACGTGATATCGGAAGGACTGAACAACCATATTACAGAAAACAAGCTCAATATTATTGGAGAGCCTCTGCCAAATGAAACCGAACAAAAACCTATCGACTGGGAAAACGACCAGGAGTTTTCGGTATCATTTGACCTTGCTGTTGCTCCGAAAGTAGAAATCAACCTCACTTCTGATGACAAAATACCTTTTTATGAAGTCAAGGTTTCAAAGAAAGAGAAAGAGGAGTATGTTTCTAACTTGCGCAAGCAATATGGAACACTGGAAGATACTGAAGCTGTAGAGGATGACGATTTTATCATTGCAGATTTGGTACAGCAGGACAATAGTGTAGAGGGAACCTATATAGCTCTAAGGTCTGTTGCAGATAAGCAGACAAAGGATTTGTTCATAGGCAAGAAAAGTGGTGATAGCTTTGAAATAGATGTAAACAAGGCTTTTGAAAATGAAACCGACAGGGCAGCAATGCTTAAAGTGAAGAAGGAAGAACTTTCTTCTTTAAATCCTGTTTATACAGTTGTTGTTAAAGAGGTAAAAAGGTTCAAGGATGCTCAGGAAAACCAAGATTTCTACGACAAGGTTTTTGGCCCGGGCAATGTGAGCAGTAGCGAAGAGTTTGCCAAAATGATTGATGAAAGGATGAAGAGTGAACATGAAAACGAGAGTGACTACAGATTCATGCTGGATGCAAGGGATGCCCTTATAGAAAAGGCTGCTATTGCACTTCCGGAGGAATTCCTCAAGAGATGGTTGTTCACTGCAAACGAAGGCAAATTCACAATGGAAGAGATTGAGAAGGATTTTGAACTTTTCCTCAAGGATTTCCGTTGGCAATTGATCAGGCAGTATATAACAAAAGAGCAGAAACTTTCCGTTACCCGTGAAAACCTTTTGGATCATGCCCGCAAGATTGCCGGATACCAGTTTGCCATGTATGGTTTGAACAACGCCGGTCAAGAACAAATTGACAAATATGCCGAATCCCTTCTTGCAAATGAGAAAGAGGGCAGGAGGATATATGAAAAAGTAGAGGAGGACTTGGTCCTCGATTATGTGCGTTCTGTAGTCTCACTGGATAAGAAGGGTGTCTCAATAGAGAAGCTTCGTGAACTCACAAACTAAATAATTAATTAAATTTGAAAAGAGCATGGCTACTGATTTTGAAAAATATGCCATTAGGCACAAAGGTATAAGCAGTCTGACTCTGCATAGGGTGAACTCCCTTTACGGGGCGTATATCAACCCGACAATCATAGAAGAGAGGCAACTGAATGTTGCTGCCATGGATGTATTCTCCAGGTTGATGATGGATCGTATCATTTTCCTTGGAGTTCCAATCAACGATGATGTTGCAAATATAATCCAGGCTCAGTTGCTCTATCTGGATTCTACCGAGAGCAAGTCGGACATACAGTTGTATATAAATTCGCCAGGAGGCGGCGTATATGCCGGACTTGGAATATATGACACAATGCAGCTGGTGTCATCTGATGTGGCCACCATATGTACAGGGATGGCAGCATCCATGTCGGCTATATTGTTGACAGCCGGAGCAACCGGAAAAAGGTCTGTGTTGCCTCATGCCAGGGTCATGATACATCAGCCTATGGGTGGTGCCGAAGGCCAGGCCAGTGATATAGAGATCACGGCAAAGCAGATTGTTACCATCAAAAAGGAGTTGTACGAGATAATCTCGTTGCATACCGGTAAAACTGTAAAGCAAATTGAAAAGGATGCTGACAGGGATTACTGGATGAGGGCCCAGGAGGCAAAGGACTACGGTATGATAGACGAAATTTTGACCAACCCAAAAAAGAAATAGATGCCCAATACCAAATATAATGATTTCTGTTCCTTTTGCGGACGTGGCAAAGACGAAGTAGATGTACTGATTGCCGGAGAGATTGCAGCAATATGCAACGATTGTGCCCAGCAGGCATTGGACTACTCCCGTGAGTTGTTGTCCAAGAAAAAGCCAAAAGCGGCAAAAGGCAGTGGAAAGCTATTGAAACCTAAAGAGATAACTCAGTTTTTGGATCAATATGTGATTGGACAGGACCAGGCAAAAAGATATTTGTCGGTTGCGGTTTACAATCACTATAAAAGGATTAACAGTAATTTCGAAGATGAACTTGACCTGGAGAAATCCAATATCCTCCTTGTCGGCCAAACCGGGACTGGAAAGACCCTTCTTGCCAAAACCATTGCACGTATGCTGGATGTCCCTTTTACCATAGTAGATGCGACTGTACTAACAGAAGCTGGCTATGTTGGTGAAGATGTGGAGACAATTTTGACGCGTTTGTTGCAAGAGGCAGACTACGATGTAGAGAGGGCTCAAAGGGGGATAGTATTCATTGACGAGATTGACAAGATTGCCCGCAAAAGCGACAACCCCTCCATTACAAGGGATGTTTCGGGAGAGGGCGTACAGCAAGCTATGTTGAAACTGCTGGAGGGAAGTGTTGTGAATGTTCCGCCACAAGGTGGGAGGAAACATCCTGAACAACGTCTTATTGCAGTTGATACAAAAAATATTTTATTTATATGCGGGGGTGCCTTTGAGGGAATAGACAGGAAAATTTCCCAAAGGTTGAACACCCAGGTTGTCGGTTACGGAACATCTGTCCTTAAAGACAACGTTGACAGGCAGAATCTGCTCAAGTACATCGCTCCCCAGGACTTGAGGTCATACGGGCTTATACCCGAAATAATTGGCAGGTTGCCAGTGCTCACATACCTGGAGCCATTGGACAAGGAGGCTTTGAGGGATATATTGACCCAACCCAAGAATGCACTGGTCAAACAGTATGTCAAATTGTTTGAAATGGACGGTGTGGAATTGAAGTTTGACGATGATGTCCTTGATTTCATTGTAACCACGGCAATAGAATACAAGTTGGGAGCAAGGGGGTTAAGGTCAATTTGCGAGGCAATAATGGTGGATGCCATGTACAACATTCCTTCGGAGAAAAAGAAAAGCCTTACAATCAAGTTGCCATATGCCAAAAAGATGGTGGACAAGTTTACCGGGACTTTGGCGATGGAAGCGGCGGCCTCCTGAGCCTTTACATGAATTCGGACAACCTGTACAGGAAAATCAAAATGAGTAGGATTAATAATTCTACTCTTTTGTTTTTTGAATTATCCTTACCTGGATACTCGTTCAACAAAAAAGAAGCCGGAATGGCAAGCAAAGAGATATAGTTGCCATCGGCTTGTGGGTAAAACAAGATAATGGATGATGTAATTATGACAAGGACCATGAATCTGACCAGTGCCATTGCCTTGACAATTTTGTAACTACTTAGTTTAAGCAGGAGTGTGGAAAAAGAGCGGTATGCAATATACAAAGCATAAACCAACAAAACCATGTTTGCAACACTCTCTATTTTAAGTTGGGGGGAAGACAAAGCTGCCAAATCCCTCCACAGTAACTCTGCAAAAAGGGATGTGTCTTGGAAAAAAATATGCCGTAATGAGAAGACAAGCAGGTATGGCAGCGCAAATGAACCTATTGACAAAAATAAATTCCTGATGGAAAAAGAGTTGCTCCTGAGAGAGTAGTAAAAGACGGGAAGCACGAAAACAACCATCTTGAAATCTAACAGAGATGCGGTTGAAATCAGGAATGAAGCATTAAATAAAGTCCTGTCGTCTTTGTTTGTTACAAGAGTGTTTGAAAAGGAGAGCAATACAAGTGGAGCTGCCACAGTAACACCACTGAAGAAAATTGTGGATGGGGAGCTGAATTGGAGGATTACATATAGAAATACAAGGGACATGGAGCTTTTTCCGGTAACAACATGCCTGCTGTTCAGATTGTATAATATTACAGATGTTATTCCGGTAAATGCAATTGTAAGGAGTACTGAGGTAGTGGCAGAGTAAAAATTGATGTCTGTAAAGCCAGAGAGCAATGGGATCCATTCGTTGGAAGGCATTGAGTATTTGCCACCGCTCAGAAACAACGAAGAGGCTGTTGCCAAGATTGCAGCTAAACCCAAAAAGAGGGGCGAGGAGACGAATGAATATTTATTCTTTGATGTCATTACCAATATCTTTCCTGTAGTTCATCCCTTTGAAACGTATTTTGGTAACATCTTGGTAGATGTTTCTTTGGCATTCATCTATTGATGACCCCAATTGGGTTATTGCTATGACCCGTCCTCCTGATGTTACCAGTGATCCGTCCCGGATGGTTGTCCCGGCATGGAAAACAATCTTCTTGTCCATCTGCCGGTCAATTTCAATTGGATGACCTTTGGAGTATTCTCCGGGATATCCCCCGGATACAAGCATAACCGTTAGTGCGGTAGAGGGGTCCTTTTCCAAGGTTTCCTTGTTTAACTCTCCTTTTGCAGAGGCAATAAGATGTGAAAGAAGGTCACTTTTTATCCTTGGCATCACAGCTTCGGTTTCCGGGTCTCCCATACGAACGTTGTACTCTATTACATAGGGGTTGCCATTGCAATTCATGAGACCTATGAACAAGAATCCTCTGTAGTCAATATCTTCTTGCCTGAGGCCTTTGAGCGTAGGTAACACAATGTTTTGCTCTACTTTGTGCATGAACTCATCATTTGCAAACGGAACCGGGGAGACTGCCCCCATTCCACCGGTGTTCGGGCCTTTATCGCCATCTCCAATACGTTTGTAATCTTTGGCTTCTGGCAGAACCATATGGTTTTTGCCATCGGTCAGAACAAATAGTGACATCTCTATACCATGCAGGAATTCTTCAATTACAACTTTGTTGCCGGCTTTACCGAATTTACCATCCAATATCAATTTCAAATCAGAGGAGGCTTGATCCAGGGAATCTGCAATGACAACTCCCTTTCCTGCGGCAAGCCCGTCTGCTTTGATGACATATGGAGCCTCGAGCGATTTCATGAATTCAATTGCTTGTGGGTATTGGTCAGGACCAAAGGTTGAGTATGCAGCAGTGGGAATATTGTATTTTACCATGAACTCTTTGGCAAAATCCTTGCTGCCTTCCAATCGGGCTCCTTTTGAACATGGTCCCACAAACAAAACATCCCGTAGTTGCTCATCTGCAAGGAAGAAATCCCTTAATCCGTTTACAAGAGGCTCTTCCGGGCCAACCACTACCAGCTCTATTTTGTGTTGTAATACCAATTCCTTGATTTTATGGAAATCAGTTATGTTTATCTGCAGGTTTTGAGCAACCTTTGAAGTCCCGGGATTCCCGGGAGCACAATATAGTTTTGTCAGTAGTTTGCTTTGCGAGATTTTCCATGCTATGGCATTCTCCCTGCCACCGCTACCAATAATAAGAACATTCATAGCCTATTTTTGGGCAAAAATAACAATAATAAATTAACTTTGCCCAGGTGAATATATACCATGAAACATTTAAAAACAACAATTTTAGCACTCCTGTTATTTCTATCTTCCTGCACACAGGAATACATTCCCGATGGCAAGATGCCTGAAATCCTTGCAGAGATTTATATAGTAGATCGTTATATCATTGCTGACTATACTCTTGCATTAAAAGCAGATACTTCCAGGATATATGAATCGGTAATCTCCGAGCATGGTTACAGCACCGGGCAATTTATAAAAACATTTGAGCGTCATTTGACAAGGCCATCAAAGCTAAAACAACTATATGAAAAAGCTCTGGATTTGGTAATTGAGGAGCAGGAACTGGTAAAAAGAATGATAGAGAGCAAGCAACGCAAAGATATATTTGCAAATTCGTTGAGAAAGGTCTCTTCCGATACAAACCGGTTGATATTCCCGGATTGTCGCAACAGGGCCATAAGGTGGCTTTCCAGGCCAAATACCAATCCAAGTTGGAAGTTTACCTACAACGACTCTTTGAACAATTTGTTCCAGACACCTGCCGGGATTGGTTGGTGGAGTTCCAACCTCCGGAAAGATATCCCAAGGTATTACTATATTATGAAGGATTATGAGAAAAATAGCCGCACAATACCTCTTTCCCGCAAATTCAGCAGAACCCTTGAAAAACGGGTTGCTGGTGCTAGATGATTCGGGAAAAATATTGGAAATAAGAAGAATGCAACAAGAGGAAGAGAGTACCGAATTTTACAATGGTATCCTGGTCCCCGGGTTTGTGAATTCACATTGCCATATCGAGTTGTCACATTTGAAAGGTGCCTTTGAAAAAGGTACCGGCATGGCTGGCTTCATCAGGCAAATAAACAGTTTGAGAAACAGCGTAAGCCGGGATGGGAGAGTTTCTGCCATAGAACAAGAGCTAAGGCAGATGTACGATTCCGGAGTCTCTGCAATGGCAGATATCAGTAATTGTGATGAGAGTTTTTTGCCTAAATCGCAAAGTGACATTTATACCCGTACTTTTCTGGAAGTTTTTGGAACAGAAGAAAAGGATGTCGGACATATCATGGAGAATGTTATGGCATTGCACCAGAAGGCGATTCAAACAGGCATCGATTCTTCACCCACTCCTCACTCTTGTTACACCATGAGTCCGCAATTATTGGAAGCTGTTGCTGCTGAATCCTTGAAATCGGGGTGGCTGTCATACCATAATCAAGAGAGCTGGGAAGAGGAGGAACTTCTCAAAAACGGAGAGGGACCATTGGCAGATGAATATAAAAGCCGCTCATTGAGCACACCGCCAATCTGCGGTAAGCCCTCTTTATTCTATTTCCTGGAGAGGTTAAAAGCGACTGGATTGTTGTCCGGTCAAAATATTTTGCTGGTGCACAATACATTCTCTGATTATGCAAGCATAAGTGAGGCAAAGAAGGAGATTGCAAATCTTTATATGGCCTTGTGCCCGTTGTCCAATTTGTTTATCCACAATTCGTTGCCCCCTGTACGGCTGTTGATGGAAGAGGGTGTGGACATAACATTGGGTACCGACTCACTCTCTTCCAATGATGTTTTGTCTATGGTACAGGAGATAAAGTGCCTGCATTCTTATTTTCCCGATATTCCACTTGCACAGATTATTGAATGGAGTACAATGAATGGTGCGAAGTTCCTGGGTGTTCAGGAGCGTCTTGGATCGTTTGAACCTGGAAAGAGTCCCGGAGTTGTCCTTATTGACAATATTGACTGGGACAAAATGAAACTTACTGACTCTAGCAAATCTGTGAGGCTTGTCTAATTTTATTAAATTTGTAAGGTTATGTCAACTATTCTTTTCAATGAAATTGTTTTTGGGCCAATCAAAAGCCGCAGGCTGGGTATTTCCCTGGGGGTTAATTTACTTCCGTTGCATGGGAAGTGGTGTAACTTTGATTGTGTCTATTGTGAGTGTGGGTTTAACAAAGATGGTGTGCAAGACAGGGTTTTGCCCACTAAACAGCAGGTAATGCAGGCATTGGAAAGCAAGCTTGCAAACCATGACTCTACAATTGGTAAAATTGATACGGTTACCTTTTCCGGAAACGGAGAGCCAACATTGCATCCCGATTTCCATGAAATCATATTCAAAACCCTTGAATTACGTGATCTTTATGCCAAAGAGGCAAAGGTGTCTGTGTTGACCAACGGATCAAGGATTGGAGATCCCAAGGTTGCGGAGGCCCTTTTGAAAGTGGACAATGCAATTATCAAGATTGACTCTGCATTTGAAGAGAGTGTCAAATTGATTGACAGGCCCCTTTTCAACTATTCTACAGATAAAATCGTAAAAGAGCTTGAGTTGTTCAAAGGCAAATTCGTGTTGCAAACCATGTTCCTCAGAGGCAATACACCTGATGGGGTTATTGACAACACGGTAAAAGAGGAGGTTGAAGCTTGGTACAACCTTGTTTGCAAGACAGGACCAAGGGAGGTGATGATTTACACAATAGACAGGGAAACACCTGTAAAGGAGTTGCAGAAAGTGCTTGTGGAGGAATTGGAACTCATTGCTTTGCCATTAAGGGCAAAAGGGTATAAGGTTACTGTAAGTGGTTGATTGTTATGAGGGTATTGATTCAAAGGGTAATGGAAGCCTCTGTGGTTTCGGATGGTGAATTAACCGGAAAGATTGGTCCGGGGTTGTTGCTTTTGGTGGGGTTCGAGGACAAAGACAATGAAAAGCATTTGGATTACTCTGTCAAAAAGATATTGAACCTTAGGATCTTCGATGACCAGCACGGTGTTATGAATAACTCTTTGATGGAAACAGGGGGGGAGTTGCTTGTGGTTAGCCAATTCACACTTCATGCCTCTGTCAAAAAGGGTAACAGGCCATCATATGTAAAAGCTTCCAAACCGGAAAAAGCGATTCCAATGTATGAATCCTTTCTGACAAAATTGGAAGAGTCATGTGGTAAAAAAATTGAATCTGGTGTTTTTGGTGCAGACATGAAGGTTTCACTGGTGAATGACGGACCTGTGACCATATGGATAGATACAATGGAAAACATAGAAAACAAATAATGATCATGGAAAGTTTTAATGAAAAACTGGAAAAGGCAAAAACGATCTCTGCCACGAACATGACAGATGATGTGTACAAGAAAATCTTGTCGTTGATTGATCTTACATCGCTTAACAACACAGATACAGAATCTAAGATAATTGGTTTGGTGCAAAAAGTGAATTCCTTTTCTGTATCATATCCTCATTATCCACAAGTAGCTGCTGTTTGTGTCTATCCAAATTTTGCATCAGTGGTAAAAGAAAACCTAAAGGACAGCAACGTGAAGATTGCCGTTGTAGGCGGAGTTTTCCCAAGTTCCCAGAGTTTTGTGCAAATCAAAAAGGCTGAGTGTGCAATGGCTGTTGAGATGGGTGCAGATGAGGTGGATATTGTACTTTCATTAAGTAATTTTTTGGAAGATAAAATGGAGCAGGCTAGTTTTGAGATATCTACAATCAAAGAGAGTATAGGAGATGCACATTTGAAAGTGATCCTGGAAAGTGGTTCTATAAAAGTGCCGGAGATGGTTTACAAAGCCTCTATGCTTGCAATGCAATCGGGGGCTGATTTCATCAAAACATCAACTGGAAAGAGTGACCCGGCTGCTACTCCTGAGGCGGCGGTTGTAATGTGTACCGCCATATACGATTATTACAGGCAAACTGGCAAGAAGATTGGATTCAAACCTGCAGGTGGTATTTCGGAAACAGCTGATGCTGTGCTTTATTACTCGATAGTTCAAACAATTTTGGGTCCTGAGTGGTTAAATAGTAACTTGTTCAGGATTGGGGCAAGCAGGTTGGCAAATAATTTGTTGAGCCAACTGGATAACAAACAGACAAATTATTTTTAATATTTATTATTTAAATTGGATTATTATGAAAAAAACTATTCTTGTTATTGTTTCCTTGATGTTTGCAAGTGGGGTGTTTGCACAGGACTACACTAAAGCTATCGGACTCCGGTTAGGATCCAGCATTGGTGCAAGCTACAAGCAATTCATGCAACCGGACAGGGCAATAGAGGGTATACTTGATTTGGATATTCTGGACCAGGAGTACATGAAATTGAAGGTTACAGGTATATACCAGTTCCATTTCAATATCAATGTGGATGGTCTGTCGTGGTATGCCGGTCCGGGTGCATCGGCAGGAATTTATGTTGGAGACCACAGCGGCTTTTTGATGGCAATTGACGGGATGGTTGGAATTGAGTATAAATTTTACAATGCTCCTGTGGTGTTGGCAATGGATTGGAATCCGAAAGTCCAGATAATTACCAATACCGGATTCAAACCAGATAATTTTGCATTGACAGTCAGGTTTACATTATAAAAATAAAGATATGATTAAAGATTACATCAAGGAAAACAAAGATCGTTTTTTGAATGAACTTTTTGAACTGTTAAGGATTCCTTCCATCAGTTCCATGGCAGAGCACAAACCGGATATGCAGGAAGCTGCTCAAAAATATGCAGAGGTTCTGCTGGCTGCTGGTTGCGACAGGGCTCAAGTTTATCCAACCAAAGGACACCCGGTAGTGTTTGCAGAGAAAATCATAGACAAGGATAAACCTACGGTTTTGGTTTATGCTCACTACGATGTACAGCCTGCAGACCCGATTGCCCTTTGGAAAACTCCTCCGTTTGAACCTGAAATAAGGGACGGGGCAATTTATGCCCGTGGCGCAAATGACGATAAAGGCCAAGGTTTCATGCATATCAAGGCTTTTGAATATTTGGTGAACACCAACCAGTTGGATTGCAATGTGAAGTTCCTGATTGACGGGGAAGAGGAGATTGGGTCTCCAAGCCTGCCCGAGTGGGCAAAAGCCAACAAAGAGATGTTATCATGTGATGACATCCTGGTTTCGGACACAACCATGATTGACGAGAAAATTCCATCTATCAATGTTGGTATGAGAGGTCTGGCTTACCTGGAGGTTGAGGTGACAGGACCAAACAAAGATCTGCACTCTGGTCACTATGGTGGTGCCATAGCCAATCCCATAAATGTTTTGGCCGGAATGATAGACAAATTGATAGATGACAAAGGACGGATTACTGTAAAAGGTTTTTACGATGATGTAGTGGAACTTACTCCACAAGAGAGAGAGATGCTGGGCAGGGCTCCTTTTGACCAGGAGGAGTTCATGAAATTCCTGGGTATAGATGCCGTCAAGGGAGAGGAAGGTTACACCACAATGGAGAGGACTGGTATACGACCATGCCTGGATGTGAATGGTATATGGGGTGGTTATACCGGTGAGGGTGCAAAAACCGTACTTCCTTCAAGTGCCCATGCTAAGATTTCCATGAGGATTGTCCCCAACCAGGACAACAAGAAAATTGCAAAGCTGTTTGAAGAACATTTCTTGAGTCTTGCTCCGAAAGGGGTTAAAGTAAAGGTAACTCCCCATCATGGTGGTCAGGGTTTCCTTTGCCCAATATCTTCCAATGTATATAAATCTGCAGCCCGGGCAATAGGAGAGGTGTATGGGATTGAACCAGTTCCAAGCCGAGGTGGCGGAAGTATTCCTGTATTGGCAGATTTGCAGACTATCCTGGAGGCAAATCCTTTGTTGATGGGATTCGGATTGGAAAGGGATGTTATCCATTCTCCTAACGAGAGTTACTTGTTGAGTCAGTTCTTTAAGGGAATTGAATCTATTGCTTTGTTTTACAAGTATTATACGGAGTAGGGGTTTAATATTGGTTTCCAATTATGAAAGGGTCCCTGATACGGGACCTTTTTTTGAATATTTCAAATTAAAACTATGAAGAAAAGATGAAAAAGGTTGCCATACAAGGTGTGCAAGGAGCATTCCACGATATTGCCGCTAGGGAGTATTTCAGCGACATTAAAATTGATCTGGTAGAATGTATCACATTTGAAGAGCTGTTTGCCACAATCCAAAACGGAGGTTGCGATTATGGTATGGTTGCTGTGGAAAATTCAGTAGCAGGAATACTTTCCCACAACTATTTTTTGCTGAATGAATATTCATTCAAAATTGTAGGAGAACATTACCTGAGGATTGTCCAAAACCTGATTGCATTGCCTGGCAGTTCTCTGGAAAGTTTGAAAGAGGTGCGTTCTCATCCTATCGCTTTGCGGCAATGTCACAAATTTTTGAATGCTTTAAGGGAAAAGGGCATCAGGATTGTTGAGAGTGAAGATACCGCATTGGCTGCAAAATCCATAGCAGAAAACAAGTTGTATGGAATTGCTGCAGTTGCCGGGGAGTTGGCAGCAACCATATATGGTTTGGATGTATTGGAAAGAGGGATAGAGAGCAATGAGAGGAACTTCACACGGTTTTTGGTTGTGGAAAATAATGCAAATGAAATCCAGCCAAAGGATTATACTGACTCTTCATATGACAAAGCCTCAATCTCTTTTACCCTGAGTCATGAACCAGGAATGTTATGTGGCGTTTTGCAGGTTTTCCAATCTTATGGGTTGAACATGACTATGATACAATCTACTCCTTTGCCCGGGAAAGAGTGGGAGTACAAATTTTTTGTAGATTTGGTTTTCAGTGAAATGGAGTCATTGTCGGGTGCATTGGACAACGTCGCAAAACTTGTGCATAGTTTTACAATCACTGGTCTTTACCAGAAGGGGGAGACATCCATGCAACCTTCTGTTTAGGGTTGTGGCTGGCAGAGATTATTTGGCTGTACAGTTCGGGTTTCCTGGCCATGGTATATCTGTATCCGCCTGATTTTGCAAGTTTCTCTTTTGTTACAAGTGCAGTGGTATGGTCATCCCCAAGTTTACGGCACTCTGCAATGATATCCCCATATGGGTCCAAGATCATGGAACAACCGTTTTTCAACTGGTCATGGTCCATCCCTATGGGATTGGAAAATACCGCGTAGATACCATTGTCGTGAGCTCTGGATGGCAGCCACTTCATAAGCCACTCCCTTCCTTTTGGACCGTCGAATTCCTGTCTCAGGGATGTTGGGTCCAATTCCTTGTTTTTCCATAGTTTCGGATTTACAAACCCAGCTCCGGGCCTGTCGGACGGAGTGCACATTGTAACATGTGGCATGAAGATTATATCTGCTCCAAGAAGCTTTGTAGCCCTTACGTTCTCCAATATGTTGTTGTCATAGCAAATCAAGATCCCGCATTTCCACCCGTACAGGTCAAAAACGGTGTAACTGTTGCCGGGAAGGATATGTTTGTTTATGAAGGGGTGTAATTTGCGGTGTTTGGCTATCAAACCTTCAGATGTGACACACACATACGATTTGTATATGTTGTTGTCCAAGTCCTTTTCAAACAGGCCTGCCAAAATTGCGATATCGTATTGAGTGGCAATTTCCGTAAGGTTCTCAATGCTCTCGCCTCCCGGGATCAATTCGGCAATTTTAAGAAGTTCGTTTTTGGATAGCTCTTTTGCAAAGGTGTAACCGGTAATGGAGCATTCGTGGAAAGCGATTACGTTGGAACCTTCCGAAGCCGCTTCTGCTGCTATCCGCTCCATGACGGCCATGTTGTATCCTTTGTCCCCCGATTTGTTTTCGAACTGGGCTGTTGTTATCCTGATGTTTTCCATCTCGTTTTGTTTTCTACAAATTTAACAAATTGTATGTTTTGTCAAAGAAATAAAAAGACACCTCCATATTTGGAAGTGTCTTTCAATAAAAGATGCTTTGACCTTGTTGTGACCGTAAATTAAATAGTCCTTCCAGGGTATTGTTTTAGAGCCTCTTCCAGGCATTTCATTGCGTTTTTGAGGTCTTCTGTTTTCAAAACATAAGCAATACGAACTTCGTCCCTTCCTTTGCCCGGAGTGGCATAAAAACCGGCTGCAGGAGCAACCATCACAGTTTGGTTTTGATAATGGAACTCTTCCAAAAGCCATTGTGCAAATTTATCACTGTCGTCTACAGGTAATTTGGCTATTGTATAAAAGGCACCCATTGGCATTGGCGTGGTAACTCCCTCCATTTTGTTCAAAGCTTCAATCATGACATCCCTGCGGGTCATGTACTCCTTCCTGACAGCGTCAAAATATGACTGTGGAGTTTTCAATGCACCCTCTGCAGCCACTTGGCCTAGTGCAGGAGAGCAGAGCCTTGCCTGAGCATATCTCAACACTGCGCCCATGACAGCTTTGTTTTTTGACACTATTGCCCCTATACGTACTCCACACATGCTGTACCTTTTGGATACTGAATCCAGAAGGATTACATTCTCTTCCAGACCCTCCAGATGCATACAGCTGAAATGAGGCTCGTCTGTATAGCAAAACTCCCTGTAAACTTCGTCTGAATAGATGAACAGGTTGTGCTCCTTTGCAAGTTTGCCCAACTCTATGAGTGATTCCTTTGAGTACAAAGTTCCTGTGGGGTTTCCCGGATTGCAAATAATGATTCCTTTGGTTTTTGGAGTAATCACCTTCCTGAATTCATCTACAGTGGGAAGTGCAAAACCATCTTCTATCTTGGTTGTGATAGGTTTGAGCACAACATCGTTTTGCACAGCAAATGAGTTGTAATTTGTATAGAAGGGTTCTATAACAATGACCTCATCGTCGGGGTTGCAAGTTACCGCCAGTGCAATCTGCAAAGATTCGCTGCCACCTGTTGTTATGTTGATCTCGTTTTCGTCTACATTGATGTTTATTCCCTGGTAGTATTTTGCAAGACCTTTCCTGTAACTCTCGATACCTGCAGAGTGCGGGTAGGGGATATATGTATCTTTGAAATTCTTGATTGCATCCAGTGCAACCTGGGGAGAATCGATATCAGGTTGACCTATGTTAAGGTGGTATACCTTTACTCCTCTTTTTTTTGCCTGTTCTGCATACGGAACCAGTTTCCTGATTGGTGATGCAGGCATCTTTTCGGCTTTCCTTGAAAGTGTTAACATCTTGAAAATATTTTAATTTTAGTTATAGAATCTCCCTTTTTTATTATAAATCGTAATTGAAATAAAAAACTAATTTAGCTCAAAATTATGGAACTGAAAAATTGTCGTTTAATATTTTGTGAGTTCATTTAAAAATCCTTCAATTCCAACTTGCATTTGTGCTGTACGGGCGGCAAAGTTGTTGGACAGGATTGCAAAATAGAGTAGTTCACCTCTTTTTGTCTCTACATAACCTGCATAGCATCTAACGTTTGCAAGTGAACCACTTTTTGCATGGATTTTCTTTTTGTGTTTGTCGTCTTCTCCCCTGAGCACATTTTCCAGTGTGCCGGGACCGCCGGGTACAGCCAGGCTATTGAAGAAATAAGGGAAAACATCTGTTTTTTCCATGGCAGAATAGTAGTTGCAGAAAAACCTTGGTGATACATAGTTTTGACGCGACAGTCCGCTTCCGTCCTCTTGGGTCAACCCTTTTGTATTCACATCCATCTCTTGCAAAACCCTTTTTACGGCAACTGTTGCGGAATCGTAAGACCCTACTCCGGTTACCTTTTTACCTATTGCTTTCAACAGGGTCTCTGCATAGAAATTGTTGCTAATGCGGTTGGTTACATTTACTATCTTGTACAATGGTGCAGAGAGGGTTTCGTAAATGATTGACAGCTCATACTCCCCGGCAGAGTTGAATTCTTTTGCGTCCAATATTTCCTGCTTGCTGTAGATCCCTTTGTTGTCGAGGTATTTCTTGAATTCGTATGCACAGCTCAGGTGGGGGAATTTGTTTGAAACTGTTATCAGGACAGAGTCTTTACCTGCAGGTAACGTGCCTTTGAAAAGAGCTTCCTTAGTGAGGTCAGATGTGTAGAATGAGCTTCTGTTGCGGGTAATGCTGCCACTTGTGAGGAGTTTGTTGTTGTACTCCATGCCGGGAATTTCCGGGAAAACATTTTTCATTACCACGTCATCTCCCAGGTTGATTCCCGGTATGAATGTGAAGTCTTGAAGGTTCTCTGCAAAGGACAATCCGGAAGTTCCACTCCCGTAGGAGGGGCCCAGGTTGCTCCATGCCCAGCTGACAGGCACGATTTCATGTTCGAAATACCTGTCATCTGCAACAATATTGCCGTTAATCCTTTTGATCCCCTTTTGTTCCAGTGCTGCTGTCCATTCCATAAAAAGGGTGTCTGCAGGGGTTCCCAATGTGTCTTTGGAGGCCAGGGTTGGATCTGCACCGCCTACAATGTACAGGTCACCGTATAACACACCGTTTTCTATGAATCCTGTATGTGCAATTTTGGTTTTGAATTGGAAGTCATGTCCCAGGACCTTGAGGGCAACTCCTGTTGTAATGGTTTTCATTGTAGAGGCTGTAAGCAGAGGCATGTCAGGATTCCAGGAAGCAATTGTTTTGCCTTTGGCATCCATAACCATTATTGCTGTTGCCGAATTTACAAAAAGGGTGTCTTTTTTCAAGTTTTCGATGTATTTCTGGATGTTGTTTTGGGAAAGGGATACATTAGGAAACAACATGTAGAGGGAAATAATCAGGAAGCTTAAAGTCTGTTTCATTTTTCTGTGGTTTAAGTGATGTGGCAAAAGTACTAAAAAACCTCAATCCTTTTTAAAATTATAATTACATTTGCCCGGTCAAATAAATTATCAGATGAGCAGTTTTAGAAAAAGAGCATTGGATGAGTTTTCCTCTCACAAATCCGAAAGGTTCCACTATGAAAAACAACCAGTTTCACAGTATTTTGGTCAAAATGTATTTGACATAGAAAAGATGAGGAGGTATCTCTCTTCTGAGGCTTTTGGGGTTGTCCAGCAAGCTATAAACGAGGGTGTTAAGATAGACAGGAAGATTGCAGACCAAATTGCTTCCGGAATGAAAGCGTGGGCTGTGGAACGGGGTGCTACCCATTACACTCACTGGTTCCATCCTTTGACAGATGCAACTGCAGAAAAGCACGAGGCTTTTGTTGACCCTTCAAAAAACGGTGGTGTTTTCGAGAATTTCAAGGGTGATGCCCTTGTACAGCAGGAACCGGATGCCTCCAGCTTTCCAAACGGAGGGCTGAGAAACACTTTTGAGGCAAGAGGTTACTCTGCCTGGGATCCTACTTCTCCGGCTTTCATAATAGATGACACTTTGTGTATTCCTTCTGTTTTTGTTGCTTATACCGGAGAATCGCTGGACATGAAGGCTCCTCATTTGAAATCTTTGCAGCAGCTGGATAAAGCTGCCGTTGACCTTGCCAGGATGTTCAATCCCTCAATTTCAAGTGTTAATGTTATGCTTGGTATAGAGCAGGAGTATTTTGTGGTTGATGAGGCGTTGTTCCGGGCGCGTCCTGACTTGATGCTTTGCAACTGCACATTGATTGGCCATACCTCTGCAAAGGACCAGCAACTGGAAGATCACTATTTTGGTGCCATACCATCCAGGGTAATGTGCTTTATGAAAGATTTCGAAACCGAAGCTTTCAAATTGGGAGTGGTGTTGAAAACAAGGCACAACGAGGTGGCTCCTAATCAGTTTGAGTTTGCACCATATTTTGCGGAGGCAAACCTCTCCATAGATCATAATTTGATGATGATGATCTTGATGAGGAAGATTGCAAAGAAGCACAAACTGAAAGTGATTTTCCATGAGAAACCATTTGCCGGTGTGAATGGTTCGGGTAAGCACTGCAACTGGTCCATGGTTACCAACACAGGTGTCAATCTTTTGTCTCCCGGCAAGACACCTGTGAACAACATACAGTTTCTCAGTTTTTTCATATCGGTCATTAGGGCAGTTTACGAACACAACTATTTGTTGATGGCTAGTACAGCTTCCCTGGGCAATTCTTACAGGCTTGGCGGTAGTGAGGCTCCGCCTGCAATAATGTCTGTATTTGTTGGAAAAACCTTGACAGAGGTAATCGATTCCATAGAGAGGATGGCAATAACAGATGACAGTGCTCTTAATGAGGATGTAAAACTAAATATTGTAAATAAAATTCCTGAAATCCTCCCTGACAATACCGACAGGAACAGGACATCTCCATTTGCCTTTACCGGTAATAGGTTTGAATTCAGGGCTGTAGGGTCATCTGTGAATGTTGCCTCCTCTATGTTTGTCTTGAACACGGCGGTTGCCCAGCAACTGACCAGGTTCAAGTCTTTGGTAGAAAAAGAGATGAGCCAGGGGTTGTCAAAGGAAGAGGCTTTCTTGAAGATAATCAGGCAGTATATCACTGAGTCCAAGGATATATTGTTCGAGGGAAATGGTTATAGCCAGGAGTGGCACCAAGAGGCTTCAAGAAGAGGTTTAAAGGGTATTAGTGATGTGCCAGAGGCTTTCAAGGTATTCCTTGACAAAAAGACCAGGGACCTTATGGTAGAGACCCAGGTGCTTTGTGAAAGGGAGCTGGAGGCTAGGTATGAGGTATTGAATGAGTTGTTTATCAAAAAATTGCAGATAGAGGCAAGGGTGCTTGGCGACTTATCCATCAACCATATCATTCCAACTGCAATCAAGTTCCAAAATTCACTTATCCAGAATGTTTTGGGGATAAAAGAGATATTCGGCGATCCTGAATTCAGGCAGATGTCGGAGAGGCAGATTTTGAGTATCAGGAAGATTTCCGGATATATACAATCGCTCAGGGAAGATACACACGCACTTATCCAGGCAAGGAAAATTGCAAATGCAATTTCTTCTTATCCGGAACGTGCCCAAAATTATTCTGCCAATGTACTTCCTTATATGTCAAAGATCAGGACAACTGTTGACAAGCTGGAGATGGTGGTGGATGACGAACTTTGGCCATTGCCTAAGTACAGGGAATTACTGTTTTGGAGATAATCTTTGTACTTTTGCCAATATTTACCTAATTTGTAGTGATGATCAGTAAAAACAAAGATGCTTCCAAATATGCCTTAAGGGGTGTTTCCTCTTCTAAAGAAGATGTGCACGATGCTATCAAAAACATAGATAAAGGTCTGTTTCCAAAGGCTTTTTGCAAAATTGTACCAGATTACCTTTCCAATGATCCTGACTATTGCGTTGTCATGCATGCAGACGGGGCCGGGACCAAATCCTCTTTGGCCTACGTGTATTGGAAAGAGACAGGGGATATGAGTGTATGGAAGGGTATTGCACAGGATGCCATAGTTATGAATACAGATGACTTGCTTTGTGTAGGAGCTACCGGCAATATTCTGCTATCGTCTACAATTGGCAGGAACAAGCAAAGGATACCCGGGGAGGTGGTTTCCGCACTTATTTCCGGTTCGGAAGAGTTTTCCAGAAGCATGAAAGAGTATGGTATAGAACTGATCTTGACCGGAGGAGAGACTGCCGATGTAGGTGATTTGGTACAGACGGTGATTGTGGACAGTACAGTGTGTGCCCGCATGAAACGTTCCGATGTCATTGACAATGCCAGGATAAAGGCCGGAGATGTGGTTGTTGGCCTGGCTTCTTTCGGGAAAGCTACTTACGAAACAGAATACAACGGGGGAACAGGCAGCAATGGATTGACCTCTGCAAGGCATGACTTGTTCATGTCTTATGTCGGGGAAAAATATCCGGAGAGTTATTCTGACCTTGTTCCATCTAACTTGGCTTATACCGGATCCAGAAGGTTGGACGAGATGGACCCTGAAACTGGTTTGACTTTTGGTAAATTATTGTTGTCTCCTACCAGGACATATGCTCCGGTAATCAAGAAAATACTGGATTTGTACAGGGATAGGGTCACCGGAATGGTACACTGCTCGGGAGGAGGACAGGCCAAAGTGCTTAATTTTATTGATAATTTGCATGTTGTCAAGGATAATATGTTTGATGTCCCACCTCTTTTCAGGTACTTGAAAGAGGAGTCCGGCACCGGTTGGGAGGAGATGTACAAGGTATTCAACATGGGTCACAGGATGGAAATATATACTGATGCCGGAACAGCTGAAAGTATGGTCGGGATATCCAAGGCAATGGGTGTTGATGCCAGGATCATTGGAAAGGTAGAGGATTATCCAGGGAGAAAAGTGACTTTGAAAACTAATTATGGAGACTTTGAATATGAGATTTAACAGAGAATTGAAAAGGACTCTTTTCCTCTTGACTATCATTGCGTTTGCCGGGGGGCTTCTATCATGTGGTTCAAATCAAAAGCCTGGTGACAGGGCTTTGCTGCAGATATCGGAAAGGGCCTTGAGTGACCAATCGTCGTTGTTTTATGCCGATTTTGCATCTTATCCGGATACTTTGCTGCAGTTGCCAATTGGCATGTTTGATTCTGGTACAGGGGGGCTTACTGTAATGGAGCAGTTCCTTTCGTTGGACTGTTTTGACAATGTTACCGGTGAACAGGTTGCTGATGGTCTCCCCGATTTTGAGGGGGAAGATTTCATTTACCTGGCTGACCAGGCAAATATGCCGTATGGGGTATATCCTTCCCAAGGGAAACAGGAGTACTTGAGGGAACTTGTTGTCAGGGATGCGCTCTTTTTGACAACTGTGCCAAACCGTACAAAATTGGTGGTGATTGCATGCAATACAGCTACTGCGTACGGGTTGGACGATGTCCGGGATTTGCTGCAAAGGAGCGGGACCGGTGTGGTTACAATAGGTGTTATAGATGCAGGTGTGAGTGGGGCAATGGAGGTAATATCCAAAGAAGAGGAGAGTTTTGCCGTTGGAGTCCTTGCAACTGTGGGGACTATTGCTTCGCAGGGTTACCAGAATAAATTGAAGGAGTTTGCTGTTTCAAATGGTTATAAAGGAAAAATCAATATTGTGGCGCAGGGTGGATTGGGATTTGCAGAGGCTGTGGATTCCGAACCAGATTATATCTCCTATGAAGCTCAAAATGTGAGGGACAATTACAGGGGGCCTGTTGTGGATGATTCTACCGGAATAAGATTAGATTTGATGCCGTTTTACAATTTTGATACTACCGGTAATGCACTTTTGGTGACCAAAGATAGCAGTGGACATATAAAAGAGGTCCAACTGAATTCTGCCGGAAATTACGCCAGGTTCCATCTGGTAACCTTGTTACAGAAACATAGGGAGACAAATCCGGGTGTCAAGATGAAAAGTATAATACTGGGGTGTACACATTATCCATATTTATATGACACCCTGGCCAAGGTTGTGGATGAGTTGAGGTCAGTTTCGGTGGACGGGTCATATGTTTTCGGGGATTTGATTGCCCAGGACCTTGTTTTTGTAGACCCGGCAATCAACACTGCAAAGGAGGCTTACCTTTTTTTGAGGAAAAATGGATTGTTGGAGATGGAATCAAAAGGAAACAACCTGAATGGATTCATCTCAGTTCCGCATCCTGGTTTGCCTGCCAATGTGGTGGATGGTTCGGGCAATTTATTGTTTGATTTCAAATATGGGCGGGATACGGGAGATGAGTCTGCTTCTGTGAGCATAGTTCCGTTTTCCAGCCAAAACATCAATAAGGAGAATCTTTCAAGGATAGAGCAAAGGCTTCCTTATACCTATTCCCTTATTAAAAAGAATTTTTGTGAGAATGAGTTATAAAGAGACAATTTCTGCCGAAGAGCTGGAACAACTGCCTGTTGCCGAATTCAATGGAGAAATCGTATTGGTGGACAAAGAAAATGATGTTTACAAAGATTCTATCGAGTATTTGAGCAAACAAAGGATAATAGGGTTCGATACGGAAACCAAACCTACTTTCACTGCAAATTCAAAAAGGCACACTGTGGCTTTGCTCCAATTATCGGGAAAGGAGAGGGCTTTTATATACAGATTGCACAGTATTGGTGTTCCAAAGGATTTGGCAGCCATATTGTCATCGGGAAAGATTATAAAAGTAGGGGCTGCTGTCCATGACGATATCAAGTCATTGCAATACCATACTCGTTTTGTTCCAAAAAGTTTTGTCGATTTGCAATCGATTGCGGCCAATTGGGGCATCAAGGACAAAAGTGTTCGCAAAATGGCTGCAATCATATTGGGAATGCGTGTTTCCAAATCACAACAGCTATCCAATTGGGAGTCTTCCGATTTATCGGAAGCCCAGTTGAATTATGCAGCAATTGATGCATGGGTTTGTCAAAAGATGTATCTTAAATTATTGAGTACTCCCAAGTTAAAGAAGTAATCTATGTCTAAGGTTTTTTTAAAAAAGGGAAGGGATGCCTCTTTGAAAAGGTTCCATCCATGGGTTTTTTCCGGGGCCGTTTCCGGCGTAGAGGGTGAGCTCTTTGAGGGAGAACTGGTATCTGTTTTTTCCTTTGACAACGAGTTTCTTGGATGTGGCCATTTTCAGAAAGGCTCAATAACCGTAAGGATTCTTGCTTTTGACGACTCTCCTTATAAACAAGGTTTTTGGAATGATCGTTTGGAAGAGGCATACAAAACACGTGAACAACTCTGCATTATGGAGGAGGGCAAAACAAACTCATTCAGGTTGGTTCACGGAGAGGGAGATATGTTGCCAGGCCTTGTTTTGGATTACTATAACGGAGTTGTGGTAATGCAGGCTCATTCTGCGGGGATGGTAAAATCTAAAGAACAAATTGTTGATGCTTTGAAGTTTGTGTTGAAAGATAAACTTTTGGCTGTCTATGATAAAAGTTCTGCTACTGCTCCTTTCAAAGCGGGGCTGGATTTGCAGGATGGTTTTTTGTACCGGGAAAAGGGAGTTTTGCAATCTGGTGCTATACTGGAAAATGGGTTGACTTTTAACGTGGATTGGCTGGAAGGCCAAAAGACTGGTTTTTTCCTTGACCAGAGAGAGAACAGGGAGTTTGTAAGGAGGTACGCAAAAGGGAAGGGTGTTTTGAACCTGTTTTGCTATACCGGTGGTTTTTCTGTTTACGCCATTTCTGGTGGTGCATCTTTTGTAGATTCGGTAGATAGCTCTGCAAGGGCAATTGAAATGACAACCAAAAACCTGGAGCTTAATATGAAAGAGGGGGCTTCTGTATCCCATAATGAGTACTGTGCCGATGCGATTGATTTCCTGAAAAATAGTCAGGATAACAAATATGATATGATTATTGTGGACCCTCCTGCTTTTGCCAAACACAGGGATGCACTCAGAAATGCTCTGAGGGCTTACCAAAGGTTGAATGCCAATGCAATATCCAAGGTTTCAAAAGGAGGGATAATCTTTACATTCAGTTGTTCCCAGGTTGTGGACAAGGTCTCTTTTGCAGAGGCTGTTTTTTCTGCTGCGGCAATTTCCGGTCGGAGGGTAAGGATAATTGGACGTATGACACAACCTGCGGATCATCCTGTGAATATCTATCATCCAGAGGGTGAGTATCTCAAAGGTTTGGTATTGCGGGTGGATTGATAAATATTCTTATATTTACATATTGACAAACAAATGATATATGGAAAATTTGGAAATTCCCAAAGGAGACAAAAGAGTTGTTTACGAGTCCCTCATACCTCAGATACACGCATTGTTGGATGGTGAAACTGATCTTTATGCAAACCTGGCCAATGTGGCAGCAGCTTTGAAAGAGGGGTTTGGTCATTTTTGGGTAGGCTTCTATATTGTAAAACAGCAAAAGCCGAATGATGCTGTTTTGGTGTTGGGTCCGTTCCAGGGGCCGGTGGCGTGTACAAGGATTTCTTACGGGAAGGGAGTTTGCGGTACTGCGTGGAAAGAGGGGAAGTGTCTGGTGGTTGATGATGTTGACCTGTTTCCAGGACATATAGCTTGTAGTTCCTTGTCCCGTTCTGAGATTGTCGTTCCTTTTTTCAATGATGGCAAAGTGGTGGCGGTGCTGGACATCGACAGTGAAAAGTTGTCTGGTTTTGACCAGACAGATGCTCTATACCTTGAGAAACTTTTTCCTAATGGTTTTTGGGAACTCTGCAAATGATATCCGTGTACTTTATTGTTGCAAAAAACAATATTATGAAACTTAAACTTTGTTTTGCCATTTCTTTGGCTTTGTTTGCCATCTTTTTTGTCTCATGTAGTGAAAATAAAGTTAAGATGGTTCCAGGTGTGAGCAAGGAGCTTGCCTTGGCCAGAAAGGGCAATATAGACGGGATAACCTACTCTCTTCATTTTTCAATCCCAAGGAGTGTCGATTCGCTGTTGTATTCCCGTATGGAAGTGGAATTCAGTTTGGGTGAAACAAAAGATGTTTTGCTGGATTTCAAACCATCATATGATTACCAGAAGTATCCGTTGAATGAGGTTTATGTGAATGGTCATTTGTGTGATCTTGTTTTTGAGCATGAGCATTTGGTTGTACCTGCCAAATATTTGTTAAAGGGTAAGAATATAGTAAAGGCAAAATTCGTGGCAGGTGAACAATCTTTGAACAGGCGCGTGGATATCATGTACACGTTGCTTGTTCCTGACAGGGCCAGGACTTTGTTTCCATGTTTTGACCAGCCTGATTTGAAAGCAAAATACAATCTTTCTTTGCAGATTCCTGATGAATGGGAAGCTGTTGCAAATGGTAAGCCATTGGAAACAAGTGATATCGGGAATGGTTTCAAGAAAATTCTTTTTTCCGGGACAGAACCGATTCCAACTTACCTTTTTTCTTTTGTGGTTGGTGACTTGAAGAAACTGACAGAGACCAGGGATGGTAGGGAAGTGAATTTGTGGCATATGGAGAATGATCCCGACAAATTATCCCAGACTCCTGAGATCTTCTCTTTGGTGTATGGCTCTCTTGAATGGCTGGAAGATTACACCGGTATTGAATACCCCTTTACTAAATATGATATTGTTGTTTTGCCTGGTTTCCAATATGGAGGGATGGAACATATGGGGGCTACTTTGTATGCAGACAGGACAATGTTCCTGGAACCCAGTGCAACAATAACCGAGCATATGTCCAGGGCAAAGCTGGTCGCTCATGAAACAGCCCATATGTGGTTTGGTGACTATGTCACTATGAAGTGGTTTGATGATGTTTGGACCAAGGAGGTTTTTGCCAATTGGTTTGCTTCCAAAATAGTCTCCCCTATGTTTGAAGATATAAACCATAGGCTTAATTTTTTAAACACTTATTATCCCGCTGCTTATGCAGAAGACAGAAGCCTTGGTGCCAACCCTGTCCAACAGGAGTTGTCAAATTTGCAGGATGCGGGTCTTGTGTATGGAAATATAATATACAATAAAGCCCCGATTGTGATGGATAAATTGGTCTCCATGATTGGAGATTCCCTTTTCAAGGAGGGTATAAGGGAATATTTGAAGAGCTTTGCCTATGGTAATGCAACCTGGGATGATTTGATTGATATATTGGATGCTCGTTCCCAAAAAGATTTGCATACTTGGAGCAATGTGTGGATAAAGGAGAAGGGCAGGGCAGATATTTATTTGTCAAAAAAAGGGGATTCCCTTGTGTGTGAAGAGGTGGATCCATTTGGAAGAGGGTTAAGTTGGGGTGAGAGTGTCTCTTTTGAAATGGTCCCGGATCCTGAAGGCAATGTGTACGGTTTGATAATTCCCGACTCCCTTTTATTGAGTGAAACAATCAATAACCTGAAACATGGTAAGGTTGATAGTGATGTGGCCCGGTTGTCTGCAATGATTAATTTGTATGAATTGGTGTACAAGAGGTTGTTAGAGGAAGAACAATTTTTGGAAACAATTGCCGCAGTACTTTCCAAAGAAGATAATCCATTGGTGTTCTCAAGGTTGGTTGGTTATCTTTCATCCAATATTTTTGCCAGTCATAATAGAGCTACCGAAGCTATCCTAAATGGGATTTATACCCAATCTGACTCTCCTTTCAAACGATCAATGGCCTTTAAGGCTTATGTTTCAGTGGCTAGGTCGCAGGAAGCCAAAGATGAATTGTCCAAGGTTTGGGAAAATCCCGATTCATTTGAATATGTTTCACTTGGCCAAAGGGATTTGATGGATTTGTCTTACAAACTTGCTTTGCTGGATCCTGATTCTTACCTGCATTTACTGGAAGTACAATCATTAAGGTTGTCATCTTCTCCAAGACTTGCAGAATTCCGGTGGGTTTTTCCTTCATTGTCTCCTTCTGAAATTACCAGGGATTCTGTATTCAACTCTTTGCTGGAAAAGCAAAACCGTAGTACAGAACCTTGGGCTGCACAGGCTTTAGGTTTTTTGAATCATGAAATAAGGAGTGAACAGGCTTTGGATTACATTTTGCCTGGACTGGAGGTTTTGGAGGAGGTGCATTACACCGGTGATATTTTTTTCCCGGCAAGATGGTGCTCTGCTTTGCTTTCGGGTCATTCTTCGGATAGTGCTTATTTTATTGTAAACGGATTTTTGGAGCGGAACAGGGATTATAATCCTTTATTGAAAAACAAGATATTGCAACAATCACAACATCTTTCCAGGAAATGACTCTGCAAACTAAAGCTATGGTAATGGGTTCCTTTGTTGTCTTTTTTTGGGCAACAGCAGCAACAGCATTCAAGATAGCTTTGTCTGGCATGGGGTACTTTGAATTATTGATGATAGCGTCGTTCACGACACTGTTGATTTCTGCTGTTGAAATTTCTTGGTCTGGCAAATGGAGCAATATATTGAAGGTGTTCAAAGACCAACCCAGGCTGGTGAAATTCTCCCTCCAGGGATTGCTGAACCCTCTCCTTTATTATTTGGTATTGTTCAAGGCATACTCTCTGTTGCCAGCTCAAATTGCCCAACCTTTGAATTACTCATGGCAGATTGTTTTGGTTTTGATGATTTCTTTGCTCTTTAAACATAAGCTTCCAATAACCAAGATCCTGGGAGTTTTTGTCAGTTTTGCCGGAATTCTTGCTTTGTCATTCAACAGTGGTGCTTCTGCCACCGGTGAACTCTCTGTTCCGGGAATATTGTTGGCATTGGGTAGTGCCTTTATTTGGGCAACCTTTTGGATTTCTAAAATCAATGTCAATGATGATCCCTCTGTTTCTTTGTTCTTCAATTTTTTGGCTGGGAGTATATATCTTTTGATAATATCTTTTTTTGTGGAAATTTCACTGCCGCCATTCAAATCTGTTTTAGCAGGGGTGTATGTTGGTTTTTTTGAAATGGGTATAACATTCATATTATGGGGAAAAGCTCTCAATACGGCTACGAACAAGCTGATGCTTACACAACTTACATATTTGGCACCTGTAATTTCCTTATTGTTAATAGCTTTAGTATTAAAAGAGGAGATTGGGGCTTTGACAATATTTGGATTGGTTGCCATACTATCTGGTATAGCAATTGCAAACATCAACAGGAGGGTAGCATCTAAGGATTTGGTCGGATAAAAAAAATAGTTATCTTTGCAGACTCAAATCGGTACCCTGGCCGAGTGGTTAGGCAACGGTCTGCAAAACCGTCTACAGCAGTTCGATTCTGCTGGGTACCTCATTAACCTGCGGAATTCTTCCCGCAGGTTTTTTTTTGTTGTGCCGGTAGCAGTCCGCACCCAGGCGGCACGCGGCACCAGGGCCGCACCTCTCATCTTTTTTCACATCTGACTCACCAGCAAGTACTTCACCCACGCACCTCTGCACTTACCGCAGCAACCACGCGGGATGCACCTCTCATCTTTTTTCACATCTCTTTCACCAGCAAGCACTTCACACCCGCACCTCTGCACTTACCGCAGCAACCACGCGGGAAGCACCTCTCATCTTTTTTCACATCTGACTCACCAGCAAGTACTTCACCCACGCACCTCTGCACTTACCTCACACAAACCACCTATTTAGTGCAAACACCTCACACCAAAACACCACACAACCAACAACATGTGAAAAAAGGTGAGACCTGCAGTCCGCCCTGCGGACGCGGCCTGTGCGGCCTGCAAAAAAAGCCACCCCTTTTGGAGGTGGCTTGCAACACAAAACCTTAAATACTTAAATACTAACCAAAAATTTTCAGGCTTTGGCAGAATTGCTACTTGGCTATCCCGTTTTGCAGGAATTCCAGGAAAACCTCCACATCCAGGTTGTACCCCATTGGGTCGGTAAGGTGTTCCTCGGTAGCCGGGTCGATGATCGCGTAGTAAGGCTGAGCGTTCACATTGTATTTGTTCATCGCAAGGTGCGCATTGATCTTGCCGATGCTTTTGAGCACGCGGCCGCTCTCGCTTGTAACCCAGTCACTCTCCATGGCGGTCTTCTTGTCGTCGGCGTATAGGGCAATCAACACGAACTCCTCGCGCAACAGCTTCAAAACCCTCGGGTCCGACCACACCCTTGCCTCCATCTCGCGGCAGTTGACGCAACCATGGCCCGTGAAATCAATGAAAACCGGTTTGCCAACCTTGCGTGCATACTCCATACCCTCCTGGTAGCGGAAGAAACCTTCCAGACCATGGGGCAGATGCAAAAAGTCGCTGTAGGTGGGAACAATCCCCTGCGCACGAAGTGAATGGTTTGCAGAGTTTACGCCCTGGCCACTCTCTTGGCCACCGGCAGAAAACGTCCCGGAACCACCGGCATCATATGTGCCGGCACCGTAGCCGCCAACTCTCCCCACCTGCGCGGTGCGGAAATCCTGGCTGTCCATAGGCGGCAAATATCCCGAAAGAGCCTTCAACGGCGCACCCCACATACCGGGGATCATATAGACAACAAAGGAAAAGGTGACTATGGACATGGCCAGCCTCTTGACGGTGATGTACTCCTGCGGCGAATCATGAGCAAAGCGCAGTTTGCCCAAAAGGTACAACCCCATCAAGGTGAATACCACAATCCAGATCGCAAGGTAAACCTCACGGTCAAGCAATCCCCAGTGGTAAACCTGGTCGGCAACGCTCAAAAACTTGAACCCCAATGCTACCTCAATGAACCCAAGCACAACCTTAACGCTGTTGAGCCACCCGCCA